>ERZ773076.464-NODE-464-length-20504-cov-5.141621_pt1 | contig 20504 bp, 19 predicted proteins | sample MGYA00580613_ERZ773076 | MGnify/ENA primary metagenome ERZ773076 (study PRJEB29015, sample SAMEA2738005) | human oral metagenome | biome: human oral; feature: human-associated habitat; material: dental | place: China | collected 2057 ...
ACCGATTCACTTGGTGCTTCAGCACCTTAGAGAATCGTTCTCTTTGAGCTAAGGTAAGGCAACGCCGTATTGGTTTAAAGTTAATCCACTATAAACGGACAAAAGGTCGTCTGAAAAAGCCCAATTCAGCTTTTCAGACGACCTTCTTTCATACTTTCTAAATCAAACGCCCTTAAAACGCTTCGCCGACTTTCACGCCGCCGGCGGTGTCTTTAGGCGTGGCAAGTTGCGCGGTCATGGCTTGGGCGGCTTGGAAATCAGGCGTTTGCATCACGGCTTGGGCGGCTTCCTTGCCCAATGTGTTCGCCATGTATTGCCAGCGGTTTGCCAAATCGGGATTGACGGGGATTTGGAAGCCGTCGCGCAGTTCGTCCACGAGGTCGGGACGGTTGCAGACGAGGACGATGTCGCAGCCTGCCGTAAAGGATGCGTTTGCACGTTCTTTGATGCCGCCCGCTGCGCCTGCGCCTTCCATCGTGAGGTCGTCTGAAAAGATAACGCCTTTAAATCCGATGTCTTGGCGCAGGATTTGTTTGAGCCATTTTTCGGAGAAACCGGCGGGCTTGCCGTCAATTTGCGGATAAACGACGTGGGCGGGCATGACCGCCGCCATGCCTGCGCTGCTTAAGGCGCGGAACGGAATCATGTCGGCGGCTTCGAGTTCGGCAAGGCTGCGCATGTCTTCGGGTTGCACCAAATGGCTGTCGCCTTCGACGAATCCGTGTCCGGGGAAATGTTTGCCGCAGGATTTCATGCCGCCTCGGTTCAGACCTTTTTGCAGGGCAAGGGCAAGTTGGGTTACGGTGTCGGCGTTGCGGTGGAAACTGCGGTTGCCGATGACGGGGCATGTTCCCCAATCGAGGTCGAGGACGGGCGTAAAGGAGAGATCTATGCCGCAGGCGGTCAGCTCCGTCGCCAATACCCAGCCGACCTGCTCGGCTTTTTCTTTGGCAGTGGCTTCACCTTCGGTGTCCCAAATCTGCCCTAAGGTGTTCATGGCGGGCAGTCGGGTGAAGCCTTCGATGAAGCGTTGCACCCTGCCGCCTTCGTGATCGACGGCGATGATGAGTTCGGGCGTGCGCAGTGCTTTGATTTCTTGAACAAGGGCTTTGAGCTGCCCGACGCTTTGGAAGTTGCGGCGGAACAGGATGACGCCGCCGATAGACGGGTCGAGCAAGCGTTGTTTTTCTTCTTCGGTCAGACAGTAGGCGGCGACGTCTGCCATAACGGGGCCGCGCGGGATGGAATGGGGAGCGTTCATTTTTGGATTCCTTAAAATGTTTTCAGACGACCTTAAAGTATCGAAGGTCGTCTGAAAACGGGAAAACACGTCAGGCAGCTTTGCCTTTTTTGTCTTTCAATATGAAGATGAGGGCGGTCATGACAACGCCGGTGGCAAAAAAGCCCAGCCAAGCCGATTGCGTCATACCCAACACGAGGTAGCCTGCCGCTGCCGCACCTGCGACGGTCAAGGCATAAGGCAGTTGCGATGTAACGTGGTCGATGTGGTTGCAATGCGCGCCGGTGGAAGACAGGATGGTGGTGTCGGAAATGGGCGAACAGTGGTCGCCGCACACCGCGCCTGCCATCACGGCGGACATACACGGGATAACCAACGATGCATCGACTTTAACCGCCATCGCGGCGGCAATCGGCAGCATAATGCCGAACGTGCCCCAGCTTGTGCCTGTGGCGAACGCCATCACGCTGGCAAGCAGGAAGAGGATGACGGGCAGGAAGCCGGGATGGATGTTGTCTGCAACCAGCGTGGAGAGGTAGTCGCCGGTGTGCATTTCGCTGACGACGGTGCTGATGAGCCAGGCAAGAATCAGGATGGTAATCGCGCCGAACATCGAAGATATGCCCTGACGGACGGCTTTGGGATAGTCGGCGGCCTTGATGGTGCCGAGTGTGCAGAGGACGACGGCGAGTACGCCGCAAGTACCGCCGAACACCAGCGAAGTGTTTACATCGGTATTTTCAAACGCACCCAAAATGCTGAAGGTTTCGCTTGCCTGCGCGCCTGTGTAAATCATGGCGGAAACGGTGGATGCGATCAACACCAAAACAGGGATAATCAGCGCGTAAACCCTGCCTTTGGGGCCGTCAGAGCCGGTGGATTCGTCATGAGTTTCCTGCAATGCCGCTTTTTCAAGGCGCGCCATCGAGCCGATGTCGAAAGAAAACCAAGCGACGACAAACACCATGATCAGGGCGAACAGGGCATAATAATTCATCAGGCTCATGGCGACGAACACACCCATCGGCGTGTATCCGGTGATGTGGTAGGTAACGAGCAGACCTGCCAGCGTGGCGATAATCGATGCGCCCCAGCTTGAAACCGGCATCAGTACGCACATCGGCGCAGCGGTAGAGTCAAGGATATACGCGAGTTTGGCGCGGGAAACTTTGAATTTGTCGGTAACGGGGCGGGCAATCGCGCCGACGGCGAGACTGTGGAAATAGTCGTCGATAAAGGTAACGAATACGAGACAGGCAGTCAGCATTTTTGCGCCGCGCCGCCCTTTGATGTGTTGCTTCGCCCAATCGGCAAACGCCTGATTGCTGCCCGAAAAGGTTAAAAGAGAAGTGAAAATACCGAGCAACAACAAGAAAATCAGGATTTTAGGTTTTCCCAGCGACCAATCGCCGTCTGCCCAAGCCAGTCCGACCACCATGTCTTTCAGGTGTGTCAGTCCGTCAATCGGGCTGCCGCCGACCAAAAAGGCAACGCCGACCAAGATACCGATGCCCAAAGACAGCAGCACGCGGCGGGTGATGACGGCAAGCGCCAATGCCAAAAACGGCGGCACGACGGATAAAAACGAATGTGAATAATCAATCAGGTGCATAATATTTTTATTAATAGGAAGTCAATCGGAGCGGAACGTTTTCAGACGACCTTTGAATGCGATTGTTGACAAAGCCAAAAGAGCAAAACCATCAAAAAACAAACAAATCAATCAGTTGCTAAAATTACAAAATACCCGCCACCTTAGGATGGCGGGTATTCTATCATTGAATGGCGCTTGCGTTGCACCTTATTGCAGGGTCAGGGCGAGGAAAAGCGTATTGCCGTCGCGCTGAACCAGCAGCGGCACATTTTTGCCCGCGCCTGCCAACGCGCTGCGGAAGCTCGATTCGTCGTTGACGCTGATTTGGCTGACAGCGAGGATTTCGTCACCGCGTTTGAGTCCAGCACGTTCCGCCGCGCCGCTGACGCGGGAAACAATCAGGCGGCTTTTGCCTGCACCTTCATCGACGCGCAGGGTCAGTCCCGTATTATCGACGGTAAAGCCGTCCGCCGGATTTGCCTGCTGCGGCTGCTCGGTAGCGCGTGAAGACGTTTCGTTCTGCTCCGCCATGCTGCCGAGTTTGACTTTCACATTGATTTTCTCGCCTTTGCGCCATACTTCCAGCGAAACTTCCTTACCCGGCAGCATCGAGCCGACCATGACCGGCAAATCGCTGGACACGCGCACTTCTTCGCCGTTGACGCTGCGGACGATGTCGCCCACTTGCAATCCTGCCTGCATGGCAGGGCTGTTCGGCATCACTTTGGCAATCAACGCGCCGCTGGCTTTGTCCAAGCCGAACGATTTCGCCAGATCGTAAGACACTTCCTGAATAATCACGCCCAACTGACCGCGCTGAACCTTACCGCTGGTTTTCAACTGCTCGGCAACATTCATCGCCACATCAATCGGAATCGCGAAGGAAATGCCCATAAATCCGCCGCTGCGGCTGTAAATTTGAGAGTTGATGCCGACTACCTGACCTTTCAGGTTAAACAGCGGGCCGCCGGAGTTACCCGGATTGATGGCAACGTCGGTTTGGATGAAAGGTGTGTAGCTTTCGTTCGGCAGGCTGCGTCCTTTGGCGGACACGATGCCCGAAGTAACGCTGTTGTCAAAGCCGAACGGCGCACCGATGGCGGCAACCCATTCGCCCGGTTTCAAATCTTTCGGATTGCCGATTTTGACGACGGGCAATTCTTCCGAAGCGTCAATCTTCAGCAGCGCGACATCGGATTGCGTATCCGATCCGATCAGCTTGGCGGTGTATTCGCGTTTGTCGTTGAGCAGGACTTTGATATTGCCCATGCCGGCGACGACGTGGGTATTGGTCAGGATATAGCCGTCTTTACTGATGATGAAGCCAGAGCCGAAGTTCAAATCCTCGTCGGCAGACTGGTCTTCCGGCATATCGGGCATATTCGGGACAAGGCGTTTGAAAAACTCGTAAAACGGGTCGTTGTCAGGGAATTGGCTCAAGTCCATGCCCTGCTCTTCAGACTGCCCGCTGCCTGAGGCACGTCCAGCGGGAGAAGCTTGGATATTGACCACCGCCTGACCTTCGTTTTGCACCAATTGTGCGAAATCGGGCAGCAGCATACCGACGCTGCCGTCGTCTTTGGAAGGTTCGATTCTTTGTACGAATTCTTCGCTTTTACTGTCGCCGCCGAAGAAGCTGCTGATCTTGTCACAACCGCCCAAGGCCAGCGCAGAAGCCGTTACCAAAGCAAAGTATCTGTATTTGTTCATTTTTTCGCGCACCGCGTTTCCTTTTCCGAATAACGGATTGTGTTCTTGCATCTTAAAAACAGGGGGTCGTCTGAAACTTTTCTCGTTTTCCAACCCGATAAGGTCGAATTTTACCTTTTGCCCGTATTTTTTCAAGCATTTCATTTTAAATAAAAAAATGCCGTCAGAAATTTTAACCTGATAGAAAGGTTGTTTTGTTGATTGTTTACAATTTATCAATGTTTACATCAACTTCGCGCCATACTCGCACAAATCATTAATGATGCACTTCCCGCATTGCGGCTTCTGCGCCTTGCAGGTGTAGCGTCCGTGCAGAATCAACCAATGGTGCGCATCCATCAAAAACTCTTTCGGCACAAAGCGCATCAGCTTGTCTTCCACCTCGCGCACATCCTTGCCCGGCGCGATTTTGGTACGGTTGGACACCCTGAAGATATGCGTATCGACCGCCATGACGGGATGGCCGAACGCCGTGTTCAACACCACGTTTGCCGTCTTACGCCCCACGCCCGGCAACGATTCCAAAGCCTCGCGGTCTTCCGGCACTTCGCCGTTGTATTTTTCCAGCAGGATGCGGCAAGTCTGCATGATGTGTTTGGACTTGGTTTTGTAAAGCCCGATGGTTTTCGTGTATTCCATCACCCCGCCCAAACCCAAATCCAGCATCGCCTGCGGCGTATTGGCAACCGGAAACAGCTTTGCCGTCGCCTTGTTCACGCCCACATCGGTCGCCTGCGCCGACAGCAAAACGGCGATCAAAAGCTCGAAGGGGGAATTGAAATGAAGCTCGGTGGTCGGATGGGGATTGGCAGCGCGGAAACGCTCGAAAATTTCTTGGCGGATCTGTTTGTTCATGGGGGTACGGGTAGGATTGGTGTGTGTCTTTATCGTTTGCCCGATTATAACGCAAAAGGTCGTCTGAAAACCGATGCCGAAGGTTTTCAGACGACCTTTCTATCCCGCTGCTTTACGCGGTTTCTTTCTTGCTCAACGTCAGACCTGTCCAGCCGAACAGCAGCGTCAAAATCAGGCTCAGATAGCAGAAGAAGGCGTAAGGCAGGTATTCCCAGACGGGTACGCCGAGGGCGTGGCTGATGAACACGCCGCAGACGCTCCACGGAACGAGCGGATTGATGACGGTACCCGCGTCTTCCAGCGTGCGAGAGAGATTGCGCGAATGCAGACCGAGCTTGTCGTACACGGGTTTGAAGGTTTCGCCGGAAAGCAAAATACTCAAATATTGTTCGCCGATAAGGAAATTGACGCCGACCGACGTGGCGGCAACGCTGAAGGTGGCACGTCCGGCGGTAGTCAGGAACGCGCGGATGGCGTCCAGCAGCGACGGAATCACGCCGAGCGTAAACAATAATCCGCCCAAACTCATGCCGAGAATCACGATGGTTTGCGTGAAGAACATGCTTTCCAAACCGCCACGCGAAATGAGTTTGGCGATGTCTTGAAACGCTTCGCCTTCGAGTTTGTAGCCGCCGTAAAACCATGCGCCGAGCTGGTTCAAGTCGGGCGTGCTGTGGAAATAAGTTACCGCAAGCGCGGCGAGGATGGTGAAGAGCATGGCGACAACGGCGTTGATGCGCAACAATGCCAGCACGACCAACAGCGCAAACGGAATCAGCGAATAGCCGTGCACCAAGCCCGTCGCTTCGAGCTGGCTGCGGAAGGATTCGACGCTGTTCAAATCGTGGGCGGCAACATTGGGCAAGAGCCACAGCATCAATGCCGCGCTAATGAGCCACGCAGGAATGGTGGTGTACATCATGTTTTTGATGTGTTCGAACAAATCAATGCCGACGATGGAGGCGGAAATGCCCGTGGTATCAGAGAGCGGAGACATTTTATCGCCGAAGAACGCGCCGGAAACAATCGCACCCGCCGTCATCGCCAAATCGGCATGAAACGCCGCCGCCATGCCCATAAAGGCAACGCCGACAGTGGCGCAAGTGGTCAAACTGCTGCCGATGGACACGCCGATGACGGAACAGAGCGCAAAGGCGGAGAAATAGAAATAAGTAGGGGAAATCAACCCGAAACCGTAATACATCAGCGTCGGAATCGCGCCACTCATCATCAGCGCGCTGACCATCAGCCCGATGAAGAAAAACAGGTAAATTGCGCCCATGCCCTGCCCCACCGCGCCGACCATGCCTTTTTGCATGTCGTTATATTTCAACCCGCGCGCGAGACCGTAGAGGATGAGGACGGTAATGGCGGCAATGATGGACATATGGGGCAGCCAGCCCAGCGAAATGATGGTATAACCCATCGCTCCGATTAACGCCGCAACGACGGCAAGCGCCTCTTTGCGCGGCATATCGAGCAGTGATTTGAATGCAAACATATTGCTTTGCCTGTTTTGTATGTATTTAACGAAGTTTAGCACACGGGGTCGTCTGAAAAACCGCTTTTCAGACGACCCCGTGATTTTTTATGAATGTAATAACGGATTTTAGTTGATGCAATATGGTTTTAAATTTAATTTTTTGAAATAAAATATCCTTATTTTCAAAATAAAGCCGTATTATTTCTTTTTATCATGATTAAACTGCCCCTCGCGCAAAAATGTTGCGGTCTGCTCGGCGGTAATGTGTTTAAACAGCATACCGCTGTGGCTGACGGGCAAGATAACGTGGTCGCGCATATTCGGGCAGCGGGTTTCGCTGACCAAAACCGTACCGTCGTGTTCGCCGTGCAAACCCAATACGCGCCCCAGCCCGAGCGGCTTGTTGCCGGCGATGCTGCCCAGCTCGATATGTTCGGGCAAATCGGGCGTGCCGCCGTCGAGCGCATCGCGATAAGCGCCGCCGAGTACGGGGGTTTTCAACCCGAGCCGGAACACCCTTTGCGCCGCCCTGCTGCCTTGGTGGGGCGTACCGAAGGTAACGATGCGTCCGGTAATTTTTTCGGGATGGGCGGCGGCAAAGTGGCGCAACACCAGCCCGCCCAGACTGTGTCCGGCAAAATGCAGAGGCTCGCCCGTATCGTGTTTTTCAACAAATTCCGCCAACGCCTGCGTGTGCTGCTGCATGGTGTGCCAGACGCTGTAATAACCGAACAGGGCAACGTCAAAGCCTTGCTTTTCCAGCATATCCGCTAAAGGTTTCATCACCCAAGAGTGCATGTGCAGTCCGTGCAATAAGATGATTTTCGACATGAGGGCCTCCTGTATTTTTGCCGCCAGCATTATGCCATAAGTCAGTCAGACCGTATTGCGGACGCATTTTGTCTTTTGAAAACGGGCTTAAGCTCCGGTTAAAATCTGTTGCCGTATTTTCAGACGACCTCGGTTTGGGCGGATCAGGTTTACAAGTCCGCCGCAAAGCAAAAAGGTCGTCTGAAAACCTGATTTCCAAGTTTTCAGACGACCTTCCGTTCAAACCATGCTTACTCGTCGGCTTTATAACCTTTGAGGGCAAAGAAGACGATGTAGAGGTAGCACACGGCAGGTGCAACATAAGAAATCATCATACCGAAATCATCGGCGATCTTACCTTGCAAGACGGGAATCAGCGCACCGCCAACGATGGCGGTACAAAGAATACCTGAAGCAGAATTGGTGAATTTACCGAGGTTTTTGGTTGCCAGCGAGAAGATGGTCGGGAACATGATGGAGTTGAAAAAACCGATGGCAATCAACGCCCACATGGCGATGTCGGCATTGCCTTTACCAACCATGATGGCAATGACGAGCAAGGCAGTGGCAACTGAGGCATTAAAGGCAAGGTAGCGGTTTGGCGCGACTCGAGCCATCACCGCCGAACCGAGGAAGCGTCCGACCATGGCACCACCCCAGTAATACATCAACATATCCGCACCTTCGGCATGGCTCAATCCTTTCAGGAAGCCCAAAATATTGACCATGAAAGAGCCGATGGATACTTCCGCGCCAACGTAGCAGAAAATGCCGACCATACCGAAAACAAGGTGTTTGTATTGCCACACGTTGTGTTTGCCGTCGTGGTTGTGTTCGCTTTCCTCAACGGCAATTTTGCGTGCATCGGGCAGACGGATCATTTTCACAAAGACGGCGAGGAGGATCAACAATCCCGCCAAACCCAAATAAGGGATTTGGACGGAAGCAATTTGCTCGGCTTTGCTGGCTTTCTGAGCCGCATCTGTAAAAATGAGAAGTGCACCGATTTTCGGAGCAATAGTCGTACCCAATGAATTGAATGCCTGCACCAAAGTCAGCGTTGCAGATTCTTTGCCCGGTTTCGCCAGCAGGGTCACATACGGATTACCCGAAACCTGCAACAGGGTTACGCCCGAAGCAAGAATGAAGAGCGCGCCCAAGAAAGTCGGGTAAGATTGGCTGTCTGCGGCAGGATAAAACAACAAGCATCCGACGGCGGTCAGCAAGAAGCCGCCGATGACGCCGTTTTTATAGCCGATTTTACCGACGAGATGCCCCATCGGAATCGACATGATGGCATAGGCGGTAAAGAAGCAGAACTGAACCAGCATCGCCTGAAAATTAGTTAGCGTGAAAATTTTTTGCAGATGCGGAATCAAGATGTCGTTCATGCAGGTAATGAAACCCATCATGAAGAAGAGCGCGGTCAGGACGACCAGCGCGGAATTATGGTTTTGTTGTGATGGCGTAGACATGATTTGCCTTTCGATTTATTGGAATTGACCGTACAAACAGTTAATATCCGTTAATAACGGGCCGAATCATACTGGCTTTTGCCATTCTTGCAAACACTGAAAACACGCCGACTACATCGAGTTTCAGCAAGATTCTGTCCGATAACGCATTTTTATAGACAGAATCCGTCTGAATTTTACAATTAACCTAACCGCAAACGACTTAAAATCTTATTTCAGACGACCTTTGACCTGACGCAAACTTATCCGCCATGCCCCTCATTTACGCCTATCTCGGACTTGCCGCCTCCGCCTTTACCTCCGCCACCATCCTGCCCGGCACATCCGAAGCCGCCTTCGCCGCGTTTATCTACACCTATCCAGAACAGGCATACGGCGCGTGGTTGTGCGCCGGACTGGCAAACAGCTTGGGCAGCATGGTTTCCTATTGGATGGGGCGGCTGATTCCGTCCAAGAAAATGTCGTCTGAAAAGACCCTGCGCCTGCTCCGACGCTGGGGCACCCTGCCCCTTTTGTTTGCCTGGCTGCCCGTCATCGGCGACGCGCTGCCCATTGCCGCAGGCTGGCTCAGGCTCAACCCCTACACCTCCGCACTCATGCTCCTGACCGGAAAAATCCTGCGCTACGGCATCATCCTCGCCGGTATCAAAGGCATGATGTAAACCATTTGCGCAAAACCTGCCGCATTCATTTTCAGACGACCTGAAACAGCGTAAAATCCCAAAGGAAATATCCCGTCCCTTCATTTTTTGCAAAGCGAGAAACCATGTTCTTCAAGCACATCGAAGCCGCCCCCGCCGACCCCATCTTAGGCTTGGGCGAAGCATTCAAAGCCGAAACCCGTCCCGAAAAAGTCAACCTCGGCATCGGCGTTTATAAAGACGCATCCGGCGCGACCCCCATCGTCAAAGCCGTCAAAGAAGCCGAAAAACGCCTGCTCGAGAGCGAAACCACCAAAAACTACCTCACCATCGACGGCGTTGCCGACTACAACGAGCAAACCCAAATCCTCCTCTTTGGAAGAGACCACGAAATCGTCGCCAGCCGCCGCGCCAAAACCGCCCAAAGCCTCGGCGGCACAGGCGCATTGCGTATTGCCGCCGAGTTCGCCAAACGCCAGTTGAACGCACAAACCGTCTGGATTTCCAACCCCACCTGGCCCAACCACAACGCCATCTTCAAAGCCGTCGGCATCCAAGACAAGCCCTACCGCTACTACGACGCCGCCAAACACGGCCTAGACTGGGACGGCATGATTGAAGACCTGAGCCAAGCGCAAAAAGGCGACGTCGTCCTCTTGCACGGCTGCTGCCACAACCCCACCGGCATCGACCCCACGCCCGAACAATGGGAAACCCTCGCCAAACTCTCCGCCGAAAAAGGCTGGCTGCCCCTGTTTGACTTTGCCTACCAAGGCTTCGGCAACGGCCTCGAAGAAGACGCATACGGCTTGCGCACTTTCTTGAAATACAACAAAGAATTGCTCATCGCCAGCTCCTATTCCAAAAACTTCGGTATGTACAACGAACGCGTCGGCGCGTTTACCTTAGTCGCAGAAGACGAAGCGACCGCCGCACGCGCCCACAGCCAAGTCAAAACCATCATCCGCACCCTCTACTCCAACCCCGCCTCACACGGCGCGAACACCATCACCTTGGTATTGAAAGACGCGGATTTGAAAGCACAATGGATTGCCGAACTCGACGAAATGCGCGGCCGCATCAAAGCCATGCGCCAAAAATTCGTCGAATTGCTCAAAGCCAAAGGCGCGGCTCAGGACTTTGATTTCATCATCGAACAAAACGGCATGTTCTCCTTCAGCGGCCTCACGCCCGAACAAGTCGACCGCCTGAAAAACGAGTTCGCCATCTACGCCGTGCGCTCCGGCCGCATCAACGTCGCCGGCATTACCGATGACAACATCGACTACCTGTGCGAAAGCATCGTAAAAGTGTTGTAATCCGCATCAGGCAATACCAAAAGGTCGTCTGAAAACCCAATATCCCGTTTTCAGACGACCTTTCCCCACCGTTTGATACAACAACCCCCTTAAAGCATCACATTATGAGACCCACACTAGACGTCATCATCCCCTGCTACAACTCCGCCACCACCCTTCAAGCGGCTGTCGAGAGCGCCGTTTCCCAACCCGCCGTCGAAAACGTCTGGCTGATTGACGACGCCTCCATCGACGACACACGCCTTATCATGAGCGATCTTGCCGCCATCCATCCCAAAGTCCGCTGCGAATACATGCTCGAAAACGGTGGCGCCGCCAAAGCCCGCAACTGGGGCGCCATGCAAAGCCAAGCCGACTTCATCGCCTTCCTCGACGCCGACGACGTCTATGAAAACAACGTCCTCAATGCCGCCTACCTCGGCTTGGAAGCCTATTCCTACCTCAGCTTGGTCCGCCTCAAATTGCGTCCGATCGGTTTTCCCGAACACTACCTCAACCACCCGCAATTCCCCACCGCATGGGAACGGCTGCAGATGACCGTCGGCGGCAACACCGTATTCCGCCGCAGCATCTTTCTCGCCTGCGGCGGCTTTCCGCAAGACGAACTCTTCCGAATCTTCGGCGGCGAAGATGCCGCACTCGGCATCGCACTGACCCGCGACAGCGTCGTCGGCTACCTCTTTGAAGAACGCGACCCCGCCGTCAGACACAACTACCGCCCCGGCATCCACGCCGAACGCCTGCTCGATGCCGAACTTTTCGGCAAAACCGTCCCCGGACTGACCATAGACCACCAAAACGAAGCCGAAGCCGTCACCCGCCGCATCAGCCGCCGCCTGCAAGAAGTCAAAGCACACTCGACCTTCGAAGAAGCCGGCACCATGCCGCTCTACCCCGAGTACGAATAAGCAGGCATCAACGCCAAAACCCGTCCGAACGGTTGCATCACATTGCTTAAAGCAAAAAGGTCGTCTGAAATCTTGTTTTCAGACGACCTTCTTGCTGGATTTGATTATTGCAATTGAGGCAGGGAGCAGCCTTCGGGCATTAAGACTTTGCATTCAGTCATTCCTGCATTTTTGCAGTTTGTAATAGCAGCCTGTTCTGCAAGTCCGGGTTCTGCCGCACCTCCAATTACTTTAGTTTGGTTTTTCAATTTGCCTGAAGCAGCGGCAATACAGCCGTTTCTAACCCAACTGATCGCTTTACATGGTGCATTTCTACTCCCCTTCTCACATTGCTTAATGGCTGCACTTTGTGCCTCGGCTTTTGAGTTTTGATTTAATGCCCCACCAATATGACCTGATTTTTCACTGAAAGCCAAAGCCCCAAATTTAGAAGGGACTTTCACGTCGTGGTAGATGATTTTTTTCGAAGGCGGTGTGCCGCGACTGCCTGAAGAACAGTTCGGGTTATAACCATAACTGCACAATGCCGAATTGTTTTGCAACGCCCCTCTGGTTGCATCATAGGTAGGATCGGCATTTACATTAAAACTTACCAAGCCCAATGCGATTAAAAACAGCTTTTTCATCAATTTGTCCTTTCAAATCATGTCTCACCACACCGCGCGTTCCCTCATATCTTCCACCGCTTCCACCAACGCCGCCGCCAATGGCGGATCAAACGACGAGTGTCCCGCCTGAATCACGCGCAGTTCAGCGTCGGGGAGCGCCTGCGACAGTTCCCACGCGCTTTGCATGGGGGTGCATAAGTCGTAGCGTCCTTGCACGATGATGGTCGGGATATGGCGGATTTTGTCCGTGTTCGCCAAAATCGCTTTGTCGCCTTTCAGCCAGCCTTCGTTGACGAAATAATGGTTTTCCAAACGGGCGATGGCGAGCGATTGGTAGGCGTCTTCATCGACGTTTTGCGGTTCGAAGCGGATCAGGTAGCTTTCCCAGTCCGCCCAGGCTTTGGCGGCTTTCAGACGACCTGTTTCGTCTTCGCCGAACAGCATTTCGTGATACGCCGCAATCAGGCTGCCGCGTTTTTCTTCGGCGACGGGCGCGAGGAATTTCTGCCATTGCGCGGGATAAATCTGGCTGACGCCGCCTGCTTCGTCCAGCCACGCCATTTCGGACGGGCGGCACAGGAATATCCCGCGCAAGACGAGTCCGGCAACGCGTTCGGGATGGGTTTCGGCATACGCCAGCGACAAGGTGCTGCCCCATGAGCCGCCGAACACCAGCCATTTTTGTATACCCAGCATTTCACGGACTTTTTCGATGTCGGCAACCAAGTCCCAAGTCGTGTTGTCGTCGGTGCAGGCGTAAGGCAGCGAACGGCCGCAGCCGCGCTGGTCGATGATGACGATGCGGAACACGTCGGGATTGAAAAAGCCGCGGCAGGCAGGCGATGCGCCCGCGCCCGGGCCGCCGTGCAGGAAGATGACGGGCAGTCCGTCGGGATTACCGGATTCTTCCCAGTAGATTTGATGGATGTCCGATACTTGCAGCAGGCCGCTGCGGATGGATTCGCGGATGGGGTGCATGATGTTTCTCCTGTTGTCTGACGTTGGGATTGTACCCATCGGGCAGGCAAACGACAAACGGCAAGGGGTCGTCTGAAATCCGCTTCCGCCGCCGCGTTTCCCGACCGACCGACTATCCGCTATAATTCCCCGATACCCGCGCAACCGAAAGAATGAAATGAACAAAATCCTGATGACCGCCGCCGTGCTGCTTCTGTCCGCCTGCGGCTTCCACCTCAAAGGCATGGGCGGCACCGCACGCACGCTGCCGTATCCCGCTTGGCACATCCAAAACGCTTCCGTGATGCAGAAGGCTTTGGAAAACGCCCTGCGCCGCGTTGACGGCAAACCCGTTTCCGCCGCCGAAGCGCAAATGACGTTGAACATCAAGGGCGTTGAAACCCGTCAGGACATCTACACCATCACCCGCGCCGCGTTGGTCAACGAATACCTGCTGACGCTGCGCGTCGAAGCCCAAGCCATGCGCAACGGCGAGCCTGTGGGCGAACCGATTACCGTCCTCGTCAACCGCACGATGGACTACAACGACAGCGAAGTGTTGGGCAAACAGGAAGAAAGCGAAACCATTTGGGCGGAAATGCGCGCCGACGCCGCCGACCAAATCGTCCGCCGCCTGACGTTCCTGAAAGCGTATTGATGGCGGTCATGAATATCGAACAGGTCAGCGCGGATATGCCGCTTTCGCCGCTGTACATCATTCACGGCGAAGAAGACCTGTTGCGCATCGAAGCCCTCGACACCCTGCGCGCCGCCGCTAAAAAACAAGGCTACCTCAACCGTGAAGTCTTTACGGCGGACAACGGCGCCGACTGGGACGAACTCCTGCAAAGCGCAGGCAGCGCGGGGCTTTTTGCCGACTTGAAACTTTTGGAAATCCACATTCCGAACGGCAAGCCCGGCAAAACCGGCGGCGACGCGCTGCAAACCTTCGCCGAACGCCTGCCCGAAGACACCGTCACCCTGATTCTGCTGCCCAAGCTCGAAAAAGCCCAAACGCAGGCAAAATGGTTCACCGCGCTCGCCGCCAAAGGCATCGTACTCGAAGCCAAAGCCATTACCGCGCAAGCCCTGCCTCAGTGGATAAAGGGTCGTCTGAAAAAGGTCGGACTCAACATCGAACCTGACGCGCTCGCCCTGTTTGCCGAACGCGTCGAAGGCAACCTGCTCGCCGCCCGCCAAGAAATCGACAAACTCGCCCTGCTGCAACCGCAAAACCATACCGTCAACATCGCCGATGCTGAAGCCGCCGTCGCCAACGTCGCCCGTTTCGACGTATTCCAGCTCTCCGGCGCATGGATGAAAGGCGATGCCCTGCGCGTCGCCCGCCTTCTGGACGGACTCGAAGAAGAAGGCGAAGAACCTGTCTTGCTGCTGTGGGCGGTTGCCGAAGACATCCGCACCCTCATCCGCCTGACCGCCGCACTCAAACAAGGGCAGAGCGTACAATCCGTCCGCAACAGCCTGCGCCTGTGGGGCGACAAACAAACCCTCGCGCCGATTGCCGTCAAACGCATTCCCGCCGTCCGCCTGATCGAAGCGCTGAAAACCTGCGCCAAAATCGACCGCATCATTAAAGGCGCGGAAGACGGCGACGTGTGGACGGAGTTCAAGCAGTTGGTAACGGGGTTGGCAGTCTGATTTCATCGGGCATGGATAGGCGCTTTTCGCGGCAAGGGCGCGCCTGTGCAAAAAGCGTGAAAGTTTGTATGCTGCATCGCTTCTGTACGCGCCCAAACGGCAAAAATACTGTAAAATACCGTTAAACATAAAGTTATGATATTTGAGGTCGTCTGAAATCCGTCCACCACTCAATACAACGGATTGACAAGCATTCGGCGCGTGCAGAGATACGCCGCCGCTTGCCCGTCTGCCTCACACCCTTTTCAGACGACCTTCCACCCTTACAAGGAACTGCAACTTCATGGACAACCAAACCAAACTCCGCATCGGTGGCCTGCTCGTGCTGACCACCGCCGTTTTAAGCCTGATCATCGTCTTAATCGTCGATTCGTGGCCGCTCGCCATCCTGCTTGCCGTCATCATCGTCGCCGCAGCCGCCGGCGGCTTTGTCTGGACTTCGCGCCGCCAGCAGCGCCAGTTTCTCGAACGCCTGAAAAAATTCGACATCGATCCCGAAAAAGGCCGCATCAACGAAGCCAACCTGCGCCGTATGTACCACAGCGGCGGCCAGCACCAAAAAGACGCGATAACATTGGTCTGCCTGTCGCAAAAATGTTCGGCCGACGAAGCGCACGCCATGTTCAAAAAACGCCCGACCCGTCAGGAAATGAACCAAATGGCAGCCCAGCAGGCGCGCGGACAAAAACGCCCCCACCGCTGATTCCTCCCACACAAAGGTCGTCTGAAAACGGATGCGGCGGTTTCGCCCGAACCAAGCATTCCGTTTTTCAGACGACCTTTTTACCGAGCAGACCGCCATGATCGCCCTTCCCCCCGCCCCCGTCAAACGCCGCCTTGCCGCCCTGATGTACGAATTGCTGCTGACCGGCGCCGTGACCGCCATCGCCGCCCTCCTTGCCGGCATCGCCGCGATTTTCCTCAACCCCGTCTCCCAGCTCCTTTCCAGCTTGGTTACCTGCGTTATCTTTGTAGGAAGCTGGTGGCTCTACTTCAAAACCAACTGGACGAAAACCGGTCGCACCCTCGCCATGCAGACGTGGAAAATCGGGCTGCATGGCAGGAACGGCACGCTGCCGCCATTGTCGCAACTGCGCATCCGCTTTATTTGGTCGTGTATCTTCGTCGTCTTCATCCCCCTGCTCGCCTACGCCGGCCTGCGCCACCTGCTCGCCATCCCGCCCATACCTGCCCTCGGTGCCGCCCTTATCTGGCTCATCCTGCCGTGGGGCTTTGCCCTGCTGAACCCAGACCGGCAGTTTTTATACGATTTCTTGGCGGGAACGCGATTGGTCGATTTGAAACAGGAAGCGTCCGAAAGCTGATTGTTCTACTGTTTTGCCACATAGACAAAAGGTCGTCTGAAAACGAGGCAAGCCCTTGCCGTTTTCAGACGACCTTTTTATCCGCCGTCGTTCTTGTTTGAAACCCAACCCAACTTAAACCATCTTCGATTCACGCATTCCCCTACTGTTTAAACGAAACGGAAATGACAGCAAACCCAATGGCGCGTCTTGAAGTCTTGAATCAAACCCGCAACAACAAAAAGGTCGTCTGAAACCCAAATTGGATTTCAGACGACCTTTTTTATTTCAAGCCGGTTGGCTTATTTGTTGAAGAAAACCAGCGTCCACGGCAAGACATAAGCTTGCAGCAGGGTCAGCAGGCCGACGAAGGTACAGAAAATCAAGCTGTGTTTCACGGTGAAGCGGAACAGGTTGGATTCTTTGCCTTCCAGACCGACTGCCGCGCAGGCGATGGCGATGGATTGCGGCGAAATCATTTTGCCGGTTACGCCGCCGGTGGTGTTGGCAGCGACGGTCAGCTCGGGCACGACGTTGATTTGATGCGCGGTGCTGGCTTGCAGCGAGCCGAAGAGCGCGTTGGCGGAGGTGTCCGAACCGGTCAGGAATACGCCCAGCCAGCCGAGGAACGGCGAGAAGAACGGGAACACGGTGCCGGTGGCGGCGAGGACGAGTGCCAATGTGGACGACAGGCCTGAATAGTTTGCCACGAATGCGAAGCCAAGTACCAAGCCGATGGACAGGATGGACAGGCGCAGTTCTTTGAGCGTTTCAAAGAAAGTGCTGACGGCTTCGGAAGGTTTCATTTTCAGCAAGGCGGCGGAAACGATGGAAGCAAACAGGATTGCCGTACCGACTGCGCCGAGGAGGTCGATTTTGAATACGGCGGCGTATGGTGTCGGTTCGCTGACGATGGGTGCGGCTTTTTGTACCAAGTTGTGCAGCATCGGCCAGTCGAATTTGATGGTGGCAACGCCCAAAGCCTCTTTAACGCCCTTAATCGTCCACACGCTGACGAAAACGGTCAGGATGGCGAAAGGCGACCAGGCTTTGATGATTTGTCCGGCAGTGTATTCGCCCGCTTTACGCTCGGCCGGTTTTTTCATGCCGTTGAAGGTAAAGATTTCTTTAGGCTGCCATTTTTTCAGGAAGGCAGACGGCGGCGCGGCTGTCCTCGACGAGATGGGTGGTCGAGTCGGGGACGGGCAGCCACTCCTGCAGCAGGGCCGGAGTGATGAGGGGACGCACCGTCTTCATGCGGGTGTCGTCCACCCGGCGGGTGCTGCTGGGGTCGAGCGGGGTGGCGGTGTGTGCTGCGGTGGTCATGGTCTGGAAGCGCTGGATACCATTTTGCTTCCAGTATATTGCTCTGCAGCAGTCATCGCCTCCCCCGGAGTTTATGGGGGAAGGTTAACCCTTGTGGGCGATGGTCCGGGCGCACCATGATCGAAGGTGTCGTCTGGGCGCGCCGTGCTCGAAGGCGTGATCTGGGAGGGTGTGGGTTGCCCGCCTTCGACTATCCGGGTTTTTTCTGTCCGGGCGTGAGGCCTCGCCTGGTCGGTGAACTGGAAACGGTTCAGTCGGTCAGTTCGAGAATGACGACGTGCTTGTCGGCCAGCGGCCAGGTGCGGCCGGCGATGCGCTCGTTGTTGAAGCGGGCGACGACGGTCTCGGGCGTGTCGCTGAGCGACTTCATGCGCGAGGTGGAGACACCCGCAGCGCCACGGGGCGGGATGCCCGGGGGCGGGACGGTGCGGCCGAAGGACATGGTGTCGCGGCGCACGTCGAAGTAGCCGCGCGGCCGGCTCATGATGACCATGGCCCGGGCGTCCGGGTCGGCATGCACGATGCGCTGCAGCCGGAAGCTGATGATGTTGCTGCTGCGCGGGAAGGGGCTGCGGTAGATGTGATGGGTGGGGTAGCCGCTGGCGCTGATCACGAATTCGTAGGTCTGTTTCGGATCGGCTGCAAAGCCGCCCCAGCGGCCGTCACGTGTGGTGGTGTAGGTGTAGGCGGGTGCGGTGGTGGTGCGGATGCCGGTTTCGGCATTGACCGGCCAGACCTCGATGTGTGCGCCCTTGAGCGGCAGGTTGCTGGGGAAGCCCGCGCTCTGGCCCTCCACGCCACTGATCACACCATCCAGCGTGGCCTGGGTTTCGGGCTTGATGTCGTAGGTTTCGGGGGCCTTGCCCATCAGGAAGTTGTACATGGCGCCGAACGCTGCCGGCGAGTGGGCGGCCTCGCGGTGGTCCACACCGGGCAGCACCACGTTCTGTGCGCCCTTGAGCGCCTGGCTGGCGGGGCCGATGTTGGTGTTGAGGGACGGATTGCCGATCCATTCACCGGTGGGCTGGGCGTATTTGTCGTTGCGGTCGGAGCGCAGGGTCTGCCACTGCACGCCGGCGGGGACTTCGTTGCCGGTGGCGTCCTTCGGCTTGTTCAGTTCGGTGAGAAAGCGCGACAGGCCCGAGAATTCGCTCTGTTCGCGCAGACCCTTGACGGCCCAGACGCCGTGGGCGGGCGTGCCGGCCAGCACGGCGTGCGAGACGCTGCCGGCACCGTCACCGTTCTGGATGTAGTTGCGGATGGCGTTGCCACCCCGGCCCGCACCGACCAGAATGACCTTGTCCACACCGTCGTGCTTCTTCACGTTGGCCACGCTGGCCTTGAGGTAGGCCATGTAGTCGGCGCTGCTGCTGCGGCCGGCCTGGGGCTGGGTGTCGTCATCCCGCGCGAAGGGGTAGGGCAGGTCCAGTGTGTGCAGTTTGGAGGCAGGCCAGCCGTTGGACTCGAAACGCCACAGCGTGGTCTGCCAGCTGGCGGCACTTTCGCCGTTGTCGTGCACGAAGAGGATGGACGGGTGTGTGTCGACGGGTGTGGGCGTGATGGCCTTGCAGCCGGCAAGCAGCAGGGCAAGCAGGCCGGCGCCCTTGAGGGTCAGGCGCTTCGGGGCTCGAAACTGGGGTTTCGATGACACGGTTTCCTCCGGATCGGACAACGGACGACGGTGGGTTGCATGGGCGCGACAGGGCCGCGCTGCGGGGATTATGCCGGACATCGGCGCCGCCGTCGGCCATGGGCTTCAGGCGTGCCGGGGCAAAACCCGGCGGCGGCAAAGGTGCCTGGCTGCAGGTGTTCCGGTTCCCTTGTCTTGGATGATACGGCTTTGGTGATCCGGCGCCTCCTGTCTGGCGCGATTGCGCCGACAAACGACTAGAATCGCGGGATGATCGATATTCAGACACTGCGCCGGGACGCCGCACAGGTAGAAAGCCGTCTCAAGACCCGTGGTTTCACCTTCGACCGAGCCGCCTTCGAGGCGCTGGAGGCGCGCCGCAAGACGCTGCAGACCCGGGCGGAATCCCTTCAGGCCCAGCGCAATGCGCTGTCGAAGCAGATCGGCCAGGCCAGGGGGATGAGTGAGGACACCTCTGCGCTGATGGCCGAGGTGGCCGCCGTGTCGGCCGAGCAGGCGGGTATCCCGGCCGAGCTGGAGACCGTGCAGGCCGAACTCGATACGCTGCTGGCCACGCTGCCCAACCTGCCGCACGAATCCGTACCGGTGGGCAGGAGCGAGGCCGACAACGTGGAGGTGCGCCGCTGGGGCACGCCGGCCACGTACGACTTTGCCGTGAAGGACCATCTCGACGTGGGTGAGCCACTGGGGCTCGATCCGGCCGCGGGCGCGAAGCTCTCGGGCGCGCGCTTTACCGTCATGCGTGGCGGGGTGGCCCGGCTGCACCGGGCGCTGGCGCAGTTCATGCTCGATACGCACACTGGCCGGCACGGCTATACCGAGTGCTACACGCCATATCTGGTCAACGCATCGGCGCTGTTCGGCACCGGGCAGCTGCCCAAGTTCGAGGAAGATCTCTTCCGGGTGCAGAAGCTGGGTGACCAGGGGCCTGGGGTAGCGGGCAGCACGATGTACCTGATTCCCA
>ERZ773076.473-NODE-473-length-20212-cov-3.988590_pt1 | contig 20212 bp, 13 predicted proteins | sample MGYA00580613_ERZ773076 | MGnify/ENA primary metagenome ERZ773076 (study PRJEB29015, sample SAMEA2738005) | human oral metagenome | biome: human oral; feature: human-associated habitat; material: dental | place: China | collected 2057 ...
GGAAGCGTTGCCGTTGGAGGCGGTTTCTTAGTTCCGGTCATTCCTCGCCCGCTTCAAGTGACATCGCCCTTTGGCATGCGTTACTACCCCTTCGGCGGGTACTACATGCACAACGGCGTGGACCTCAGGTCCCGCTGCGGGCAGGCGCAGGTCGCGGCCGGCGACGGGATCGTCGCGAAGACGGTTCCCGCCCCCGGCAACTCCACGCACGGAAATCAGGTGTTCCTCAACCTCGGAGTCGTCAACGGGCATTCGTGGGTCGTCGTGACGAACCACATGTCCGGTTTCGCCGTCTCCGCCGGCCAGACGGTCAAAAAGGGCCAGCTCATCGGGTGGACCGGCCAGACCGGCCAGGTCACCGGATGTCACGTTCACATGGAAGTGTGGCGCGACGGAAAGGTCATCAACCCGATGTCCCTTCCCGGTTTCTGACGGGCTCGCTTTCTGTCGCTTCCCGGTTGTCTGACCGCTCCGTTCTCTGTCGCTTCCCGGTTGCCTGACCGCTCTGGTTTCCGATGCTTTCCGACGGCTTCAGTTCACGGACTTCCGGTTTCTGAAGGTTCTGTCGGGCTCCGCCCTTCTGCGGGGGAGCGTGCGTCCGATGCGTTCGTTCGGCGTCGTCCTTTTCGAGGGACGACGCCGGGCGTTCGGCTCGGTGCGCAACGTGTTTCGCATTGCCAGGTCGCCTCCGGCGGGAGGGTCGGCCGAATCTCCGCGCCGCTGGCCAGACGCCGGCGAAGGCGGTAGGATGGACGCCCTGTCGGCCGGGGCTAGCGAAGGAGGATCCCGTGGCTAAGAAGAAAGACGGGAAGCCGACGGCGGCCCAGAAGGCGAAGGCGCAAGCCGACGCAAAGCAGGTGATCGCGCGCAACAAGAAGGCGCGGCACGAGTATTCCATCCTTGACACTTACGAGGCGGGAATGTCGCTGACCGGCACCGAGGTCAAGGCCCTTCGGCTGGGGCGCGCCTCGCTCGTCGACGCCTGGGTCGAAATCGACCGCTACGGCGAGGCTTGGCTTCACGGCGCGAACATCCCGGTATACGCGATGGGGACGTGGACGAATCACGCGCCCACGCGCAAGCGCAAGCTTCTGCTCCACAAGCAGGAGATCGGCAAGCTCATGCAGAAGGTCCAGTCAAAGGGGCTGACCATCGTTCCGCTCGAGCTCTACTTCCTGCGCGGGCGGGCGAAGGTCGAAATCGCCTTGGCCGAGGGCAAGCAGGAATGGGACAAGCGCGAGACCATCCGCCGTCGCGACGCCGACAGGTACGCGGAGCGCGCGATGGCCGCCGCCCGCCGCCGTTCGCGTTCTTAGCGAGGCACACCGCCGCGAATTGAGTGCGCGAAATGAGCGTCGCCGCGCTGTAGCCTTCAGCGGGAGCAGACGCACGCTCATCGGGTTATTGTGGATCTTCGTTCTGCGTAGTAAGCTTTAGTCAATCGACCCCCGGCCAGGCCTAGAGCGTGTTCCCACGCAATGCCCAAATGGCCGGGGCCTGTATTTCGATGGGGTGGGGCAATGCCGTGGTTGAGTTTCGACGAGCAAGTCGAGAAGCTGACGAGCGCTGGTTTGCAAGTCGACGACGAAGCAGAGCTGCGCAGCTTCCTATCTCGCGTCAATTGTTTTCGTTTTCTAGGGTATTTTCGTCACTTTCAGACGTTTCCATCTGGTGGCGATCCTTTCTTTAAAGACGTTTCATTCGACCAGATCCGTTGCGTGTATGAAGCGGATATAAAGCTTTCGGCCGTGATTCTCGATGCACTCCAAGAAATCGAGCTGCTCCTGCGAGCGCGATTCGCCCAGTATTTTGGCGCCGATGCCGCTCGAGCTCGCGGCGTTTTCATGGAAGAAGGCATCTTCACCCCCTCTCCAGAAGGGAAGAGTCAAGTTCATGAGTGTATCGCGCGTGATGTGACGCGAAGTAAGGAGCGGTTTCTCAATCGCTACTTTGATGAGGCTTCTAGTAACGAGGGAGTCCCGATTGTGGAAGCATGGCGTTCTTTGCCGATCTGGGCAGCTGTCGAGGTCTTCTCCTTTGGGACGTTGTCGCGCAGCATTGAAGCCTCCCAAAAAACGGGGGTTACCAAACAGATCGCTGAATCGATTGGTGTTCCACAATCGTATTTGCCTCAAATCATCAAGTCTTTTGTATACCTCAGAAATAGATGCGCGCACCATTCCCGTCTATGGAATCATTCTGTCATTGATAATCCCAGTCTTCCCAAAAAGGTAAAGATTCATGCGCAGAAACGACGTGAGTATGAAAATCGTTCTGTTTACCAAGTTCTTGTTGCGATTGACTATTTTCTCGATAGGTCAAAGCTGCAGAAGAAATGGCTTGAGGCGGTTGTCGAACCAATTCTTCTAGATGAACAGTATTCGGGTGGAATTTGTGACCCGCAGCTGTACCTCGGCCAGTAGTTAGGTTTCAGCTGTCGAGACAGAATCCGCCGGTGTCGAAGACGGATTTCTGCTGGCGTCGGGGAAGAATCTGGCGTGTGCTGTCGGGGCTGGCCTTTGAGTTTGAGTGCCGTAAATCTGCAGTGCTAAATGCCATTGCGCCGATTATGTATGAGGGCTGGCTTCACGCGATTTCTTGTACTCGTCTGCCCACTGGCTGAACTTGCTCTTTGCCTTATCGAGACGCCGCGATCCGATGATCTCTAGCGCTGCCTTGTATGCGGGGCCAAAGTTGTCGTCGGTGGCGCCCCCTGAGGCCCCCGTCACCTTCCACCCCATGGCGGGGCCGCCTACTTTGGGATTCAGTTCCGCCGGGACGTCACGGAGAGCCTTGCACAAGGCCTGGGACTTTCGCGCGTCGACGGAAAATTCCTTCGCTTCGAACGTGGGTTTTTCTCCATAGCTCGGGCCGTGTGAAAACGAGGCTTTGGCGCCGTCGACGGAAAGCACGAGGGTCCATCGCGACGAATACGGCGGAGGCGTCGAGCCGCTGCTCCATTTAATCCATCCGACGCACGGTTTTGTGACGTCGGTGTTTGTGGAGCCGTTGCTTTTCGAAGACTTTGAATTCGGGTCAGGCGTCGATCCGCAAGCGGCGAGCAGACCAAGAGCCGCTGAAATCGCCAGGAACTTCTTCATGGCCTTCGCTTTCTGTTGTCGCAACTTGACCTTGCCGTGGCAGCCTGGCCGGCTGTCGCAACCTGATTCATGTTGCCGTCCTTTGATGAAGGGAACCTTTTCTTTTTACCATATCTCTCAATGGTCGCGCACGCTGCCGCGAAAGGCGTCCGACAAAATCGACGTCGGCGCTGAAGACTCTTAGACGGCAACCTTTGCGCTGAATGCCATTCTCTCGATTAAAACGCTATTCTTGCCGTTAAAACAACGCCATAGCCTTAAATCGACTCCATGTACGGGAGCAGGGCGGGCAATGAGGAGCTGTGAAACTTTTTGTATTCGCATGCTCACAGTACGTTTGCTTATGGGGTAAAAGCGGCTGCGCGTTAGAATCAGGTTATGGAAAACGCTGGTTTGAAAGGCGGCAAATGTTCTGTCTGAATTGCAACGCAGCCCTTCCGGAACACGCCGGTGTCTGCGGTCGATGCGGGATGCCGGTCAACAACGCCTCGCCCAATCGCCCCTTTAGCCAGATCGACCGCAGCCAAACACCGTTCCCTTATCAGAACGCCCCGACGGGCCATTCCGGAGGCCCGGCGGACTATCGGCAAGATTTCCCGGGTCACTCGCAGGGATCAACCGGTTATTCGGGGCCCATGCCCCTTGGGCCGCCGACGGTGCAGGGAGGCTCCGCCTTGCCCTATGGCCCGGCTCAGTCTTACGGCCCCGCTCAGTCTTTTCCTTCGCAGCAGGACCCCATGCAGCAGAGCTGCGCTGCTTCCGGTCCTCAATCGCCGATGCAGCAGCCTGGGATGACTCAGGCTCCGTCCGCCATGCAACAGCCTCAACCTGCCATGCAACAGCCTCAGCAGCCGACGTCGCAGGCTCCGGCTTCCGATACGCCGTTCGGTGCATATCTTGGAAAGGTGTCAGCGCGTCTTCAGGCGCCGCCGACCTACATACCTGAGCTTTCGAGCTATCTCATGGTGAACAAGCGCTTTTCCGGGGCGTTGGTCAACATCCATCAGTTCTTTTTCCTCACCCAAAACGACGCCTGCAATGGGGCAATGATGCAGCAGTTCACAGAAGGTTGCGTTTCCTTTGCGCTTAACAATTACAAGGGCGCGCCTCGAGGCCTGCAGAAGGGCATTGGAATCTACCCGGTAATGTGCCAGACGGCGCCGAGCCCCGAAGTCATTTCTTATACGAAGCGCAAGCCAGACGCTCATTTTTCCGCCTTCGCGCTGCCGTGCTCCGTGAATCTTTCTACGGGATGGCTCGAGTACCTTGACAAGACCCCTGTGTGGGGGATGGCAATGTGGCGCGGAATCAAGAACGTCGCCAAGGAAGCGCTGCAATACTGACGTCAAAAACGGCGGTCTGCGCGGCGTCTTGAACCGGACGGATTGCCGGTGAGCGTATGTCCCGCATATCCGCGCGCTTCTCCCACCCCGCCGCCTCTCACAGCGCACTTTCATAACGCGGCTCCGCGGCTCTTGCTTGAGGCTCTAACCTGGCTTGGGGCTCTCGCTCCGTCAGGAAGCGTTGCCCTGCCTGGAGGCGTCTCCTTGGCTGGAGGCGCTGCCTTGCTTAGAGGCGCGGCCCTGCCCGGAATCTTTGTCGTGTTCGGGGCCTTTCTGCTTCGCAAGCGACCTCTCGAAGCCCGCGGACTTCAGTTTGTCTTGGAGCGCCGCGGCGTACTGCCGGTATCCCGCGGAATTCGGGTGATACCAGCTGATGAAGTTGCCGACGGCGAAGTAATTTATCGGATGGATCCACAGATCGTCGCCGTCGTCCTTGCTCCGGTCGGCGTGCGGCTGGTGCCCCTCGAAACGATCGGCGACGTCGCTGACGAATATCGTCTGCCCCGGATGGGATGCGTTGTCCGCTTTGACGATCTCGGCCATCTTTTTGTTGCCCTCCCGGCTCAGCGCCCGGATTTCGTCGCTGACATGCACCGTGGCGCCTGAACTGTCGCGTAGCGTGAAGGAATCGTCGCGGACGAGCATGGGGTAGGCCATGACCGCGATCGTGGCGTCCGGGCGCAGGCCGCGTTGACGGATTGCGCTGAAGATGCGCCGATATTTGCCTTCGACGTCGTTAAGGGATCGCTTGGCTTCAGCGATGCTGTTCCGACATTCATCCGCCTGGCTTTTAGTTATGAGGCACGTTTTGAGAAGGCTGCCGAAGCCCATGTCGTTGCCTCCGATCGTCATGACGACGAGGTCTGTTCCGCTTGAAACGCCCTCCGCCTGTGGCCCGTTGATCACTGAACTGCCGAGCACGGCGCTTTTCTGACTTATCGTGACCTGTTCGATTCGCGAGTTCGCACACGAAACGTCGCGAACCTCGACGTCGGCGCCGCGTTTGCGAAGGCTCTCCGCATAGAGGTTTCCCGTGCTGTTCGGGCTTCGGAAGCATCTTCCGCCGGAATAGGAGCCGCCGCCGACGCCCGAAGAATATGAGTCGCCCATGATGGTGATGGAAAGCTTGGCGCCTTTGAAGTTGTTGAGATCTTTGCGAGGCGAGGCCGACGGCGATTGCCCCGAAGCCCCGCGAACGTTGGAGGCTCCTCGGGCTTTAGCCGAAGCGGACGCGCGGGACGTCCTCTGTGCGGCGGTCCCTTTGGACGTCGAGGCCGCCTGGGGTTCAGAGGCCGAAGGCGCGTTGCAGCCGATCATTCCTCCTATCGCAAAAGCAGCCACTCCCGCGAAGGTCAGCCTTTTGCGCGTTGAGCCCTTGCGTGTCGAGCTTTTCTTCATCGCATGTCCTTCTCGTTTTTGCATCCTATATTCATTGTCCTCGTTCTATTCTTGGCTGTCCGCGACACTCGTCTCTTTTCGCCGTCGGCAATCCTATGTCGGCGGTCACGCGTGCCTGCGGGCGGTGTGTGCGAACGGCGAACTGGCTCTGGAATTCGACGGAGAATCGATATAGAATGGCTGAGCTTCAACAGAGGCGCGTTCAATGAGAACAGAATACGGGGATGATCGGTTTCGACGGCGACTGTGCGCCGAAGGGAAGCGGGTCGAGGATGCAGAGTCATCTCGTTAACGATTCTCTGCGAACCAATAGGTGCCAAGAACAAGAGCACCGATTTCGCCCTCGCCGCCTGAGCGAGCTCCGAAATCCGTCAGCCTAGGGGTGCTTTCCTCTTAGAATCTGGCGTCGACTTTGAAAGCCACTGCTGAGCTGACACGCAGCGGGTCAGCTCGGGACTTTTACGCTGCTAGGTCTGTCAGCGACTTGTTCGCGTGAGCGCTGGGGCCGAAAACAACGCACTGCGAACTGCACCCGGAGAATACTTGGGCAAGCATCGTCGGACGCGGGTTCAATTCCCGCCATCTCCACACTTTGAGTCCCTGCGACATCCTTTTGGCGTCGCAGGGACTTTTTATGTTCGCCTGCAGGTTTTCAGCGTCCGTTTGCCGGATCGGCGTCGCTGTGAGCTTAGCTCCTCCCTCCGAGCTCCCGCTTGGCGGGAAGGGCGGAAGTCGGACAGGCTTTCCCCTCGCCAGCCTGCCCCGGGCTCTCGCCTGGAGGGGGGCTCGCATCGCGGGAGGCCGTCGTCTCTGGCGCATGAAGCAGGGCGGCAAAAGGGGAAAAGGGGAAGACGAGAAAGATTGGTCAAAACTTGGAGTTCAAACAGACAGTCTGAGAGTGAGCGTTCCGATAGACTAATAGACGCTCACTATTTACAGGGAAGAATCAAGGAGGATTCAATGTCCCAGTCAACTCCCGCGCCCACGTGGGCGCCAGTCCCGACGGCGCCCAGACCGCAGTTGAAGAAACCCTTCTATAAACGTTGGTGGTTTATTGCGATTGTCTCGATTGTTGTGATCGCTGCCATCGGGCAGGCTCTTGAAGAGGGAAAGACCTCGAGCTCGAAGAGCGCGTCCCAGACTCAAAGCGCGTCCCAGCCTCAAAATGTGCCCGGGGCCGAAGCTGCGCCTCAGGACCAAAGCGCGCCCGAGGCTAACGCTGCACCTCAGACCCAAAGCGCCCCGGAAACGGCCGCCCCTGCTGCGGTGCCGACTCCAGAGGCTGAGCCTAAAGTTCCCCGCGAGTATCAGAATGCTCTCGAGTCGGCTAAAAGCTACTCAAACGTCATGCATATGTCGAAGAAAGGCATTTACAACCAGCTAATCAGTCCGTACGCCGATAAATTCCCTGCTGAGGCTGCTCAATACGCGGTCGATAACCTTCAAGCTGATTACAACGCAAACGCGCTTGCCAAGGCAAAGGAGTACCAAGAGACCATGCACATGTCTTCTCAGGCCATTCGCGACCAGCTCACCAGCGAGTATGGCGAGAAATTCACCGCCAGTGAGGCGGATTACGCTGTAGCGCATCTCAACGACTAGCAAAAACTGACGATGCCAGCACAGAGGGCCGGAGGCAACGCAGACCGCTGGTGTCAGCGCTAACTGTCAGCGCAAACTGCTGATGCCCGTACAGGAGGCAGCCCCGGATTCCGACACGCGGTTCGGGGCTGCCTCTGAGAGCGGTTTCGATGTAGCTTATCGTGTGTTACCGAGAAGAAGTCACCCTAGCTCCTCGACCTCGGACCTTGCGGGGGCCTTATCGGCTTCGGCCTTTGCCGGGGCCTCATCGGCTTCGGCCCCGCGTTGTCCGCCGGTTTTGACTTCGGTTTTCAGCTCCGGCTCGGCTTCGGTTTTGCTGTTGCGAGTTGGCTCGGCTTCGCTTTTGGGCACAGGCTCGGCTTCGCTTTTGGGCATAGGCCCGGTTTCGCTTTTAGACGCCGGCTCGGCTTCGATTCCCGGATCGGCGTCGGCCTTGCGCATCGACCCGGCTCCGGGTTTGGACGACGACCCGGCTCCGGGTTTGGCTTTGGGTGCCGGCCCGGACTTCTTCGCCGACTCGGCCTGGGTTCTCGCATCGGCGGCAATGGGAGTCTTCGGCGCGATCGCGCGGCCCTTCTGTTTGTGAACCTTGCTCTTCTTCGGCGCTGCGGCGTCGTCCCTCTTCGCCGAATTCTTTGCGGCAGGGGAGGGGGCGCCCCTGCGCGGACCCTCGAAATCGGGGCGGCCGGTGCCGTGATCGACCGTTGGGCGTCCGAGCCCCTTCGCCAGGAGGGAGGAGCGCCCGGCTTGGAAGTCTGCGAGAACGTCCCGAACGCCGATCGCGCTCGCCTGGGGCGGACGGTGGATGACGTCGAGAACCGACAGCAGCGTGGAGACGAGCACTCCGGCGTTGCGATAGACGAGGTAGCGGCTGGTCCACTCCGGCCGGAACTTCTCCTTGTAGGAGCGCAGGCCCTTGAAGTTGTACGCGCGGTTGCCGAAGTCGTAGATGTAGCGCACGACCTTCTGTTTGCTTCCCGAATAGACTGCCCGCCCGGTGTTCGACAGCGGCGCCATTCCGAGGTTGTAGTACTCGTACCCGGCATCGCGCGCCCACTCGATGAGGGAAATGAAGATTCCGTCCATCGTGCCTCCGGGGGCGTCCGGACGAATGCGCATGAGGTCGATAGACGCGACGTTTGGGCTGGCCGGCATGATCGATGCGAAACCCTCGATCCGCTTCTCATTGCGCACGACGGCGATGGGGGCTCTCCCAAGATAGGCCGGATCGAAGCGCCCCAACGAGAATCCCATCTCCTCGCGTTTGCCGATCCAAGCGTCGGAGACAGATCGAACTTCGTCGAGGAACTCTTGCGTGAATGGAGGTTCGATGAGCTCGAAATGAGTTCCCTTTTCCTCCATGCGGTTGCGCATGCGCCGGAAGATTTTGCCCTTGTTTCCGACGTTCGAATAGGTTCCCAGATTGAGCATCGCGTCTTCGCCGATCTTGACGAAGGTAAAGCCCTGATCGGCGCATGTGGCCAGGTACTTCGCCGAAAGCTCGTAGATCGCGACGTTCATTCGGTGTTCCTCCGCCAATCGAACGAATTCGTCGATGGCCGCCTCGAAGCTCTTTTCGTTGCCGATAGGATCGCCCAAGATAATGAGGTTGTTGCGATGAGGGCGGTACAGGAGTGCGACGTCGCCCTTGGCGGAATAGAAGACGTGCTTGTCTCCGAGGAAGAAAAGATGTGAGTACTCGTTGCCGCCGTACTTGGCCAAAAACTCCTCGTAGCGGGCCACGTCTTCCTCCGTCGGAGGGGTGAATTCCAGGCGTCCTCCCCTGGAAAAGAGGATCGTCAGGGTCAGGATGACGCACAGGGCGCCGTAGAAGAAGGTGTGTCTCAAGGCCGTGCCGTGGTCCGGGAAAGGCCGCTCGATCTGGTGGTCGTGGTAGAGACGCCACAGAAAGATCCCCAGGGGAATGCCGACGATCGTCAAGGCGGAGATGACGAACCCCTTGGCCGTGAGCTTGAGCGGAGCCCGATTGAAGGCGTTGCGCACCGAGAAAAGGATTGTGGAAAGCACCAAAAGGATGAGCGCTTCTTCCCAATCGAGGCCCTTTGCGATGGACGTGGCCGCCCCCGCCACCATGATCGTGAGCGAGATTCCCCAGATTCTGGCGACTCGGGCGCGAATGCCTCGGGAAAGGATGATGAGCATGATCCCGATGAGCAGCGTCGTCATTCGCGACGCCTCGATGACGCCGTGAGGGACGATGTTGTTGAGTATGTCGAATCGTCTCGAAATGGCCGGGCTGAAAACGGAAATGATGAGGACGACGCCCGCGAGGAGCGTCCCGATCCACAGTACGGTCACGAGGGTGTCCTCGCGCTTGCGCTTGTCTCCCAAGCCGATCTTCGGCGCCAGCAGCTCGCTCGCCCCGTAGAGGCTGGCGAGAATCCAGGGAATCGCGTAATAGCAAACGCGATAGACGATGATCGCCAGAAGAAGGCCCGTGGTGTTGTATCCGACGCCCTTGAAAAGGGTCGCCACCGTCAGATCGAAGGTTCCCAGCCCGCCCGGGATGAAGGATATGAGGCCCACCAGGGTGCCCGTCGAGTAAACGAACAGGGAAAGCCACAGATCCGCTTCGGGGATGAAGAGGAGAACGCACGCCCAGAAATACACGCCGGCGATGACCCAGTCGAAGAGCGAGGCGAAGGTCATCTCCGTTTTCTGCTTGAAGTTTTGCAGTGCGAAGGGGGAACGGCTCAAGTCGATTTTGCCGATTTTGAGTTTCCCGCCCCAGAAATAAAGCGGAATGTAGAGGCTCATGACGAGCGGGACGATCCACAGGCCCCCGCGGTCGTATTTGATCGCAAAGGGAAGCGTGGCGACGAGCATGACGAACAGTCCGATGAGGTTGGACGCCCACACCGCCAGGGTGATCTTCAGCGCCGTGTCTTTGTCTGCGCCCGCTTTCGCGTAATACTTTGCGCGAATCGTCCCTCCGGTCAAGCCTCCCAATCCCGCGAAGTTGTTGAAGGCTTGGGCCACCCACCCGATTTTCAGGGAGGTCCGAATCGGTATCTTCACACCGAAATGGCGCGAGGCGAAGATGTCGTAGGCGCCCGTCGCCGTGAAGGCCAGAGTCCCGCCGACGACGATCGCAAGCAGGGTGGGGCGCGGAACCTCGGTGAAGAGCTCGGCCATGTTGGGGCCCGAGATCGTTTCGAATTCGCCGCGGGCAACGAGGAAAACGCCGATCGCCATAAGCGTGTAGAACGTGTACCTCGCTACGCGCGGATGCGCTTTGACAACGTCAACGATCTTCTTCATACGGCCTTTCCGTCCGTCTACACTCGAGTTTTCCGTTTTTCGGCGCCCGAGTCTTGCGTCTGTCGTCGCCCGAGGGCTGTCGGCGGAGCATGCCGCCCAAAAGGCCAATGCTACCCGAGAGTGCCGGGTGCGCCATTTGATTCGGGCTTGCGCCGACGGCGCCGGGCTTGGCGTCCGCCGTGCCTGTGCGCGCGGCGTCGGGTTGTGTTCCGCGGTCGGCGCTGGAGTGTGCCGTGTGGTCGGCGTCGGACGCAATGCGATTAAGCCTGCGTTCGTCAGTGGGCCGCGTTCGGGTAAGTGACGGTTTCAATCCTTTGCTCGCTTGTCGTCGCTCTGCGCACCTGGGTTATAGCTCTACTTACTATGGCGGTAGATCCTGGGAGCTTTCTGATGGTTGTGCTGTGGGCGGCGATGGACGAAGTCGTCCGCGGCGAGACCGGTGTGTTGCGATCGGCTGCGCCGTGATTGGCTGCGCCGTGATTGGCTGTGCCGTGATTGACTGTGCCGTGATCGGCGCCACAACACGGTGATCGGACACGGCGTGTTCCGGTTCGACGGCGTTGATTCGGGCTCGACGCGTCGGGCGGACTTGGTCGACGTTGTCGGGCGGACTTGGTCGGACTGCGACCGTCTTGTCGGCGTCGTTCTGGTGTACTCGCCGGCGTCGCTCCGGTGTCTTGTCGGCGTCGTTCTGGTGTGCTCGCCGGCGTCGCTCCGGTGTCTTGCCGACGCCGCCTTGTCCCTGATCGAGAATGCCGCGCTGCCTTGGAACTCGTTTTGGAAGCGCGGCGCTAGCACGCCGCGTGGAGTTTGGCCAATAGCGTGATTGCGGGCCCGCAGGTGTCCAAATGCCTTGCAATTACTCATACCGTAGATGGACTTCGAGGCCTAAAAGTTACGCATCTCACTTAAAACGCGCCACTTAATGCCCGAATTTACGCCAGTTTGCCGTGAAATCCGCTAGATTACTGAAGTAGTGGCCCATCCGGGCCCTTCACTTCAACGAAAGGTATGGGTATGTCCATCAACCGTACTGAACTTATTGCCAAAATTGCCGAGAAGGCGAGTCTGTCGAAGACGGACGCCGACAAGGCCGTTGCCGCGCTCCAGGACGTCTTGGTCGATTCGCTCTCGAAGGGCGAGGCGGTCAAGATTACGGGCCTCCTGGCTGTGGAGCGCACGGAGCGCGCCGCCCGCAAGGGACGCAACCCCCGCACCGGCGAGGAAATTCAGATTCCCGCCGGTTACGGTGTCAAGCTGACCGCCGGCTCTGCTCTGAAGAAGGCCGTGACGGAATGATCGCGGGCCAGGCCTGCGATCTCGCGAGCCTGGACTGCGAAAACCGATTTTTCCACCGCGAGTAGAGGCCTCGAGCGTCGACTGACGATCTCAAGGTTGATCGAGAATGTCGACGGCGAACAGAGGCCGTTGCCACGAAAACATTGACGTGGCTGTGAATGAAAGCCGCAGTTGAGCGGCATCGCTCTGAAAAGAGCCAATGGGGTCCGGGTCTGGTCCGGACCCCATTTTTATTTTAGGAGCCTTTTGTCGGGGGTGCTTGGGGCGGCGGATTCGTGGGGCGGTCTTGCGGGTTTGAGCGGCGTTTTGCCGGCGGCGTCTTAGGTCTGGCTGGTTTGGGCGGTGCTTTGCCGGCGGCGTCTGGGGTCTGGCTGGTTTGGGCAGTGCTCCGGCGCTTCGGGCGCGGGCTCGTTTGCTTATGAATCGGTTTGCCGACGGGCCGGAGCCGTTGGGGCCGGTTGTGCCGGAGAGTCGAATGTGCTTTGACGCAGGCTTGCGCCACGCGTACTGCGGTGAGTTGTGTCGGAAAGGCGGGGTGTGCTTTGGCGTCGGCTTGCGCCACGCGTACTGCGGAGGGTTGTGTCGGAGAGGTGGGGATGTGCTGGCGATTTGGTTTGTAGACGGTCGCCGATAAATTCATTCTTAAAATTTAATCTTTACCTTATATTTAGCGGAAAAATATTCGAACAAAAACTTGACATAACACTTCTTAAGTTCTATAATGGAAGTGAAAGATGAGAGCCTGGGGTTGAAGGAGGCCGTTGACATGAGCGCCGACGTTGGCATTCTTGACGTTGCGTCCGCTCGGAGCGGAGCGCATGCGTCGACCTTCAGCTTGCTCAACGGGAGGAAAGGGCGAATTCCGGTTGCCGGAGAGGGGCGCGGATTTGGCGAGTGCCTTGCGGAGTTGGAAGCGCTTGTCTCCGAGTTGGGAGAGAAGGACGTCTTCGGATTGTCCGACGAGCAGCTTCTGTCAGGTGCGCAGGCTCTGGCCAAACTCGCCTCTCGTTTAGGCGCTGTGCGCGGGCGGATGCTCGTAGCCATCGACGAGAAGCGCAGCTGGCGGTCTTCGGGGATGCGTACGCTCATTCAATGGAACGAGAGGTCCTCTGGCCAGTCGCCGAAGGCCGCCACAAGGGAAATCAAACGGGCCCGCGCCTTGGAAGAAGATTTGCCTGTCCTGTCGAGAGCGCTTAAAACCGGTGAGATTTTTGCCGAGCACGTCGACGTCGTCCGCAAGGTTTTTTCCACCCCGATCTTGAAAAAGGCCGTGAACGGCGAAGGAGTTCAAGAAGAGTTCGTTTCCTGGGCGAAACGTTGCGGGGCACGGGAATTCGAGCGGCGGGTCAGAGCCCGCGCTTTGAGAGACGATCCCGCTTTGGGCGTTGAGCTTGAAAAGTCGGAGGCGAAAGACGAGCGGGTCGCTTTCGCGCCCGAGGGACTCGGCATGCGCGTCACCGGGTGGCTTTCAAGCGAGACGTCTGCAATCCTGGACACCGCGTTGAGTAATGGGGCGCAAAAGCGTGGACGATGCGAGAACCCTGCCTCAGCGTCGTGCGAGCGCCTTGATTGAGCTGGCGAGCCTCAAACTGGACGAGGGCAGCCTGGGCAGAGGCGCAAGAATTCGCCCGCACCTGTCCGTTCACGTGCCTTTGGCGACGCTTGTGGGGGCGGAAAGGGCCGCTCGACCGTGCGCGTCGTTGGATGTCGGCCTTTCCTCAGGCGAGCGTGGCGACCAGAACTGGGACGCCGCCGAGAAGAGGCCCGTCGGCGAAATCGGAGAGCGGCCTGATTCTTCGCGCTCCGAGCTTGAAACCGGATCGTTCAAAGAAGAAGTCGAGTTGCTCGAAGGGCGAATCCGATCGTTCGAAGAAAAGCGGCAAACGGCAGGGCGAAAACTCGATGGACATTGCGAGGACGGCGGCGGGCAGGGGCGCATCGGCCGCTGCCTCGATCAGGTTCGCGAAGAAAGCCGGGAGCTTGGAAAGCTTCTGGCGGTGATGCCCGCCGCCGTGGACCTAACCGCTTTGAAGGGGCTTGAACCGGCGACGCTAGACGATGGTTCGGCTTTGTCGATGACCCAGTTGGCGCGATTGATGTGTGACTCGTCGGTCTCCCGCGTCGTGTTTTCGTCAAGCGGCGAAGTGATGGACGTCGGACGTGAAAAACGTCTGTTCACACCTGCGCAGGCCAGAGCCGTCGTCGCCAGGGATCGGACATGCCGTTATCCGGGGTGTTCGGATACGATTGCCCATGGGCAGATTCATCACGCTTTGCCTTGGCAAGCGGAAGGCCGCACGGATCTCGCCAACGCCGTTCTGCTGTGCTGGCATCACCACAGCCTCGTCCATCGTGAGATGGTCACGATCTTTCACCACGACGGAGGGTTTCTGTTCAGCGGAAAAGACGGGACGGTGATAGGCGTGCGTCGCAACGGAACATGAACGGAAAACGTGAACGGAATATGTCGGCGGCGAGTTTGATGGGCAGGCATGGTGTGTGGGATACGTCCCGGCGGAGGTGCTGAGCGTGCCGTGGCGGGCGGGGTTAAGATCGTCCCTATGAGTACACTGCCTCCCGAACCGCCGCGCGGTCCAGAAAGCCCGGAGACCGCGGGTTCCCCAAGCGTCGACGTCCTCGAACGCGAACAGGAGCAGCACAGCCCCGGCGACGACGAGCGCTATGCGCACTACGTCCGCAAAGAAAAGATCACCGAATCGGCCCTGTCCGGCCATCCGGTGGTGGCGCTGTGCGGGAAAGTGTGGACACCCTCCCGCGATCCCGAGAGGTACCCCGTGTGCCCGACATGCAAGGCCATTCGCGACGAGCTCGGCAAGCAGGGCTCCTCGTGGCCCTTCGGCCCCGACGTCCCTGGGAACGGGAAGTGAGCAGCCACCCCCTCCCGAAAACCGCTTCCGTCCACGCCGCAGAGACCCTCTCGCCCGCCTTCCCGCAACGCGCGGCCTGGGGCACGGCGTCGTCCCTGCGGGCATGGCAGGCCGAGGCGTTCCAGGCGTACATGGCAAGCCAGCCGCAGGACTTCCTCGCAGTGGCGACGCCCGGAGCGGGGAAGACGACCTTCGCCCTGCGCATCGCGACAGAGCTCATGGCAAAGGGCACTGTCCGACGGGTCACCGTCGTGTGCCCCACCGAGCATCTGAAAACGCAGTGGTCGGAGTCGGCCGCGCGCGTGGGGCTCACTCTCGACCCCGACTTCACGAATGCGCAAGGCGAAGAAGGCAGCTTCTTCGACGGAGTGTGCGTCACATACGCGCAAGTCGCGGCGAATCCAGGGCTTCACAAGCGCCGCACCGCCGCTCGGCCGACCCTCGTCATCCTCGACGAGATCCACCACGGCGGCGACGCCCTCTCCTGGGGCGACGGCATACGCGAGGCCTTCCAAGGTGCTGCCCGGCGGCTCTCGCTCACAGGCACGCCCTTCAGGTCCGACGATTCGCCGATCCCGTTCGTCGAGTACGCCGACGACGGCGACGGCGTGTTCCGCTCGCGCGCCGATTACACGTACGGGTACGCCGAGGCGCTGCGCGACGGCGTCGTGCGGCCCGTCATGTTCCTCAGCTACTCGGGGCAGATGCGGTGGCAGACAAAGCAGGGCGACGTCGTCGAAGCGACCCTCGGCGAGCCCCTGACCAAAGACATGACCGGGCAGGCCTGGCGGACCGCCCTCAACCCCGCGGGCGACTGGATCCAAGCGGTCCTCGCCGCGGCCGACGAACGCCTGACCGCCGTGCGCAAATCGATTCCCGACGCCGGGGGCCTCGTCATCGCCACCGACCAGAAGGCCGCCCGCGCATACGCGGAAAGGCTGGAGGCCATCAGCGGGCAACGGCCAACCGTGGTGCTTTCCGACGACGCCGGCGCCTCCGACCGGATCGCCGAGTTCTCCGCTGGAGACGAGCGATGGATGATCGCCGTGCGCATGGTTTCCGAGGGCGTGGACGTGCCCAGGCTCGCCGTCGGAGTGTATGCGACCTCGGCCTCGACCCCGCTGTTCTTCGCCCAGGCGATCGGGCGCTTCGTCCGGGCGCGCAGGCGCGGCGAGACCGCGACGGTGTTCCTGCCGTCCGTCCCCCAGATCCTCGAACTCGCCGCCGGAATGGAGGTCGAACGCGACCACGCCATCGACCGGCCCGGCAGCGGCGAGGACGGCCTGGACGACGATCTGATCGAACGGGCCAACAGGCAGGAGCAGGCCAGCGACCAGCTCGCCTTCCCCGGCTTCGAGGCCCTCGGATCCGACGCGGCCTTCGACCGGGCGCTCTTCGACGGAGGCGAGTTCGGGCTCGGCGCCGAAGTCGGATCCGACGAGGAGGCCGACTTCCTGGGAATCCCGGGCCTGCTCGAACCGGAGCAGGTGACCTCCCTGCTGCGCCGGCACCAGGCCGAGCAGTCCGAGAGGAAGCGGGCGCAGCGCCCCGCACCGCCGGCCTCGGACGCCAGGCGGCGGCGCGACGCCCGCAAGGAGCTGTCCTCGCTGGTCTCGGCGTGGGCGCAGAAGTCCGGCCAGCCCCACGCCTTCGTCCACGCCGAGCTCCGCCGAATCTGCGGCGGGCCGGAGGTGGCGAGGGCCTCCGTCGAGCAGATCGAATCGAGGATCGGGCAGGTGCGCCGATGGTTCGTGGGGAGGGCGTGAAGCTCTGGTTCGTCGGCAGGGCGTGAAGCCCTGGTTCGCGAGGAGGACGTGATGCTCTCAGATCCGGCGTAAAATACGGAGAGGAGCAGTCTTTCCGCGGGCTTTACGGGGTTCCTCGAAGTTCGCCTTCTTTGAACGGGAGCGTTGCCGAAGGTGTTTTGCCGTCGAGACCGATTTCACGCGTATCGAGATCCGCTTCGTGCCTATCGAAAGCGGCGTTGCTCGTTTGGGCCGTCAGAATCGATGCCCAGCAGCGGATCGATAGATTCCCCCGAGATTCGAGTGCCGCGATGAGTGCAAGGCCAGCGCGGAGCGTTCGCCTCCCAGAGCCGGGCCAGGTGGTTCAGGTCAGGGGCGCCGTCTGGGCGGTGACCGACGTCGACGCACAAGGGCTTCCTCGCAGCCCCGCCGACGACGGGCAGCCTCGCCTCGACCACGTGGTCACGCTCCAATCCCTCGACGAAGACCGCATGGGCGAAGAACTGCGGGTGATCTGGGAGCTTGAAGTCGGGAACTCTGTGGTGCCCGATCGCGGCCTGCCTGAGAACATCGCGCTTGGAGCTTTCGACAGCCCCGACACCCTGGGCGCCTTCGTCGACGCTGTGCGCTGGGGCGCCGTCACTTCCGCCGACCCCAAAGCCTTCCAGTCGCCCTTCCGCTCGGGCGCCACCCTGGAGCCCTACCAGCTCGAGCCCCTGCGCCGGGCGCTCGCGGCCCCGCGCACCAATCTCCTGCTGGCCGACGACGTCGGCTTGGGCAAGACCATCGAAGCGGGGCTCGTCGTCGAAGAGCTGTTGCTGCGCCACCGGGCCCGCTCGGTCATCATCGTGTGCCCGCCGAGCCTCTCCTTGAAGTGGCGCGACGAGATGCGCGAGAAATTCGGCCTGGACTTCGTCATCGTGGACTCCGCGCGCATGGCCGAAGACCGGCGCACCTACGGATTGGCGGCCAATCCCCTTAGACTCCATCCGCGCGTCATCGTCTCCATGGCGTGGCTGCCGGGCGTGCGCGCTCAACGGCTCCTTCGCGAAGTCCTGGCGGAGACCGACCGTTCGGGAACGGCGCGCCGCTACGCGTTCGACGTGCTCGTCGTGGACGAAGCCCACCATGTTGCGCCGGCGGCTCCCTCGGCGGCCGGGGGAGGGCGGGGCTACGCCGTCGATTCCCAGAGGACCCGCGCCCTGCGCCGGCTCGCCGACAAATGCGAGCATCGGCTGTTCCTATCCGCCACACCCCACAACGGCTACACGGAGTCTTTCTCCGCTCTGCTCGAGATGATCGATCCGCGGCGCTTCGCCCGAGGAGCGCGAATCAACGAGGATGCTCTTAAAGAGGTGACGGTGCGGCGCCTGAAGACGCAGATCGCCGACAAGGACTTCCAAAAACGATGTATCCGACCGCTCCGATATGCGACTTCGCCCGATGAGGAGCGAGCTTACGCCAAGCTCAACGGGCTTCTGCGGGAATCAGGCAGAGAACAGGGGCGCCGCCACCTCGACATCGCCGCGCTGCTGCTCAAAAAGCGATTCCTCTCCAGCCCGTGGGCTTTCGCCAAGACTCTCGAGGGATACCTCGACCAGACGCTGCCAGGCGTTGAGCTCGATGACTACGACGACTATTACACGGAGGTCATGGGCTCGGGGCAGTCCGACGAAGAGGAAGGCCTGGCCGCCCAACCGGAGCTGGACACGCTGCTGGCCACTCGGAAATCGGATCCGCTTAGCGCCGCCACGCGCAGAGACCTGGAGGAGCTTGCCGACTGGGCAGGCGGCTACCAGTCCCGCCCCAACTCACGGCTTAAGGAGCTGGTGTGCACGCTCGACGCCGTCTGCCGGCCCGATGGCCGCACGTGGATGAACGAGCGGGTCGTCGTCTTCACCGAGTACGCCGACACCCTGGAGTGGATCGTCTCCGTGCTGCGCCAGCAGGGCTACGACGAACAGCGCCTCGCGGTCATCCGCGGCTCGACCCCCGCCGAGGAGCGCGAGGACATCCGGGCGCGCTTCAACGCCGACCCCGCCGAGGAAGACGTGCGCGTCCTCATCGCCACCGACGCCGCGGGGGAGGGAATCGATCTTCAAACCTATTGCCATCGCTTGGTCAACTTCGACGTCCCCTTCAACCCCTCCCGCCTGGAGCAGCGGGTGGGGCGCATCGACCGCTACGGCCAGCGAGAAAAACCCAAAGTCTATTACCTCAAGCCCGACGGCGGGAACGGCCTGTACTCCGGGCACCAGGAATTCCTGGGCCGCCTGGCCGAGAAGATCGCCAACGAAAAGCAGGACCTCGGATCCGTCAACCCGCTCATCGACGAGGAGATCAGCGAGCGCTTCCTGGGCCGCAGCCGGCGCAAAGCCGCGGCACGCGGACGCGACGAAAAGGCCATCGACTCCGCCCTAGCCGGCAGCGGACGGCTCAACCAGCAGCTGACCGCCCTGGCCCGCGGCTACGAGGACCGCAAGATCGCCATGCACCTCACCCCCGAAGCGGGCAGGCGCGTGGTGGACGAGGCGTTGCGCATGACCCACCAGCCGACCCTGGAGGAGATCGGCTCCGAGCTCACCGACGCGAACGTCTTCGCGGTCCCGGACCTGGCGCGCTCCTGGCAGGACGCAGTGGCCGGCCTGGACACCCGGCTGCGCCCCGGCGAGCTGCGGCCGGTCACCTTCGACGAGGAGGCCGGACGCGCCCCCGGCATCGTCCACGTCCACCTGGGCCATCCGCTCATGCGCAAGTCCACCCGCATCCTGCGTGCCAATCTCTTCAGCCCCCACTCGGAGGTCAACCGGGTGACGGCCGTGGTCCTACCGGGGCTGGAGCACTCCTGCGCCGCCTCCATGTCCCGCCTGGTACTGGTGGGGCGCGGCGGCCTGCGCCTGCACGAGCAGGTCTTCGTCACCGGCGTGCGGCTGCGCGGGCACCGCATCGCCGAAGACACGCTGCACGAGGTCCTGGACCGCTCCCTCGATCCCGGCAGCTATCGCCTGGCCGGCTCCGAGGTGCGTAGGCACCTGGCGGCCCTGTGGAACGACGGTGGGCACCTGCGCACCCGCCTCGTGGAGGAGACGGCCCGCCGGGCCCAGAGCCTGCAGGCGGACGTCCACCAGAGCCTCGACGAACGCTGCCAGGCGGATCTCGACCGCGTGCGCGGCATCTTCGCCGCCTTCCGCGCCAACCTCACCGACTCCCTGGCCAACCTGCGCGCCCAGGAGCGCGAGCATGCGGAGATGCTGGCCCTGTGGTCCGGTGAGCAGCGCCAGCAGCGCGCCCGGGACATCCGCGCCATGGAAGACCGCCTAGAGGACCTGGCCGGGGAGGAGACCCGCGAGGAGGCGGCGGTGCGCTCACGCTACGAAGACGTCCGGCCCTACGTCTCCTCGGTGGCCCTCGTCCTGGCCGTCACCGAGGAGGACGCCGAAACCTGGGGGAGGCAATCATGAGCCCGAGGACACCCGCATCGAAGGGTCGCACCAGGGGCGGTGCCACCGGCAGGGGAGCCGCCGGTGCCGGCCACGGCGCCTCGGGCGGGCGCA
>ERZ773076.489-NODE-489-length-19891-cov-5.396602_pt1 | contig 19891 bp, 12 predicted proteins | sample MGYA00580613_ERZ773076 | MGnify/ENA primary metagenome ERZ773076 (study PRJEB29015, sample SAMEA2738005) | human oral metagenome | biome: human oral; feature: human-associated habitat; material: dental | place: China | collected 2057 ...
GCTTGATCAAGACGATGAATTAAAGGAATATGCTATTCAAAGTCAATTAAGTAAAATTAAGGGTTACGATGCAATTTTGGCTAATGGATATTCGGAAGATAAGAATAATAATAAAGTTTCTTTGTATAAAAATATTTAATATACAAGATTTAATTTATTTTGTTAGATTTAGAAGTTTAATAATAGAAAGTATGAATATTGCTAAAATAACGGAGATATTTGTTTTTATAATCATTTATATAATGAATTTAGTTATTAATAAAAATCTAAATAAAGATTTTAAAGTAAATGATTGGTTTAGATGGTTTGATAATGCAAATCTATTACATATAGATAAATTTGAGAATATTGGAATAAGATTTCAAATTAGAGAAACGTTAGCAAGAGAAAATCGTGATAAGTCTAAATTTTTAGAGAGAAAAATTTTACTAAGATTTAAAGATAAGAGTGAAATTGAACGTGAAAAATTTATATTGAGTAGGATTTCTGGATTTTGGTGCTACTATGTTATAATTCCTATATTGGTATCTATTTCAGCTATAATAGTAACGGATGTTTTTTTTGAAAAACAGATCTCTATTAAATTTATAAAAGATATATTTGGCAAGTTTAATACTATTACTATTAATAAATTTATGAGTTTGATTAAGGATAACTTAATCTACATTCCAATATTTGTATATATCTTGTTATTTGTATTATCATTATACCAATATATTAAATTTGTTCAAGATAAAAATAAATATTTACAATTATTAAATTATATAAGTAACAATTATGAAAATTTATGTAAAGAGCATAATATAAAAAGGATTTTTATTACAATGAATTTAAATAAAAAATTTAAAACTACTAAAAAACATTTAAATTATGCTATATTTAATTATGATAAAATTATTAAATCAAATAATTTTAAACCGAATGAATTTAGAAAATTCTTAGAATTTTTAGAAAATAATGGAATAGAGATATGTATTTACTCTAGAGAAAATAAAGAAAATAGAATAAAAAAACATTTAAAATATAATGAATTAGATGATTTTGAATTTATAATTATAGATAAAAAAGAAATTTCAAATAACTTAAATTCTAAAGATAAAGAATTTATCGTTGAGTTCTGTAAGAAATTATATATTTCATCTAATGAGTGTTTTATTTTAGTTGATTCAGATGATAAAAATATTTATTATGAAATAGATTCACTAGAGAACAATAAAATAATAAAACAAAAAGAACCTTTTTATTATATAACAAAAATGTTAGAATTTTTACAATCAAAAATGGAATAAAATAATAATAAGAATTCCTTATAAATAACTAATATCCATTAATAAAATCTATTTTACATTATATTTTCTTTGTTGTAAAATATATGCAGGTATTTATTTTAGGAGGATATTATGAAAAAATATTTAAAAAAATTAACGGCTCTTTTAGCAGTTTGTGTTATGTTTACTGCTTGTTCAGGACAAAAACAAAATACTGAGAAGAAAGAGGAAACAAAGAAAACTGAAACTAAGTCTGATACGGTAAATACTCAAATCAGTTTTAGTGGTTCTTCAACTTTAGCTCCTGTAATCAATAAGATTTCTACTGATTTTATTGAAAAATATACAACTTGGGATAAGGTTGATTCTTCATTGCCAAAAGAAAATATAACTATTTTTGTTTCATCAGGCGGTTCGGGTGCTGGAGTTAAAGCTGTTCTTGACAAAGTAGCAAATTTTGGAATGCTTGCTCGTGATATTAAGGATTCAGAAAAAGAAAAGGTTAAGGATTTAGAATCTTATACTTTAGGTCTTGATGCCCTTTGTATTTGTGTTAATCCTGAAAATAATATTTTAAAAGCTAAAAACGGAAATTTAACTAAAGAAGAAATCATAAAGATTTTCTCCGGAGAATATAAAACTTGGAAACAAGTAGATCCATCTTTACCGGATGAAGAAATTGTAGTTGTAACTCGTGATTTAGGTGGTGGAGCTCATGAAGTTTTCCAAAAGAAAATAATGAAAGATGTTAAGGTTAGAGAAGATGCGATTCAATCTCCTTCAATGGGTGCATTGGTTTCAAAAATTATTGAAAATAAAAATGCAATTGGATATGCATCATACGGTATTACTAATCAAAATAAAGGGAAGTTAATTCCTATGAAAGTTGATAATGTTGAACCTACTGAAGAAAATATTTTAAATAATAGTTACTATATTTCAAGACCTTTAATCATTATGAAGAGTGGAAAATTAACTGCAACTGAAAAAGTATTTGTAGATTTACTTCAATCAGAAGAAGGAAAGAAAGTTATAAAAAGTATGGGATTCATTCCTAGCAAATAATATAATGAAAATACTGAGGAATACTTTTTAGTATTCCTCTTTTTTGGAGTTACTATGAAAAACAAAGTTTTTAAATATGCAGTCTATATTTTTACATTATTTACAATTTTACTTTTGTTGACTCTAATAGTCTTTTTGTATAATCAGTCCTTACCTTTTTTTCTTAAAAATAATTTTCTAAAATTTATTTTTGGAAGAGTTTGGAATGCAACTGAAGTTTCCGGAAGTTTTGGAATTTTTAATATTTTATTAGCAAGTGTATTTATATCTATTTTAGCTTGTATAATTTCACTTCCAATAGCTATTGGAACTGCTTTATTTATATGTTTTTATACAAAAAAATCGAAAGTTTTACTCGTATGGCTTATAAATATTTTGGCAGGTATTCCGTCAATAATTTATGGTTTTTTTGGAATGATTATAATTGTAAAAAATATCGAAAGAATATTTAAGATTTCTGCTGGAGAAAGTGTTCTTGCGGGAAGTATTATTTTATCAATAATGATTTTACCTTATTTTGTTTCAAACCTTATTGAAACAATTGAACTTATTAAGAAAAAATACCAAAGAGATTCTGATGCTTTGGGAATAAGTAAAGAGTATTTTATAAGAAAAGTAGTTTTAAAGAAATTGCATTTTTCAATTTTAACAGGCTTTATGATTTCATTTTCCAGAGCAATAGGGGAAACAATGGCAGTTATGATGGTTATAGGAAATGCGCCGATTTTTCCAAAATTATTGTCAAAGGCACAGACTATTCCTTCGCTTATTGCACTTGAAATAGGGATGAGTGAAGTTTATAGTGAACATTATTATGCACTTTTTGCAAGTGGATTTATACTTTTGATTTTAGTTTTAATCATTAATATTTTATTATTTATTATTAATAGAAAGAGTAGAATTTATGATAAGATTTAAAGATAAGTTAATTAAACTTTTTGCATATATATCTATTTTTATAGTTATGAGCACAATTTTTTTGATATTTTCTTTTGTGTTTTTTAATGGAATTTCAGGAATAAATTTAAAATTTTTAACAGAAAATCCTAAAGGAATGCCACTTGGAGTAGATGGTGGTATAAGAAATGCGATAATAGGATCATTTTTGTTGACGATATTATCTATGATTTTTTCAACATCCTTAGGTATTTGTTTTGCAATTTATAATAAAATATTTTGTAAATCAAAAATAATTAAAATGCTTTTGAGTTTTCTTATTCAATGTATTTCATCAATTCCGTCAATTATAATTGGACTTTTTGTCTATGGATTTTTTATAGTAACTTTAAATATTCCAAAGAGTTTATTTACAGCAAGTATAGCTCTTTCACTAATGGTTTTTCCTTTTGTGGAGCTAAATGTTGAAAAATTAATTGAAGAATTTGATAGACAATGTATAAGAGATAGCTATGCTTTAGGAATTGATAAAATTTATATGTGTAGGAAGTTAATTTTACCTACTATTTTCAATAAAATAGTTTCAATTTCGATTTTAGCAGGAAGTTATGCCGTAGGGGCAACTGCACCTTTACTTTTGACCGGAGTTGTGTTTATGGCAAAACCAAGTGGATTATTTAATCCTATTATGGCTTTACCTTTCCATTTGCATATGTTACTAAGTCAATCAGTTGCAACTGAAAAAGCATATGCGACAGCTATGGTTTTAATTGGACTTTTAATAATATTAAATTTATTATCTGAAATAATAATGAGAAATATTGGAGGTAAAATAGTTGAATATATTAGAAATAAGAAATCTTAGTATCTTCTACAAAGAAAAAATCATTTTAGAAGATGTTAATTTAGATATAAAGGAAAATGAAATAATCTGTATAATGGGAAGTTCAGGCTCTGGAAAATCAACTCTACTTTCTTGTTTGAATGGATTTTTAATTGAAAATGGAGGAAGTTATACAGGAGATGTATTTTTTAGAGGAGAGAATATTAAAAATATTAAACCGATTGAGTTAAAAAGAAAGATTTCTACACTTTTTCAAGATTCTAAACCTTTTGACTTTTCGATAGAAAAAAATATTACCTATGCAATGGAATTCTATGAAGGAAAAGTTAAGGACAAAAAAGAGAAAGTTAAAAATTTATTGGAAAGTGTAAATTTATATGATGAGGTAAAAGACAATTTAAGCATTTCTCCTTCAAAATTATCAGGTGGGCAAAGACAAAGACTTTGTATTGCAAGGATGCTTACAACTTGCCCTGAAGTTTTGATTTTTGATGAACCTTGTTCTTCTTTGGATGAAAAAAATTCTATAATAATTGAATCTCTTATAAAAGAACTTTCAAAAAAATATACTATAATAATTTCAACTCATAATGAAAAGCAGGCAAATAGACTAGCAGATAGAATAATTAGAATAGAAAATAAAAAACTAATATAAAAAATTTGAATTAAAAAAGTTAAAAAATTGCTTTAATCGGGTATACACATAACGAGGTTCTTTGTGATTTTTTAGTTCGAAAATTTTTAAAACTTAAGTATTGATATATTTAAGTTTTTTTCTTTAGTACATATTATACGGAGGGAGTTTATGGTAAAAACATTGAGTAAAAGTATAAGAGAGTATAAAAAAGACTCGATTATGTCTGTTATTTATATTGTCTTTGAAGTTATTATGGAATGTATTATTCCTTTTATTCTTGCAAATTTAGTAAATGGAATTAGATCAAACATTCCAATTAGAGATTTATTTAATCAAGGATTAATTCTTGTTGTAATGGCAATGTTATCTTTAACTTTTGGAATATTAGCGGGAAAGAAAAGTGCAGTTGCATCTACAGGTTTCGCTAGAAATTTAAGAAAAGATATTTTTGAAAAAGTTCAAGGATTTTCTTTTGAAAACATAGATTCTTTTTCTAATTCGTCATTACTTACAAGACTTACAACTGATGTTACAAATGTTCAAAATGCTTATATGATGACAATAAGAATGGCAATTAGAAGTCCATTTATGTTTGTTTTCTCTTTTGTTATGTCATTTATTATGGGTGGAAAACTTGCATTTATTTTTGTTATAGTTGTTCCAATACTTTTAATTGGACTCGCATTTATACTTATAAAAGCGATGAAAATTTTCAAACAAATATTTTATAAATATGATGATATGAATAATACTATTCAAGAAAATATAAAGGCAATAAGACTTGTAAAATCACTAGTTCGTGAGGATTTTGAAATTAAGAAATTTGATAAAGTTGCAACTGATGTAAAAGATAATTTTACTTTTGCAGAAAAAATAATATCATTGTATGCTCCTTTAATGCAATTTTGTTTATATGTAGATACTGTTTTGATTTTATTTTTGGGTTCATATGTTATAGTATCAGGAGTTAATCCAAGTTTTAATGTGGGACAGATATCTGCACTTATGACATATAGCTTTATGATTTTAAGTAGTTTAATGATGTTTTCAATGGTTCTTGTTATGTTAACAATGGCAATGGAATCTTCAAAGAGAATATCAGAAGTTTTAAATACGGAATCAACTATATCAGATGAAAAATCATTGCACAAAAAAATTAATAGTGGAGAAATTGAATTTAAAAATGTGATTTTTAGATATTCAGAAGATGCAAAGGAAAATGTAATTAATGATGTTTCATTTAAAATTCCTTCTGGTAGTACTGTTGGAATAATTGGAGCTACTGGTTCTGGAAAGAGTACATTAGTTCAATTAATTCCAAGACTTTACAATATTAATTCAGGAGAAATTTTAATTGACAATATTAATATTGAAAATATTGACATTGAATTATTAAGAGAAGAAGTAGGTATGGTTCTTCAAAAGAATACTTTATTCTCTGGAACAATTAGAGAAAATTTAAAATGGGGCAATAAAAATGCAACTGATGAAGAACTTGATTTAGTTTGCAATATTGCTCAAGCAAGTGAAATTTTAAACAAAATGCCTAATGGTTATGATGAATATATCGAACAAGGTGGAGCAAATCTTTCTGGTGGTCAAAAACAAAGACTATGTATTGCAAGAGCATTACTTAAGAAACCAAAAATTTTAATTTTTGATGACTCCACATCTGCTGTCGACACAAAAACTGATGAATTGATTAGAAGAGGGTTAAAAACTTATATGCCTGAAACTACAAAAATTATAATCGCTCAAAGAATACTATCCGTTCAAAATGCAGATATAATTTTGGTAATCGAAAAGGGCGAAGTAGTAGCTAGTGGAAATCACGAAACTCTTGTTAAACAAGATGGATTATATCGTGATTTATATTTAACACAAGGAGGAGTTGTAGATGAAGAATAATAAAAAATCAACTTTATTAAGAATCTTAAAAGAAATTTTTACGGCTTATCCTGTACTTTTTCCTTTAGTTTTAGTTGGAATAGTATTTACAGCTGGTGTTAGTTCAATTCCAAGTTTATTTATACAAAGAATTGTAAGTTTACTTGAAGCTAGAGATCCTTCAGTTTCATGGTCTGTTTTTTCAAAACAAATGATGGGGTTAATTTTAATACTAATTGCAGTTGATATACTTTCTTTAGTTTTAACAGCTGTGTATAATCTTGCAATGGCAACACTAACTCAAGGAACTCTATATCAAATGAGAAAAAAGATGTTTGTAAAAATGCAATCTCTTCCTTTGAAGTATTTTGATACTGAAGGTCATGGTGATATAATGAGTTATTATACAAATGATGTTGACGCTTTAAGACAGATGATTTCTCAAAGTTTACCAAATGTCTTAGCATCATTAGTTGTTGTTATAACAGTTTTTGGTATAATGTTATATTTTAGTTTTTGGATGACTCTTACAGTTTTATTAGGTGTTGTAGCCATGTATTATGTAACAAAGTATGTTGGTAAACATTCAAGAAAATACTTCATTGAGCAACAAAAATCTTTGGGTAAAACTGAAGGTTACTTAGAAGAAATGATTTATGGTCAAAAAGTAGTTAAAGTTTTTAATTATGAAGATGAGTCAATGAAAAAATTTAATGAAGTTAATGATAAGTTGTTTGACGATTCTCAAAAAGCTAATTCTTATGCTAATATATTAGGACCTATTTTAAATAATATTGGAAATATTCTATATGTTGTGGTAGCAATTGTTGGAGGACTTTTAATTTATTTTAATGTATATAATTTAAGTTTTTCAGGAATGGCAATTAGTATAAGTATAGTAGTTCCATTTTTAAATATGACAAAGCAATTTTCAGGAAATATCAACCAAGTTTCAATGCAATTAAATTCAATTATTATGGGGTTAGCTGGTGTTGAAAGAGTTTTTGCTCTAATTGATCAAGAACCTGAATTAGATGAAGGTAAAGTTGAAATAGAACAAGAAAATGACAAATATGAATTTGTAAAAGAAAATGGAGAAAAAGTAGAAGTTCTAGGAAATATTGATATAAAAAATATTGTTTTCGGATATAATAAGGAAAAAACAGTTTTAAAAAATATCAGTATTTCTGCTAAACAAGGTGAAAAAATTGCACTTGTAGGAGCAACCGGAAGTGGTAAAACAACAATTGCCAATCTTATAAACAGATTTTATGATGTAAATAGTGGAGAAATTTTATTTGACGGAATAAATGTAAATTCAATAAAAAAAGCTGACCTTAGAAAAAATGTAGGTGTTGTTTTACAAGAAACTAATTTATTCACGGGAACAGTTTTAGAAAATCTTAGATATGGACATTTAGAAGCTACAAGAGAAGAATGTATTGAAGCTTGTAAAAAAACAGGAGCTCATGAATTTATAATAAAACTTCCAGAACAATATGATACTGTCTTAAGAAGTGGTGGAGAAAACTTATCTCAAGGCCAAAGACAGTTGCTTGGAATTTCAAGGGCATTACTAGAAAATAAACCGGTTCTTATTCTTGATGAAGCTACTTCTTCGATAGATACAAAAACAGAAAATGTCGTTCAAAAAGCTATGTATGTTTTAATGGAAGGCAGAACTGTTTTTATAATTGCTCATAGACTTTCTACAATTTCAAATTCTGATAGAATAATAGTGCTGGATAATGGAGAAATTTTAGAAATGGGAACTCATGATGAATTGATTGAAAAACAAGGAAGATATTACCAATTATATACAGGAAAATTTGAATTGGATTAAAAATATATGAAGATAGTGTGGCAAAATTTTTTATTTTGACATACTATCTTTTTTGTTATATAAAAATATGATAAAATAATCATATCAGATTGAAAGAGGTAATTATTGTGGCAGTTGGATTTATAACAGGAAGATTTGGAGCAGATAGGACTGATAAGATTTTAGATCTTTGCTTTGAAGAGGCTAAAAGAGAAGATAAAAAGCCTATCTATATTTTAGTTCCGGAAAAAATTATATATGAAATGGAAAAAAGTATTAAGGAGAATTAAATGATAAGATATATTTTTAAAAATAGATTTAGATTGATAATTTTGTTTTTCTTTTATTTGTCATCAGCTATTAGTGGTATTTTATTATCATTTTGCATGGGAAATTTTGTTAATAGTGCTATGAACTTTAACATATATGATTTGTTTAAATATGGAATTTTTTGTATTATCGTATTGTTATTTATATGTATTATCGACGTTTTTGAATGTCGTGTTAGAAATAAATATTTAGAACATATTATTATATGTTTAAAGAGAGATATATATGAGAGCATATTTAATGCTAATAATGAAAATCTACTCAAATATTCATCTTCAAAATATATAAATTTAATTTTAAATGAACTAAACATATTGAGAAGTGATTATTTTGAAAATATAGTTCTCATTTTAGGATATTCAATAAAAATATTATTAGGTTCTATAGTATTATTATTTTATAATTATAAATTATTTATAATTATGTCTTTGATTTCTGTTATTCATATACTTGTTGTACCTATTTTTAAAAAAAGAGTAGGAATTAGAAAAAAACAATATGTTGATAATTCACAAAAGCAAGTGCTATTTTGTTCAGAAGTAATCAAAGGATTAGATGGAATTAGAATAAATTTATCAGAATATAAATTTTTTAATAACATTATGAAAATAGAAGAGGATTTTGAACATTCTAGATATTGTACAATCAATAATGATCAGAGTATTATTGCTATTATAAAATTTTTAGGAATGAGTACACAAATATTTTGTATGTTAGTAGCAGCTTTTTTTGTAGCTATAGGAGAAATATCAGTTGGTGGTATTGTGATGAGTACTCAAATTTTAAATTATATATTTCCATCTTTGAATTTATTACATTCTAAAGTTATAATTATTAAAGGTGTAAAGTATATATTTGAAGATATAAATAATATATTAAATTTTAATTCAAAAGATGTAAAACTGAAAAATATTCCATTTAGTACTATAAAATTCGAAAATGTAAGTGTAGAAATGAATAAAAGAATATTAAAGAGTTTTAATGTAGAAATGAACAAAGGAGAAAAAATTGCAATTGTTGGAGAAAGTGGTAGTGGGAAAAGTACATTGTGTAAAATTTTGATGCAATTAATCAATTACAATGGTCATATACTTATTGATGAGATAGAATTAAAGGATATATCTTATAATGAAGTGTATAAAAATATTGCATATACGCCTCAAAAACCATTTATATATACTTCAACTTTAGAAGAAAATATCTCTATGTTTCAAGAATATGATGAAAAGTATATGGAATATCTAATAAAAACTTTAAATTTAACATCTCTTTCTAAAAAAATAATTAATAATGATAATGTATCTGGTGGAGAGGCAAGTAGAATTGCTATTGCACGTACATTAATAAGAAAATTTAACGTTGTTATTTATGATGAACCAACTTCTGCTGTTGACCCTATTAATTCCAAGATGATAAACGACTTAATTTTTAGTATTGAAAATAAAATAGTAATTGTTATAACTCATAATTGGGATAAAAATTATTTGGATAAGTTTGATAAAATTATTAAAATATAACTATTAGTCTGCTATAAATTAAGAATTCTGAAGTTTCTACTTAGACAAATCATTAATTATGAATTAAAAAATAGAGTTATTCAATGCATTGCACATAAAATCTAGGATATAAGAAAAGTGAGCAATACATCTGGCTAACTCTTTTTTGTTATATCAAAATATGATAAAATAATCATATCAGATTGAAAGAGGTAATTATTGTGGCAGTTGGATTTATAACAGGAAGATTTGGAGCAGATAGGACTGATAAGATTTTAGATTTTTGCTTTGAAGAGGCAAAAAGAGAAGATAAAAAGCCTATCTATATTTTAGTTCCGGAAAAATTTACATATGAAATGGAAAAAAGATTAAGTGAAAAGCTTGAAGATGAAAAAAATATTGATCCTAATTTTAGAATTAGAGTTGTAAGTTTTTCAACTTTAAGTAAAATTGTTTTTACCAATGTCGGTGGACTTAAGGAGAGAAGACTTACGACAAGTGCTAGAAGTCTTTTAACTTTTAAGGCTATGGACATGGTTTCAAAAGATTTGATTACTTTTAAATCTGACGATTTTAAAATGGGTTTTGTAAACAATATTATGGATATGATAATAGAGTTTAAGCAAAATGATTTTTCGGTTACGGATGTTTTTTCGCTTACAGAAAATGTTAAAAATGAGTCTTTAAAATTTAAAATGCAAGATTTATATAATATTTATAAATCTTATGAAAATTTGATTGATAAAAAATACTCTGATACTGAAGATACTTTGAATATTTTTGCCGAAAAACTTGATGATTTTGAAAGTATCAAAGGAGCAACTATTTTTGTTGACGAATATATGGACTTTACACCTGCTCAATACTTGGTAATTGAAAAACTAATTTATTTTTCAAAGAATATTTATTTTTCTCTTTTAACTGATTTTAAAAACTTACATTCAAAAATGAATATGTTTTTAAGAAGTAATTCAACAATTTTGAATATTAAAAATATTTGCGAAAAGTATAATATTCCATTACTTGAAAATATTTCACTATCAAATGAAAGCTATTATAATTCGGAAGATTTATCATTTTTGGAAAAAAATATTGGTAGTTTTTCTCCAAAAACATATTTTAAAGATTCTGAAAATATTAGAATTTTAAAGTTTAAAAATATATATGACGAAGTTTCCTTTATTGCAGAGGAGATTTCAAAATTGGTTAAAATTAAAGGTTATAGATATAATGATATAACTCTATGTATGAGAAGTTTAGACGAATATTCTTATATAATAGAAAGAGTTTTTGATGATTACAAGATTGATTATTTCTTGGACGAAAAGATTTCAATTATGGAAAATCCGATTATTATTCTAATTTTATCCATTTTGGATATGAAGGATAAAAATTATTCCTATGATTCTGTTTTTAGGTATTTGAAGAGCGGACTTACCGGAGTTTCTGATGAAGATATTTTCCTTTTGGAAAATTATGTAATTGCAAATGGAATAAAAGGTAATCGTTGGTTTGACGAATCTTGGAACAAGTCCATCGTCCATAGTGTTGAGGAAGAAAGTGATGATGAAAAACTTGTAAAGATAAATGAGATAAAGAATATTGTAATATCTCCTATTAAAAACTTGCATGAAAAGTTAAAAGGGAGAAATGCCGTAAAGGATATTTGTAAATATTTATATGAATTCACTTTGGAAATTGGACTTTTTGATAGAATTAATGAACTTGTATTGAATTTTCAAAATGAAGGAAATTTATATAAGGCGAAAGAGTATTCTCAAGTTTGGGGAAGTTTTACAGCGGTTTTGGATGAAATGGTTGAATTTATGGGAGAGGAGAAGATTGCCTACTCAAAATTTATAAATTTAATTAAAACTGAACTTGAAAATATTGAGCTTGGAATTGTTCCACCTTCAAAGGATGAAGTCTTTATTACAACTGTTGATAGAATGAAAAAGCCTTCTACAAAAATAGCTTTTGTATTGGGAGTTAATGATGGAAACTTCCCGAAAAACATAGTGGATAATGACTTAATCAGTGAAAATGAAAAAGAAAGTTTAAAAACTATGGGCTTTAATTTTTCAAATAACAATTTACTAAAAACTACTGATGAACAATTTTTAAGTTATAAGACTTTTAGCATTGCAAAAGAAAAATTGTATATAACTTTTCCAATTTCAGATTTAGAGGGAAAGGGCCTTTTAGTTTCAAGATTTGTGAAAAAAATTAAATTCATTTTTGAAAATTTGGAAGTTGAAAGCATAGATTATTTAAAAGATTTTTCTATTATGGATATTTTTGAAACTTTTTCTAAAGAGAGATTGTATCAAATTTTAGTTTCCAATATTGAGGCTTTAAATTCAAATAAATTGAGTGAAAATGACAAATTCAATTTTAGAGAAATAATTGATTTCTTGATAGAAGATAAAGATTATAAATATAAAATTGAAATTTTAAAGGATAAATTGAACTACAAAAAAGAAACAGAAAATATAAAAGATTATACTTCATTTCTTTATGAAAGTGGAAATGTAAGTATTTCAAAATTAGAGAACTTTATGCGTTGTCCTTTTTCATATTTTATAAACTATGGACTTAGAGCAAAGGAAAGAGAAGTGTATGACTTTTCTCCTGCAGATTATGGAACTTATTGCCATAAGATTTTTGATGACTTTTTTAAGGGAGTTTTTGAAAATAATATTGATTGGAATATAATTGATAGAGAATTTATCCAAAGGGAAGTCGAAAAATTAACTAAAAAAATGTCTGAAAAGTCTAATTTTATTCTTGAAAGCTCTCCGAAATATAAATATTTTTCAACTATAACACAAAAAAATATTGTTGAAAGCATAGAAATCATGGCAGAACAAGTAAGACGTGGAAACTTTGTTCCAACAGGTTTTGAAACAGCTTTTGGAGATGAGTCAATAAAACCTATTACCTATACTTTAAAGAATGGAAAAGAGATTAAATTAGTCGGTAAGATTGACAGAATTGATGTTTTTAAAGGAGAAAATTTTGACTTTTTAAGAATTATCGATTATAAATCTTCAAAAAGAGATATTGACTTAAATCAAGTTTATGCAGGGCTTCAGCTACAACTTTTTGTCTATATGAATGCAATTTTATCTTCCAATAAAGAAAGATATAAACCTGCAGGACTATTTTATAGTGATTTTACAACAAATTTTGTCGGATTTGAAACTTATTCTAAAATGCTTGATATGAATGACGAAAGTTATCATAGTGAAAAACTTAAGAAAAATAAACTTACTGGTTTTGTTATAAAAGATATGGAACTTTTAAAGAATTTGGATAGGACATTGGATGCGGATAATTTGACTTCTGAAATACTGCCTATTAAATTAAAGTCAAAAGGTCAAGAAATCGGAGCAAGTACATTGGGCTTAACTACTGATGAATTTGAAATTGTAAATGAATTTGTTTTAAATAAGACTAAGGATATCTGTGAAGAAATTTATGCAGGGAATATTGATATAAAGCCTTTCAGATATAAAAATAGAAAGCCTTGTGATTATTGTAAATATAAATCCATTTGCAGATTTGATATTAAGCATAATAAATATAATAATATTAAGAATTTATTAACTAAAGATAAACCGAATGAGGTTTTTGAAAAAATGAATTCGGAAAATAAAGAGAAAAGAGGTGAGAGATAGTGAGTGAAGTAAAGTGGACTAAAGAGCAAAGACAGGTAATTGAAAGTAGAAATACAAATTTACTTGTGTCTGCGGCAGCAGGTTCTGGAAAAACAGCTGTACTTATCGAAAGAATTATAGAGCTCGTTTTAGATGAAAAAAATCCGATTGATATCAACAAATTACTTGTTGTAACTTTTACAAAATTGGCTGCATCTGAAATGAGAGAAAGAGTAAGTAAGGCTATTGAAAAAAAACTTGAAGAAAATCAAGAAAATGAACATCTTCAAAAACAATTACTGCTCCTTAGCGGTGCTGACATCACAACCATTGACTCTTTTTGTAAGGATGTTTTGATATCTTATGCTCATTTGGTTAATTTAGACAGCAATATAAAAGTTATAGATCCTAGCGAAAATGAAGTTTTATCCAAAGAAGTTATGGAAGAATTATTTGAAGAGCTTTATGAAAATAATGATGAGAGCTTTTTGAGACTAGTTGACTGGTATGCTAAGAAAAACACGGATGAAGGACTTTTACAACTTTTATTGAAAGTAAATAATTTTGTGAATTCTCATCCTTTTCCAAAAATTTGGCTAAATGAAAAGGCAGAGTTTTTTAATACGAGTACAAAGGATGATGATTTTTATTTAGAAAATTACATCTTGGATATCGCATCAGATGTAGATATGGATTTAGAATTTTTTGAACTTAGCATTAAAAATAATTTGAAAAAAATAGAAAATTATCCTGAACTTGAAAAATATATAGATATTTATAATACTTTGTTGGATGCTTTATCTGTTGTAAAAGAAAGTTTAAAAACCTTTTTGAAGGATAATACAAAATTTGATGAGCTTAAAAAATCATCTTATGAATTCTTAAATTCAAACTTTGGAAGTTTTAGAATTTCAAAATGTGATGAAGAAATAAAAGAGATATACAATAAAGTTAAAAAAGAATTGGATAATATAAAGTCGGAAATTTCAGAATCACTTGGAGCTTTAAATTTGGATTTAGAAAATATAAAAAAAGAAAGTGATTTAATCTATCCTTATGTTCGTTCAATTTCTGATGTTGTAATTAAATTTAAGGAAAAGTTTTGGGAGAGAAAGCAAAAATTTAATTATGTAGATTTTGCCGATATTGAACATTTGGCATTAGAGATACTTGTAGATATTGATGAAGATGGAAATATTATACCGTCTAAAACAGCTTTAGAATATCAAGAAAAATATTCTGAAGTTTTTATTGACGAATATCAAGACAGTAACCTAGTTCAAGAAATTCTTTTATCAGCAGTTGCTAAAGAAAATAACAGATTTATGGTTGGAGATGTTAAACAGAGTATTTATAGATTTAGACAGGCAGATCCAAGTATTTTTATGGAAAAATATGAAAATTATTATAGAGTAGAGGACGATATTGACAGTTTTAATAAAAAGATAATGCTTTATGCAAACTTTAGAAGTCGAAAAGAAATTCTTGAGGGAACAAATCTGGTTTTTTCAAAAATAATGAAAAAAGAAACAGGAGAACTTGATTATACTGTTGACGAAAGATTAAATCCTATGGCAAGTTTTAAAGAAAGTGATAAAAATGTTGGTGGTGCAGTTGAAATTCTTTTGGTTGATGAAAAATCTGAAGATGAGGATGAAGACGAGATAATTTTAACTGATGAATATTCGGAAGATTTTGAAGAGATGAAGTCTTTTAAACTTGAATGTATAAAAATTGCAAATACAATCTACAATATGATGAACAATAAAGAAAATCCTTTTAAAGTTTATGATAAAAATTTTGATGATTATAGGAAAGTTGAGTACAAAGATATTGTTATTTTGATGCGTTCTCCAAGCAGTAATACAAAAATTTTAGAAGAGGTATTTTTAGAATATAATATTCCGATTTATGCAGAGAGTACGGGTGGATATTTTGATACTTTTGAAGTTGATACAATAATTAATTTGCTTAAAATTATAGATAATCCTATGCAGGATATTCCTTTAATTTCAGTAATGTATTCTCCAATTTATAATTTTACATCAACAGAATTGAGCGAAATAAGACTTGTAGATAGAGAACTAAAATTTTATGAGCTTTTAATAAAAATACTAGAAGATGAAGATATTGAAATTAGAGTAAATCTAAAGGAAAAAATTGCAAAATTTATTTCCGATTTAAAATTATTTATACAAAAAAAATCTTTAGTTTCAGCAGATGAATTAATATGGTTTTTATATAAATATACAGGATATTATAATTATGTCGGACTTTTGGATATGGGAGAGCAGAGAAAAACAAATCTGATGTTACTTTTTGAAAAGGCGAAAAATTATGAAAAAAATTCTTATAAGGGATTGTTTAATTTTGTAAATTATATTCAAAAAATCAGTTTAAAAAGTGATATTTCTGAGGCTAAATTAATTTCTGAAGATGCGAATGTAGTTAGAATTATGAGTATTCATAAGAGCAAGGGCTTGGAATTTCCTATTGTATTTCTCGCAAATACGAATAAGAAATTTAATTTTAGAGCCGATGACAGCAATTTAGTTTTACATCAAAAACTTGGTTTTGGTGCAGTTGTTTATGATATGGATAGAAAAACTTCTTTTAACAGCATTATGAAGAAAAAAATTGAAAAATTCAAAAAGAACGAACAAATTGCTGAAGAAATGAGACTTCTTTATGTTGCAATGACAAGAGCAAAGGAAAAACTTATAATAACTGGAAGAGTAAAAGATTATGAGAATTTAAGAGAAGAAATAAGCTCCGGAATTGATGAAAGAGGCAATATAAGTAATTATAAAATTCTAAAAATAAATAATTATCTTGATTGGATATTAAGTTCTATTGATAATCTTACAGTTTATGGAAAGAGTTTAAATTGTTTGGGAAGAGAAGAAAACTTTTCGGGAAATGAAGACTTAAAATTTCAATTAAATGTAAATACTAAAACAGAGGAATTTATAGAATATCAAAGAATTAAAGAAGAAATAAAAACAAATGAAATAATTTCAGAAGAAGATGATATAGAAGTTAAAAATGAAATGCGAACTGTTAAACAATTTTTGGAAGATAGATTTAACAAAGAATATATTTATAAAAATGTTTTAAACAAGCCATCAAGCATTACTGTTTCTGAAATTAAAAAGATGATTCAGGAAGAAGATGAGGAAAAACATCAAAAATATTATAAAGAAAATTTTGTTTTAAAAACTCCGTCATTTATTCATCAAGGTGAGGAAAAAGTCGGATTTAATTCTGCAGAAAAAGGAACTATTTTCCATTTGGCTATGCAACTCTTAGACTTTTCAAAATTTGATACAGAAGATGTTTCAAAAATAAGAGAAGAAGTAAAGTTGCAAATAAATTCATTCGTTGAAAAGAATATTATGAGTTTGGACGAAGCAGAAACGATAAAAATAAATTGGATAGTAAAATTTATTCAGTCTGATATTTTTAAGGAAATTTATATTGCAAATAAATCTGAAAAATTATTTAAAGAAAAAGCCATTGACTATAATATAAAATTGAAAAATCTATTTAAAGATGAAAATATTGAAGAAGACGAAAAAATTATGGTAGTTGGAATAATTGACCTTTTCTTTGAAAATGAAAACGGGGAAATAATTTTGTTGGATTATAAGACGGATTATGTAACAAAAGAAAATCTTGAAGAAGTAAAAGCAAGATATAAAGTACAATTGGATTTATATAAATCTGCAATTGAAGATATTTCCGGTAAAAAAGTCACTAAAAAGGGATTATATCTATTTGGAATAAATGAATTTGTTGAAATTTAGCAAAAATCAAAGTCATAACTTGACTTTGATTTTTTAATGAGATAAAATATAATTACATATTAGAAATATGTAAAATTAGATTAATTTCAGGAAAATGTATTATATAATTGAGAAAAAAATTATAATATTTTACTTAAATATAATTATATGGAAATAATATAATAGGGAGTTGGGGGAATTAATGAAGTCATTCATTCAAGTTTTTAAGAATTGTATCAATAAAAAAATAATTGTTATATTTGCTTCTTTGATTGTATCACTAGATAGATTAATTTTAATTTCAATGTTTCCATTAATTATAACAATAAAGAGAAAAGAAGATATAATCGTTTTATTATATGTTTTATTGTTTTTTATTTTCGGAGAATTTTTTAATATTTTTGTAAATTACAGTTTGGAAAAGGATGGAGAAAAACATAAAAAAGTCCTGAAATTAAATATGTTAAAATCTTTTGAAAATATTGAGCTTAAAGAATTTGAAAGTGTAGATTTTAAGAATAAAATATTTGTAGTAAATAATTATATTGAAAATTATATAAAAATTTCTAAAGATTGCTATAAAACTATTATAAATTTGTTTTTAGCTCTTTTTGTGTTGCTCATTATTTTTTATATTAATGTATATATGTTTATAATTTATTTATTCGTAATTGCTTTTGTTTTGTATTTAAAGAATAATCAACTAAAAGCGTCTAAAGATATTTGGATTAAATATATGGAAAATTGTAAGGAACACAATATAATAAATAATATATTGATAGATAAAAAACATTCTAATGAAAGAAAAATATTTAATGTTTTTAATTTTTACAATAAGATATTTTTACATAAGTATGACGATGCCATTGATGAAAATTTAAAGGATGCTAGAAATCGTCTGAAATTTGATTTTTTATATGAAGTTTCAAATTATTTTCTTGTATTATTTATGCTGATTGCAAGTTTATATTTATATAATTTGGGAAGCATTAATATTTCCTATTTTTACTTGTTAAATAGTGGATTAATTGTAATAACTGAAATAATTGGTACTGAATTAAATAAAATATCAGATTATTTTAATTTTACAAATGGTATTAATTTATATCACGAATTTATTATAAAGAAAAAATTAGTAAAAAAAGATGTAAAATTAAGTAATTATAATATAGAATTTGATAGAGTTTTCTTTAGATATCCTAATTCAGATGAATATATAATTAAGAATTTTTCATTTACCTTTGAGTTTGGAAAGAATTATTCAATTTTAGGTAGAAATGGTTCAGGAAAAAGTACTTTAATTAAGTTACTATTAGGATTGTATAGAGTCGAAAAGGGAAATATAAGAATAGGTGGTGTTGATATAAATGATATATCATTAGAACAAAAGTCAAAGATATTTTCTGTGCTTTTTCAACATCCTAAAAAGTATCCATTTACTATTTTTGAAAATATAACTTTAGAAGAATCTCAAAAAGGAGATTTAGACATTGATAAGAGCATTGTTGAATTTGTTGAAAATTTTAATGATGGAATAGATTCATACACCAGTATTAATTACAAGAATAATGTTAATCTTTCAGGTGGTCAGTGGAAAAATATATTTTTTAATAGAGTTTTTTTGAGAAAATCAAAAGTTTTTATTTTTGATGAACCTACTTCTAATTTAGATCCTTTTTTAGAATTAGAATATTATAAAAATATACAAGATAAAATTTCTGGAAGCTTAAATATATTTATTTCTCATAGACTTGGAATTGTTAAATATACTGATATAATTTTATTGATTGAAGATGGAAATTTGATTGAATCAGGAACACATAATGAATTAATTTCTTATGGAGGAAAATATTTTGAAATGTATGAAATTCAAAAATCAATTTTTGACTAATATAAAGATGATATCTAGGTGTATTAATCTATTTTATAGTACATATAGAAAAGAGTTATTTATTATGATATTAGTTACAATAATAACCGCTTTGACTTATATGTTTGGTATGATTTATACTAGAGAATTTTTTAAAGGGATAGTTATTTTTAAAAATGAGGATTTTAATATTTTTTTTAAGAATATTGTGTTTTCATTTCTTCCATATGTTACATTTTTATTTATAATAGCTATAAAGAAAATTTACTTTGATAGATACTATATACAATATATCTTAATTCCAAATTTTGAAAAAATTTTAAATTTATGT
>ERZ773076.492-NODE-492-length-19801-cov-6.206573_pt1 | contig 19801 bp, 26 predicted proteins | sample MGYA00580613_ERZ773076 | MGnify/ENA primary metagenome ERZ773076 (study PRJEB29015, sample SAMEA2738005) | human oral metagenome | biome: human oral; feature: human-associated habitat; material: dental | place: China | collected 2057 ...
CCGTCGTGTCTACGTCGGCGCTAGCGAGATTCCAAAGGTGAAAAGCGGCCGCGGTTTAGTACTCATCTCAACCTCAAAAGGTGTCATGACTGGCACTGAAGCAGCCAAGGCTAAGCTTGGTGGTGAGTTGTTGCTGAAGGTGTATTAAGCCTTACGCGAATCAAATAAACGTCCTCACTGGAGGGCGTTTATTTTTTTATGATAAACTTTCTATCGTATGAGAGTTAGAGTACTAAAAGACATAAAATCGGCATATCGAGTAGTAGTCAAGGGATTAGTACGTGATCAATCAGGTAAACTACTGTTTGTTCAAGAGAGAAGTGATTCATGGGACCTTCCTGGCGGTGGGCTAGAACACGGAGAAAATATAGTCGAAGCACTCACCCGTGAATTTCAGGAAGAATTAGGCGTCGACATTACGATAGACAGCGATCGCCCACGTATAATCCCGACGTGGAATACAAAATTCGATGATCCAGTTTTAATCATCGCCTACGAGGTTGCCCTACTAACAACGCCTTGCCTAACAGATGAAGTTTCAAATGTTAGCTATTTTGATATTCATGAGATCAAACAAGAAAAGTTGGATTCTACGCTAATTGGTAAACTTTCAAAGATATATCAAACCGACCGCTAGTCCTCTCAACTTGCACATTCGCTATAGTAAGTTATTCTATAAACTGCGCATCCATACAAATATCCCGATACGGTATGCTAAATTTGTAACAGTGTATGAACTCACACAACATATTCCATGGGCAAGCGAAAGCTCAGAGTTACAAGTCGCTATACAAAGCCAAATAAATAACCTGCCCGCCGTGTAAAATTAGCAGTTAAGCATGGTATAAAGGTGGCAAGATGAAGAAATCCGTCGCTGAACAATTAGCTAAATGGCTACTTGGCAGATACTAAATACACCAGTTTTTCCGTATCATACTAGCACATTTTTCGACCGCAGCTTCATGTCCAAGCAGATATCCATTACGCTTTAATTTTGGCAACTCACGCACTTCGTGAAACATTATATTAAGCTCGGGTACGAAAAATAGCTCCCGAAACGGCATTCCTTTAAGTCGCGATTCCTCACGTGGCTCAGTTAAGATAACGCCAGAATTTTCTCCAAAAATTACTTTCTCACGACCATCGGGAAAATTTATTACAAGACACGTTGTGTATTGCGCTCGTCTGTTTGCCTTATTTTCAAGCTTCTTCAGGCAATAATCTACGATTTCCCGATCACTCATCTCGTGACCATCCCAGCGTCTTGTAAATACGCCAGGCTCACCATTTAGGGCTTCAATCTCCATGCCGGAATCATCGGCGATAATTATCAGGTTTTTATCATTTCCGCGTAAATGGTGTCTTGCGTGTCGCGCCTTCAATAGAGCATTTTGCTCAAATGTTGCACCCGTTTCTATGCAGTCAGGGATTTGATAACCCAAGTCTGCTAGCGAAATAATTGATATTTGTGGGTCGAAGTTACGAAACGTTGCAACGAATTCTTCGTACTTACCTGGGTTTCTGGTGGCAAATAGTATCTTTGTTTTCATAGTGTTATCACCTTGTATTTCTCGGCAAGCAACAAGAAGGTGTGTAAAACCTGGTAAAGTCTTACGTCTGGTGGAATATTATCTTGTATTAGTTTTTTTACGGAGGCGACCTGTTTCTGTGAAGAAAAATGCGGCAAGACTGATGGGTCGCCCGTAACTGCCTCGGGATAAAGCTCTGCTATAAGTTTAAATACATTTATATCAACTGGAAAAGTAGGCATATCAAGCCCTAAGAGTATGAAGCAGTCTGCAGCCTTTGGACCAAAACCCGCTAATTTCATAATCTTTTCACGAACCATATCAACTGGCTGGCTGGATAGAGTATCTACATTGTAGTCATCTTCTGTTCTTAATTTGACAAGTCCATTGGCTATCCAAATAGATTTATTTTTAGCTATTCCAGAGGGTTTCAGTAAGGTCTCTATCTCTTGAATAGATAAGCTATTCAAGGCCTCGACATTACCGCTCGTTATATCTATTAACTCTTTCGTGACTTTTTGCTCTACTTCTAGTGTGCATCTTAAAGAAGTTGTCACACTAAAAAGAGTAAATTCTGGTGCTAGTCTCTTTTCTGGCATAGGGTGTGATGGGCGTGGGTAGGTCTGGTGATCAATAAAGGAGTAGCGTTCGGAGGCTTTTTGTGCAATTTTTAGCAAGGTTTCACAAATATCATTACAGGGGTCTGTCTGCAACAGAATATCTACAGCCTGCACATCAGTCTCTATAAGATCACCTCCGTAGTGCAATTCTGGTCGCTGAACCTTATTCTTCTCGATACTCATCTCTCGTGATATATTTAAGTTTATCAATAGGGACTTTCTCGATTAGAGCAGCAGTATTTTTATCGAGACCATGCGCTAGCCATAAGATAGGTGGGGTTTTTGTTCTTTGTGGATATATACCCTTGCTTCTCGGGACATAGAATTGATTTTCGTCGTACCAATATTCCATCGGGCTGAGTGCGTATGGAGTGTAGCTCGCTCCAGTAAATATTCCTCCATCAAATCCTGTATATGGATTTAGTGCAGTGACAATAGCTTTTATGTGAGGATAATCTCGCAAAATTTGTTTATGAGATTGATGAAAGAGCTTGCTCATACTATTTCGAGGAGCATTATTGAAGGTGAACGCTCTTGTCATCGACAAAACTTGGCTGGGCTTCAAATTAGCTCCCGTGACCTCGTTGAGAGATTTCAATTGATAGCCGCGACTACACTGGCTAAAACTAACACTTGCATAGGGAGTTTCGGCTCCATCTATAAATAATCCATAATTTGCTATGCTGTCATCTCGAGATGACCTAATATAGTGTAGATGATCATTTATCTCCTTGGCCAAAAATTCTGGAACGAAGTCAAATCTTATGGGGATAATGCTTGATTCGTCGTGAATTGATAAAGTATTTCTTCCTTTCAGTTTTGCGCCAGAGCTTACCATTCCCATTCGAGCAGGCTCATGCAAACGATCGTAGACATCCTTATAGTCTTTGCTCAAAGTAATGACTTCTGCATCAATGTCAGATAAAACCCTAGAGCTATCGTGTACAATTTCCCCTGTGTCATAGTATGGTAAATGGAGTAAGGCTTGCGTCGTTATATATTTTGCGACAACTTGAAGTTGGCGCGATCTTTCGTTTGACCACGCTGTGTTTTGATCCATAAAGTCTTGGATAGAAGCGTCAGGACGTAATTGCTGTATAATCTCTCTCATTCATTCTAGTATTTACTCTAAAATACAACTGATAATACAATATCATACGTGAGAAGATACGACATAATTGGAATCTCGGGTCCGCAATGCAGCGGTAAAGATTTTGCTGCAGCATATATCGCACAGGAGTATGGCTATTCACAAATTTCGACAGGAGACCTTCTGCGAGCAAGAGCTAAAGAGCTGGGGTTGGATATGAGCAGAAGGTCACTTCAGGCTCTTGGATGCAAGCTGCGCAAAGAAAATGATGGTCAAGACCCGCTTCTTAATGAGGCACTTAGCTCCTTGAGTAGCGATACCGTGTTTACAGGAATTCGCACAATAGATGCTGCATATAGCATAATAAATGCACCTGGTAGAATTCTATATGTAGATACTCCATTAGAAGTGAGGTACGAACGTAGCGTGTCGAGGGCGCGTACTGACCATGTTTCAATGGATGACTTTATTGTCAATGATCAGATTGAAAAGTACGGGGCGGGAAAGTCATCGCTGAACAATTCAGTCAAAAACGGCTACCTCGCAGATGTCAAACTAGAAGACGCTAAGCCTCGTGGTGTGCTAGTCGTGACCATCAACGAGATCACCCGCGTCTCAAAGCCAGGCCGCCCACCCTCTCTGCGTATTTACTTACTAGTAGTAGATTATTCCGCAGATTGCGTATCCATACAACTACCGTGATACAGCAGAATAATGGTGCCTTCAGGTCACCCACAAATGTGCGCTTACGTTCTATTTCAGACCGTGCTGCCACACGAGCCCCAACTGACTTACGTAATAACAAAAGATATATGAATTTATGATAATTCACCACGCCAAGCTTGCCTTTCACCCCTAATCTATGCTAAAATACCGGGGTTAGTATCAAATCACAAGAAAGGTGAGTATGAGTCTGAGTCGAATCGGAAAACTGCCGGTGGTTATTCCGGCCGGTGTGACAATCACGGTTGACTCTGGCGATGTGGTCGTAAAGGGCCCGAAGGGTGAATTGACACAATTCATCACGCCAGCAGTTGAGGTGAAAGTCGAAGACGGACAGGTCACGGTTCATCCGAAGGATGAATCCAAAACAGCTCGCGCCCAGCACGGTCTGATGCGCGCGCTGATCAACAACATGGTGATTGGCGTCACCAAAGGCTACGAAAAACGTCTCGAGGTCAATGGTGTCGGTTTTCGTGTCAGCTCCAGCAACAATGAGCTGGACATGATGCTGGGTTTCTCACATCCAGTCAAATACAAAGCACCAGAGGGCGTCACTGTCACCAATGATAAGATGACCATCATCGTCAGCGGCATCAATAAACAGCAAGTTGGCCAAGTCGCTGCGGAAATCCGTGCGCTGAAGAAACCTGAGCCATACAAGGGCAAGGGTATCAAGTACGCTGACGAGCAGATTTTGCGCAAAGCAGGAAAGGCAGGTAAGTAGTCATGGCTGAGAACAAAAAAATGCTGAACCGCACCTTGCGCAAAAACCGTGTCCGCGCGAAAGTACACGGCACTGCTGAGCGGCCACGGCTCACTGTGACGATAAGCAATACCCATGTCTCGGTGCAGTTGATCGATGACCTGAAGCAACACACCCTAGCTGCTGCGACTACCGTTGGCGCAAAGAGCCAAGGGACAATGACCGACAAGGCTGCTTGGGTTGGCGCAGATATCGCCAAAAAAGCCAAAAAATTAAAGATTCGTGCTGTTGTTTTTGACCGTAATGGTCGTCAATATGCTGGCCGCCTCAGTGCGCTCGCTGACGCAGCACGCAAAGAAGGATTGGAGTTCTAGTATGGCAGACAAACCTGCAAATACTACCCCACGTGCAGAGGGCCGACGCCCTCGCAGTCCGCGTGGCGGTCGCCGCGATGACCGGCGAAATATGCGCGAAGAAGCGCCAAAGGAGTTTGAAGAATTGGTGATTAATATTGATCGTGTGTCACGCGTGGTCAAGGGCGGTCGCCGTTTCCGCTTCAAGGCGTTGGTGGTTGTTGGGAACCGCAAGAATAAGGTTGGCGTGGGTGTTGCGAAGGGTGCTGATGTCCAGTCGGCAGTTGCCAAGGCGACTGCAGTAGCCAAAAAGCACGTCATCATCCTGCCACTGCATGATGAAACAATCCCACACGACAGCGAAGTGAAGTTCTCCGGCGCCCGCGTGTTGATCAAGCCAGCCGCTCCTGGTACCGGCATCATCGCTGGTGGTGTGGTGCGGCAGATTATTGGTGTGACCGGTGTTCGCAACCTGCTCACTAAGTCACTTGGTTCAACCAACAAGGCGAACATCGCCTATGCGACAATCGAAGCACTGAAATCACTAGTACCGCGCGATCAATGGCTCGGTGCACAGCCTGCCAAAAAGGCTGCGAAGAAGGAGGCTCAGTAATGAAATACAACGATCTCCACATTTCAGCGAACAAGAATAAAAAGCGGGTCGGTCGCGGGATTGCTGCCGGCCAAGGTAAAACTGCGGGCCGTGGCACCAAAGGCCAGAACGCCCGCACCGGCAAGAAGCTTCGCGCCATGTTTCAGGGCGGTCAACGCCCACTGGCGCAGGCTGTGCCGAAGGCGCGCGGGTTCAAGAGCTTGCGGACACCAGCGCAGGTTGTCTACATGGACCACTTGAATGTATTTGATGGCAAGACCGTCGATAACGCACTGTTATTTACCGAAGGTTATATTGCGACACCGTTTCATACAGTCAAGGTGATTGCTCGTGGTAAACTGACCGCCAAGGTCACTCTAAAGGTGCAAGCCGCTTCTGCTTCGGTCGTTGCTGCGATTGAAAAAGCTGGTGGCTCATTCGAAAAGGTTGCCACACCAGTTCGCCAAAGCAGTGTAAAAGCCGACACAGCGGACAAGGCGAGCCGCGCTGAGAAGAGTAGCCAAGACAAATAGTCGCGGACTCAATCGTACATTACAGAAAGGCACTGAATTGACCGGTGCCTTTCTGTGGTCTAGAAAACAGGCCAACTTTCGTGTATACTGTGATGAGAAATTCTAGATTAGAGACAGAAGGGTAATCATATATGATGAGCTGGAAGACCATTTGGCGGTCGCTGAAAAATAAAGATATGCAAAAACGCCTGGGGATTATAATCGGCATTATTGTCGTTTATCGGCTTTTGGCTCATATACCAGTGCCGTTGGCCGAGCCGTCGCAGCTACGAGCAGCTATCACTGCGATGCTTGGTCAGACAGACCTAGGCGGCTTTCTTAACCTGCTTTCTGGCGGGGCGCTGTCAAGCTTCTCGCTGGTACTTGTTGGGCTGAGCCCATTTATTACTGCTAGTATTATTACTCAGTTGCTCACCAAGGCAATTCCGAAGCTTGAGGAACTTCACCAAGATGGCGAGTCAGGTCGGCGCAAAATTCAGCAATGGACACGCCGCCTCACTATCCCATTGGCTGTCGTCCAGTCGATCGCGTTCATCTTCCTGCTCCGCCAAACTGTCCTGGCCGGTGGCTCAACCGCTTTGAGCGAACCAACCACCATGGAGTGGGTCGTCTCGGTCACTGCGATGACTGCTGGCTCTGTTCTCTTGATGTGGCTGGGTGAGCTGATTACCGAGCAGGGAGTCGGCAACGGTATTTCTATTCTGATTTTTGCGGGGATTATTAGTCAGCTGCCGTCGATGTTAGCGAATGTCATCTCTTCGCTGACCAACACTGCGAACGGCCAGCTGAACGTCTTCAATTGGTTTACGCTCCCGGTCAACCCGGCAACCTTTTGGATGATTGTTGTCATGGCGATCATTTCGCTGATAGTGCTATACTTCTTGGTCAAGATCAATGAAGCACAGCGAGTCATCACCATTAATTATGCAAAGCGAGTGCATGGTAATTCGAGCTATGGTGGCGTGAAGAGTATTTTGCCAGTCAAACTGATTGCTGCCGGCGTGATCCCTGTGATCTTTGCGGTGTCTTTCTTGAGTGTGCCGCAGTTTGTCGGGCAAATTATGAAGTCGTCTGGCAATCAAAGCCTGCAGCCGATCGCCAATAATCTCGTCAACTGGTTCCACTCTCCGAACCCAGGCTCATTCACCGGCTCAACCGGAGAGGCCTTTATCTACCCGACGCTTTATTTCTTGTTGGTGATTTTGTTTACGTATTTTTACACCGGTTTTGTGTTTGATGCCAAAAATATTGCCGAAGATCTCCAGCGACAGGGTGGCTTTATCGAGGGAGTGCGGCCAGGGGAGCACACCGAGAAATACTTGTCTCGCACAGTCAATCGTTTGATCCTTTTTGGCTCGATCGTCTTGGGCTTCATTGCTATTCTGCCGTTTATCGCTGAATATCTGCTGTATCATATTGCAGGGGTGACCAACTCTGGCCTGTCGATTGGTGGTACCGGCCTGCTCATTGTGGTGTCGGTGGCTCTCGAATCACTCCGTCAGCTTAATTCACGCGCTTTGATGGTGACATATGACGATTTCGACCCAGATGAGCTGATCAAGAAACCCAAAAAGCGGCGTCTATTCCGGCGAAAGGCTGCATAGAGACTGCTTATCTCTCCGAAAAATCACGTCACGCTCAAAAGTGGCGTGATTTTTGCACTTCACCCCTTGTAAGCTGTGGGTAATTACTGTATAATTGGCAACTGTAACTTATGGCGAGTCAAAAGGAAGTCATCAAGATGATTGGTAAGGTGGTCGAAGCACTGCCTAATACGCAATTTCGGGTGGAACTGGAGAATGGCCATAGTATCATCGCGCATATTAGTGGTAAAATGCGCAAGCATTATATTCGCTTGGTGCCTGGTGATCGGGTAGAAGTTGAGATGACCCCGTATGATCTGACAAAGGGCCGTATCAGCTTCCGCCTTCGCGATGATCGCTCTCAACGGCGAGGTGCGTAAATCGTATATACTAACGTAATCTCGGGTTTTGCCTGAGGAGGGGAGATTTACACTTCGATGAAGGTTCGTGCAAGTGTGAAGAAAATCAGTCCCGATGATCAGCTGGTTCGCCGCAAAGGCCGCCTGCGCGTCATCAACAAGAAAAAACCTAAGAATAAGCAAAGGCAGGGTTAAGCATGGCTCGAATTGCTGGGGTAGTTATCCCAACAGAGAAGCAGGTGCAAATCGCGCTCACCTATATTTATGGGATTGGGCCAAAGCACGCTTTGAGCATCCTTGCGGCGGCTAAAATTGAGCCGACCACTCGGGTGAAAGATCTCACCGAGGCTGAAGAAAATAAGATTCGCGAAATTATCGACAGCGAATACACCGTGGAAGGTGATCTCCAGCGCTTGGTGACAAATAATATTAAGCGCTTGAAGGATATCAATGCCTATCGGGGTCTTCGCCACAAAGCAGGACTGCCGACACGCGGTCAGCGGACTCGTACGAACGCACGAACTCGTAAGGGGCGCGCTATCGCCGTAGGCGGCACACAACCAAAAGCAGCATCTAAGACCTAAAAGAAAGGACTGAAATCATGGCAGACGCAAAATCTACCAAGAAAAAGCAGCGCCGATCGGTTCCATCTGGTCAGCTGCATATTCAATCAACCTTCAATAATACTATTGTGACCTTCTCAGACAAGAAAGGCAATGTGCTCACCGCGTCGTCAGCCGGTGCATGTGGCTTCCGTGGCTCAAAGAAGGGTACAGCTTATGCCTCTCAGGTGGCAGCCGAGAAAGCTGCTGAGGCGGCTAAGACGCAGTATGGCCTTAAGGCGGTTGACGTCTTTGTCAAGGGAGTTGGCCTGGGCCGCGAAGCAGCGATTCGTGCCGTCAGTGGCTTTGACATCTCTGTTGAAAGCATTAAAGACATGACGGGCGTGCCACACGGCGGTGTTCGTCCAAAGAAAGCGCGGAGGGCATAACTATGGCACGAGATACTTCACCAATTGTCAAACAGAGCCGCCGCGAAGGGTACGCACTCCATCCGAAAGCTCACAAGATTTTAGCCAAGAAAACTGGTATTCCTGGGCAGCACGCTCATGGTCGCCAGAGCAAACCAAGCTTGTATGCGACACAGCTTCGTGAGAAGCAAAAAGTGCGTCGACTGTACGGCCTGGTCGAGAAGCAATTTGCTCGGCTGATGAATGAAGCGACGCGCGCTCAGGAGGGTCTCGCCGGTGAGAACCTGCTCAAGCTACTGGAGCGCCGCTTAGACAACGCAGTGTACCGTGCGGGCTTTGCCTCATCGCGCCGGGCAGCCCGCCAGTTGGTTAGCCACGGGCATTTTGAGCTCAATGGCCGCCGTGTTGATATCCCATCGATTCGCGTCAAAGCGGGCGATGTGATCACCGTGCGCCCGAAGAGCACCAAGTCTAGCTACTTTACCCACATTGATGATGTCATCAGCAATTCTGTCCAAGTTCCGCTCAGCTGGTTGAAGAGTGATCCGAAAAAATTAACAATCGAAATTACCGGCCAGCCAAAGCGCGAAGAAGCCGAAGCTGACATCAACGAGCAACTAATTGTTGAGTACTACTCACGATAGGGGAAGGGTAAGGGAAACTATGGCAAAAGCAATTTACAATCCAGCACTGGCGAGCGTTGATGATATATCTGCGACCAGTGCCACCTTTCTGATCGAGCCGCTGCATGTCGGCTACGGCAATACGCTTGGCAATAGCTTGCGGCGCGTTTTGCTATCGAGTGTTCGCGGTGGGGCGATTGTCGCCTTTCGTATTGAGGGCGCGACACACGAGTTTACGACTGTCGAAGGCATAAAAGAAGACGTTGTCGATATCATGCTGAACCTCAAGGGTGTCCGCTTGCGCATCCATACCGATGAGCCAGTTGAGCTTCGCCTCGAAAAAACCGGTGCAGGCCCAATCACTGCGGGCGATATCCAAGTCACCGCTGATGTGGAGATCGTCAATCCAGACCACGTGATCGCGACTGTCGACGATCCGCACAAGACAGTTATCATGGACTTGGTCGCAGAATCTGGCCGTGGCTATCAGACAATCGAAGAGTCAAGCGCTAATCGCTTGCATAGTGATATGATCGCACTAGATGCGATCTTCACGCCAGTATTGCGGGTTCGCTACAAGGTTGACCCGACTCGTGTTGGGCAAGAGACCAATCTCGATAAGCTGGCGCTCACTATCGAGACCGATGGCACCTTGACGCCTCGTGAGGCTTTTGAAGAAGCAGCAGCTATCTTGGTCAATCAGTATACGGCATTGGCCGGCAGTACGACCGTCGCTGGTGCGCCTGCACTCGGCTCGACTGATGAAGAAACCGATGCTGAGCTGAATATGCCGATCGAAGAGCTGAACTTAAGCGCTCGGACTACCAATGCGCTGATTAACAATGAGATTCGCACTATCCGTGATCTCGTCACCCTGAGCGAGCAAGACCTCCGTGAGCTAAAGGGTTTTGGCTCAAAGGCACTCGATGAGGTGAAAGACAAGATGGAGGAATTGGAGTTTTAATTATGCATAGACACGGATATCAAGGGCGTAAGTTTGGCCGTGAACGTGACCAGCGTCGAGCATTGCTCAAAGGCTTGGCAACCAGCCTTGTCGAGCATGGCAAGATCGAGACTACGTTACCCAAGGCGAAAGAGCTCAAACGCCATATCGAAAAGATTATCACCAAGGCGAAGCGGGGAGACCTTGCGCATCGCCGCCAGGTGATTGCCGCACTCAATACCCGGGCTGCTGCCTACAAGCTAGTTGATGAGATCGCACCGCAGCTACGCGGTCGCACCAGCGGTCACGTCCGCGTTGAGCGCACACGTCTGCGTGTTGGTGATGGCGCGCAGATGGCGATCATTGAGTTTGTTGACGATATCAAACCAATGCCAAAGCAGGAGGAGAAATAAGATGAAGACCTATTCACAAAAATCATCCGATGTTTCTCGCCGCTGGGTGCTGTTTGACGCAAGTGAACTACCACTGGGGCGACTGGCCACAGAAATCGCCAACTACCTCACCGGCAAGTATAAGCCGACCTATACGCCGCATATTGATGGCGGGGACTGCGTTGTAGTGATTAACGCTGCCCAGACTATCGTGACTGGTCGCAAAGAAACCGACAAGGTATACTATCGCCACAGCGGCTTCCCTGGTGGTATCAAAGATGCCACACTCAAGGAAGTTCGAGAACGATTCCCAGAGCGTATTATCGAAGCTGCCGTCAAGGGTATGTTGCCAAAAAATAAGCTGCAGGCTGAGCGGTTGAAGCGTCTACGTATTTTTGCCGGGAGCGAGCACACCCACGCAGCACAAACACCAGAGAAAGTTGAGGTGAAATAACTATGGCCCGCAATGAATATTTCTACGGTCTCGGCCGCCGCAAGAGTGCTTCAGCGAGCGTCCGGATCATGCCTGGCAAAGGCATCGTGACAATCAACGACAAACCAGCCAGTGAGTATCTCGATGGCAATAAGACGTTGCTCGCCGAGGTAACCGACCCGTTGGCTGTGGTCAGCAAGCAGAAAGAGTACGATGTGACCATCTTAGTAAAAGGCGGCGGACTATCCGGCCAGGTCGATGCGATCAAACTTGGTATCGCCAAGGCGCTCACCGCTGCTCACGCTGACCTCCGGCCAGTCTTGAAAAAGGCTGAGCTCCTGAAGCGTGACCCACGCGAGAAAGAGCGCAAGAAGTACGGACTTCGCTCGGCTCGGAAGCGCGAGCAGTTCTCAAAGCGTTAAATGTGCGTTCAATCAGCATCTCGACTCAAAATCAAAATACCCTGTTACGGCAGGGTATTTTGAGATAAGAGGGGGTGTTGCCCGTACGTCCACACTTATTATATAATCACACCCTATGGAAGCCATCATAACACCCGACTACGTGATTGACCGTGTTGCTTCTTTGCGCCCGGAAGATTGTGAGCGCTATGGTATACGTGCAATAGGCTTTGATGTCGACGGAACACTTACTGAGTATCTTGAATCTATGGCCGAAACTGAGCAATCTACATTGACGGCGCTTGGGCGAGCTGGTCTGGATTTATTTGTCATCAGCAATGCCTTTGGCAAACGTGCGGCCGAACTGCCAAAGATATTTGGTGATTATATGCCGACTGATCACATTATTACACCGGCAGACTGTGTCGATCCAGATAACCCGCATGATACGCCAGACATTCATAGCAAGCCTATGCCAGATATGATTTTGCATGCCTTCACTATGATGCCAGAGGGCTTTCGGCCAGACCAATTTTTGATGATTGGTGATCAACTGTTCAAAGACCCCGTGGCAGGTCACCTCGCAGGTGCGCAGACAGCACTGGTGGCTCAATTAGGAATCCATGATCACCCAAGTGTCCAATTACAGCGGGCTGCCGAGCGATCTGCACTGCAACAACTCGGCATGCCATATACACAAGATATGTACCCCACACACCTGGCCCGCCTAGAGCGACGCTGGCAAAAATATTGGGGGATGGTACAATCAGTACATTGTTATGTATGATGCGTTACACCAATTATTGAGGCTTGCCTATCCGCTGCATACGGAAACGTTCGGCAATTGGTCAGACGCGTCTCAGCCAGTAATCGTGTTGGTACATGGGATTGGAGTCAACCACCGAATATGGCAGCGAGTGATTAATGCACTTGCCGACTACCCAGTGCTGGCGGTTGATTTGTTGGGGTTTGGAGACTCTCGCAAACCACGCTGGCCGGATTATTCGCTTAATGATCATGCTCGGGCTCTCCGCAAAACCCTCAACCGGCACATTCCAGGCAGGCGAATCGTGCTGTGCGGGCATTCGCTTGGTTCACTCATCGCTATTGAATATGCCAGAATTGCACCGCACCGTGTTGAGCGGCTGATCTTATGCTCGCCGCCAATTTATACACCAAGGGATCTGCGCAAGCAACCGCTCCGCGAGGCGATGGTCAAGTTGGTCGGCCGCAGTGTCCTGAAGGCACTGCACTCGCTCCCTCATATGGATAAAGTAGTGAACCAGTATCGAGCTATCCAGAAAAATTTTTATGTCAGCCCAAGCAGCTTTTCTCCCTATACCAAGTCTGCTCGTAATAGCATTTTGCTGCAGACGTCGCTTGACGATATCATCGCGCTGCCGCCGCTACCAATCGACATTATCTATGGCACGCTTGATACAGTGATGGTGCCAGCTCATTTTCGGACTATTCAGCGTCGGCGCAGTGGTGTCACACAGTCAACTATTGTGGCTGGGCACGAGATTCGCGCTCGCTATGCCAAAGTGATCGCCCAGACAATTATGCGCCACGAGAAAACGAAACATTAGCCGCCCTGGAGACCTGGCACTGGGGGCTGTTTCACGCTATAATGGGGGTATGTCTCATCACGTTATTCTCACTGGTGTGCGCGCCAATAATGATATTCACATTGGCAATTATTTTGGCGCTATCTTGCCAATCATCGATATGGCGACACGCCGCTCGGCGGAGTATGATATCAATCTATTCATCCCAGACCTCCACAGTTTCACTACGCCAATTGACCACCACAAGTTGTACGACAGCATTCTCAGCAATGCCCGGATCTATACGGCTACCGGGCTGCCGCTGGATCGTCCTACGATTCATTTGTATCGCCAAAGCCGTATCCCGGCGCACAGCGAGCTGGCGTGGATTTTGGACTGCTTCACTGGGTTTGGTGAGATGAGCCGAATGACGCAGTTTAAGGATAAATCCGAGAAGCTTCACGGCGACCAAATTTCCGTCGGCCTCTTCAATTATCCGGTCTTGATGGCCGCCGACATCTTGCTCTACGGCGCCAGTTACGTACCCGTCGGCGACGACCAGACGCAGCATTTGGAATTTACCCGCGACATCGCCGAGCGGATGAACCGTAAATTTGGCAAATTATTCATCGTCCCCGAACCAGTCGCCCAGCAGCATCAATTCTTCGGCAACGACCAGGGCCTCAGGATCAAAGACCTGGTGAACCCGACCAAAAAGATGAGCAAATCTGATGACAGCGGCAAAGGTGTTATTTTCCTTGGCGACGATCCGCAGGCAGCCCACAAAAAAATTATGAGTGCCACCACTGATTCGCTAGGTAAGGTGCAGTACGACAGGGAGCATCAGCCTGGGATTTCTAATCTACTAGAGATTTTGACGCTCGTGCGCCAAGATGCCGGCCGCGCAGTCAGCTTAGCACAGACGATCAGCGAGTACACCGGCATGGAGCGCTACGGTGACTTTAAGCGAATTGTGGCTGATGAGGTGGCAGAATTCTTAGCGAATTTTCAGACACGCCTGGCTGCGGTTGACGAGCAAGCGATCGAGCATAAACTGGAATCCAGCGAGCACGACATGAACATTGTCGCCAATCAGACCTTGCGGCGTGTCCAAATAGCTGTGGGGCTCAGGAAATAGCCCAATGATCACCGATAGCTTTCTGAAAGAGCAGCGGAGAAGAGCTGATCAAACGACATACCAGGTGATCCGTACAGCTAGCCAGGAGGTGTCCGCGTGAAAATATCGCCACGTACAGTGTTGAAAATCGCCCGACTCTACGGCCTGGCAGACGATACCACACCGCTCAAGGCACTACGGCACCTGACCGTCGCCACCACCCCGTCCTATGTCAGTGCCAGCTTCACACTTGCTACGCAGCAGTACCAGCTCCTCTACGGCTCGATGAGTGATGAACTATCTCTTGATCAGCTATGGCCCGACCAGCCAGCCAATGCGACACTGCTGCTAAATCCGCACGACCCCCAGTCGATCGAGACGCCGTTTCAAGGGAAACAGGTGGTTATGCGGCGAATCGTGCCAACTCGTCAGCGCCTCGATATCTTTTTGTCGCGCCAATTTGATCGCTCAATCTCCCGCAGTCTCTGGCAGACTTACATCAAAACCGGTTGTGTCACGGTGAACGGCCGGGTCGTCACTCGCCCAAGCGCTGAGGTTGACCTGACCGACACCATCACAGTCAACTTCCCAGAAAAGCCAGATGAGACATATACGATCCCGATGATATACCAAGACGATGACATCCTGGTTGTCAATAAACCAAGCGGGCTACTGACACACGCCAAAGGTGGTCGCACCAATGAGCAAACTCTTGCCGAAAGCATGCGCTCCAAGACAACATTCGCCAGCGACTCAAACCGCCCCGGTATCGTCCACCGGCTTGACCGAGAAACCTCTGGGGTGATGGTGCTGGCACGTACGGCGGCCGCGGCAGCTGAGCTTCAGCGCCAGTTTGCCAACCGCACTGTCCGCAAGACCTACATGGCGATTGTCGATGGCGTGCCACATCCGCCGGCAGCCTATATCGACATACCGATCGCTCGTTCGCCCACTCAGCCTCAGCTCTTTCGGGCTGATGCGAATGGCAAATCAGCGCAAACGGCATATCAAGTCATCGCTACCAATGGCGCCTTGAGCCTGGTCAAGCTCCACCCCAAAACTGGCCGGACTCATCAACTGCGGGTTCATCTGGCACAGCTTGGCACACCGATTGTCGGTGACCGGCTCTATAATCACAAGAAGGGTCAGGGCGGCCGACTGATGCTACACGCCTGGCAGCTGACCCTGCAGCTACCGAGCGGTGAAGCACAAACATTCCGCGCACCGCTCCCGCCGGAGTTTTTGGCCCAATTTCCTACAATAAGCGAAAAAGAGTTATGCGAGTAGCCGCCCATAGACCACTAGTTGCTGTCCAAGATCGGCAGATCATCCGCCAATTGATGCACCAGCTCCCCCATGCACTGATTATCCAGGCTGAGGCCGGTTTGGATAGCGCCGCTGTCGCCCAGCAGCTCGCCAGTGCGTACCCCAGTGAGATGACTGTGGTCGAGCCACGTGCAGACAAGACGATGATTACGACCGAGCAAATTCGCACTATGGTGGCTCAGCTGCGCACTCAGGCGCCGCAGCGGCGGGTGATTATCTTTCAGCCAGCCGAAACAATGACCGAGTCAGCCCAAAATTCACTCCTCAAAACACTGGAGGAGCCCGGCCGGCACACCCACTTCATCTTGGTCACTCACGGCATTCAGCAACTTCTGTCGACTATTCGCTCGCGCTGCCAGACTATTGTCCTACACCGCACCTCACGCGCCCAAGATACTCACCTCCTCGCCGCGGCTAATTTGACCGAGCAGCAGCGCCGTCAAATTAGCTTTCTGGCAGCTGGACGGCCACAATTGATCAACCAGCTTGTCGCTCAGCCAACTCTTCGCCAGCGGTATCAGGCGATCGCAGCCGACGCGAAGCAGCTTCTGGCGGAACCACAAGCCTATCAGACAGTATCCTTACTCGCACGCTATAGCAATGACCGCCAGCAGGCGCTCCAGCTTATTGATGTAATTTTGACAATGATTCACTTTCGCCTGCGCCAAGGTGATACGTCAGACCAGCTTCAGCGTCTCCTTGAACAGGTCGTGTATGCTGAGCAACTGCTACGCCACCACGGGAATATTCGGCTTGCCTTGCTGCAACTTGTGGTATACTGAAAAGAGTATGTTTGGACTGCTTTTGATCCTCTTCGCTATCGTGTGGGCGGTGCTGTATCGGCCATCAATCGAAGAAGCCAGTGAACTGCCAGCAAAGATCTCCGAAAAGCTAGATCAGCTGTGGCGTATTGCGCAAGAATCCCTGCGAGACAACAAATATCTTCGGGCAGAGAAAGCGCTTCTGACTATCCTGCGAGTTGATGAAAAAAATGCGACCGCCTATAACCGACTGGGTATTTTGTATGCCAAGCAGCGTGCCTACAAGGATGCAATCGAATGCTTCGAGATCGCCCAGAGCCTTGAGCCGAGCGCTTCGAGCTTGCATAATGTCGGCCTGATTTATTATGAAACCGAAGACTACGTCAAGGCTGCACTCGCTTTTGAGCAGGCACTTGAGATGGAGGACAATCTGCCGGCGCGCTATATCGCCTACGCAAAAGTGCAAGAAAAGCTCGGCAACACCAAAAAGATGATTCACGCATTAGAAAAAGCAGTTAAGCTAGAATCGACACCACAGACTCTCACCACCTTAGCCGAGGCCTACGACAAAGCCAAGCACCCTGAACTGGCGATTGAACTTCGCCGCAAAGCTGCCCGCATGCTCGTACCAGACAAACCTGCCGCCCCGGCGCAGCAGCCACCACGACGTGCCGCTGCCACTGCAACACCAAGGCCGCAGCGAAAAGTTGTCATGTAAGCTTGCTATTACCCTCAAAGCTTGCTACAATTACCGAGGTAGGGGCAGTGCCGATTTAGCTCAGTTGGTTAGAGCAGCTGTTTTGTAAACAGCAGGTCCTGGGTTCGAGTCCCTGAATCGGCTCCATCGTCACCATGCTGGAATCGTGTAGTGGCAATCACAGGAGACTGTAAATCTCCCGCCGTAAGGCTTCGTAGGTTCGAGTCCTACTTCCAGCACCAATTTATAGAACACAATCCAAGTTATCGCCTTTTTGGGCGATTTTTTGGTGGGAGGGGTATGGTAAAGAAACTTTCTATCTGCAGATACTGACGACCGACAAATCCTCTGTTGCGAAATTGATAATTCATGGTATATAATGGAATTATGAGTGAACCTATACTTCCCACAGACCCTCATACCAACCAAACGGCCGCCCAGACGACGAACGAGCATATCGAAGAATATGTCGAAGAATGGGGTGACGAATCAGAAGGGGATCAGGTCCTCTACGATCTGTCAGATACATCTATCGAGGTGCCAGACTACTGGCGGCAATTGCCGACTCTGCCGCCAAAACAGCGCGTCAAGCTTGCCCTCTCACACATCGCAGATAGCTTGGCAGAGGTGATGCCTCGCACTGTCGCGCGGCTAGAAGAAGCCTGTGAAGATGTCCTCCCAGCTCGGATGTATGGCAAACCTGTCTTGGTGTACCAAATCGTTACTGATCTAGAAGAGGACGACGATGACATGAAAGAATATAATTTCTACGAGGGTGGGCTGCCAATTGGCCACGCGCTGTCCGAGGCGGATAGCCAGCCACCACTGTTAGTCCCCGCTGATCTAGTGGCATCTTGGTCGGCCGTACCACACCAGCTCCGCCAATTCTATGAGCACGTTCATAATGGATTCACCACGATGAATGGGGTATACGGGCCGCTACCACTCCAGGAATGGGGGCGATATATTGACACCGACTGGCTGAGCGATGAAGAAAAAACGCTCCCCGAAGCAACCGCTTACTACACGACCGACGATGACGGTAATTCGACTGGTCTTATCTTGGACGGCAATCTCAAAGGCCAGGGTGTCTCCTTTGTGCATGATGACGATGAGCAATTTGCGCAAGTCGACTTCTGGCAAGAGCTTGACCAGTACATGGCGACGATGATCACCGGAGAAGAATAGTATGACAGAGCGACGCACGGTTATGAAAGAGTCTCCTGACGTCCATCAGTATCTAACGCTAATCAATGAGTGGCTCGGCGAGGCAGCAGAGATCGCTCGCCGCCACTATGGGAATATACCGCACTCGGTCAAGGAGTATGACGCAAATCAAGTCCTTACCGCAGCAGATATTGAAATCGGTACGCGACTGACAGAGCGGATCATGGCGCAGTTTCCCTCACACAATATCATTGACGAAGAGCTCGGTGCTGTCGATCATAAGTCCCGCTTCACCTGGGTAGTAGACCCGATCGATGGCACTAGTAATTTTGCCGCCGTGACGCCACACTTTGGTAGCATGATCGGCTTGCTCTACGATGACCAACCGTTGGCCGGTGGGATTGTCTTACCGCTGTTCCAGCAAACCTATCTCGCCGGGAAGAACCTTGGCTGCGCTATGAATGGTCAGCCCGTCTCGGTCACCAAGGAGGCGCGGCTGGCGAATGTCTTGGCAGCTTATGGCATTGATGGCCACGCCACAAATCCACATAAGACCGCCGCAGAAGTAAGGCAGCTGGCTCGCTTCATCGATGCCATACGAAACCTCCGCACCACCAACAGCGTGTATGACCAAGCTATGGTCGCAAGTGGTCATTATGGCGTCACCGCCAACCAAACTAGCCGAATCTGGGATAACGTAGCTCAGCAGATCATCATCGAGGAGGCTGGTGGCCTGTACACCGATATCGACGGCCGGCCAATTCGGTATACTCAGCCGCTCACGCAGATCGATACAAACTTCAGCTGGCTCGCTGGTGCGGCACCCCTGCACGAGCAAGCCCTACGGGCGCTTCATACTAACCCAGCCGACACGGGCGAATAAGTCGCAAGCAGCCCGCTATATGGTAGAATATATTTACAATGCCAGAACAACAACCACACGACACTAAAGAAAGCGAATGGCAAGACCTCGGCAATGAGTCGAACCTCGGCACCGTTCACGATCCAAGAGCGCTCGGCGAACGCGCCTTGGCGGTAGCGCTGCGTGAGCTCGGGCCGGAAGCAGTTGCGGAGGCTGCCTTACGGGCAGCTGAAAGCGACGCAAAGCAAAGACCTGCCGAGCAACAAGCATCACGAACCACTGCTACTTCGGCAAACAAAGCTACGACACCTGATCGAAGGAGAAAGATCATGCCATCCTCATTGCAAAGTGAGTCAAACGTCAAGAAGAAACGCCGTTTGCTTTTCCGGCGGAAGAAGACTGAGGGTGAAATGCCTGTTGAGCCGTCAACGTTCGACAACCTCCCTCTCGATTTTCAGCTCCTCGACGCGCACCAAC
>ERZ773076.493-NODE-493-length-19799-cov-7.052776_pt1 | contig 19799 bp, 16 predicted proteins | sample MGYA00580613_ERZ773076 | MGnify/ENA primary metagenome ERZ773076 (study PRJEB29015, sample SAMEA2738005) | human oral metagenome | biome: human oral; feature: human-associated habitat; material: dental | place: China | collected 2057 ...
GATGCATTTAAGGAAGCGGATAAGAGCGAAGAAAAAGTCATCTTTGCAGGAGAGGGGTGTGGCATTTCCAAGCACCGTTTAAATGATGAGTGGAAACCTTTTGAAGATGCGATGGAATTAAAGGTTTTTCCTTGCTTGTCTCATCTAACATTAAACAAATGGCACAAAAATTTATACGAGTATTTACAATCAACTCCTTTTATTGATGAACTGGTTCTTGAAAACCATAAACAAACAAAACTGGATTTCTCAAAAACATCAGTGAGTATGCTTTCTGTTGATATGACAGGGGTAGAAGAACTTATCTTAAATGACGGTTTGGAGCAGCTTATTTTATTGGGAGAAGTAAGGAAAGATTGCAACATACAGGCGAATGGAAATGAAGAGACCTTGCTGTTACATTGTGATAAAGTGATTCCTAAGTTAAAAGGCTTGGAAGCTTTAGGGAAATTACATGTTATCAATATAACAGAGCTTGATATTGAGGAGATTTTAATGACATATCCAAAACTTACAGAGTTAAGATTGTGGGGAAAACCGGGAAATCTTGTTCATTTTGATAAGTTGCCGGAGTTTCAGCAGTTGGAAGTTTTTACAACAATGGACTTGTTCGGTTTTACTGCAGAGGATATTCCAAACCCGGACAGGCTTCCGAATTTGCATATGTTTTGGATGGACAGCTTGCCTGAGGATGCTGCAAAAATGACGAAGAAACTCTATAAAAAGCGAAAAGAAGAAGGACTTAATCTTTGGATTAGAAAGCCGAGAAAACCGGAATGGCTTGCTCAGAACCTTGATAATCCGTTTCGTTCATGGGACGGACAGGAAAATATTACACCTGCCAATGCCAAGAAAGCTGCTACTTTGTATAGAAAAACAAGAGCGGGAATCGTCAAGATTGCAGAAGGTTCCGATAAAGACGCTATGACAAGTGCCGAAACTTTGGTAAGGGAGTATACCGAGGGATTCAATAAGATGGATAAGCGAAACTGTTTTATCTATACCGTTGAGCGAGAGGATATTTATACCGCGCTTGATGAAATGTTAGACCTACTACCGGGGGACTTGAAAGTCGATAAAGAGCAATTGTTGAACTTATTTGATGAATTAAAGAATTTTTAGAAGTGATCTGAAACAGGTGGCATTATAGAATTCATTGAGGAGTATTTTATATGATTCACATTGGAAATTATAGAAGAAATAATAAAAATTGTTTTGTTGAAGAGACTGAAAAATATAATGTGAAAAATGAGCCTAATTTAGCTAAAGGAGATAATTTTATTGGATGGCATAAGTCATACAACAATAAATTTATTTGGCTTGCACACAGAATGAACGAGGAATGCATTCGTATCACAGTTTCAGATGAAGACGGAAAATCCTCTCATATAGAATTGAAAGATGATTTTTGGCATTCGGACGTATCATTTGTGAATTTAGCCGATGAAAATATGGTAATTGTTTCATTGACAGCAGGACAAGACGGTTCTCAGGACTTTTGCATTGCATTTATTCAAAATAAATTGAGAATAGTGCATAAATTCCCTAAAAATCTGACCTATATTTTTACCTTTAACAAAGCTGCCTTGGCAGTGGATTTTTATACAGCTGATTTTTATAAAATATCCAGTAATGATTTCCAAATAGAGTCGATAAAAACGTATTCGATATTTGAAAATGATGCTTTGTCAAATGTGTGGATGATCAATGGTTCATTTGGGATATTTTGTACTACTGAAGGGAAGTGGTACGTATTCAGCTTGAAGACACTGGAGTTGATTGATGAATTATCAATAGAAGGGATATCCCACAATAGTGATTGTTGCGGTATAAATACGCTGTATCAGACAAGAGATGAATTGGTTTTCAGACATTATGAGCTGGAAGGCGGAGAAGCAGCTGTTGATTGGATTAGCGTTGATAAAATGTATCTGAATAAAATTATCAGAGATAAATTAGCGAAAAATAATGAATAAATAACTTAACGAATAACTATCAAAGACTACTAAAAGCGTTGAAATGTATTATTTAAAGTTGGAATGACGTCAGAATTAGAAAAATTTTTATATGTAATATTATGGAAATATTGCATAAAGAGTTAACCGTGTGGGTTTTGTCACAAATGTTTGACAACTCCAGAAATTTAAAATGTTTTTTTTGCATACGCCTACACAACAGGATAAATTTAGTGTATACTTAAGGAAGTATACTTAATCAATCCGACTCCTCGTAGTCGGAGATAAGAAATTGCTCCTTTATTTGGATATCGCATAGATGCCGAAGGGGAGCAATTTCTTTTTTATTTAGGATATGCAATAAAATGATTTTTGGTCCATTGTGAATATTATGAAGAAACGGTTCTTTTGTCATAGTGGGCAAAATACAAAGTCGAATAGAAAGTCCAAGAAAATACGTGATTGCCCATGAATGAGAACGGAATAATAAAATGATAAGACGCAGATTTCTAGTCAATGGGAAAATGCATTTAACAGCGGAGTTGATCGCGACAACTATAAGTGATATATGTTGAGCCAAATATGGATGTGAGAGAAGATGTAAAACATCATCTCTGCACAACATCAAAGACTTAGGATAGGGGAACGGAGATGATTTTGAGTTTCGACTATCTGAAGATTTAGCAAATATTTTTACAGCTTACTTAATTATTTTAGGTTTTTATAACCGAATTTAAGTGTGCTGTAATTTTTTAGGCAATCAAAAGATCATAAATTGCTCTCGATATGTTAAATTGACAAGAAATTATATAAAATACAAATTTAAATTGAGATAAATTAGAAAAATATGCAAAAAATATGGTATCATTAAATAAATGTATAATATTTCCAAATGATAGAAAATAGAATTTAGCAAAGAGAGAATGGACAGAAATTATTTTAAAAGGGAGGTAAAGCGAGTGTTTCACAAGAAAATTTATGATAAACTTAGATCTTTTTTTGAAAAATCCGATAAAATTAAGTCTGAGTTGAAAAACCATAGAGTAGAGGAAATCGATAAAAAAGAGTCCGGTGAAAATTCCTTCTCGCAAAATACCTTAACCAAAAGCGGTATAAATGGGGACGAAATAGGTGAATGCGAACAAGATCATAATGAAAACCGCAGAGAATATGGCAAAGAAGAAATTCGAGCCGACTTCAAGGATAAAAAGCAGGAAATCAAATTGACCGGCTGCGATGAAGAGGATTATAAAATTGAAGAGGTATATTTTGAAAATAAATTCAATCGATTTTTGGAGTATTGTCAACAAGAGTCAATTACATATATGTCGCAGCTTCGAGGATTTGATTTTTTTAAGCTGCTGAATGTTAAAGGGATAGGAAAAGGAAAATTCGAAGATATAAGAGCCGTATATGAAACGTATTTAATCAGCAAAACGGACGACGAGACGCTGGGAAATGGGCAAAAAAACCATGAAACTGCGAAATCTGAACACCATGAGAATTTGAACGGATTGATGTTTAAGAATGTGAATGACGAACTTGCTGAAATGGATATAAGCCTGTTATCAGGTCTTGGGATAAGGCGGAAGATGATTAACAGGTTTATGGAAAACGGATATGTACAAATAGGCGATTTGAAAAATATTTCCAAATTTGAAGTTAGTAGAATTACGGAAAATAGAAAGCTGAAAGAGTTTAGAAACATTGAAAAAACACTGAGCAAAAATTTTGTGACGATTTTTGCAGATGCTCTTGAAAACTTCACAAATGAAAGAGATTTCGCAATTTTTCAAAAAAGAATGGATGGAAAAACTCTGCAGGAGCTGGGAAAAGAGTACCAATTGACCAGGGAACGCATAAGGCAGAAAATTAAAAATTTAGCGTCGAAAATAGATGTGTTTATGATACATGTATTAAAACTGGTCGTAGATGATGAGAGTTATGTTATCGATCCCCTGTTGAATGTGAGCACAGACTGCATCCAGGAGAAAAAGTTGACGAATCTGTACGAAAATGAACATTACGGAAAAATTCTCGTTCAGTGGTGCAAGATGAACAATGATTTTGTGTATCTGGACTTTGCGAAAGTGTTTGTTAGAAGCCGAATGTCAAGAGATGGAATTGAAGAGGAAATCCTGAATATAGCTGAGAGTTTTATCGGAGAAGGAATGGAGTGGAGCAAAAAAATAGATGAACTCAAATCGGTGATGGAAGAAAACGGATACGGATATATGGATGAATCTTCAATTGAAACTTTCCTGATACAACGGGGCTATAAGAAATATAAGGACTTTTTAGCGAAGGGAAAGCAGTCGTATGGATATTTATGCAGTAAAGTAATTGCGGAAAAATTCCCGGAAGGCATCAGAATATACAATAAAAATGATTTGGATAAGCTCAGAGAGTACGCTAATACCGAATATGGAGATATAGGAATTCCGGACAGCACAAGATCTTTTGGAGCGAGATTATCGGAATTTTTAGTTCTATCAGGGCGTGGAAAGGCGACTGCACAATCAAATATACGAGTTGAGGAATCGCTTTTGGACAGCATAAGGGGCTTCATAGAAAACTACGACGGAAAAAATGTATATTATTCGGAGATTTTTACAAAATATGAGGGGGAAATTAGAGAAAAGAGCAATATTGACAATTACAACTTCCTACATGGAGTATTAAAACTGTACTTTGAGGGGCATTATGATTTCACCAACAGAGACTACCTCAGTAAACGGGGAGACTGTGAAGTACACGACAACAGTGAAAGAATCAAGGAATATATCATATCGGCAGGAAGACCCGCAAGTCGTAGAGAACTGAAAAGAAATGTGGTGGGATTTGCTTCCGATATAGTCATATTCGGTGCAATTGAAAGGGATGCCGAGTTAATACAGTGGGATTACAATAGATATTATTCTTTATCTCTGATGGACATTTCAAAAGAAGATAAAGATCTGTTGGAAGAGAGTGTAAGGAGCATAGCAAAAGAGAACAAGGGCTATTGCAGCGATAACTTGCTTTTCGGAGAGGTAAAGAAAACCGGAGAGGATTTTTTGAAGAAAAACAGAATAAAGGCTGCAATTAACCTGTACTTCGTGTGCAAAAAACTTCTCGGAAACAAGTTTGACTTCAGGAGACCGCATATCCTTGAAAAGGGGCTCATCGAAAATATATCTTTTAAGACGGTAGTTCCTCATTTAATAGGAGATACAGCTATCTTGTCCCTCGGGGATTATCAAAATTTAGCAAAAAAATTGAGGTGGTCATCGGCGACGACCAGTGCGGTTTTTGCAGAGATTGAGCAAAACTATATGAGACTCAACGAAGACATGTATATGAAAAATGATAATTTCAAAATAGGAAAGGAAGAGCTCGTACAAATTGAAACGGTGGTTAGAAGTCTAATGACAAGGGGAGAAAAACGGGAAAAAGTTGTCAGTGAATGCGGAGTTGAAAAACGGAGTGAAGGCGGGTGTATGCAAAAAGAGAAACCGCTGGAGTATATATCTATGATAAACCTCAAAATTCCGGAGGAATTACCACAGATCGGACACCGGTGGAATGCGTTTTTACTGAGAAAAGTAGTGGAAAGATATATACCGAGCCTCAAAATCATCGATATGAACATTGTGGATAGAAGATTTGAAAGGGGAATCATCGTAGATGAAAACAGCATTCTAAAAACCTATGATGACGTGGTCATAAGGACATTGATGAGTTTAGGATATCGGGCTGTAACAGAAGCTGAAATGCTGAAATTCCTCATAGAACACAACTTGATTTGCAGAGCTATACCAAAGGAACTTTATACAGCTGACGGATTGATATTTAAGGATGGATTGTTCAGAATCAAAGAAGCATATATGTGATGCAGATGTAAGCTATGAGTTTAAAGTTACCAAAGAATTTCAGTGAGCTTTAGGTGACAGGGAAGAGACAAGTTAAGCGTATTGGTAAGGACGCAATATCGATTGAGCTGTCGCTGGAGAAGATATAAATTTAGCGTAATTAGACAGATTTTGTGGAAAGGGTGATATTGTATATGATCATCCTTTTTTCGTGTGAATATAATTAGGTCATATAGAGATTTGACCGTAACAGGAAAGGCGCACATTTTGATGAAGAGCGGTGCAGTTATTTTTGACAATATCTTAAATAGGGAAAAATTTGGATAGTAAATGTGGTAGAGTCTGTCTAGAGAGTTAATTTGATTCAAAGGTATCCGGATTGTCAGGAAATCGGAGTGAAAACTATCAGGAGAGATGACATCAGGTGAAACAGTGTAATTATCATACGAAGAGGAGAGTGAAAATGAACAGAATGTATTTTACAATAACAGGCTTATATCATTATTACGGTGATAAATTTTTAGAAAAAGGTATGAATGTCACTCTGGAAAAAGATGTGACAATAAGCACGATAATGAAGCAATTACCGTTAAAATTGAGGGGCTGGGTAAGATCGGATACGTTGCAAACAGCCACTACACCGTGCTGGGAGAGTGTATGAGTGCAGGCAGGCTCTACGATAAAATCGGTGATGTAGCCATAGGGAAGATAATATTCATTACCGATTGCGGAATAGTGGGCAGCATTGAAGATAGCTATGTGAAAAAGGAAGAGCAACGACGCTTGTATAGAGGGCAAGACATAATAAACGAGGATTGTAAACAGAAGAAGCGATGAGGAAATCTTGAGAATTCACAATAAAAAGATTTTGATTTAATGGATTAAAATGGTAAGATAGTATTGAGAAAGACATCATCAAAATACGATAAGAGAGGAAATCCTCAGGGAGGTTGAACGCTATGAGCAATAAACTTAGAATGCTTAGAGTCATGGAATTTTTAATGAGAGAAAGCGATGAGGAGCATATTCGATCAGCTGACGACATATTGAGATATTTGGAAAGTTGTAACATTGATGCAAACATTAAAACCGTTAACGATGATATTAAAGTTTTACAGGAATTTGGGATAGATGTCATTAAGGTTAAAGGGAAAGGAGGCGGATCGTATATAGGCAGCAGAAACTTGGAGCTTCCGGAACTGAAACTGTTGGCGGATGCAGTGAAGATATCCAAGTTCATAACTACGAAGAAATCGGAACATCTGATCAATAAGCTGAAAAGTCTCACGAGTAAGGGGCAAGCGGAACAGCTGAGCAGGGATATATATTTGCAAGATGCGGTAAAAACCGGCAATGAGAACATCTATTACAACGTCGATTGTATACATACGGCAATTTTAAAAAACAAGGAAGTTTCGTTCAAATATAACGAGTGGACTTTGGAAAAGAAGCTGAAGCCCAAGAACAAAGGCATGAAATATGTAGTAAGCCCGTGGGAACTCACCTGGAGTGATGAAAATTATTATTTGGTAGGATATGAAGAAAAAACCGGGAAAATCAAGCACTATCGAGTGGATAAAATCACGGATATCGACTTGATGGACTCGGAGAGAAAGGGAGAAGAGAACTTTTCAAATAGGAATTTAGAAACGTATATGAAGAAGACTTTCGGTATGTACGGAGGAGAAGATTCTACGGTTACTTTGAAATGCAAAAATGATGCCATCGGAATAATATTGGATCGTTTCGGCAACGGCGTAAACGTAGTCAATTCGGGACATGATAAGGAACATTTCATAGTTAATGTAAACGTGTCCGTAAGCCCTCAGTTTTTCGGTTGGCTCACAGGTATCGGCACGATGATAAAAATTGTGGACACGGAAGATATCTCCAGGAAGGATGTTTTGGCAGAATCAACTTGCACTTCCAATGATAATAAAAAGAAAAGCGTAAAGATGAGATATAAGGAATATCTGGAAAAAGTGTTGAGAGAGTATTGAGTTAGGAGAATTGGAAACTATGAGAAGAATAAGATTTCGCTATAACAAATATTCACCGGGAGTGTTCTATATTGTGGTTGTACTTGGAGTGACTCTGGGATTGCTGATTTTATATGAATTTATCATATTTTCCGGCATTGCGGAAGGACCGGAGCAGGGACCGGCATATTTCAGAGAACATCCTAAACACGCTGTTGTTTTGATATTCGCATTGATTCCCGTCGCTATGTTGTTACCGGTATGGATTGCAAAGAAATGGTGGAGCAGGACGGAAGAAGAGGCAAAAATTGAGCTGTATGAAGAACATGCTGTTTTATATTACAAGAATAAGGAGTTATTCATCAAAAAGGGAGACTTGAGAATTAGTATTCCACACCCACAGCCTTTTTGGTATACAACATATATATTAAAAGTACCGGGACACAGAGTAGTATTTGTCAAATGTACCGGAAAAAATGAAGCGGATGCAGGCGAATGGCTTTCTTTGGACACAGCTATGGATGTGTTGTCAGCCTACAGAAAATTTAAACGAGGAGATGAGCAAAATAATTCAGTTGCCAATTTCTACGGAATCAATATTGCCTTGGGTATAACAACCCCTGCTGTATTTGACAGTTCTCCCTACTATGTGGATTATGAAAGTATGCTGATAGTTATGGAGGCTCCCTTTGTTACTTGTATGATTAAGGAGAGAAATAATCCTGTTCACGTTGTAGGAAAGATACAAATAGATAGACGACTTTTGAGAAATTCCGCGTTAGCTGAAATGCAATTGAATCGGCAAGCAATTTTGGACATTGTAGAACTGGATGAACATATGGAGATGTAAATCGAATTTAGGCTGTAAATTCAGATGATGTTTCATTTAAAAAGTTGAGTATGGAGAAATAGTTGCAAAATTATCAAATAAAGGTGCATGTGCTCATAACAACTTCTCATGGAGATGAGAAATAATCACGAAGGGCTATTGCAATAAGAGACAGACGGTAAAGTGAAAGTTGCCATAACATCTTGCGGTATCCATCAAAAAGAGATATAGCAATAAGTGAAAATAAAATTTATATTAGTATAGAATATTAAAGAAACGGTAGATCGAAATGACATGTACCATCTTCACCGGACAATTTGGTAAAAAGGGGATACATCAACGACGGTTTACTGTTTTTTTGTACAGTTAAAAAAATTATCGATAAGTTTCATAGAGATGATGATCTATAGAAAATGTGTCAAAAAGATGGAATTTCAATAAAAAAGGTTTATGTGAAAACATAAGATGGTATTATTACCATATATATGATTTATAATTTCCCGAGCAGAATACTAAGAAATTTTATATAATCCGCAGAAGTAAAAGTCTTAAAACGCTTTTCAAAGTCAAGAAAATATTTGGGAATTCGTGTGAATTTGAGAGGAGGCTAATAGAGAATGAAAAGCCTGATTGAAAACTTTCTCCAAAATAAAAACTTCTATCTGAGTTTGGTTGGAGAACATCTATTTATAACTATGGTTGCGATTACAATTGCCATTATCGTGGGAGTTGCCGTTGGAGTTGTCATTTCCGAGAAGAGGAAAATAGCCGGAATCGTCATATCGATCGTAAACGTCTTATATACGATTCCGTCCATAGCGCTGTTAGGGGTGTTGATATCAGTTACGGGAATAGGGAACAAGACGGCTATCATAGCGTTGACTCTGTACGCCTTGCTCCCCGTTGTGAGGAGTACCTACACCGGAATTGTAAATATAGATGAAAAGATAGTCGAAGCCAGTGAAGCTATGGGAAGCACCAAGTTTCAGACCATGTATAAAGTCAAGCTGCCGCTGGCTTTTCCGGTGATATTTTCTGCTATCAGAAATATGGTCACCATGACCATAGCCTTGGCAGGAATAGCCTCTTTCGTAGGTGCCGGCGGACTTGGCGTAGCAATATACAGAGGAATAACGACAAATAATGCGAATTTACTGCTCATAGGAAGTATTTTGATCGCATTGCTCGCACTGGTATCGGACGGATTGCTTGGAATTGTTCAGAGGGTGACCTTTAGCAAAGGTAAAAAGAGCAAAATAGGTAAGTGGTTGCTGATTCTCTTGGCAGCCATACTGCTGGCGGTATCGGTTTTGGGAAGTATGAACCACATGAAAAAAACTGTTAAAATAGCATCAAAACCGACTACAGAAAGTCAGGTGCTGGCAGAAATCGTGGGAATTTTAATAGAAGATAAAACCGATTTGTCCGTGAAAATCACCCACGGGGTAGGGGGTGGAACATCCAATATACATCCCGCACTGACAAAGGGAGATTTTCATCTGTATCCTGAGTACACAGGTACTGCATGGCAGATCGTTTTGAAAGAAAAGGCACAATATTCTGAAAGCATGTTCAAGGAATTAGTTGCAAAATATGAAGAAAAGTACGATGCAACATGGAAGGGAATGTTCGGTTTTAACGATACATACAGCTTGGGAGTCAGAAAGGAAATAGCGGATAAATACAATCTGAAAACTTACAGCGATCTGGCAAAAGTTTCGGATAAATTGACCTTTGGTGCAGAATACGATTTCTTTGAAAGAGAAGATGGCTTTAACGCTTTGAGCAAGGCGTACGGCTTGAACTTCCGAAAGAAAGTGGATATGGACAACGGGCTTAAATACAAGGCTCTTTTGAATAAGCAAATCGATGTGATGACTGTGTTTACAACGGACGGACAGCTGTCAGATCCGAGGATTAAAGTCCTTGAAGATGATAAAAAGTTTTATCCTTCATATATGGCTGGAATGGTCGTGAGAAAAGATATATTGAAAGAACATCCGGAGCTGTCAAAAGTGCTGGGCAGTCTGGATGGAATAATAGACGAGAAAACCATGGCGAAATTAAATGATCAAGTGGAAAGAGGAAAGAAAACTCCTAGGGAAGTGGCGATGGAATTCTTGCAAAGCAAGGGGATAATCAAGGTGAAAAAATGACGATAGCAGTAGAATTTAAAAATGTTACAAAGAAATACGGCTCGGTGGATGTGATAAAAGATTTCAACTTGCAAATAGATCAGGGAGATTTTCTGTGCATAGTGGGAACTTCTGGGTCGGGTAAAACGACTATTATGAAGATGATCAACGGATTGGTTAAACCGACTTCGGGAGATGTATTCATCGGAGAAAAAAGACTTGAAGATGAAAATCTGATTGAGCTGAGACGAAAGATAGGATATGCAATTCAGGGTAACGGTCTCTTCCCTCATATGAGCGTCTTTGAAAATATTTCATACGTTCCTAATTTGGATAAGAGGTCCAAAGCGGAATTGGATAAAACGGTGGATGAAACCATGGAGCTGGTAGGCTTGCCCCAAAATATGAAATATCGTTATCCCGATGAACTGTCCGGCGGACAGCAACAGAGAGTGGGAATTGCCAGGGCGTATGCCAACAATCCCGATGTTCTCCTCATGGATGAACCGTTCGGCGCAGTGGATTCCATAACCAGGTATCAGTTGCAAAAAGATTTGAAGGACATTCACAGGAAGACCAACTGCACAGTGGTGTTTATCACCCACGATATACACGAAGCGTTTAAGTTAGCTACGCACATACTGGTTCTGAGTGAAGGGAAAATCGAGCAGTATGGAACCAAGGAGGAAATCCGTAACAATCCTTCCGGCGATTTTGTGAAAAGGCTTATCGAAATGACTCAATAAAAGGCTGTTCAGACCATGTCAGCCGATAACAGTCGGTTGGTATTTTATAAAATATAGAGCGAATCTTAGGATATGGAATTTTATTCATATTTTTAGATTCGCTCAGATATATGCTATTCGTATTGTGAAACATCAAATCCAAGTTCTTTTAGAATTGAGATTTGTTTTTTTTCGTGTTCGTGAGTGCCGCCCAAGACGGAGCTGTAAATATAGCTTTGCGGCCAATTTTCATAATATATGTCGAGAAATTTCGGAATATTTTCATACATAGGTAGAATGTTGGACATATAGCCCAGCTTAAGGTAGGTGATATACTCTTCTCTATTCAGTATCTCGGTGCAGCCGTGTCGATCAAATGAATTACGCCTTTCCAGAGAACTTTCGATATCCCATGGAGCAAATCCAATTAAATGTGACGGTCCACTCCATCTCTCAGCATCTGTCTTATCCGGTGAAGGGATAACTTTTTCCCAGAAACCTCTCTTTACGGCGAAAGAACCCGTCGAAATGTAGAGGCGATATGGTGTGTTTTCAAAAGTTGCTTGGCATATTTCTCCGAGAACAGGTTCAAATACTCCGTAGACATCACTTGTCAGAAGGCGTGCGTAATAACTTTTCTCTCCACCATCTATTTTATAAATTGCTCCTAATTCATATCTTGCCATTAAATCCACCTCCATAATATTTAAGTGCCGGTTCTAAACATGTATTTTATGTTTGAACATGTAATTTTTATCAGTTGAAATGTGAAAAATTTTCTATCAGGAAATCATATTTGCATCCAGTATTTCAAAAGTCTTTTTAGAAACTCTAATCAGCCCGTCCTTTTGCATTTTGCTGATTTCGTTTGACAGCACACTCCTGTTGACGCTCAGATAATCGGCTAACTGCTGCCTGTCAAACGGAATGGAGAACTTTAAACTTCCCTGGAGAGTCGCCTGAAACGAAAAGTAGGACATCAATCGGCTTCTAACGGACTTTGAAGCGGTGTGGAAGATTCTTCTCGATAAATTCAAGTTTTTTTGAGAAGCTATTGACAACATATTGTGAATAAGTTTGATGTGATGAGAACAACCTTTAGCGCAAAAGTTCAGTATGTGAGCTGCATCGAGAAAGAGTATCTTTGAACGGGAAGTTGCGACCACATCGACCATTATGGGAACGCTCGGCACGCAAGCATAGGTTTCTGCAAAAACTTGTCCCGGACCGATGCTGTCCATAATGCTGGTATTTCCCCAGACATCGTTGTGCTCTATGGAAACGCTTCCTACCAACACTATGCCGATATCCGAAACTTTATCGCCGGCACGATAGATGTACTTCCCCTTGTCATAAGTATTTTCAGTTAATTTCAGACAAGGACCTAATGCAGCTATTTCTTCAATGGATATTCCTGCAAATAGAGGAGTTTTAATTAGAAAATTTTCATACATAACTTTCTCCCTTTTTTGTTGTTTTAACAACATAATTGTAATTTGAAGTATAGTATAATGTGTCCAACAAGTCAATAACGACTGAAAAATATTTGGAAAATATAGTGAATTCAAGGAGGAAGAGTCAGATGGAAAATAAGATGTTTTGTTATCAGTGTCAGGAAACGGCAGGTTGCACAGGATGCACCAAAATGGGAGTGTGTGGCAAGACTCCGGAAATTGCAGCGATGCAGGACTTGTTAGTATTTACTACAAAAGGGTTGTCAGCTGTTACTACACAGCTCAGAAAAGAAGGGAAATCAATTCCAAAGGAAATAAATCACAGAGCGACTTTGAATTTATTCATTACTATTACTAACGCTAACTTCGACAATGAAGCCATCATCAGCAGAATTAGAGAAACGCTGGCAGCAAAGGAAGAGCTGCTGAAAGAAGTTAAAGATAAAGAAGCGCTACCGCAGGCGGCTTTCTGGAACGGCAGCGAGGAAGAGTTTGAAAGCAAGGCGAAAGAAGTAGGTGTGCTTGCAACTGAGAATGAAGACATAAGAAGTCTTAGAGAACTTATCATCTATGGACTGAAAGGACTGTCAGCTTACTCAAAGCATGCAAATGCGCTGTTACATGACAATGAAGAAGTGGATGCATTTTTACAGGAAGCACTTGCAGCGACTCTAAATGATAATTTAACTGTAGATGAGTTGGTTGCATTGACGCTCAAAACCGGCGAGTACGGAGTTCAGGGAATGGCACTGTTAGATGCAGCAAATACTGAAACTTATGGAAATCCTGAAATTACCACCGTAAATATCGGCGTAGGAAATAGACCGGGGATTTTGGTATCAGGTCACGATTTGAGAGACATGGAAATGTTGCTGAAACAAAGTGAAGGACAAGGAGTGGATATATATACTCACTCAGAAATGCTACCTGCACATTATTATCCGGCATTTAAAAAGTATGACCACTTTGTAGGAAACTACGGAAATGCTTGGTGGAAGCAAAAAGAAGAGTTTGAAACTTTCAACGGACCTATTTTGATGACTACAAACTGTATCGTTCCGCCAAAAGCCAGCTACAAAGACAGACTGTTTACAACAGGTTCAGCAGGATTTGAGGGATGTAAGCACATAGCAGGAGATATCGGCGAAGAAAAAGACTTTACAGAAATTATAGAAATGGCTAAAAAATGCCAACCACCTACAGAAATAGAACAGGGGCAAATCGTTGGAGGATTTGCACACAATCAAGTTCTCGCTTTGGCAGATAAGGTTGTAGATGCAGTAAAGAGCGGAGCGATTAAGAAGTTTGTGGTAATGGCAGGTTGTGACGGCAGATCAAAGAAGAGAGACTACTACACAGATTTTGCAAAAGCACTTCCGACAGATACGGTAATTCTGACAGCAGGTTGTGCGAAGTACAAATACAACAAATTGGATTTAGGCGATATAGGAGGAATTCCGAGAGTTTTAGATGCAGGACAATGTAATGACTCATACTCTCTGGCAGTTATAGCGCTAAAATTAAAAGAGGTATTTGGATTGGATGACATAAATGATCTGCCGATCATTTACAATATTGCATGGTATGAACAGAAAGCGGTAATAGTATTGTTAGCACTTCTATATCTAGGAGTGAAGAACATTCACCTAGGCCCGACATTACCGGCATTCCTATCACCAAACGTTGCAAATGTTTTAGTTGAGAATTTCGGCATCGCAGGAATCGGCACCGTTGAAGATGACATGGAACTGTTCTTCGGCAAATAATTATAAAAGAATATATAAATTCGCATAAATTTTAATAACTTATGATATAATTAAGTCGATGAGTCAAAAGTGTTGAAGTTAGTAGTATTGAAAAGGATGCGATATTAAACGACAGTACCAAATTTTAAATATCGCATCCGAATATGAGTACAGAGGGCCTAATAGCCCTCTGTATTTTTGCATAGATGAGAGTATAACTAAAAAATTCTAAAGAATATTGAAACTTGAATTCAAAAAGTGATAAATCTTAATTCCCGAAGAAGGTCATTACGTGAACGGGTAAACAGCTGTGGATGAAACCGCAGATGAAAGATGAGAAAAACCGAAACAGTAGACTGGTGAATTTGCAGATACTTCGTTTAAAGTAAATGTAAAGCGGAAAATGAAATGTGAAGAGAATTTTTATGGGAGATGTTACAGGAGTTGCAACCGGGAGGAGAAAAATGAAAGACTATATGACTAATTTCAATGAAGAAAAGTTAAAAGAAGCATTTGAAATAAGAGAGGCGTACATAAAGGGAGAGATTCCTTTGGATTTTGCCAATGCGCAGATGAAGGCTCACGTAGGCAGCCTGACCCCCGCCGAACTGGCATACATAGAGCAGCACTTCCAGGAAAAAGTCGAAGATGAATGCGCTTCCGAGGATATTGCCCAAATGCTCGCTATTTATGATGGAGTCATTATCGAGGAACCTAAATTATCGGATTTGCCGGACGGACATCCCATCAAGAATTATGTGGATGAGAACGTTGCCATCAGAAATGTGATAGAGGAATTGGATGTTTTATTGGCAAAGAAATATATTAAAAATCAATGGGATGAGGCATTTGAAAAATTAAATCAGTTCAAAATACATCTCAGCAGGAAACAGAATCAGCTGTATACAGCTCTTGAAAGAAAAGGTTTTGATAGACCGACAGAGACTATGTGGCTGTACGATAATGAGATTAGGGATAAAATCACAAGCATAACCCAAATGGCAAATGACGATGATGACAGACAGCACATTAAAGAGGCCTTTGATAATTTTAAGGAGCATATTCTAGACTTGATGGAAAAAGAAGACACTATTCTTTATCCCACTTCACTGGAGCTGATCAGCGAAGATGAATTTAGGGAGATGATCTCGGGAGATAAGGAAATAGGGTACTGCCTGATCACTCCAAAAGATGATTACGAAAAAAGTTTCGATAGGTTGTATGATAAGGGAATGCGAGGCTCGGAACGAAACGAGTTCAGCGGTTTTAAAGACGAGTTGTCACAGCTGCTTGAAAAGTATGGCGTTCAAGGTGGATGGACTGAAGATACACCTATGAATGTAAAACAGGGAATTTTGAGCTTAAATCAAATAAATTTGCTGTTTCAGCACCTTCCTGTAGATATATCCTATGTGGATGAAAACGAGCTGGTTGCATTTTACAGCGATACAAAGCACAGAGTATTTCCGAGAAGCAAGGGAGTGATAGGTAGAGATGTCAAAAACTGCCATCCGAAAAATTCGGTTGAAACCGTGGAAGAAATAATTCAGAAATTCAGAAGCGGCGAAAAGGATAGAGTCGAATTCTGGATCAATAAACCGGAAGTGTTCATATACATTCTGTACGTTGCGGTGAGAGATGAGAGCGGAAAGTTTAAAGGCGTAATGGAGATGATGCAAGACTGCACGCATATAAGAAATCTCCAAGGAAGCCAAACTCTTTTAGATTGGGATTCTGAGAACAGACAACAGGACAGCACAGAAGGCAGCGACCGAGGAGAACAGGTGGCGGATAGTGCAGTAGAAGACGATGATAATTCGGAGGAAAGCTCAGAAAAAATCACAGTGCTGAAACCTGAAATGAAAATTGCACCGATTTTAGATGCTTATCCGACATTGAAGGATTATATGATTTCAAAGTCTGACAAGTTTAAAATGATGAACTCTCCCATGTTTAAATTCATGAAAAAGGTAGCCACAGTAAAGGACGTTTCAAAGAGAACGGGATTTTCTATGGAAGTTTTGCAGAGAGAATTCACAAAATTTCTGGAAGAACTGAAATGATGTTCCACAGAAGGGCACCTGCTCTATATTAACAGGTAAAAAAATTGAGCAAAACTCAAATGAGGAGAACAGTCGTACAAAAGAAAATGGAGGTATCAATATGGCAAAGGTAGCGGAGAATTTAGGAGTTGCGGTACAGGGAAGTGACTATACAGTAGTTAAAAAGGCTGGGAAAAAAGGTGAAGCCGTGGAAAAGCACGATCATCCTGAGGCCAATGTGTTATTTACTGTCGTGAAAGGGCATATGGAAGTCACCATCGGAGATAAGGATGTGTTCAATGTAGTTCCGGGACAGATTCTTTCCTTTGACGGCAGCAACACCATAAGCGCAAAGTTTGTGGAAGACAGCGAGTTTTTCGTAACTCTGATTTTAAAAAGATAAAGAATATAAAGTGAAGTAAACGGTTCCTTGAATTTTGCAAGGAACCGTTTTAAGTTGCATAAAAGCCGCTGAAAGGGAAGTGAGTCAGAGGGTTCATGTGTGTCCGATTTAGGAGAGACAAGTGTAAAACCACCGTCTGTGTCGAAGTAGATGCATTAGATTGGAAGATTGTACTGCTGCCAACTTTAAATAAAGCCGGGCTATGAGGTTGCTGGATTTCTCAAAATGAACCTAGCAGAGAAAAATGAGCCTATTTGCAGGAATAACTATAATATGATAGACTAATACAAAAATGATTTTTTTAATATACATAATATCAAATCATATTTGAAAGAAAAAAACTCGCCTATGCGAGTTGGCCCCTGAGGGCGATTACGAAAATTCGTTATTTGAACTTGTAGTGTGATTCCATACGGTAGAAAAACTTTTAAAATCTCATAAGCTTCATTAAGTGTGTTTGAGGGTAGTGTGATTCCATACGGTAGAAAAACGGACGGAAAAGATATAAAGACGAATTATAAGTTTGAGGGTAGTGTGATTCCATACGGTAGAAAAACTGAAACAACATTAAGAGAATTTTATGATAGGTTTGAGGGTAGTGTGATTCCATATGGTGAAAGAAACTGGTGGATTAGCTGGGAAATAGCTCTTAAAGGGCTATTTCAGACTGTAGACAAAGCTCGTCCGAGAGACCTCGGTTCGGGCTTTTTCTATGTCATAAAACATATGAAATATCAGCAATTTGTGGTATAATATTAGTATAGAAAGGTTGGTATTTCAATGATTACAAAGAATAACAAACGACTTGATCAAATGCAGATAGTATCACTTGAATCATTAGTTCCTGAGGAACATTTACTTAGGAAAATCGACAAGGCTGTAGATTTTTCATTCATGTTGCATACAGATGGTTTCTTGGGCTTGACTTTAATGATTCGGTGCCTCATTTTAGTACATTTGGAAAGAATTACAAAAGAAGATTTGAAGGCACAGATTTGTTTGAGCAGATTTTCATAGAAATACTTCTTCAATGTATGAATCATAAATTAGTGTGTACAGATGAAATATTTGTTGATGCCACTCACATAAAAGCAGCAGCAAATAGAAAGAAAGCAAAGAAAATATTAGTTGCGAAGAAGTCTGCAAGATTTTACGATGAGAAGCTAAAAAAGGAAATCAATGAAGATAGACAAGAACATGGCAAAAAGAACTTAAAGCCCAAAGACGATGATGAGCATATAGATGGTGATGGGATTGAACTAAAAGAGCAAAAGCAAAGTACAGTAGATCCTGAGAGCGGATGGTTCCATAAAGGTGAGCATAAAGAGGTATTTGCATATGCAATAGAGACAGCATGCGATAAACATGGGTGGATACTTGATTATACGGTACATCCCGGAAATGAACATGATAGTACAACATTCACAAAGCTTTACAAGAAACTCAAGAGATTCAAGCCTACACATATTGTACTTGATGCAGGCTACAAAACTCCAGCCATAGCAAAGCTTATGATAGACGATGGGATAACAACCTGTAATGCCGTACAAAAGAACTTACAGTAAAAAGGGATTCTTTAGGAAAAATGAATTTGTTTATGATGAGTATTACGATGAATATATATGTCCTGAGAATAAGATATTAAGGTATTCCACAACCAACAGAGAAGGATATAAGGAGTATAGGAGCAACAAGAAAACTTGCAAAGATTGTTCTTCTTTGGGGAAGTGTACTTCAAGTAAACAGAAACAGAAAATATTAACAAGACATATATGGAGTGAGTATATTGAGCAGTGTGAAGATATACGCTTAAGAAAAGGAATGAAAGAGCTCTATGCGTTAAGAAAAGAAACGATAGAGCGGTGTTTTGGTACAGCAAAAGAGCATCATAGTATGAGATATACGCAGCAAAGGGGAAAAGATAAAATGCTGATGAAAGTCGGATTAACCTTTGCGTGTATGAATATGAAAAAGTTAGCGAGGATACTATGGAATAGAGAATCGCTTAAGACTATTACGAATCCTTTTTTTAAACTAATTAGAAGATACTCTATATCAATAAGTTTAGTTTAACGAAAAAAGCCCGGAATTAACGAAGTTGATACGAGCTTTGTCTACAGTCTGTCAACTATTTAAAGATAGTTGTTTTTTATTGTAAAAATATATTATGAAACTAGAGTATTATAAAACTTAAAATGTGTCTATTTAACATTTTATCAGAAAGAGAAAAGAAATAAGCTTCCATGCAGCCAAATGTTTGGATATATGGGAGTTTATTTAAGAAAAGGAGATAAAAATGTATATTTGCAGCAAAATATACAATAAAAGGGTATGAAAAAGCATTGAAAGAAATGAAAAGAGATAAGAACCATCGTTTTCAAAAAATGATACCAATTGAAATAACAACCAATTCACCCTTTGAATTTACGCCTTTTGAAATCAACAATAAAATAGCTAAAAACAAGAAACTATCAATTATAAAAAGTGGGATAAACAAAGTGCTAAATCAAAATGAGAGGGCAATAAAATATAATTGGTAACAGTCAGGCGGCCCATACATTTAGTGGGAAACATGGATAAAGACCAATGTCTCAGTCGACAGTAGATAAAAAATAACAAAAACAATAAAAAAGTTTAAAAATGGCATTGACAGCAAAAGCACACTTTGGTATACTAATCAA
>ERZ773076.494-NODE-494-length-19794-cov-19.392877_pt1 | contig 19794 bp, 25 predicted proteins | sample MGYA00580613_ERZ773076 | MGnify/ENA primary metagenome ERZ773076 (study PRJEB29015, sample SAMEA2738005) | human oral metagenome | biome: human oral; feature: human-associated habitat; material: dental | place: China | collected 2057 ...
TTGGTTCGTCTTCTTTGTTCAGTTTTCAAAGGTCAATCGTTGTTTTGCAACAACTTTGATATCATATCACGCGTTCATTTCCTTTGCAAGAAATATGATTCGATGTTTTTGTCATCTTGCGCGACAACGTTTAATAATTTACCACAGGAAGAAAGAGACGTCAACGAATAACTACTCGATTTTTGAAAAAAATTGTATAATCGAGAAAACGACTGCAAGGAGGGCCTATGAGACTCGAACATCTATTAATGAAACATCTGGTGCTGAGCCGCCGCGAAATGAAGAAACTCATCAAGAACGAAGCGGTTCTAATCGACGGGGTTCCGTCCACTCACGTCAGCAATAATGTCGACGCAACCCTACAAGTCATCACGGTGAACGGAACTCAGATTCATGACGCCAGCCAGAAGTACTATATGCTGAATAAACCCCAAGGCGTCATCTCCGCTACGACCGATAAGGAACATACGACCGTCATCGACCTCTTCGCCAAGGAAAACGTCGAAGGTCTCTACCCGCTCGGACGACTTGATGGGGATACTGAGGGGCTGCTCCTCGTGACGAATAATGGTCCGCTGGGTTATCGCATGCTGAACCCCGACCAACATATCGAGAAAGAATATTATGTAGAAGTGAACGGCCCTCTTGACGAAGATGCGGTTGAAACCTTCAAACGTGGTGTCACCTTCCACGGTGGGTATCAATGTAAACCAAGTACTCTTACGATTATCGAAAGTAGCGATAGCTTGAGCCGTGCAACGGTCACGATTTCTGAAGGAAAATTCCATCAAGTGAAGAAGATGTTTCTGTGCGTTGGTGTAAAAGTGACCTATCTTAAACGCATCCGCTTTGGGGAGTTTGTCTTAGACGAGGCTTTAGCACCTGGTGAATACCGAGAACTAAACGAAACAGAACTTGAACTTGTTAAGACCTATTTTTAAAAAAGCAAAATGTAACATAAAAGTTACGTAACTTATATGTTACATTTCGGTTGTTCAATGATGGGAATTCTTCTTGCTCTATCAAACAGTTCATCTCAGAGTCATAAAGAGATAGACATCACTCGTAAAAAGTGGTTTAATAAAAGTAACAGCATTCCATACAGTTGATTATTTTGGAGGTAAGGTTATGGATTATGAAGTCATTAAACTTAACGTTTCGAATGATAAAATTAGAGAATATAAGCAATTCGAGGGATTAAAATTATATTCAACTATTATAAAATCTCAAGATGAACGAACTCTGACGAATAAAAAAATTTACGTTACGAAAAAGAACAACTATGTTTATTACGAACGAACCGATACGAATTGGAATTTTTGGTCAAATCCAAAAAATCGCCAGTCTTCATTCATACCTGATGAAGAAAACCACCATATTCTCTTTGAAGTCGCACCTGACTTAAGTGCGTTCTCCAAGTATTTAGGGGAAGAACTGATTCAAAAAATTCAGATCAAACAACAGAATGGTGAAATCATCGAAAAATTAGATATTTAATAACAGTGGATTCACAAATACGGCTACACCCATATAATCCACTGAACTTGTTTAAATACAAATAAGCTCGCCTGCACAACGCAAGCGAGCTTTTCTACTATATAAATAAAATTATTGGATCGGTCCTAAGAGAATGTTCGCCCACGCATCATGTAATGACTCTTGGTCACTTGGTTGGAATAAGCCAGCCAACACGTCGCGGTATAAACGAGATAATTCTGTACGGTTGAAGTATGAACTTCCGCCACTTGCACGAACGATTTCTTCGACGGCCTTCTTCGATACTTCTACAGAACGGTTCTTAATCGAAGATAAACGAGGTAACCAAATGAAGCTGTATTCAGAGCTTGCTTCTAGCGTATCGCTCAACTCGTTAATTTGCGGTTGAATACCGTCGAGCATAATCGCCGCTTCCGCAATTCTCCAGCGAATGTTTTTATCGTTGGCATAAGGCGCATCATTCGATACAGAGTGACGAGTTTTCACTGTCTCTACTCCGATTTCTAGCGCACGTTTCCCGATACCAAAGTATGTTGCTGCCAGTAGAATCTCGAAGTACGCGAAAATACCAAACACCACTGGATCGAAACTTGGTCCAGGAGCGACTTTCGTTAGGATTTGCTCTTCTGCTGCGAAGATGCCTTTCAACTCCACGCTGTTTGATTGCGTCGCACGCATGCCTATTGTATCCCAGTCGTCTTTAACGATAAACGTTTCTTGGTCTGGTGTTAAATACGCAAAGACTGAAAGTGGTGAGTCGCCTGTATTATCTTGCCCAAATGAAACCAACTTGTCGCAATATTTTCCCATTGATAAGAAGACTTTCTTGCCGTAGAAACGATACGCGCCACCTGTTTCTGGACGAGCCTCAGAAATCGAACCGAATAACACACGGTCATTCGAAGGTTCAGAAATCCCAAACGCCAACAACTTGCCTTCTGCAGCATCGCGAAGGATTTGTTCTCCCTTCTTGTTACCAAAACGAACCATGTGCTTGCCAAGGCCGACAATAATTTGGTGCATGTTCACCCCAAGCGCAGTCCCTGGAGCAGCCATCGCAAGACGCGTTTGTTCTTGCGCAATCTCTTTCAGCGACAAACCGAACCCGCCGTACTCTTTTGGAACGAACGCCTTCAAGTATCCCGCCTCTTTTAGCGCTGCATAGTCTTCTTCAGGCCACGCATTCTCTTTGTCATAACGCGGTGCACGCTCATGAATTTCTTGTAATAACTCTTCCGATAAAAACATAAAAACCCTCCTTAATGGTTGTACATCGTTAGTATACGATTAGGGGCGGGTGGATGGCAAACGGCATGACTGGGAAAACGCTGTAAAACCGCGAGAATATTAAAATCTCATTTTTTAATTTTATTCCCTATTTCCTTAAGAGACATATTAATCTTTTTCATCTCTTTAATAAAATCATCCATTTCGGTATCCACAGAATAAATAGTCATATACCGATCTATACTTATATCGAAATTTGTTTCGTATTTCTGGCCTTTATTTTCATAGGTAATTGTTCCTTTGGCAGTCTTTATATTTTCTTTCTCTTTAATATTAGCAAAAAAGATGTCGTAATAGTTTCCTGCTCCAATTGTACATACATTATTTTCTTCCCTAATAAGACAAGCTTTAAATGTGTCAGAAGTAGAATCTTTAAAATCTTGTTCAAAACTTACTGAAACGTTCTCTGCAATGTAATTACCATTATTCACAAATCTTAGCCCCAAAAAGGCTCTTTTCTCAAAAATAAATTGCGCTTCTATTCTAGGTCTATTAGTTTCTTTAAATTGATTATTTATATTATCCAATTGCTTTCTTAGAAAACAAAATGTCATAATCATATTCAGAGCCGTTAGAAAGACCATTACCCAATTTGGATCCATATAAATTCCCCTCTCTATATTTCATTAGTCCCATTAACAATAATTTCAATCCTTCTCATTATGATATACGTTGAAATCAAAGTTATTTTGAAAGCCCAGTTTATATCCATTTCATTTAAATATCCTCTACCATGAATGCTATCATTTCGAATGTTTAGGCAATCTTTATTGTACATCGCATGATATACAAAGACTAAATCTACGATAACGTCCAAACTCCCAGTCCTATCATATACAATAGTCATAAATTCTCTCAAAATAGAACTCGGATCTTTAAATTTAAGAGGCCCTAATTTTTGTTCTTTAAAAGGAACTATTCCAAATAGTTCTCCAAACTTTCTTATCTCAATTTCTAATATCGGAAATAATTGAGTAATATGTCCAATACTTATATCTGTACTAAAATTTATAAACTTTACACCACTTCGTTTTTCAACATTATCGTAAAGTTCTTTCGTTCTATTGAATATAACTGCCATTTTCTGCGCTTCTCTTTTTATCAATTCATATATCTTTTTCATATAAAAAGAGTTTTCAAGATTATTTAAGAACTTATATCCATTTTGTTTTTTTATTTTGTCAAGAACACTAAAATATATTTCATTTATTTCACTACTATCATCTAAGCTACCTCGTAACTCAAACGGAAATTGCTCATCAAGCACAAATGTCTTTGCCAGCCCCTCAAACACACAATTCTCAGAGACTAATTTAATAACATCTATAAGTTCTTTTTCTTTTAAAGGGAAATATTGGCAAAAAACACTTGGTTCTTCCATTATCAGAGCACTTAAAGAATCAATTGATTCTTTCGTAAACTCTTGATCATCTTTAAACTCTTTTAAATCTTTACAACACTCAATGTAGAACTTATTTGACCATAACTTTTGAGTTCCAATCAGTAAGTTTTTAATTACTTGATTATCTACATATTGATTTTGCGTTTCTACATTAATCAAAAAATTAAAAAAGCTGCAGAACAAAGGCAGAGCATAATCTCTCTCTTCAATCATACTTTGGAACTTTTGAGTAACCTGAGTTAAATATTTATATTCTATATATTTAGAAACATCTGTATCGCTTAAATAATCGCAAAGTTCATCAGCAGTATTTATCTCTTCAATTTGTTTAAATTTTTCTTCAATATGTTTTTTTAGGATTAATTTTTGCTCTTTGCTCAAATAAAAATTATTATCCTTTAGCACTAATAGAACAGCGATATCCTTTTGTGTTTGAACCGTATTGATAAGTTTTAGTATATAATCCTTTTTTTCTATCTTTTTCATTTTCTCATTTTTGAATAAACCCGACAAAAAATGAAAAGATGATAAATTTTGTATATCCTTACTCCAACTTTCCTCATTTGATTCCAACAACATTTTACAATGCTCATTGATAGTGTAAAAACTAGGCAAGACGTTATTCTTAATATAATTAATTGTCTCCACAACAAAATCAACGATTTTATTATCAAAATAATTTCGAATATTAATTAAAAACTCTTCAGTCCAAAGTTCATAGTCCGGATAATTTTTCCCGTCCCAAACCATGCTCGGAGTAATTTTTTCTTCTTTTATAGATATATTTACCATATCAAACAGCGTATCTTCCTGCCATGTCAAAAAATCTAGTTTCTCTATTCTCTGAAAATTAAACGCATTAACATTTTGAAATTTAGATTTATTTTCTTCAAGAAATTTTCGGGATGGTGCGAAGAATTTTTCGTCAATATTATCAATAAAGCAGTTTTTCCATTTATTACTATTTTCTAATTCTAAATCATTAATAAACAGCTTTATCTCCTCTCTATTCAACATAAGTTCGTCAAATTTTATTAATTGAAAAAAGTTTTTCTGCGTTCCAATTCTAGTATCAATAATCATTTCTCCATTATAATTAACAATTAACTTAGTCACTAAAACATACAAATAAACAATTTTGCCCCAATTCGAATTTATATTTTTTAAACAATCTTCTTTGGAAATAATTCCTTTTCTAAACCGAGATAAATACTGTAACTCTAAAATAAACGTAGTATCACTATTAAAGAAAACATCGCAAACAGTTAGTATGTCATAAAACTTCTGAATCAATTCAAAAATATTGGATTTTTCTTTCTCGAATCCTTCGTACGTTGTGATTTCATTAATCTCATAAGTTGCTTCAATAAGTTCTATAAACCATCTCCAATCTTGACTTTTCGACAATAACGCTTCAACAAATCTCACTTTATCATCGTGTTCTAAATAGTTTTTCATTATTTTCTTCACCCTTGTCTTAATATTAATAACCCTTGTTGTTTAACGCTTTTATTTTACCCGTTTACACTTTCACAAACAATATCGCTTTTTATATATTATATATAAAAAGCTTAGAAACAGGCAGTTTCTAAGCTTTCTTAATTTAGTTATATCTTGTTTACCTCTTAACCCTCTTCGGCAAATACGGTTCGAACTTTTTTCGTAAGTCTTAGAGTGTTAGGCCATAGGGAATGGTAATGTCATCAATTGGTTCGAGGAGTTTTTCTAACTCCGCTTCGCCCTGCTCATCTAAATAGTCATTCATTTTTCTTCGAAGCGATAGCAGCTCCTGCACAACATTCTCTTTTCCAAAGGTGATGGCTAAAGAATACGCGTTGTTGTCGCTATCCTCTCTGGCCCCTGAGCGTTCTGCGATATAAAGAATTTTCTCCATTAAATACATCATCCCATAGAAATCTTGCTTCTTAATTTCAATCTTCTCACCCATGCCGACTACTCCCTTCAAATACAGTCTCTCAATCCCAATCATAAAGGCTCCGGAACTAAAATTCCAGAGCCTTTTTCATTTATTTTTAAAAGTTAGCTTACTAAACTAAGTTTTCTTCCTACTGAAATAAATTGTTCCGTTAAGAATGAAAGCTATCGGAAATGCCATATAGTTATATTCACCTTTTGTATAATAAACGGCAAAGAACACGGTAGTCCCCATAATTATACTTGCAATAAGATATTTGAAGATACGATTCATTTCATTCATCTCCAGTCTATACGCTATTCAATCTTTTTTGCTTAAAAACTTATCGAAATAACCTTTATTTAAAAATATGGAAAATGACAAAAACATTAAGAGCATGAATACAAATTTAAATCCTCGATTCCATTGTTCAAACCCAAAAAACAAATTAACAAACAAAAATAACGCTACGTGGCATAAAAAGCCAAAGAGAAATACTTTAATACCGCTTAATTGTCTCATTTTAATGGACTCCTTTACTCATTTTGATTTCGGTCTGTTCACTTATCTCTGTACTCTAAACTAAATCATAATTCTCAACAAACTGGGATTTGTATTAAAGATTTATAGCAGCAATGACTTCTTCTCCATCGAATTCACCTGTTTCAACAAAACCAAAAGAGCTATATAATTTATAAGCAACTTCATTTTCAGGTTCATAGGATAGCCAGCAATACCCTGCTCGTCCACAAGGAAGAGTTTTTATAAAGGCTAATGCAAGCTCCATCGCCTTTCTGCCATAACCTTTTCCTTGATAATTTTTATCTATCATTAGCCTCCACAAGTTATAATTTCCCTTTGCAATATTAGGTGCATCTTCCCAATCATCATGCACATCAAATCCAATCATGAGGAAGCCTACTGGCACATCATCATTATATATGACAAAAGGGAAAGCATATCCATTTCCTGTTATGACCGTGTATGCTTCAATAACACTAATTTCATTAGAAGCCACAAATTTTTTCTGTTCGTCAGATACTTTTAGTTTTAAAGCATCCCATACATTTTTCCCATTTATCTTTTCCAATCTTATCATATTTTATCCTCTTACCTGTTTAATTACCTATCCCTACAATCTGGAAGATACCTTTATAAGCGATAGATCATCAGCCCATCGATCATCCCACAATTTTGAAATCCATATTTTTTAGCTATCCGAATACTACTTGTTTGTTCCGGTAAACATTCTATCACGACTTGTTTTCCCGCATTTCTGGCTTTTTCTATCATTCTGGATGTCAAATAGGAGGCAATCCCTTTCCCCCAGAAGTCAGGTTCTAAAACCCATCCAATCTCGACACTTTCTGAATCATAATCATGATAAATCACATATCCGATAAAGTCGTTACCTTTTTCAACTGCGTATATCAATGGCGTCTTCGAAAGACCTGCTCGTAAAAGGAACTGCTCGGTCTGCTCCTTTGTGTAGGGAACTTCGAGATAGTGCATTACTTCCGAATTCGACAAAAGGTTGTACAGCGATCCCAAATCGCTAACTGTCATCTTTCTAATTTTTATATTCATTTGTACTCCACATCTTTTTATCGATTATTCTCTATTTTCCACAAAAGCCTCCCAACGAATGGATGGAAGGCTTTCAGTACTTGGTTTTTCTATTCCCACTCTATTGTTGCCGAATGAAGAGCGTAAAAATATATTTAAATTCTTGATTCCATTGTTCAAGCCAAAAAACAAAGTGAGAAATACTGTCAGCGCTACATAACATAAAAAGCCGAAGAGAAATACTTTAATACCGCTTAATTGTCTTATTTACGGGGGTCAGTTCCATCCTATAATAAAGCTTTTTTATTCAAACCTGTATCACTCCAAGAAAGATGGTAAGCATTCTTGTGAGGATTAGACTTAATAACTTTCATTTCATAACCATCCCAAACAATAGCTGCTTGATTCTCAATGGCAACGGCATCAGCAATCTGTCCGGAGTAAAACTCATCAAAAGCTGCTCTTTCAGGCTCATCATAATGTGGACAATGTAGATAAGGAATTATACCCAGACCCTTAACCCATTTATGTTTTGGATTCTCTCTACCCTCAATAAACTCACTATCACTATGGCCTGCAATAAACCAACATAAAGAGCCTGCACTTAATCCGGATAGTACTTTGCCGCTTTTATATGCTCTAATTAATGCCTTATCTACACCGTATTCTTCCCAAACTTCCATCATGTAAGCAGTATTACCACCACCTACATAAATGATATCTGCTCTTTCAATCTTTTTATTAAGTTCTTCCCTGTTTACTTCTACATTGGTTAAATACAAGGTATCAGTTTTGCATCCTAAACTCCCAAAATAATCATTAATAGTCTCTATATAATCCTCAGCATCTTTACTTGCTGTAGGTATAAATAAAAAGTTAGGATTTTCCTTTTTAGCTGACTCGACAATAAACTTATCTATTTCATAAGTTTCATTACTGACTATTTCTCCACCGCCAATTGCTATAATCATAAATGTTCTCCAATATTTAAAATTTGTTTCTATTATACAACAGAAATGTTTTTGTTACTGTTACTCCCATTCAATCGTAGCTAGCGGTTTGCTCGTGATGTCGTAGACGACGCGGTTGACGTGAGCTACTTCATTTACGATACGGGCGCTGATGGTTTGCAGCACTTCCCATGGAAGGCGAGCGAAGTCACTCGTCATGCCGTATATTTTATTTCTTTCTATAGATATCAATCTTGTTCCCGTTAGCGTCTTTCCACTCTACCCAGCCATTGTTCGCTTTACCAATCACTACGAAGCCGGCTGCTGATGGCGAAGAGCAAACAAGGTCTACTTGTAAAATATGATCCTCAATTACTGCTTTATCGTAAATAGCAGGAATGACATCCGTAGTCACATCTGCGCAGAGACTGCCTTTCAATAAGGTAAACACTCCTCGTTTTACCATTGCTCGACCATTTACTTCACCGAACCCTTTAATTTTACGATTCAAACGATATTCACCATCAGGAAGTAACTCCAGGCCTTCACGAGATTTGAGTTCTTCTGTTGCTTCTTCAAAGATCTCTTTCTTTGTTCTAGTCGTTGGATAGACTTGCTTTCCTTCTAGCGAAGATAAAAGAGAAACTGCTGTCTCCATATCTGTCGCAAATAACTCCGAAGTCCCAACTCGACTCTTACTGAAAATATCGTGGATTAATCTCTCTTTGTCATCGTATTCGTCTACTTCAATAGCGAACTTTCTCTTCAATCCGCTAACGTTTGAATAACCATTATTTTCAAGGTTCTTCATGCGGTTCTCAAATTGATCGGTTCTTGTCTTTCCAATCTTAATAATCCCCGGAACAACGGTTTCCATAATATAAATAATCCCTTTTGCCATAACCGCCTCCCGCTAAAATTCTTCCTCTCAAGTATACCACTTTAAATCAGTTTATACACCCTTTTCTAGAGAAAAAGCCAGCCGTGGTTACGACTGACTTTTACCTATTCTTTATTTGGCGGATTCATACTGAAAAATCTTAACGATAGTCCAGACGAGACCGATAGAGAGTGCGATGTGCCCAAGACCCGACATTCCTGCCAGAGCACCATTGCTCGCGAATTTTTGCCCTTCGCTCACGACTTCGTAAATTCCGACAACCGCCATCATGACAATCGAGAAAGTCAGTCCTCCAATATAGATGTGTCTCAGCCGTGAAACCATAGAACTTCGTGAATTCACGGTAAAATACACCAACGAATAAACCAATACGACAAACATATACGAGAACCCTACATGCTTCAGTCGAATTATATAAAACCAGAAACTTAGCGCTAAATAACTTTCTATAGTCAGCTCCTTAATAATCTTCTTGTAACTTTTGGCCCAATTTATCTTGCCTAAAATAGGGATTGCTATATTTTTTTCAGAAAAAAACATGGTATAATGAACTATGAATGATTTTATGCGTGTGGGGGATACCCTTTTAATGAGAGGCAAAAGGAAAAAATATCAGCTGATGAATATTTTGAATGGAAATTAAATTGGTCGTTGACTTGTGATAATAGAGGAAGATTTAAACCGTCAATTCAGTGGAGAAAACAGTAGATTCAATATATATGATAAAAATAGATGAAAGGACAACTATTTATGCAACAACTCAAAGAATTTATGGAAAATATACAATCTCAAGAATTAAATAATTGTACAAGTATTTTTTTCTCGAGAAAAGCTTTATCCAACGGAGACACACAATATATAACACATCAACCAACCGTAACAAACGAGGTTCAAAAAGATATACTTGAAACAATATTTCCATATATTGAATCACAATTGAATAGTAATTTAATTGTTGAATATAATGCTATGGGTGTTTTGGACAACGAAATTGAAAAAATTTCATCCTCCGAAATTCCAATGTTTTCAAAGTTCATAGAAAGTATCAAACCTGAAAACCTATACCGTGAAATAAATTCCCTTAAGATAGACAAAATAGGGTTCTACTGTATTAAAGTGGAATGGAATTCTAAAGCGCTATACATCTTTAGGCAATTCCAAAAGTTAAAAAAGCTTAGAAGTGGTATTCTAACAAGAATAATTAATAATACACTTAATGTCATTGACAATGATTTTCTCGGTATAGATGAATATACAGATATTATTGCTTTTGAAAACAGCTTATTCGTACTAAATCATATTTCCTTAGAAAGAATTTTTAATTATCGAGATGAATTTTTAAGAAAAACAAATGAGGCCCTTGGGGAAATTCTAAGCAGAAATATCCTTATAAATATTGATCAGTTTACATACGACTGTTGCAGCGATATTAGAATCATGAAGCGATTTACCAACATAATGACAAAAGAAAGGCTACCCATGTTCTTTGATAATTATGATAAGGTTCCAGAACTTGTTACAGAACTCGGGCTTGACATTGATTTTGATGAACAAGGTAAATTAATCTATCGAGAACGATCACAATTATTTCATATAGTGAATTTGTTATCAGACTCATATTTTAAATCACTTCTTGCGAATAGGACAGGCATCGCTATGATTGAAGGTGAGGTATAGATGTTATCAAAATTCTCAAAATGGCTTTTTTACACAGCATCATACCTTCCGATATTTTTGTTCTTCTTGATTAGATTATTACTGGATAAAAATGATATCAATGATTTTGCTGAAAAAGTACTATTTAATTTCAAATCATATTTCATCCCTATCATTATTTTGATTATACTCATAATTTTTTCTATGTTAGTACTCTATAGAACTAATAGTTTTTCTTCAAAAGAACGAACTCACCAAAAAATAACAAAAAATATGACTGGTGAAGTTGGCTCTTTTTTCATCCCATTCATTCTTTCGATTTTTGTATTAAATGTTGATTTTTATAATATGATAATTTTCCTACTAATTTTCGTGCTGTGTGGAATATTTATAATCCAAGCAGACTGGTTACGGCTTTGCCCAATCTTCTTATATGCGGGATATAAATTATATCTTGATGAAAATGAAAATTATATATTATGTCGTCTTAAAATGGAAGAATTTAATCAAATATTACTCGATGAGATAGACGGGTTAGAAGTTACACCTCTGACACCTAGACTATATCTTGTAACAAGAAATACATTTTAATCATGAAATTTCAACGCCTTTAAATAAAATTTTTACTCATCTTGCACTCAAATCAAATAGAAAAACGCCACAAATCATTATAAAAACTGGATTTGTGGCGATATTTTATTTATTCCCACTCAATCGTTGCCGGCGGTTTGCTCGTGATGTCGTAGACGACGCGGTTGACGTGGGCTACTTCGTTCACGATACGGGCGCTGATGGTTTGCAGCACTTCCCAAGGAAGGCGAGCGAAGTCACTCGTCATGCCGTCGATACTGGTTACGGCACGGATTCCAATTGTGTAGTCGTACGTTCTTCCGTCTCCCATCACCCCAACGCTGCGGATGCCTGGAAGCACCGTGAAGTATTGCCATACGTCGCGTTCTAGGCCGTTTTTGGCGATTTCCTCGCGTAAGATAGCGTCTGATTCGCGGACGATTTCAAGTTTTTCTTCCGTTACTTCCCCAAGCACACGGATTCCAAGTCCTGGTCCTGGGAATGGTTGGCGCCATACGATAGAGTCTGGCATGCCAAGCGCCTTTCCTAGAGCGCGCACTTCGTCTTTGAAGAGCGTGTTCAAAGGTTCAATCAACTCGAATTGCATGTCCTCTGGAAGTCCCCCTACGTTATGGTGAGACTTGATGGTTTGCGCTGTTTTCGTTCCGGATTCGATGATGTCTGTGTAGAGCGTTCCTTGCGCAAGGAAATCCACGTCTGTGAGTTTTGCTGCTTCGTCGTCGAATACGTACACGAACTCATTTCCGATGATTTTTCGTTTTTGTTCAGGGTCGCTCACGCCTTTTAGTTTCGATAGGAACCGTTCCTGAGCGTTCACGCGGATAATATTGAGGCCAAATTTACCAGAAAGGCTCTCCATCACTTGGTCGCCTTCCCCTTTACGAAGCAATCCGTGGTCTACGAAAATACAGATGAGTTGGTCACCGATTGCTTTTTGCAAGAGAACCCCAACCACACTAGAGTCTACTCCTCCAGAGAGACCAAGTAAGACTTTCTTATCGCCTACTTTTTCGCGAATTTTCGCAATTTCCATTTCAATAAAGCTGGCCATCGACCAGTCGCCTGTTGCCCCACAAATATCGAACACGAAATTACGAAGCATGTCGTTTCCGTGAATACTGTGGCGCACTTCTGGGTGGAATTGCACGCCGTAAATACTACGTTCTTGGTTTTCAAAAGCCGCAAATGGCGTGTGCGCATTCGAAGCCGTCACGCTGAAACCTTCCGGAATCGCTGTAATACGGTCGCCGTGGCTCATGAGTACCTCTTCCTCTTTGGCTAACCCTTTGAAAATGCCTGAAGTCGTGTTAAAAACATCGACTTTTGCAGAACCATATTCACGCGTTGTGGACGATTCTACCTTCCCACCGAACAGATGCGTTGTCAGTTGCATCCCGTAGCAAATCCCAAGCACCGGGATTCCTAATTCAAAAATCGCAGGATCCACAGTAAAAGCATCCTCTGCATAAACGCTATGTGGTCCCCCTGAGAAAATAATCCCTTTTACATTGCCATATGCCTTAATTTCTTCGGCTGTAATGTCGTTGTGTAGCAACTCGCTAAACACACCAAATTCACGAATACGGCGCGTAATCAACTGATTGTACTGACTACCAAAGTCGAGCACGATAATCTTTTCTAATGAAGTGGTTTGAGCTGTCATAAGAGGCCTCCTTAGTTCTAGTCCTTTTTCATTGTAACAGAAAAGGCCGAAAATTACTTAAAAAACTGATTTTTTTGTTCGGATTTTTAAAGCCCGTTTTCCGCGTCACACCAAGCTTTCATTCGACTATATAAATTAGTATATAGAGTGTACACTCAATAGTCACATCCTTCAAAAACATTGTCAAATCAACGTTTCTAAGTGTTGACATCACGCTCAAAAATTGAGTTTTAAATTTTTGAAATGTAGCATATATGCTACAGTAGCAAATATGCTACTTTTTGTTTTTTTTAAAGAGGAAAAGTGGCTTACAGTTTGTTTTCTTATATGGTAAACTGTATACGTCATCGGTAACTCCCATGACAAAACCTCCTTAGCTCTTTCGTTGTAGTTTGCAGACCACATACGAATTATAACTAAGGAGGCTTGTTTTTTCATTATCACTCCGCTAAAGCTTTTTGGATTGCCAATTTGCTCTGGGAGAACTTAAACCAATTCTTCAATAGATAGATTTAAATCTGAAAGTTTACTTTTTTTCATCAATAGAAGTCATTCGGGATTGGGCGGAGGAGATGCTGGAGTAGTGTTGATTCACTCTACCTTGAAAAGAATTCTATTTAAAGCAAGAGTTTACCAATAAAACATTAGTAAACTCTATCGTATTCCCCATAACATATGATCTATCATCTCGACCATTAATCATAAATTTACCATCTCTATAGAATAAGTGGAATGCCCAGGGAAGACGTTTAGTTTCGTCAAATAAAACATAATGCAAGCTCTCGAAATGACGTTTTTTAATTTCTTGTTCAACTATCCATTTCATAATCTCAATATCAATCATCGATTTTATCCCATAATGGAGAAGAGTATTCTGCACCCATACCCTCGTCGACATAATATCTATTTATGAAAACAACGTCTTTAAGAATTTCTATGAAACGAATTCGTGCTTCTTGAAATTTTTTGTATGAATCTTTACCATTCGTACTTGCTCTGTCCATTGTCGAATATACTTCATATACTTCTAATTCAGGATTATATTCTATTCTTGTTTCCCACTCCCTTGGTCTATGATCGTTGAAAATGGAATATCTTAAACTTTCAAATCCCAACAATTTAATTTCTTCCATAAGTTCTTGTTTCTCTTTATCCATAGATAACATTGTTAATCCCAAAGTGGTGACGAGTACGGATGAGAAAATCCTAGTTCTGATGCTAAATGCTCAGCGTTAATTGTTTGTTTCAATATACTCATGAACTTATCTATAGCTTCATTAATAGTATCGTATTCCCAAGTTACTCCAACAACATATGAGCGTTCATCTCTACTATTTATCATAAACTTGTTATCCCTATAAAATAGATGTGTCGCCCACGGAAGATTGCTCTGCTCATTAAATAACTCATATCTCAACGTTTGAAAGTTATTCTTTCTAATTAATATTTCAATTTCCTGCTTATACTGTTCAATCAATTCTTTTGATACCATATTATTTTACCTCCTTAAGAAAACCTAATATTTCATAATACTCTATATTGGAACCAAACTGAATTTGATTTCCACCGCCCTGACCAAATACTTTAGCAATTGGCCCCTTGTTTACATCAGATAGCACATCCACTGGGTTTCCATATTTTGATAATCTTTCATTCAATAATAATTGTAATTTTTTTGGTGCTTCATTATATGCTTTTAAAATATTTTCCTTTGTAATATCCTTCACTACTTCATACTGGTGGTAGACTTGATATTCCTCAGGATAAGGCAAACCTCGTCTATTAAACGGCAATTTCTCTCCGTTATCAACTGGACTGGCGAAACGCCCACCATTTGATCCAAAACGGTCAAGGACTTGTCCAGCTTTTAAATCAGCTGGTTGTGTAATGGGGTTCCCAGCACTATCTAAAACAAAACCATCTCCTGTTTTCGGCCATTTAATATGTCCTTTCTCGTCCACAAAAGATCTTGATCGAACAGGTATTTGTTTACCTTCAAAATAATCTGCTGAAAGATAAGCTGTTTTACCATTTGGCATAATTATACGCTCTGGAAAATATTTTCCTTGTTGAGCATATTCTTGTCGTAAATAATTATCAAACTTCGAGCTTTCTCTCGCCGTCTTACTTGCTTTTATATTCTCCAATACTCGATTTTTTATTTCAAGTGCTGATTCAACTTTCGGCGCAATCTTTCCATTCAAACTAAATTTGTTAACGGCTTTAGAGACTGCATATCCACCAACAAAGTTCCCCAATAAGTTCATCAGTTGAGCGGTTTCTTCGTTTCCACCGAGAAGCTTTGTACCATGGTAGGCTGCTTGCCCAGTTGCTATACTTCCGACTGTCCCCCAGAAGAACTGAGAGATTCCTTGGGCAATACTTTTTGTCTGGGCAATCGGTATGAACACCCCTGTTGTTAAGGTGAAGACTTGTCCAATTTCATTATAAGATTTAACTTCTTCTGCACTTTTATCATACCATATTCATGAAAATAAATTCGGTATTTTTTCAAAATTAATACACAAAAATACCACTGGTAACCCAGTGGTATCATCAATTATTGTATTTTAATCTCTACAGCCATCCCTTTGTTTTCAAATACTCATCAGGGATACGCAGTTCAATCTCTGCCATGATCTCTTTTAAGTAGCTGTCCCAATCTGTTATATCACTATATCCACAACGTTTTTTATAAAGAGAGATTCCATAACTATTTAAATTAATTAGAAAACCAATTAATCCTACATAATAACCATATGTTTTAGATTTTATCCCAAACATGTGATTATTTGGGACATCAACTACATCATAAACCGTTTTTATTGGTGATTTCATCAACTCAGGATCTTGAACTTGCCTCTCGATTATTGAAAGTTTTGGCACAGTCTTTCCATTCAAACTAAAGTTCTTAACGGCTTTAGAAACTGCGTATCCACCTACAAAGTTCCCTAATAAGTTCATCAACTGTGCGGTGTCTTCGTTTCCACCGAGAAGTTTTGTTCCGTGATAGGCTGCTTGACCAGTTGCTACACCTCCGACAAATCTTCATGTAAATTGCCTTAATCCTTGGGCAATACATTCTATCTGTACAATTGCTAGCAATACATCTGATGTGAGAGTGAAAACAGCTAAATTTATTTTTATTCTATCTCTTATCTTAATTATTTATCGTTCCAATAAATAATCAGCAATTATTTCCTCCAAAATAGATATATCATCATTCACTTTCTTTCTTATCTGAAAATCATTATGCCAATAGTAAAGATCTGACAGGCCACCATGTGGTGGAAACAAAGATTTATATAGGTTCAACTTTTCTCTTGTACTTTGTATTTCGTCATTATTTAAAATTTCTCTTAAATACTTCAAAGTTTCCACCTGAGGTCTAATATCTCCCAATTGATATTTTTTAATTATTAGTAATAAGTTGTCAATTGCATTCTTAACATTTTTCAAAATATTTATCCTCCTTAATGAGTAATTATCCATGAATCTAAAACTTTCACACCCTCTATTTTCCACGGCGTATTAATAAATATTTGCTGTTTACTAAGCCCCCCTTGATAGACTCCTCCTTGATTCCCCACGGGTCCCTCAAAACCTATTGTTCCTTTAGGAATCAAAATTTTATAAACTTTATCAATGGCGGATTGCCCGCTGTAGGAACCATCTCTTTTGAGCCATATATCTTTCACAGCCGTATCAATCCTAACCTGCGCCCTAGACACAGGTGCATCTTTAGTAAACCATTGCCCTAAAGCATTTTGATTATTTCCGGCTCTATACAATATAGTGTCTTCTAAGAATTCAATCTTATTATATCTCCCCCCGTAAAAATTTCTATTTGGCGTTGTTTTTAACTCTGATAAAGGGCCAGGGTTTGTAAAGGAATTATATTCATATCCATCTATATCTACATATTTTGACTGAAATTCTTTTTCAAATTCAACTATTTCAACTTTTGGCACAGTCTTTCCATTCAAACTAAAGTTCTTAACGGCTTTAGAGACTGCGTATCCTCCAACAAAGTTCCCCATTAAGTTCATCAGTTGTGCGGTTTCTTCGTTTCCACCGAGAAGTTTTGTTCCGTGATAGGCTGCTTGACCAGTTGCTATACTTCCGACTGTTCCCCAGAAGAACTGCGAGAGTCCTTGGGCAATACTTTGCGTCTGCGCAATCGGTATGAACACCCCTGTTGTTAAGGTGAAGACTTGTCCAAATCCGTGGTATAACTCACCGTTTCCTAAGAAAATGGTATCTCGAATCGGATTCATCGCAAAGGATTTTCCATCTCCAGATAATCCATAATAAATATTCTGCTTCCTGAATAACACACCAAGTCGGAAACCTTACCCTTAGTTATATTCAAAATCTCAATCTCATTCTCATTCTTTAAAGCATCCCGCGAACCCTTTAAATCACTATGTAGGCGTGTAAACTCCCGACCTGGCAACTTTGCATGATTACTCGAATCAATCTGGTAGTAGCCGTCCTTGTAAAGCAAGAGATTGGTTGAATAGTCATTCATCAGATTGACCAGAGTCTGAAGAAGAGTCCCTTCCACCTCTACTAGGTAGTTACGCATGCTCGTGATGGCCTGACCTTGGAGATTGGTACATAATGTAAAAACAGGAACTTGCTTACAACTAACAGTATATAAACAAGTTCCTCACAGGTTATTTCAATGGTGATACATAATCATCTGGAAGTTTACCTCTCCAGTCAATCCACATTTGCTCAGCAATCGGAATTAATTTTTCTAGTTCTTCTTTAGTAAATAAATCTCTAGTTTCGGGTAAATCAATTAAAGATGTAGGACTCTCTTCTATGAATCGTTTCTCACTAGCCTTCTTTTCTTCTTCTGTCGGTGGCCAACAATCGTTCTGCGCTTTAAAATCAATTTCACGTGCCGTCCTCTTACCTAATAAATATTCATTAAAATCAGAAGGATTAATTTCAAAGACACGACGAACCGAAGCTATTCCAAACTCTCCAAAAGTGTAATATTTCCCTCTATGTGTTCGAAAATCATATCCCTTCGGTGACTCAATCTTATCAAAGGTATCAAATTCTTCCCATGTTATTTTAGTTAAACTCATTTTAATCGCCTCCTAATTTTCTAATTGTAAATTCTCCCCACGGAACTTCGTCAATGACTGCTTCTGGTATATTTCCTGGGAAGGTCTGTCCTCCTGGTTTCCAAAAACCATCAAAAGCAGAATCTTCTTTTCCACTTGGAATTCTTATATTTTTTATAGATTCTGGTGGAATTTCAATAGCTACAGGGGAAGAGCCTAGGTCTCCTCGATGAAGGCCTAGTATATCTTCCAATAATTCAGGGTCTCCTTTAGTCACTTTAATCAATATTTCACCAACTTCTTTGGGCATAACAAAGGCAACATGATCTTTTATATTACCAACTGCACCATTATTATAACCACCTTCTTCGGGTGTATATTTCTGAATTTTAATAGCACCATTTTCAAATTGTTGTTTGTGTGCTTCTATATATTCTGAGCTATATACCTTTTCGACACTTGGACGTTCTTTTTTGGGTATTGACAATACACTTTTAGCTGTTTTACCAGGACGATACTCCACTTTAGGTGCGTTCTTAGAAATACTAAAGATTAATTCCCTTTCTTCAGGAGTTAATTTGTCAAAGATTTTCTCTAGATATCTTTCTCTAATTGAAAAATCTTTAAAATTAGAATATTCTCTCGCCGTCTTACTTGCTTTTATATTCTCCAACACTCGATTTTTTATTTCAAGTGCTGATTCAACTTTTGGCACTCGAATCGTATTTAAGCTGAAATTCTCAGCAATTTTAGAAAATTTATATCCACCCACGAAGTTTCCTAATAAGTTCATCAGCTGTGCGGTTTCTTCGTTTCCACCGAGAAGCTTTGTCCCGTGATAGGCTGCTTGCCCAGTTGCTATACTTCCGACTGTCCCCCAGAAGAACTGAGAGATTCCTTGGGCAATACTTTGCGTCTGCGCAATCGGTATGAACACCCCTGTTGTAAGACTGAAAATTTGCCCCAAACTGTGGTATAACTCACCATTTCCTAAAAAAAGTGTATCTCGAATCGGATTTATCGCAACGGATTTTCCATCGCCAGACAATCCATAATAAATATTCTGTCCAGCTTCGATAGAATTTGAAGCCCCATACATGGACAAAGCCAATGCTCCATACTTAAAAGCTGAGGTTACAATTGGCAACATAGTCCCACCCGACATTACTAGAGCACTCGCACCCGCAATGATCGTTAAAACGCCAAAGACGAGATTCATAAGCCCTTGCTTTGGTTCGTTCTTCGGCATGAAGTGCCTCCATGCGCACTTGATCACGTTCAAGAG
>ERZ773076.495-NODE-495-length-19792-cov-5.613518_pt1 | contig 19792 bp, 20 predicted proteins | sample MGYA00580613_ERZ773076 | MGnify/ENA primary metagenome ERZ773076 (study PRJEB29015, sample SAMEA2738005) | human oral metagenome | biome: human oral; feature: human-associated habitat; material: dental | place: China | collected 2057 ...
AGAAGACCACCCCGACCACCACGAAGGACGGCAAACCGGGCAAGGCGAAGTACGAGCTGGCCCCGGAGGTCGCGGAGGGATCGAAGGATCGCGCGGCGAAGCTCCTGGACCTGCATCCGCTCTACCCGGGTTTCGAGATCTGAGAGAGGTACCCTCTCGAATCCGGTTGAGCCGATCCACACGCACCAGCGAACAGTTCAGCTCAACCGCATTCGAGTTCCACAGAACCTCCGTAGAGGTCAGAGCCGGGCCCGGAGTCCCCGGTGTCGGTTAATGGCGGCCAGGATCTCGTGGCGGCGAGGGCGGGCAAGGTGCCCGGGATGACCGCGGTGGGGTGAGAGCCAGTCGAGGCCCTTCTCATCGAGACGGTGCAGCAGTTCGTCGATCCGCTCGGACATGCCCGCCCGGTCGTCGAAAAGGTCACCGATGCGGTCCAGCGCGTGAGCGATGGCCTGCGTCTGCGCGGCGTCGACCAGCTGCGGTACCGCAGCGAGGTCGATGTCGTCGCGACCGTACTGGATCCTGGTGCGGCTCCGCGCCTTGGCGGGCTTACCAGTGCCAGATGGTGGTAAGGACACGCCCCCGGGCCGTCCCGCCCGCATGCCGGTGAAGACCTCCGTCATCTCGGCGGACGACGTGGCGGCCGCAATGTCGTGTGCCCTTTCGGTGACATCCACGGGCACGTAGCGGTTGATAGCAATGACGTGGTCGGCGACCTCGAAGAACGCCCCGGAACCCCCAGCGACGAGGATCGTCGATATCCCGAGCTCTCCGTACAGGGGCCGGATGCGGTCCACGAACGGGGTGATGGGTTCCTGGGCAGCGGGAATGAGGGCGCGCATGCGTTCGTCGCGGATCATGAAATTCGTGGCCGAGGTGTCCTCATCAATCAGCAGCGTCGACGCTCCGGCCTCGATTGCCTCGACGAGGTTGGCTGCCTGGGATGTGGAGCCACTGGCGTTGGTCGTGCTGAAACAGCGCGTGTCGGCGCCGGAGGGCAAGTTGGTGATGAACGAGGAGATGTCCACGCCGGTGACCGCCCGGCCGTCCTCCGCGCGGATTGTGACCGCGTCCGGGCGGGTGATGACCCATTCGCGACCGTCACCACCGATGTGGGGATAAACGCCTCGTTCGATCGCGCGCAGCAGTGTCGATTTCCCGTGATATCCGCCGCCGACGATCACAGTCACACCCTCAGGGATGCCCATGCCGGTGACCCGGCGACCGCTGGGCAGGTCGAAGGCGACCCGCAGATTTTCTGGGCTCTCGAAGGGAACGACCGCATCGCCTGTGAGAGGCAGATCGGAATCGCCGGAGCGGCGGGGCAGGATCGCGCCGTCACCCACGAACGCGACCAGCCCGCGCCCCGGCAGGAGCCCGCGGAGGTGTTCCTGGTCGCGCAGCAGGGTGACGTGTTCACGCAGGGCACGCCGGTCGAGGTTCCGGTGCAGCAGGGAAGCCTCGGCGACCCGCGGCAAGAGGTCGGTCAGGAGCCTGACTGCCTGGTGTCCGCGGACCCTGCGCCCGGAAGCGGGCAGGCCCACGTCGATTCGGGCCTCGACCCGGTCCGCCAGGACGGCGACGCTGGTACGTTCCAGCACCTCCTGGCCGGGCCGGCCGATGCCCACGAACCCGCCGTTTCCCGTCCCCTCCGGCCTCGGAACCATCCGATGCGCAACGTCCGCGAACCGGCGTGTGAGGAAGTCGGAGACCGCGATTCTGCCCGCAGCGTCGCCGGTCAGGTCGGGTGACAGATCCGCGACTTCCCGGTCGACGATGATGCGCATCCGCGACGGCGGAGCGTAGGGGTCGACTTGCACGTGATCAACGAAGAGCCGAACGACACCGATCCGGTAGCTGCCGGCCAGTTGTTTGTACGAGGCGTACCCTCGCCCGTCGAGTTGGGCGAGGACGCGTCTCAGGGTTTCTGCATCACGCATGAACGTCCTTCATTCACTGGTCCTCGCCAGCCCAGTGGGCAGGCGAACAAGAGCGACGCCACCGAGAACCGCGAACACCAGGGCGGTGATCGCCATCGCGGTGGTAAACCCGGTCTGTTGCACACCGAACCCCGTCAGCAGCGGACCGATGGTCAGGCCAGCAGCATAAGCGAGGTTGTACAGCGCGAACGAACCCCCGAGGGTCGGTGGCTCCGATCGAAATCCCTGCTCGCTGATCAGCGTGGTGGCCGGGGCGAGCAGCATCGCCGAGGACAGGCCGAGAAGCCCCATACCGATTCCGATCTGCCACAGCTCGGCCGACCAGCCGATGACCAGCAGGGCCGCGGCGACCGCGACGATACCGGCACCGACCAGCAACCGGGGTGTCGTCGAGGTCATGAGGCGCCCGACAATCGGGTTGGCGATGATGCCGGCCAGCGCGGCGATCCCGAACAGCACACCGATGATGGTGCTTGCGGAGGACTGTTCACCGATGCGACCGGGCAGGACCGGTTGCACCGCGGCGAGAACTGCCGCGCCGATGCCAATGGCCGCGACGATGGATGCGGAGCCCCGGACCCTCAACACGGTGAGGGGGCCAGCGGTGTCGTCACTCTGCCGCGGGGATCCCGGGATCAGGGCCAGCAGCAGCGCAACGTCCACGATCGCGATGGCCGCGGCGATCAGGAACGGAGAGGCAGGCCCGAAGGCATCGACCAGGAAACCGCCCAGAGGTGGACCAGCGAGTACCCCAAGGGTCACCGTCGACATGGCAATGCCCATCATCTGGCCTCGTTTCTCGATTCCGGTGGCGGCGGCTATCAGGGAAAGGGCCGCAACCCATGCGATCCCCCCGGCAATGCCTTGCACGAAACGGGCCACCAGCAACAGCCAGTACGGCCCTCCGGTGGCGAACAGCAGGGTGGCGGCCACGAGGACGATCAGCTCGGTCAGCAGAGGCCCTTTGGAGCCTCGTCGGTCGACGACACGACCGGTGAAGAGCGTCGCGACGATCATCGCGGCGGCGTAGGAGGAGAAGAGAATGCCCGTGGCGGCCTCCCCCTGCTCGACCACGGCGGGCAGCAGCGGAAGCACCGGGATCGCCAAGCCCTCGAGCAGCATGTCGGTGAAGAGGACAGCTCCGGCGACGGCGGTCACGCGGACGGGAGTCGCGCCGGCAGGGCGCGCATCATTGTTGGTAGTCATTGTGATGTTGTTCTTTCAGGAGTTGAGCAACCCCCTCACCAACGCCTTGGCTGAGACGTCGAGTTCGTCGGGTTGCGGAAGATCTTGGGGGCGGATCGCCGCTGTCACGGTGAACCCTTGGAGCAGCACGAGCACGAGTCCGGCAACGCCTCGCGGAGCGAGATGACCGGCCTCCCCACTGGCGGCGATGACATCCTCGATGCGATCACGCCAGCCGTCGAGCGCGTCATCCTTCTCGGACCGCCCGGCCACGTGCGGCGCAACCAGCACGGTTGTGGAGGCCAGCGCCCGGAACCTCGGGTCGCTGGTGAGCAGCCGCACGAAATGCGAAAGCAGGGCCTCGATCTTCTCGCGTGCGCCGCTCTCGGGTTCGTCGTCAGTGTCTGCGAAGAGACGCTGCTCGTAGTCGGACCAGCCCCATTCGAGGGCAGCGATCAACAGTGTCTGCTTGTCGCGGAAATAATGGTGCAGTGCGCCTCGCGTAACACCTGCCCGCTCGGCCACATGCTCGAACGTCGCCCCCCGCCACCCCTTCTCTTCGAAGGACATCAGCGCCGCCTCCAGCAGCGCGACGCGGGTCCTGGCCGCGTCCTCGGCCGTCCGTCTCATACATACATGCTAGCACGTATATATAAAGTCGCGCGATCGATGTCCTCCATGTGTATGAAACGCGGAAGAAAAACGGTTCAACGTCGTGTGACGACGCTGAACCGTCAAAGCTCCGCGATTCGTGCGCGGGCAGAGAGATTTCGCCCGAGGCGTGGGCGAAAATCTGTGGCGCGGCCCCGGTCACGCCACGAGAGGGCTATCTGCTGGTGAAAACCGGGATGATGCCGTCGAAGCTCAGTTGAACCCCCAGCCCGTGGGCGACGATCGTCGCGATTCCCGCGAGGACGGCCAGCAGCACCACGGCGAAGCACACCCCTGCGGTCGCTTTTCCCACCAGGGTTGGTTTCCTGCTGGGATCACCTCCAGTGCCCATCGACAGGGAACGCACCCCCAGAGCGAACAGCGTCGGCAGCCCCGCCCCCAGGAGCAACCCGGCAAGCAGGACGCGCCAGGTGCCCTCGAAAGCAAGCCAGAGGATTTTCATGCGCGGCTGCCCTCAGACTGTTCGATCTCAATCAGATCCGCCACCTCGGTGGCGGCTGCCAACGGGCGCGGAGCGGTGACATTCTCCACCCAGTCGTCGTTGACGTTGCTGTGGTCGATGGCGGACTTCCTGGAGCGCAGGTACATCCACGATGCCGCTGCCAGCAGGATCGCGGTTATCGCCAGAGCCCCGAACAGCCCACCGAGCAGGTGCCCGATCAGCCACATGCCCGCCCCCGCGAGCGCGGCGGCGGGCAGGGTGATTGCCCACGACATCAGCATCCTCCCGGCCACGCGCCAGTTCACCTTGGCACCGGAGCGCCCAAGGCCACTTCCCAGGATTGAACCGGTGGCCACGTGCGTGGTAGACAGGGCGAAACCCATGTGGCTGGAAGCCAGGATCACTGCCGCCGACGACGCATCAGCGGCCATGCCCTGGGGAGAGCTGATCTCGACAAGCCCTTTGCCCAGGGTGCGGATGATCCGCCATCCCCCGAGGTAGGTTCCCAGCGCGATGGCGAGGGCACAGGCCACCTTCACCCAGAACGGCACCGCGTGCAGCTGCGTCCAGCTTCCGGTAGCGATCAGGGCCAAGGTGATGACCCCCATGGTTTTCTGGGCGTCGTTGGTGCCGTGGGCCAGTGAGATCAACGAGGCCGATCCGACCTGTCCCCATCTGAAACCCCGTTCCCGGCGTTTCTCGTCCATCCCACGGGTGACCGCGAACACCAGCCAGGTGCCCACCCCCGAGACGATGATCGCCACGACCGGCGAGACGAGGGCAGGCAGGATCACTTTCCCGACCACTCCGTCGAGTCTGGTCCCGTCACCGATCCAGTTGACCCCACCAAACCCCAAGCCCGCGATGGTCGCGCCGACGAGGCCGCCGAACAGGGCGTGGGACGAACTCGACGGCAGGCTCCACAACCAGGTCAAGAGGTTCCACAAAATGGCGCCCACCAGACCCGACAACACAATCAGCAGCAGCCCCTCACCACCGTCTCCGAGCAGTTCGGGGCGTGGCGCCCCCACATCGTCCTGGAGGTTCACCACCGCATTGGTGACGGTGAGCGCTACTTCCACAGAAAGGAAGGCGCCCACGAGGTTCAGCAGCGCTGAGAGCATCACAGCGGTTTTGGGTTTCAGCGCGCCCGTGGCGATGGATGTGGCCATGGCGTTGCCGGTGTCGTGAAAGCCATTGGTGAAATCGAAGACCAAGGCTGTGGCGATCACCAGCAGCAGCACGACTAACAGTTCTAGCGGCACGGCACTAGTTTGCAGCTTCCGACCGGGATTCGCGCAATTGGCGTCTCACACCTCAGGAATGTCGCGAAAATTTCTGGACATTCCGGCGAGCATAGCCACTCTCCGAGCAGCATCCGCGGTCTTTGTCAGCAAAACCCGAAACACCTCACCTACTGAACAACTGACCCTGGATCGTATTGATGAACTGTGTCAGGGACGCGGGCAGATCTCGCAGGTGCCAGGTCTCGGGAGCGTGATACCAGTCGACCTCCGTCGGGTCGGGGGTGTCGTCGACATCGGCCGCCGCCATTGCCTCCACCCAGCGCTGACGCCCACCGAGAACGACCGTGTAGGGCAGCAGCCGGGAGATCTCCACCAGCTCCCTGCCCTTCGGCATCTGATTGGTTGGTTGGGTGTTGAGAATGGCTGAAAGAGCCCCGAGAGCCGCAACGAGCCGGGTGCCCTCCGCTGTGCGGCGCGGCATACGTGGCGCCATCCACAACAGCGAAATAGAGAGGGCCAGCAGCACCAGAGCCACCAGTCCGAAACTGGTGAAGGCGATCAGGGCACCCCCAGCCGCCAGCGCGACACCAAGTCCGACCCAGCCACGGACAGCCCACGAGCTGCGGGTGGAATCAGGACGGTGCTCGAACCAGCCGCGTTCCACCACTTCGTCGTACAGGGCATCCTGCACCGCCCCCAAAGCGGGCGCCAGGACCTCGGGCAACTGCGATGCGAAGGAATGCTGCCCGTCGGGCACCACCGCTTCCAGAAGCCGGGATTCGTAGGGAAGCAGTTCATCATGCTGGTTCTCCAGGCGACTGAACTGCCAGTCCACCAAGCCGTACTGGGTGTGCTGAAGTTCGGTGATGCGCAGGTGACCACGCACGGCGAGGTCGATCAACGTGGCCGTGATGTCGACGGGATCAACGCGCTCATCGGCGACAGTTCCCACCAAACCAGGACGCATGCCCTCCCCCGGTTCGAACACCGATTCCCCGTCGCCGACGGGCCGGAAGGACCCGACGGCCGAGACCTCACCGGTATACGAGAGGTCCGCACCACTTCGACGATGCAGCCACCACAACAGCAGGGATCCTGCAACCAGAACAGCCAACGCGGTTCCTGCCGTTGCGAGGTTGATCGCGAAGGCCCGCTTGAGGTTCCACTGCTCATAGACCCGGGCCGTCGGCGCCACGTCCTCGATGCTGAACCCCACGGTGAAGGTTACTTGTTCTCCGACACCTCGTGTCGCGGACTTGAATGTCGGGGTTGGTGAGTTGTGCGCGCCAGCCGCATAGAGTTGGCATTTGTCGAGGGTTCCGGGCGGACCCGCTGTGCAGTCCACCAACTGCGCCTGGGCAGCCACCTGCAAGGTACCGGAAACCTTCTCAACAGCCACCGACAACCCTTGGAGCGCCCGCCATGTGAACACGCTGGCGTCCCCGTTGTTTCCGGGTTCGGAGCGGGTGGTCCCGGTGACCTTATAGGTGATCTTCACCTCGGCAGACGGCTTCATGGAAAGCACCGTGTAGTCGCCCTCAACCTTGGAAGCAAAGTTCTCAGCGCCTGTCGCGGACACATCGGAGATGCCGTACATGTAGAAGCGATCAGAGTCGATGGGGGCGCGATTCGCAATTCGCTGGGTCAGCTCCGCTGGTGGAGCATCAAAATTGATGGTCTCGGTGACCGTCAGGATCCCGTCCTCGTCAAGTCTGCCATCGAAAAGGTATGACTTGGCGATCGGCTCATCGGCGTGAGCCCGCGGCACCGTGCCCAGGGCGAAAAACAGCACCAGCGGGACCAACAACAAGCGGAAGGTACGCACCTCGAGGCTCCTCAGATCAAAGTTCTCGGTGCTGACCGTACCGCATTTTGAATGCAGAAAGACACAGCCAGGGTCGCACCAGCAAGCGACGAAACACCTCCCGGGAGTCTCGGTGAGGCCTGCTCAGCAGGGCGAAGAACCCACCACACGTGGAGAGCAACATTTCCCAGCAGGTCGCGAGCAACCGACGCCACCAGGCCTCCTACCGCCCCGGGGAACTTGCTCCCGACGCCACACGCCGACCCCTGATAGGGATACCCTGAACCCCGTGGCAAACTCGATGCAACCGCAATACCCGGGGCAGCCCAGCTCACAGGGCTCCGGAGGAAATCCGTACCCCACTCGGCAGCCTGCGCCTTGGCATCAGTCAATGCCTTCACAAGGTCAGCAACCCTCCTCCGCCCCACCGCAACCAGTTTCGTCCCCGTGGCAAGCTTCTCAGCCACCAACGCAGCAGTCCCCTTACCAACGCCCGGCGCACCCCAAGACTTCCCCACACAGAGCCGCACCCCCACAGCCTTTCCCCCAGGCACAGCCTCCTCAGTTCCCCACCACACAGCCCGCCGCGTTCCCAGCCCGCGCAGCCTCCCTGCAGCCCGGTCCTCATCCATACCCCGGCCAACCCACGGGCTTTCGTCCCGCACCTCAGGGCTTTCCAGCAGTGCAACAGCCCGTGCCTGCATTCGTTCCCGGTGGTTACGGCTCATACGCGGCACCGACCAAACGTCGTCCAACAGGGTTGTTGGTGGCTCTGTTCAGCGCCATTGCTCTTCTGGGCGGCATGGTGGTCATCGCTCTCGTCAACCAGGCAAATCCTGCAAGTGTCTCCACTGATTACAAGAACGAGGACTGGGAGGTACCGCCTGTCACCTCCCAGCCGCCCCCTCTGGTGAAGCCGGAGAGTAAAGCGGAAATGACGACCCTGACGAAGGACAATCCGCTGTACAACATTTCCTTGGAGTCCCCCGTGCGATGCGATCTCGAACTGCTTCCGGGACGCGAGCAGGACGACCAGGAACTGCAGGCCAGTCTGCAGACCTACGTCGGCTGCCTGACCCGGGTCTGGGGCCCTACTCTCAAACAGGCCGGCTACACGACATTCCAGCCGAAGCTCACGGTTTTCCCAGAAGGCGAGACCGTCGCCACGGGATGCGGGACCCAGCAATCCCACAACGCTTTCTACTGCAGCCTTGACCAGCAGATATACATCTCCCAGGACGTGCTCGACGTCCTGTCGGCCGATGTCTCCAAAGCACGTATCGTTTTTAACCTGATCATCGCGCATGAATACGGGCACGTCATCCAAGGACAGAGCGGGATATTGCTCAGTGGTCACATGTCAATCGACGACGCTGACGATTCCGGGAAGCAGGAAACGAAACGCCGCCTCGAAACCCAGGCGGACTGTTTCGCCGGTGCGGCTCTCGGCTCCTTGTGGCAGGGGCTCAAACTCACCGACACCGACCGCCAGGACATCCTGGCCGTCACCGCGGACATCGGCGACGACAGACTCAACGAACGCACTAACGGTAATCCGGACGAGACCGGCGATCACGGAAAGAGTCAAAACCGTCGGCTGTGGGTGGAACGTGGTCTAGACTCCGGAGGTTGGCTCGGCCAGTGCAACACTTTCAACGCCCCGGCCAGCGAGGTCGAATAGCCCTGAATCCGCAAGGATCACGGTTATGGTGAGAGCCGTCATCTCATCGTCGTCATTGCAACTGCAATTGCCGCGACTCCTTCACCCCGCCCCGTGAGACCCAGCCCGTCCGTGGTGGTGGCGGAAACCGACACGGGTGCCCCAATGGCCTCGGAAAGCACCTGCTCCGCCTCGCCGCGGCGCGTGGCCATGCGTGGTCGGTTGCCGATCACCTGAACGCTGACGTTGCCGATCTCAACTCCGGCGCTCCGGAGCAGCCTGGCGGTCTCGGCCAGGAAAGCGACCCCGGAGGCACCCTTCCACTCGGGACGATCGGTGCCGAAGTTCGATCCGATGTCCCCCATCCCGGCCGACGCCAGCAGCGCATCGACAATGGCATGCGCAGCCACGTCCCCATCGGAGTGCCCGGACAGCCCGAACGATTCTTCCGGGAAGTGCAGTCCGGCCACCCACATGGGTCTTCCCGCCTCCAGCCTGTGGACATCGGTTCCGATGCCGACCCTCACGCCCGGCTCCTGCCGTCCAGGATCACCTGCGCCAGTGTCAGGTCGAGCTGCTCGGTGATCTTCAGCGCGTCGTGATGTCCGGGCACGAGCACCACCTGGCGCCCGAGGGTCTCGATCGCGGACGCATCATCGGTGATGACCAGTCCGTGCCTGACCACATGGTCGTGGGCGTCTCGGAGCAGACCGAGCCGAGCCCCCTGCGGAGTCTGGACGGCTCGGAGGGCGTCTCTGTCGACGACCTGGGATCCGTCGTCACCAACCTGCCTGATCGAGTCGTGGACCGGGATCACAGGTATGGCCGCCTCCGCGCCGTCCGCCACCGCGCACGCTACAGTGGTGACGACCTGCGGGGGCACCAGGGGACGGGCCGCGTCATGGATCAACACGATGGTCTCGGGGCCGAAACGTTCCGACAGCACGTCGAGCCCGAGCTTGACCGAGTCCTGGCGTTCGACCCCGCCGACGGTGCAGACGACATCGTCCAGACCTGCCAGGGCTGTTTCAAAGGTCGGCAGGCAGCCCTCGGGGGTGGTGATCACCACGTGGCCCACGCCTCCTGCACGCATTGCCAGGATGCTGCGGCGCACCAGAGACATCCCACCGAGTTCCACCAGCGCCTTCGGCACGGATGCGCCGAGCCGAGACCCGGAACCGGCCGCCACCACAAGGGCGACGACCGGTTCTTCCGTACTGTTGTTCAATGGTTCAGGAGGCCAGGACCTCGTCGAGCATCACCTCGGCACGCTCCTCGGCGACGTCCTCAGCGAGGGCCAGTTCGGCCACGAGGATGGCACGGGCCTTGGCGAGCATGCGTTTCTCGCCGGCTGAGAGTCCCTTGTCTCGGTCACGCCTCCACAGGTCACGAACCACCTCGGAAACCTTGATGACGTTCCCGGAGTGCAGCTTCTCCAGGTTCGCCTTGTAACGGCGGGACCAGTTGGTGGGTTCCTCCGTGTGTTCAGCACGCAGCACCTGGAACACGCGTTCCAAGCCATCGGCGTCAACCACGTCGCGCACACCGACGAGGTCCAGGTTGCAGGCGGGAACACGCACCACCAGATCGTTCTGACCTATGATGCGCAGTACGAGGTAGAGCTTGTCCTCTCCTTTGATCTGTCGGGTCTCTATGTCTTCGATGACAGCCGCCCCGTGATTCGGGTAGACCACCGTCTCTCCGACCGTAAAAGTCATATCTTGCAGGCCCCTTTCCGCAGGCAATCCTACCATGCTGCAGCGGATTGCCCTCGTGAGCGATCCCACTCCTATCTGTGGGGCTGCGCCGAGCCCTCGGCACCCGCGATCGAACCTCTGCTTAGCCCTGGAACTTGTAGCCCAACCCCCTGACCGTGACCACCCGGGAGGGGCTGGAGGGATCGCGTTCGATCTTGTTGCGGAGACGTTTGACGTGCACATCGAGGGTTTTGGTGTCACCGACGTAGTCACTGCCCCAGATACGGTCGATGATCTGGCTGCGGGTCATGACACGTCCAGCATTGCGCAGCAACAGCTCCAGCAACTCGAACTCCCGGAGCGCCAACCTCACCTCCTGTCCGTCGACCACGACCTGGTGACGTTCAACATCAATGCGTACTCCGTCCATCTCGACGATCTCCGAGAGGAGCGTGGAGTCGTGGCCACGCCTCAGGATGGCGCGGATCCGAGCAACTAGTTCGCGATGGGAGAAAGGTTTCGTGACGTAGTCGTCGGCGCCGATCTCCAGCCCCACCACCTTGTCCGTTTCGGAGTCCCGTGCCGAGACCATGATGATCGCGACATTGCCGCGGGCCCGGAGCCGGCGGCACACCTCCGTCCCGGGCATTCCGGGCAGCATCAGATCCAACAAAACCAGGTCCGCGCCATTGCGGTCGTACTCGGCCAGGCCGCTTTCGCCGTCAGCCTCGGCGGCAACGTCGAAACCTTCCTTGTTGAGCATGAAGGTGAGAGCCTCACGATAGGACCCCTCGTCCTCGATGATCAGAATCCTGGTCATCCCCTCATCCCTCCCGGGTCTCCCCGTCGACGGCCCTCTCCTGGTGGGCCGGAAGCCGCAGCGTGAAGGTGGACCCCTGGCGAGGTCGCGACCACACTTTAACGCTCCCTTGGTGGGCCAAAGCGATGTGACGGACAATCGACAGCCCCAACCCCGTTCCTCCACTCTCCCGGGATCTTCCATAGTCGACGCGATAGAAACGTTCGAAAATGCGTTCCTGATCCTCCTGGGAGATACCGATGCCGTTGTCGCTCACCGTGATCTCGACGTTCTCGCCCTCATCGTCACTCATCCGCGTCGCCGCCACCACGACTCTCGCGTTGTCGTCGGAATAGTTGATGGCGTTTTGCACGAGGTTAACCAGGGCGTCGATCAGCTGCCGGCGGTCCCCCACTACCCGCGCGCAGGGCACGGCGGTTCGCATGAGGTTGATTCTGCGGGCCTCGGCGGTCTCCCGGGTACGACCGATCGCCTCATCGATGATCTCCTCCACCTCCACCACCTGGCGACTCAGCATCGGATCCGAGGATTGAAGCCTGGAGAGCTCGATGATCTGGTTGACAAGTTCGGCCAGACGGGCCGATTCACGATGGAGACGCCTGGCGAAGTGGATCACCTGCTCGGGATCGCCAGAGGCAGCTTCGATGGTCTCTGCGAGAATTCCAATGGCCCCGATCGGGGTTTTCAGCTCGTGGGAGACATTCGCCACGAAATCTCTCCTGACAGCGTCCACGCGGCGAGTGGCGGCCTCATCCTCAGCCATGACCAGGACGCGCCCTCCGCGAAGCGGAATCACCCGTGCGCGCAGCCCGACGTTCTCCATTCCTGGCGGACGATCCTGGATGATGGTTCCCAGGTACTCGGCTTCCGTTCTGCGCACACGCCGCACCCGGTCCAGCAGCCCGGGAAATCCAACCCGTGTTCCTCGTGCCAGCCCCATGGCTATTCCGAGATCGTTCACCCTCATCACTTCGTCATGGGGACCGATCAGAACGCTTCCCAGGGGAAGCACCTCGACGAGATCAATCAGGTCGTCCCGCGACCGTTCGGGAGCCTGCAGGGCGGGTCGCGATTCCTCCAGGGAAAAACGACGACCGACGGCTCCTGCACTCCATACCGTCGCGAGCGCGAGCAACGCACCTGCCAGGGCGGCAAGAACGAGGTCCATAGCCAGAATCCTATTGTCAGAACTTCTGCCCATGGGGTAGGTGACGGCCACTACACTGCCGTTTCTACAGTTGTCATCCCGAAGGGCGGAGACGAAATGCGCGCCAATTATCACGAAGAACTCAACGGCCTGCTCGACAGCCTGCAGCACATGGCTGTTCTGGTCGAGGTGGCCGTGCGCAAGGCTTCTTCCTCCCTGCTGGAGCCCGATCTGGCCCGCGCGGAGGCGGTCATCTCCAACGATTCCCAGCTCGACGCCATGCACGAGGAGCTCGAGTATCGCTGCTTGTCTCTCCTGGCCCTCCAGGCGCCGGTGGCAGGTGAGTTGCGCACCATCGTCTCCGCGATCCGGGTGGTCTTCGAGTTGGCTCGCATGGGTGACCTGGCAGCACATGTCGCCAAGATCGCCCGGTTGCGCTTCCCGGACTCGGCGGTGCCCGATTCACTACGGGAGAACTTCTCACGCATGTCAGAGGTGTGCCTGGCGATGATCCGCCTGGCCAACCAGTCGCTGAAGGACCGCGACGCTGTCTCCGCCATGCGCATGGCGGAGATCGATCACGAGATAGATCACCTGCGCCGCGACCACTTCGGAGTGTTGTTGGGCGAGAGCTGGTCGGGATCGGTGGAGCAGGCCATCGACGTCGCCCTGCTGGGTCGCTATTTCGAACGCTTCGCGGACCACGCCGTCGCAGTGGCGCGCCGTGTCATCTACATCATCACGGGGCAGTTCCCAGAGGGCGAGGAGTGGCCAAACGCCTGAGGGTGATCGAAGGTTCAATGCCGGAAGGTTTACACTTTTTCAGTAGTTGGATTTTGTCTCGATGAGGGGATTTCAATGATGCCGTTTAATCGCCGCAGCCTGTTGACGGGCACCATGGCAGCCATGGCCGTCGGGCTGGGAGCCTGTGGTTCCTCCCCGCAGGCCACGCAGTCAACATCTGCACCGGCACCGTCAGAAAACTCCCAGGAACCCACCCCCGCGACAAGTCCCACGACTGAGGCCTCCCCATCTGCCTCTCCTGAACCTTCCGCGTCGCCTTCCCCGAGCGGGTCTTCCGATTCCTTGATGCCGAAGACCAGCCACAACCACGCTGCAGCCGAGTACGCCTACCCCTCGGAGAAGGTCCAGGCGTGGATGAAGGATCCCAGTTCGGCCCCCGAGAAAATCGTCTTCCTCACCTTCGACGACGGCCCGAATCACAGCAATTCAGTACAGATCCTGGACGCCTTGAAGGCGGGTGGGGTGCACGGCACGTTCTTCGTGATCGGAAAACTCGTGAGCAGCGCACCCGAGACCCTCAAGCGTGAGATCGCGGAGGGACACTCGGTGGCCATGCACAGCTACACCCACAACTACGACAAGCTCTACCCCGGCCGCGCCGGAAGCCTGGAAGCCATCAAGGGCGAGTACGAGAAAACCAAGGAAGCCCTCAAGGAGGTCCTGGGCTCCGAATTCAAGACCAACACCTGGCGTTACCCCGGCGGCCACATGAGCTGGAAGAAGTTGGAGGCCGCCGACGAGGCCCTGGCTGCCGAGGGTGTGCACTGGATCGACTGGAACTGCCTCACCGGTGATGCCGAGCCGAAGAACCGCCAGCCCAAGGACGTCGCAGGCATGGTGAAGATGGCGACCTCTGCGATCAACGAGGGCCTGAAGGTCTCGGTGATGCTCGCCCACGACGCGGAAGGCAAGGACATGACGGTCAAGGCGATGCCCCAGATCATCAGCGCCTACAAGGAGGCGGGCTACAAGTTCGGGGTGATCGCCTGAACCCTGATGGGTTTCGGTGCGGCGAGCCGTATGCAGGGGGTCGCCTGCCTTGTAGGCTGACGCCATGACCGGAAAGCTGATCCTGCTCCGCCACGGCGAGAGCGAATGGAACGCGAAGAATCTGTTCACCGGGTGGGTGGACGTCGACATCAACGAGAAGGGCGAAGCCGAGGCCCGGAAAGCGGCAGAGCTGCTGGCCTCGGAGAGGCTGCTGCCGACGGTGCTCCACACCTCTTTGCTGCGCCGCGCCATCCACACCGCCTATCTTGCCCTCGACGGTTGCGATCGCCACTGGATTCCGGTGCGCCGCAGCTGGCGTTTGAACGAGCGCCACTACGGGGCGCTGCAGGGATTGGACAAGACCGCCACCCGCGACAAGTACGGTGACGAACAATTCATGCTGTGGCGTCGCAGCTACGACACCCCGCCGCCGGTGCAAGACACCGACGCGGAGTACTCGCAGTTCAACGATCCCCGCTACGCCGACATTCCCGCAAACGAGCGTCCCCGCACCGAGTGCCTCAAGGACGTCGTGGCGCGCATGTTGCCGTACTGGGAGGAATCCATCGTCCCGGACCTGGCCGCCGGGCACACCGTTCTGGTCACCGCACACGGCAACTCTCTGCGCGCGCTGGTCAAGCACCTGGACAACATCTCCGACGAGGACATCGCGGGACTGAACATCCCCACCGGGATCCCCCTGCTCTATGAACTCGATGAGAATCACAGGCCCCTCGTCAAGGGCGGTCGTTACCTCGACCCGGAGGCGGCTGCCGCGTCCATCGAGGCCGTCAAGAATCAGGGAAAGAAGTAGGCGGACTCTCTCACATCGCTTTCTCAACGGGTCCTGTCGTGAGAGCGACGGGGCCCGTTTCCTCATCGTCGGTGTTCTCGCAGTGTTCCTTTCCACGGTTGCGCCACCAGGACGCGGTCGCCGTGGCCCCCGCGATCGCCAGGGCCGTCGGCACCAGGACTGTCGCGCCAGAATGTGTCAGCTCCAGCACCAGTGCGAATCCGGTCAGGGGGGCCTTGATAGAGGCACCGAGGAATGCTGCGGCTCCGATGAAAACGCAGGCGACGAGGTTGGATCCCGGCCAGATCAGCGACCACACGAGCCCCGTCAGTCCCCCGAGGGCTGCACCCAACGCGATACCGGGATTCAGGGTGCCTCCCCAGGCGCCCACCCTGACCGTGATCAGCGTGGTGACCGCCTTGGCGAGCAGCAGCACAGTGATCAGCCCCAGGGCCTGCGGCCCGACCTCCGCCACCTGGTTCGTGACGGTCTGTGTGACCGGATGACCGTTGCCCAATACCCACGGCACCGAGATGGAGACCGCCCCGACCACGGCGAACCCGAGGGGCATGACCCACAGCAACCGAGTGGTGGTCGGGCGTTTCTGTTCGGCGCGTGTAACCGCCTCACCGAAAAGCGCCCCGGCCAGACCGATCACCGGACCGCACAACACGGCCCACGCCACCAGTGCGGGCGAGGAGACCAGTTCCGGCATCCTGTAGTAGACCTCTGGTCTGGCCCAGCCGGTTGAGACGAACACGGCGATGCCGGAAACGGCGAGCGCCGAGGCCAGGGAGCGTTTCGAGAAGGTGACAAGGAGAGCCTCCAAAGCGAAGAAGATGCCGGACAGGGGAATGCCGTAGACAGCGGCCAGGCCCGCTCCGGCCCCGCAGGCCACCAGGATTCTCCGATCCTCCTCGTCCAGCCCGAAGCGGTCGCTGATCCATCCGGACAGCGCGGCACCGGCCTCCCGCGGCGCGACCTCACGACCGAGCGAGGCACCCATGGCGATGATGACGATCTGCGTGGCGGAATGCCAGATGGTGCGTAGCACCGGCATGCGCCTGCCCGCCACGGCCTGTTCCGTCGACACCGGCCCGGGACCTGTGCGGTGCAACAACACCCACGACACCGCGCCGATCACACCGGCAGCCACGAGTGTGAGGAACCGACGCCACCACGGAACAGTTTCCAGGGCAGTGACCAGATGTCCCTCGGAAATGCTCCATACGAAGTGCTCCACGCCGTGCAGCAGGTGGGCGCAGGCCCATCCGGTGACACCCGCGGTGATACCCGCTAGGACAACGGCGGCAGCGAAACGCCGAAGCCCCGAGGCTCCGGCATTGATATGTGGCGTGGTGTGCAATAGGGACGGATCGGAACTCACGTCCTCCTACTCTAGAACTCCTTCTCCGGCGGGTCTCACTCACCCGGCTTCCGGGATTCCGGAGGGGTGGAGCACGCCGCGCCGATCGCCCGACGATACCGAGGAGCCCCATGCCGATTCCCCATCCCGCTGACTCCCACGACCTAATCCGGATCCGCGGCGCCCGGGAGAACAACCTGCAAGGCGTGAACATCGATCTTCCGAAACGCCGTCTCACGGTGTTCACCGGGGTTTCCGGTTCCGGGAAGTCGTCGCTGGTTCTCGACACCATCGCAGCCGAATCGCAGCGGATGATCAACGAAACCCACTCGGCTTTCGTGCAGGGTTTCCTGCCCACCCTCGACAGACCAGACGTCGATGTTCTCGACGGCCTGACCACCGCGATCATCGTCGACCAGGAAAGGCTGGGCGCAAACCCCCGTTCCACGCTCGGAACCGCCACCGATGTGAACACCCAGCTCCGCATTCTTTTCAGCCGTCTCGGGAAACCCCACATCGGTGGCCCGAAAGCGTTCTCGTTCAATGTCGCCTCCGTCTCCGGGGCCGGGGCGATCACCGTCGCCAAGGACGGGAGGAAGGTCAAGGAGCGACGCGAATTCGAGGTGGTCGGCGGCATGTGTCCGCGCTGTGAAGGGCTCGGAAGGGTTTCCGATTTCGACCTGACCGCCCTCTTCGACGCAGAGAAATCGCTGAACGAGGGCGCGTTGCTGGTTCCCGGTTATTCCGTGGATGGCTGGTACGGACGTATCTACCGCAATTCAGGTTTCCTGGATCCGGACAAGCTCCTAGGACACTACTCGGAGCGTGAACTTGATGTTCTGCTGCACAAGGAAGCCACCCGGACACAGGTGGATGGTGTCAACGTCATCTTCGAGGGATTGATTCCGAGGATCCGGAAATCCTTCCTGAGCAAGGACGTCGAGGCCATGCAGCCCCACATCCGATCCTTCGTGGAGCACGCCATCACCTTCGGGGTCTGTCCCGGATGCGAGGGCACCAGGCTGACCACCGAGGCCCGCGAATCCAGAATCGATGGCATCTCCATCGCGGATGCCTGCGCGATGCAGGTCAGCGACCTGGCAGTCTGGCTCCGGAAAATCGAGGAGCCGTCCGTGGCACCGCTGCTCGCCTCCCTGCGGGAAACCCTCGACGCCTTCGTGCGCATCGGGCTCGGTTACCTGTCGCTGGACCGCCCCAGCGGAACCTTGTCGGGTGGTGAGGCGCAACGCACCCGGATGGTCCGGCACCTGGGTTCCTCGCTGACGGACATCACCTACGTCTTCGACGAGCCCTCCAGCGGGTTGCATCCCCACGACGTGCAGCGCATGGGTGAGCTGCTGCTGGAACTACGCGACAAGGGAAACACGGTGCTGGTGGTGGAGCACGAACCAGAACTGATCGCCATCGCCGACCATGTCGTCGATCTCGGTCCCGGCGCCGGGCGCAACGGTGGGCGGGTCTGTTACGAGGGCACCGTCGATGGGCTGCGCGCCAGCGGCACCCTCACGGGCCGCCACCTCGACGACCGGGCACATCTGAAGGACCGGGTACGCGAGCCCAAGGGTTTCTTGGAGGTCCGGGCAGCGAACACCAACAACCTGCGCGGGGTGAACATCGACATCCCGCTGGGGTGTCTGGTGGTCGTCACGGGGGTGGCAGGGTCCGGCAAGTCGTCGCTGATCCACGGCTCGGTGGCCGGGCGCGACGGGGTCGCGGTGATCGACCAGTCGGTGATCAAAGGGTCACGCCGCAGCAGCCCGGCGACCTATACGGGTCTGCTGGACCCGATTCGCAAGGCCTTTGCGAGGGCGAACGGGGTGAAACCGTCCCTGTTCTCCCCCAATTCGGAGGGAGCCTGTCAGGTCTGTAGCGGGGCCGGGGTGATCTACACGGATCTGGCAATGATGGCGGGAGTGGCGACCACCTGCGACGAGTGCGGGGGACGTCGTTTCCGAGGTGAGGTACTGGAGTACCGCCTTGGCGGCCACGACATCTCCGAGGTGCTGGCCATGCCGATTGCCGACGCGATCGATTTCTTCGGGAACGGGGAGACACGGGTTCCCGCGGCGCACCGGATACTGAATCGTCTGGTGGACGTCGGGCTGGGCTATCTCGCTCTCGGGCAGCCCTTGACTGCCCTGTCCGGTGGCGAACGCCAACGCCTGAAACTGGCATCGGAACTCGATGCCAGCAGCACCATCCAGGTGCTGGACGAACCCACGACGGGCCTGCACCCCGCGGATGTGCAACAGCTTCTGGCGCTGCTGGACCGGATCGTCGACTCCGGGAAATCGGTGATCGTGATCGAACACCACCAGGCGGTCATGGCCCACGCCGACTGGATCATCGACCTGGGTCCAGGCGCCGGGAACGCCGGTGGGCTGCTGACCTTCGAAGGAACCCCCACCAAGATGGTCGAGCAACGAACCACGATCACCGGTCGGCACCTCGCCGCTTACACGACCGGAACAAGAAGCAATAAGTAACGACACCGATCGCTTCAGCCCTGGTATCAGGGGGTAACGCCCCTGCCGGCGCTCGAAAGAACGCAGGCAAGGTCATAAATCTTTGTCGAACAACCTACCCATTAAAGCATGGACGGTTTAGGCTGGGTGCCAGGTCATGTGGGCAGTTCCACATCAACAGGAGTGAGCAATGGTCGCCAATGTCATGTTGATCGTCGAGCGAAAGTTTGATTACCCCCAGAAACGTGTTTTCAAGGCGTGGACGGCACCCGAGGAGATGATGCTCTGGCGTGGCAGCCCTGGCTGGCACGTCGAGCAGGAGACGGTCTCCTCGGAACTGAAACTCGGCGGAAAGCACCACCACGTGAAGATCCGCGACAACGACCCGACGGTCAGGGTCACCACAGATGCGGTCTTCACCGAATACTTCGATCCGGACGTCTTCGTCGCCCGCCAGCGCATCACCGGCGACCCCGGCATCGATCCCGACATTCCCATGGAACTGCGCGTCGAGTTCACCAAGTACGGCCGCGACGGCGGCGGAACCCTCGTGCGCATCGTGCAGGGACCCTACGAACCCTCCCGCGCCGAGTACCACGCCACTGGTTGGGAACGGGAACTGAACCGTCTCGAGGAATTCCTGGCCGCCAATCCTGAGGGAGTTTCCCGATGAGCGCGACGATCGTGCGGCAGAAGCCGCTCATGACGATGCCGCAGATCCTGCTGATGAACCTGGGAT
>ERZ773076.500-NODE-500-length-19641-cov-3.068314_pt1 | contig 19641 bp, 20 predicted proteins | sample MGYA00580613_ERZ773076 | MGnify/ENA primary metagenome ERZ773076 (study PRJEB29015, sample SAMEA2738005) | human oral metagenome | biome: human oral; feature: human-associated habitat; material: dental | place: China | collected 2057 ...
TTCATCCGACCTCACGAATTTGCCGTTCATCAAGTATGTGGCGCGCAAGAACAAGCCAATCTTGCTCTCGACTGGTGCATCGAACCTCGATGAAGTTCGCGAGGCAGTAGATTGTATTCGTCATTGCAATGATAGAGAGTTGGTGCTTCTCCACTGTGTGTTGGAATATCCTACTCCGTACGAACATGCGAACTTGGGGCGGATACGGACATTAAAACAAGAGTTCCCGGATATATACATCGGATATTCAGATCATACAAAACCAGACGCGTCCTATGAGGTCATCAAGACGGCGTATCTTTTGGGTGCAACAGTGGTTGAAAAGCATTTTACACTCGATAAAACGCTGAGAGGAAATGATCATTACCATGCAATGGATCCGCATGATGCAACGGAAATTCTGCAAGGAATCCAGCGTTTAGAGCGGTTGAAGGGAATGCCTGAGATATGTGTGCTTCCGACTGAAGAAACAGCGCGAGAAAATGCGCGCCGTTCCATTGTGGCAGCGATAGATATTTCAGAGGGCGCAGTTCTAACGGAAGATATGTTGATATTCAAACGACCGGGTACGGGAATTTCTCCCCGGGACTTGCCAGTGGTGCTTGGAAAAGTAGCGAGGACGGAGATAAGGAAAGATTCACTTGTAAAGCTGGATATGTTGAAATGACTTCTACGAATCAAGAAAGATGAAGATACGTTGGCAAGAATATGGTTGGAAGGGTGGAATAGCGCATGATTCGTAGTTTGAGCATGAAAAATTTCAAAGGGTTTCGCGATTTGAATCTGCCACGGCTCACGAGATACACTTTGATCGGAGGCGCGAATAATGTGGGGAAGTCTTCTCTGCTAGAAGCAATTTTCTTGCTGTATAATGTGTGGAATAACGATTTGTTTTTAAAACAATATAATTTACGAAACTTATCGTATACAGAGGAGATGGATTATAGTATATATTCAGAACTCTTTTATGATATGAACACGAAGTCTCCTATTTCCATCGAGGCAAAAACAGACAGCGGGAGAACGCAAAGAATATCATGTGATTTAAAGTCTATATCTAAGTCGAATGCTGAGAAAGTTTCGTATCGAGGTCAAAGTTCGGAACAAAATACGATGCCTATGATGACCATTGAGTATTTTGAAGAGGGGGAAAAGAAGTACTCGAAGATGCTTCCAGAGCCGAGATTTGGAGAAGCATTTCGCATGGATATGCAGCCGTCGCTGGATATCCCGAAAGTTTGGTTCGTGAATGCTGGCAACACTATTTCGGATGCATCTTTGCTGAGCGATTTGGATGTTCGATATCAAAAAGAAATGATTGTGAAGTACTTGAGGATTATTGAGCCGCAACTCAAAGATTTGTCTATCGGATTAAGAGGCGGACGCAGTGAGATTTATGCAGATATTGGATTGTCCAGGAAATTGCCTGTCAAACTGATGGGAGATGCGATACAGCGATTGTTATCTTTTTTGTTGGTTTGCACCCATGCACAAGGCGGAATTCTATTGATTGATGAAGTTGAGAACGGACTTCATTGGACGGCGCATGAAAATATATGGGGTCAGCTTTGCCATATCGTAAAAAGATTTGATTGCCAAGTGATCGCGACGACGCATAGCTATGAATTTTTGGAAGCAGCTTTTGATGGGATTGCAATGAATTTGAGAGGAGACCTCTCGTATATACGACTTGATAAGATCCGAGGCGATGTAGTGCAAAAATTATTTAGCAGTGAGGATATGGAATGGAGTTTCCAAGCTAAGGCTGAGGTTCGGTGAGTTATGATGAAATCGCAGGCTAATGAACGAAAAATTTCCCTTAGAAAGGGTTTATCTGTTTTAATGGTTGAAGGGCTTGATGCGTATTATTTTTGTATGCATGCATGCGGTGCGTATGGGCTGGAGTTCGTTCAAGTGATTGATTTTGGAGGTATTACGGAACTGGATGCTGGAATAAGCATTTTGAAAAAGCTTCCGCACTATGAAGAAATACCTGCATTGGGAATCTTGCGTGATGCGGAAAAAGATGCAAGGGGAGCCATTCGTTCCGTAAAATCCGCACTAAAGCGGAATGGTTTGCCTGTACCAGAAAGACCCTATGAAATTGCGGAGGGTAATTTTTCTGTAGGATTTGGATTGTTTCCTGGAACGCGGGAGAATGACTTATATGAGGCGGGGACATTAGAAGATTTATGTATGGCCTCCGTAGAGAATGATAAGAATTGGAAATGCGTCGATAATTATCTTGAATGTTTGCAAAAGAGAGAGGCTCTGATACATTTGCATAAAGCTAGATTGCATGCGTATTTAGCCGGAAAGAATAATATGGTAGGGATGAAACTTGGAGAAGCGGCAAAGGCTGGTGCATGGAATTGGGAAAGTATTGTAATGCGTGATTTTCGGACTTTTTTAGAGAAGTTAAATAATGTATGCGTATCAAGGGTGTGGTGAATAATGAGCGTTGGGAGAGATATGTATACGCTTTGTGACAAATTGTTTCCCATTTGTCGTAGCATTACGGGAAATGGAGTTCGGCAGACACTTCAAGTCTTGCAAGAGCTTTGCCCTGCCATGACGCTTCATGAAGTTCCTACAGGGACGCAGGTCTTTGACTGGACTGTGCCGAAGGAATGGAATATCCGCGACGCATGGATCAAGAACAGCAAAGGCGAGAAGATTCTTGATTTCCAGGAGACCAATCTGCATGTCATGGGATACTCGCTTCCTATAGATAAGAAAGTGTCACTGTCAGAGCTATTGCCGCTCATTCATACGCAGCCCGACCAGCCCGATGCGATTCCGTATGTCACGAGTTACTACAAGGAGCGGTATGGATTCTGTATGACGCAAAATCAAAAAGATGCGTTGACAGAGGATATATATCATATCTATATTGACAGTGAACTGAAGAATGGTAGCTTGACGTATGGAGAAATCTTAATTCCTTCGACCGAGGGGAGTGAGGATGAGATATTTCTTTCAACGTATGTCTGCCATCCTTCCATGGCGAACAACGAGCTTTCCGGTCCTGCCGTCACGATTTATCTTGCGAAATGGTTATGGGAGAAAAAGCATCGCCACTATAATTATCGGATCATTTTTATTCCCGAAACAATCGGCGCAATCACCTATCTGAGCCGACATCTATCTGAAATGAAGGAAAGGATTCGTGCAGGATTCAATATTTCATGCGTGGGAGATGATCGGACATATTCTTACGTTGCGTCACGATATGGAGATACGCTTGCAGATAAGGCAGCGAAGAATGTTTTGTCGTTTCGCTATCCTAAATATAAGAGCTATTCCTTCTTGCAGCGCGGCTCGGATGAACGCCAGTACAATGCACCGGGCGTAGATCTGCCTGTCTGTGCCGTTTGCCGTTCCAAGTATGGCGAATATCCTGAATACCATACGAGCAAGGATGATATGGGACTGATTTCACCAAGCGGTTTACAGGGGGCGTATGAGGTTTATGGTGACATGCTTGAGGTTTTGGAATATAATGATAGATATAAGATAAAATGTCTTTGTGAACCGCAGTTGGGAAAGCGTGGGTTGTATCCGACAGTTAGTCAAAAGGGAAGTTATGACGAGATAAAAAGCATGACCGATTTTATCGCCTATGCAGATGGAACGAATGATTTAGTCGATATTAGTAATATTATTGGCATACCGGCAAGCCGCTTGATTGCTGTTATAAATAAGTTATTGCAGGAAGATTTATTGAATGTTTGTAGCTTGTATGAATAATGGAGTGAGTTGTATGGAGGCTTATATTGCACCTGAAGAACTGACAAAATATCTTCCTGTAGAACGAGGAGACAGTGTGCTTGTTGCATCTGATGTGACGTATTTGTGTTGGCTTGCTTATCGTGAAGGGAAAACCTTCGATATGGATCGATTTATCGACTGCTTGCAAGATCGGGTCGGGACGGAGGGGACGCTTCTTTTTCCTACATACAACTGGAAGTTTTGTAAGGGTGTTCCGTTCGACTATCGAAAGGCAAAGTCGGAGGTTGGTTCTTTGAGCCAGGTTGCGCTTGATCGAGTGGATTTCACGCGCACGCGCCATGCACTGTATTCCTTTGTCGTTTGGGGGAAGGACAAAGATATGCTTGTCGCAAAAAACGATAGTAATTCCTTTGTGGGAGATACGCCTTTCGATTATTTTTATCATAATGATTCCAAGATGATTATCTTGAATGCGGAACGTTGCTTTACCTTCATGCATTATGTGGAGGAAACGATCGGAGTAGACTATCGTTTTTGCAAGGAGTTTCATGGCGAATATATTGATGCCGATGGAATCCGTTCGAAGCGCATGTATTCGATGTATGTTCGCTATTTGGATGATCGCGCTGTGGAACTTCATCCGGATATGGATCGATGGTGTTTGGAGGCAGGTGCATTCCATGATGTACCGAACCCATGTATGCCGATCTGGCTTGCTCGTTTTAAGGAAGCTTATGCCGTCTTGGCACGGGATGTAGAAACGAATCATGCGAGGCATATGGTTTCGTTCACTGGCACATATTGGAAGAAAGGCGGATGTGATACATGAATCTGCTAACCTATCCCTTTGATGCGGCGGTGTTGCGAAAGAGACAAAAGGCACTTTGTCGTGAATTGCTGGGAAAAGAAACGGTGTTTCTGGAAAAGAGAATTGCCATCCTTGGCGGTTCGACGACGAATATGTTTCGTGACTTCTTGGAATTATTCCTGCTGGATGCGGGCATCAGACCCGTTTTTTATGAATCGGAGTACGCGCAGTATTACGAAGAGGCTGTTTTTCCCAATGAGGCACTTTCGAAATTTGAGCCGGATATAATTTTCATTTTTACGACGAGTGTGAATTTGAAAGAGCGGCCGAGTGCATTTGAAACAAAAGAAGAGGCGGAGTGTCGAATTGGGCGAGAATATGCGCATTATCAAAGCATTTGGGAAGGATTGGCAGCTCGCTATCATGCGGTGATCGTCCAAAATAATTTCGATATGCCCGCTTACTTGCCGCTGGGGAACCTGGATGCGGTGCTCTGGGGCGGATGGCGCAATACCATCGAGGCATTAAATATGCGATTGGCGGAATATGCAGCGACACATGCCGGCATATATGTTCATGACATGCATCATCTGGCTGCTGTTCTAGGTACTGAGCAATGGTTCGACTTATCCCAATATAGCGCGTATAAGCTTGCGGTTCGTTACGAATCGATGCCATTCGTTGCTCTTCATGCAGCGAATGTGATCAAAGCGATCTTGGGAAAAGTGAAGAAATGTCTGGTACTGGATCTCGATAATACGCTCTGGGGCGGCACTATTGGTGATGATGGCGTGGAAGGTATACAGATTGGAAAGGAGACGCCCGAGGCGGAAGCTTATACGGCGTTTCAGCGCTATGTGCTTGCTTTGAAAGAACGCGGTGTCTTGCTTGCTGTTTGTTCGAAAAATGAGGAGGATGTGGCAAAGTTAGGCTTTTCCCATCCGGATACGGTTCTTCAGTTGCACGATTTTGTTGCATTTCAAGCAAATTGGGAGCCAAAGGATCGAAATATCCGAGCGATTGCAAAGCAGCTCAATATAGGATTGGATAGCTTAGTGTTTCTTGACGATAATCCGGCAGAACGCGCGATTGTGCGGGAAGGTATCCCGGAAGTCGCCGTTCCGGAGGTGACTGAGGGCGATGTCGCAAGCTATATCCGTGCGATTGAACGAAACGGGTATTTTGAGCCGATATCTATTTCCGAGGATGACCGAAAGCGAAGTGAGGCTTACTGTGAAAACAAGAAACGTGTGGAATTGGAATTGTCATTGGATTCTTATGAGGAGTTTTTGAAATCTCTTGATATGCAGGCAGAGATTGCTTCTTTTCAACCGATTTATTATGATCGCATTTCCCAGTTGACGAACAAGTCAAATCAATTCAATTTGACGACTTGCCGTTATACACGGGCAGATATCGAGCGCATGGCGGATGATCCACACTACATCACGCTGTATGGCAGATTGCAGGACAGGTTTGGTGATAATGGTCTGGTGAGTGTGGTGATTGCGGAGAAAGTGGGAGGTGATGTGCATATTCGCCTTTGGTTGATGAGTTGCCGTGTGCTGAAGCGAGGCATGGAAGAGGCGATGATGGATGCGCTTGCTAAAAGAGTTCGTGTGGACGGCGGAGAGAAATTGATCGGTTATTATTATCCGACAGCTAAAAATGGCATGGTGCGTGATTTTTATTATTGCCATGGTTTTTCGTTATTGGAAGATACCGAAGGCTCAACGGTTTGGTCGTATGATCTGACAAAGAAGGATGCCACTCTTGTACAGAAGCATTTTATTTCGGTGAAGAAAGCAGCGGTGGAAAGATGAATGTTCATCATGTAGGCTATGTTGTTGAGGATTTGACGGAGGCTGCCGGAACGTTTGCGACTTTAGGTTATCGGCAGTGCAGTGAGGTTACGCATGACGAAGCTCGGCGTGTGGATATTTGTTTCGTGCAAAATGGTGCGTACTGTGTCGAGCTTGTCGCGCCTTGGGATGAAACCTCTGTGTGCTGGAATATTCTGAAATCTGGGGGGGTACGACCCTATCATATTTGCTATGAGGCAGAAGATTTCGATGTGCAGAGCACGAAATTTCGGCAAAAAGGTTGGATTTTGACTGCTCCGCCCATGTCTGCCCCTGCCATAGGGAATAAAAGGGTCGCTTTTTTCTATCATAAGAATGGCGGTCTGATTGAAATTGTTGAAAAGGGGAATAACGATGGATACATTGAAAACGATTGAAAAGATTCTTCGTGATATTTTTGATGATGAAACACTGCAAATTACCGATTCGACGAATGCGAATGATATTGAAGATTGGGATTCCTTGGCGCAGATACGTATCGCTTCCGAGGTGGAATTTGCATTTTCGGTCAAGTTTTCTTTTGCGGAACTTCAGCAGATGAAAAATGTCGGGGATATGGTGCGCTTGATTGAGAGAAAGAAACAGTAGGGGAAAAACATGATTAGAATGATTTACAGAATGCTGCGAATGGTCGCATGGCAGCTTTCATTAGCGTTGCACTCGGCGGTGGGCATCTTGCGCATCTTGCTCCATAGCAAATATGAAAGGATTCCACAGGTGAATGCAGATAAGCGGCTGATTGTTTGTGGCAACGGACCTTCCTTGGGCAAGCAGTTGCAGGAAAAAATGGATATTTTTCAAGCGAATGATGTACTTTGTGTCAATCAGTTTTCGGACACGGAATGGTTCTTTGTAGTTAAGCCGAGGTATTACTGTATCATGGATCCTACCAGTGTATCGGATCCTTTGAGTTTGACCGCAGATATAAGACAACGAATTGATGCTATATGGAGTGGATTGGAGCGAGTAGACTGGGAGATGGAGCTGATTTTGCCTAGAATCTTTCAGAAAAGCAAATACTTACGGCCCCGAGTCGCGCGACTTTCCATTCGCGTGCGTTACTTGAATCAAACAGAGTTTACAGGCTGGAAATTTCTTCAAAGATTTTTTTTTAGAAAGCAACTTTGTTTGCCGGGTGCGCAAACGGTCTTGGTAGCGGCGATTTACTATGGTATTTGCAAAGGATACAAAGAAATTGTTCTTCTTGGCGCGGAAGCGAATTGGGTCAAAGAGCTGGAGGTTGATGAAGACAACCATGTTTACTTTAATGATACTCATTTTTATGGACGCGAGAATAAAAGGCGACTGATCGATGGGTGGGGACGAGCAATCAGCGTTGCAGAAGAACTGGAAGTGGATGCGCGTGTGTTTCGACAGTATATGCTTCTTGACACCTATGCAAAAAAAGAACACTGTGCTATATATAATGCGACGCCGAACAGCTTGGTGGATGCTTTTTCGCGGTTGCCGCTTGATAAGTTTCATTGAATCGCAAACTATTAGTGCAAGGAAAGAAATATGCAATTAAGTTTTTCAATGGCATAAATTTCATAGAAAAGCGCATTTAAAGAGTTTTCGATGTTAGAAACGCTACGAGGAGATGCCTTTATTTCAGCTGTCATCCTCAATGTGTTTTCTATTTGTATGCTGTTTGGATTATAGGGGGTATTTTCCGTGGAGTTCATTCCTGTTTATCAACCGTCGTTAACTGGTAATGAGAAGAAGTATGTAAATGAGTGCTTAGATACGAGTTGGATTTCTGCAAAGGGAAAATTTGTGGAACAATTTGAAACTGAATTTGCAAAGTATATTGTAGCAGATCATGCAATTACCGTTGCGAATGGAACAGTAGCTCTTCATTTGGCTTTGATCGCTTTGGGGATTGGGCGTGGTGATGAGGTGATTGTGCCTACGCTGACTTATGTGGCATCGGTCAATGCGATTGCCTATACAGAGGCGACGCCTGTTTTTGTTGATTCTCTCCAGGGTAACTGGCAAATGGATCCGGATGATATTGAGTGCAAGATTACGGAGAAAACAAAGGCTATTATGGTGGTGCATCTCTATGGTCATCCCTGTGATATGGGACGAATCATGGAAATTGCCAAGAGGCATAATCTTTTCGTGGTGGAGGACTGCGCGGAAGGTTTTGGAAGTTATTTTGCAGGGCAGCACGTCGGTACATTTGGCGATATCTCAACGTTCAGCTTCTATGGCAACAAGACCATCACGACTGGAGAAGGTGGTATGGTTGTGACAAATGATGAAACGCTTTATGCAAGGGCGGTGCATCTCAAGGATCAGGGGATGGCGAAGTTTCGTCAGTACTGGCATGATGTCATTGGATATAATTATCGCATGACGAATATATGTGCGGCAATCGGTCTCGCACAGTTGGAGCAGGCAGAAAAGTTCCTGCGTCAAAAACGGGATATCGCTACATGGTATCAGAAGTATTTGCAAGGGACACCGGTGGAATTTCACCAAGAGGCCTCAAATGTCCATCATTCCTATTGGATGTGCTCAATTCTTGTTCCGAAGAGTGCAGAACGTGATCCGTTACGAAATCTTTTGAAAGAACGGAACGTAGAGACGCGTCCTGTATTTTATCCTGTTCATACAATGCCAATGTACTCACAGAAATATCAGAAGCACAAAAACGCCGAAGATATTGGATGGCGTGGCATGAATTTGCCGAGCTGGCAGGGGCTCAATGAAGATCAGGTCAAGTATATCTGTGATGTGATTTGTGAGTTTTATTAGGATCTTGCGGCAGGGAAACAGGTTCTTGTGAGGGAGATGAAATTCGTATGAATTGTCGTATCTGTGGAGCAGAATCTTCCTTTTGGGAAACGGCGAGAATATTAAAAAATACGATGTCTTTTATTATCAATGCCCGAATTGTGGATTTGTCCAGATGGAAGAGCCGTATTGGTTGAATGAAGCGTATTCGGATGGTATCGATGCAGAAGGTATTGGGATATTAGTGAGAAATAATGCCAATGTTGAGATGGTACGTTGTTTGCTGACAACATTTTCCCGAAAGCACAGACCTTTCTGGACGTTGGAGGAGGATATGGTATTTTTGTTCGGTTGATGCGAGATATAGGTTTTGATTTTCAGTGGTATGATAAATACACACAGAATTTGTTTGCGAAGAGGGTTGAGAAGGGACGAGAGCACTATGATGTAGTAACGGCATTTGAATTGTTCGAACACTATGCAGAACCTCTTGATGAAATCAAACAGCTTGCCGAACTTGGTGATCTGATTATTTTTCCACATTGCTTCTTCCAATACCTACGCCTAAACCGAACGATTGGTGGTACTATAGCACTTCTGCGGGACAACATATCTCATTCTATACGAAACGAGCATTGATGCAGTGTGCCAAGTTGATTGGTCGCCGTTATGTCGGAGTAGGGGAGATACATATGTTCTCGAAACAATGTATTCCATACTGGAGATTCCGCGTATGTTTCAAGTCTTTAGTGAGATGGATTACTCGAAATGGGAGAAAGAGTTTGTTGGCAGAGGATTATGAGAAGCTGACAGGAGAGAAACTTTGATATTTATGGAGGTGTCGGCGTGAAAGTTGCGATGCTTGGGGCAGGTTTTATTGGTTGGGGTGGAGGCGTAGACTTTCTAAAGGCATATGTTGCTCCTTTGCAGCGTTTAGATGACTGTGAGGTATATGTCTTTATACCGCAGGATAGTTGGATTCGTAAGATTGCTTGTAATGTGCGATATTATTTGTGGAAAAGAATCCTGCACAGACATATCGGACGTTATTCTTCTCCATTTACAACGGGCGACCTGGTTGATGTGTTTCGCGATGACCATGTTCATGTCGTTGTGTATACTACTTATTGGAATGTGATTTCTGATTTGAAACAGGTTTTGAGAGAATACCATATTGATATGATATTTCCTACAATACTTGATTTAGGACGGGATTTTCCCATACCATGGATTCCTTATTTGCCGGATTTACAGCATAGGTATTATCCAGAGTTCTTCTCTGATGTAGAGATCCAGAATCGAGATGTTTTTTTTCAACGGTTGCTTCGTTCGGCACGCGGTGTCCTTGTGGAAGCGCAAGCGGTGAAGAAGGATCTCCAGAAATTCTATGACGTGGGAGATACGGAGATTTTTGTTATGCCGTATACTGCCATTCCAGAGCCGGGATGGTTTTCTCTTGAAGGCTTGAATCTTGATAAATATCATCTTCCTAAGAAATATTTTCTCATCTCTAATCAATTCTGGTTTCATAAAGATCATAAAACAGCCTTTGATGCGTTAAAGCTTTTGCATGATGAAGGTTATGTAGACTATCATATCGTGTGTACAGGAAAGACGGATGATTATAGAGCAGTTGGATATTTTCAACGGCTGCTTGATGGCTTGCGGGAAAATAAGATGGAAGAGTATGTTCATGTTTTAGGATATATCCCTAAGGCGGATCAGATTAAGATTCTCTGTCAATCTCAGGCCGCTCTTCAGCCTACGCTGTTTGAAGGAAATCCGGGAGGCGGTATTGCGTATAATGCTATATCACTAGGGGTACCGATCATTTTGTCGGATATTCCGGTGAATTTAGAATTAAAATCTCCGCTTGCATATTTTTTCAAGAGGAATTCTCCTGAAAGTCTTAAGAATACGATGGTAAGTTTTATCGAAGGAAAGAACAAAGATTTAAGATATGATCAAGCGGAGCTGATTGAACAAGGGAAAAGGCGATTGGAACAATTGAAATGTGCCGTACAGGAGGTTTTACAATATGGTTTGGGAGGGAAGAGATGTTGATTCGTGCGATTTTGAAGCGTTTGAATAGGCGATTTCAGCAACCTAAACGTCATTATGAAATTGCTGGTTTTGTTTTGGATATGGGAAAGAATCACCTTCTCTCTAGACATTAGGAAGATTGTCCGATGTTTTCGCAGATTATCCCATATCTGGCAGAATTGGCAGAAGGTTTTAGGGGCGAGGGTAATACCATCATTGATCTCGGTGTAAATGTGGGAGATACCGTTGCAGCGATGGTAAAACATACGAACGCGAACATTCTTTGCATTGAGCCAACGACAGAATACTATGATTATTAAATAAGAATTTGGCTGTCATGCATGTTGAAGGGTGCGTTCGTACGCTCCAAGCTTTTATATCAAATAAAGAGGAAAACTATCAAGCAGTCGTGTCGGGAGGAGGGACAGCTGTACAGAAGAAGTCGGATCAATCAAAGATACCAACATTTTCTTTGCCTAAAGTATTCAAACAATGTACCATCGTACGGAATCAAATCACCTTGATCAAGACTTCGACAAGTGGGAATGATGCGGGGGCGGTGCTATCCTTGGGAGATTCTTTGTATGAGATGAATCCGATATTTTATATTGAAACGGATATGTCAATAGCACCGGATCGAACTGTTTTGGAGAGTCAGTTGGAATCATATCTGCAAATGGACAATTACCTTGCTAGCCATGCTTATGAGAGTTGTTTTGTCTTTGATAATTTTGGCAACTTGTTATGTAAGAGAGCACTAAAATACCTTCATAACTATATGTATCGAATGGCAATGGGTAAGAGTAATCGTACCTTTTATTATCTCTATGTTTTGGCTTGTCGAAAGGAATTTGAGGATAGGTGTGATAGTGTTGTGAAGCGATATATAAGGGATTATACCTGATGGTAGATTTGCAATGATTGTATCAGGTGTGGAAACGGAGCGAATTTATTATGCAGATTGTCTTGCTTTCCGGCGGAGCGGGCAAACGCTTGTGGCCGCTTTCCAATGATCTTTATTCTAAGCAGTTTCTCCGCATCTTGAGGCGCGAGGATGGGACGCTGGAATCGATGATTCAGCGTGTTTGCCGTCAAGTGCAGTGCGCTGCGCCGAATACTCCTATCACCGTTGCGACGGGGCGGGAGCAAGTCTCGTTGATTCGGCGTCAGCTCGGTACAGGTGTGAATATCTCGGTGGAACCGTGTCGGCGGGATACGTTTCCTGCGATAGCGTTGGTTTCCGCCTATCTGCATGAAGTACGCGGTATTCCTCTCGATGAGGCTGTGGCGATTTGTCCTGCTGATCCTTATGTCGATGAGGAATATTTTCGTGCCGTTGTGCAGTTGCTTCAGGAAGCTGAGAGAGAAGGCTCTGCGAATCTTGTCTTGATGGGAATCGAGCCGACGTATCCGAGCGAGAAGTATGGCTATATCATGCCTGTTTCGCAAGAGCCGCAGAGCATGGTGCAGTCGTTCAAGGAGAAGCCGGATAAGGAGAAAGCTGCAGAATACATCGAGCAGGGCGCTTTGTGGAACAGCGGTGTTTTCGCGTTCAAGCTTGGCTATGCGCTTGATAAGGCTCGTGAGTTGCTGGATTATACGGACTACGAGGATTTGTTTAATCGCTATGAAGAGCTTTCTAAGATCAGTTTTGATTATGCTGTGGTTGAGAAAGAGAAAAATATTGCAGTGCGACGCTACAGTGGCACTTGGCTTGATATAGGCACATGGAATACGCTCGCCGAGGTGATGCCGGAGCATACGATTGGTCGCGTCACGATGGATGAGACTTGCAGGAATGCTCATGTCGTGAATACGTTGCCAATACCCATCCTTTGCATGGGACTGAAGGATGTCGTAGTGGCAGCGAGTCCGGAGGGTATCCTCGTTTCGGACAAGGAGCGATCGAGCGCAATGAAACCCTATGCAGAGCGGCTTCATACACCCGTAATGTATACGGAAAAGTCATGGGGAGAATTTCAGATTGTTGATGCAGAGACAGAGAGTCTGACCATCAAAATTACACTGAGTCCGGGGCGCGCACTCACCTATCATTTGCATGAGCGACGCGATGAGACTTGGACGGTGATCGAGGGGCGCGGCTGGGTGAAGCTCGACGGCAATGAGTTTGCAGTGGCCGAGGGGCAAACGGTGCGTATCCCGAGGGGGTCTTTCCATACGATACGCGCGGAAACGCTTTTGAAAGTGATGGAGATTCAGACGGGTGAGGATATCGATGCGGAGGATAAGATTGTGTGGGGAGGGTGACGAAGTGGTACGGTCTATGCAGGAAAATGGAGTTGGTTTATAAAATTAGAATCAATGGATTAAATGGTATGGAACGCTTCGCTGCATGGCTGTTCTAACGGCTATGGTCAGCGAGTCTTCCGACAGCGTGATATGACTATCAAAGCAGGCATGGAGGAGCGGTGATGGAAGCGTATCTTGCGCATATCCAGCGCGATGGCTCGGCGGAGCAGACGGTACCGGAGCATCTTCGGCGCGTGGGAGAGCTTATGACGGAGTTTGCCGCACGAATTGGGCTTTCGGCAACAGCGCGCTTGATTGGTTTGCTGCATGATCTCGGCAAGTGCACGAAAGCGTTTGCGGATTATCTTGCTTACTGCCGCCTAAATCCGGACGACCATAGCCGTCGAGGCACGATCGACCATGCCTCGGCAGGCGGGCAGCTGCTGCTGCGGCGGTATGGTGCGCACTCGGAAGAGGGGCAGCTTGCGGCGGATATGGCGGCGCTCGTGATTTTTTCGCATCATTCGGGGCTGATGAATTATGTCGACAAGAAAGGCTGCGCCGATTTCCTGCGGCGCGTGGAGAAAGATGATTTGCTGGAGCGCGTTGATCTCGCCTATTATTACCGCGAGGTCATCGGAGAAGAGGCGCTCGATCGTCTTTTTGCGGAGGCGGTCGGTGAGTTTTCTGCGCTCGATGCGAGGATTCAGTCTTGCGCATCGGAGGAGACGGAGAATTATCACTTTGCCTGGGGCATGGTGCACAAGCTTCTGTTCAGCATGTTGGTCGATGCTGATCGCCTAGACAGCGCCGAGTTTGAGCTGGATGTACGATTGACGCAAGAGTGGCATACGGAGATGCTTTGGGATGATTTTTCTGTAAATTTAGAAAAGAAACTCAAGAGTTTTCCTATGCCGCAGAAGGAGACGGCGAAGAAGATTGCTGGGCTTCGGCAGAAGATCAGCGACGATTGTCTGCGGGCAGCGCAAAACACTCCGGGAACCTACAAGCTTTCCGTGCCGACAGGCGGAGGCAAGACGCTTGCCGGCATGCGGTTCGCGCTGCGCCATGCACAGCTGTATGGAAAGAAAAGAATTATCTTCGTGATTCCCTATACTTCGATCATTGAGCAGAATGCCAAGGAGATTCGCGATATATTTGGGCACGATGAAGCCATCTTGGAGCATCATTCCAATGTGCTGCCGGAAGATATTGCAGGGGAAGACAACGAGAGCATGGACTGGCGTCGTCTTTTGACGGAGCGCTGGGATGTGCCAGTGATTTTCACGACGCAAGTGCAGTTCCTCAATGCGCTTTTTGCAGGTGACGGCAGTTCTATGCGGCGGCTGCATGCGCTGGAGGACAGCATCCTCATCTTTGACGAGATCCAGACGCTGCCCGTGCGCTGCACGCATCTCTTTAATGCGGCGATGAATTTTCTGCAAGAATTTTGCCGCGTCACCGCCGTCTTGTGCACGGCTACACAGCCGCCGTTGGAGCGGATGGAGTGCCCGTTGGCGATTTGCGGCAAAGCGGAACTGACGACGGATGCGGCGGCAGTGTTCGAGGGATTTCGGCGCGTTCATATCGAGAACTGCTGCCGCGATGGGGGATCTTCTGTTGATGAAATTGCCGCCGAGATCTTAGAGAGTGCTGAAGAACGCGGCGATGTACTCGCCATCGTGAACCTCACGAAACAGGCGCGGGAGCTTTATCAGGCTGTGCTTCGTGAGGCTTCGTCCGCAGAGCATGAAACGCAGGTGGTTCATCTGAGTACGAAGATGTGCCCGGCGCATAGAAAGAGAGTCTTGGATGAGGTGCGCGCAGAGCTGGCACGGCACAGAGAGGAGCCGGAAAAGCGGCTCATTTGCATCAGCACGCAGCTCATCGAGGCGGGAGTCGATGTGTCGTTTCCCGTGGTTTATCGTGCGCTGGCAGGCTTCTCGTCGATCGCACAGGCAGCGGGGCGCTGCAATCGCCACGGAGACGGTACGCAAGGGCTCGTGCGCATTGTGGAATTTGCCGATGAAGGCCTTCTGCATTTGGAAGATATACGCGAGGGCAAGAAAATCGCTCGGATTCTGCTGCACAAGAATGAGGCGGATGCCATCCTGTCGCCGGAGGTCATGAAGGAGTATTTTCTTAAATTCTATCAGGGACGCATGCCGCGGGAACTGCGCTATCCGCTCGACAAGCGCTATACCCTATTCGACCTCCTGAGCGCGAATGGCGCAGGCCAGCAGGTTCGAGAGGAGAACGGCGAGCCCGTTTTTTGGTTTATGCAGGCGTTTCGGGATGCAGGGCAGGCCTTTGAGGTCATCGATTCCTATACGGAGAGCGTTCTCGTGCCCTATGCGGCGGGGAAGGATTTGGTGGCAGCTTTTGATAAAAAGGCGGTGGACAAGAAGCTCTTTTATCAGGCTGCGAGGCGGGCGCAACAGTATATGGTGAACCTCTTTCGCCATGAGATGGAGACGCTCGAAGCCCAAGGGGCGGTGCGGCAGACGGAGAGCGGCGTGTTTGTCTTGCACGAACCGTATTACCGGGAAGATTTCGGCGTGCAGTTGGAGCAGGAAACCACATACTACATGATCTGAAGGGGTGATATGATGCGGAATGCGATCGAGTTCCAGGTTTACGGAAGGATGGCGCTCTTCACTGATCCGATCACAAAAATCGGCGGGGAACGCTCCTCGTATGCCGTGCCGACGTATCAGGCGCTGAAGGGGATCACGGAAAGCATATACTGGAAGCCTACCATTTTTTGGATCATTGACGAGGTGCGCGTGATGAACCGGATTGTCACGCAGGCGCGCGGCGTTCGCCCCTTGAACTACGGCAAGGGCAAGAATGATCTCGCTTTTTACAAATACCTGAGCGATGTCTGCTATCAGGTTCGCGCGCATTTCGAGTTCAATCTGCACCGTCCGGATCTAGCCAAGGACAGAAACGAGAACAAGCATCATAATATGGCGAAGCGCATGGTGGAGCGCGGCGGGCGGCGCGATATCTTTCTCGGCACGCGCGAGTGCCAGGGCTATGCCGAGCCGGTAAAGTACGGGGAGGGCGCGGGCTACTACGACAGCGCAGGGGAGATGCCGCTCGGCACGATGCTGCACGGCTTCGATTATCCCGATGAGACGGGCGAAAATGCGCTGCGGGTCAGGTTCTGGCAGCCTGAGATGAAGGGCGGCGTCATTCGCTTCCCGCGCCCCGAGGAATGCACGCTCGTGCGCAGGATTCGCGAGGCGCAAGGCAAGCACTTCGCTTTGGCAGACATCCGCCTGATCGAGGACGAGGCGGCGGAATGGGAAGGAGGGGGAGCATGAGTTGGCTGGAGCAGCTGGTGCAGACGTATGATGAGAACGCGCATCTTGCCGGGAGATTCGGCCTTGACGGCATGAATAGCGTTTTGCCGCCCGTGGGGCATATTCTGGGAAATGCCCAGATCGAGATAGCCTTGAACGGGGAAGGCGAGTTGACCAGCGTCGAGGTTCTGCCAAAGGGAGAGCAGCAGACACTGCTTCCCTGCACACCGGATTCTGCTTCGCGCTCAGGTACGGAAGCGCCTCCTCATTTGCTGCACGATAAACTTCCCTATATTGCTCGGGATTATGAGAAGTTTGTGCCGCAGAAAGAGAAGAAAGGGAAAAAGGCGAAGGAGAGTCCGCATGAGAAATACGTAAATTTGCTCGGCAAATGGGAGAGTTCGCCATATTCAGACCCCAAGGTGCATGCCGTATACCGCTATGTCACGGAGCATGATGTGATTGGCGAATTGCTCGACAAAGGGATTCTGCACAAGGATGCTCGGGGGCGCATGATAGAGACGTGGACGGATAAGAAAAAAGAGAAGCCGCCCATATTCCAGGCGTGCAGTGGAAGTCCGCTGCAGTCCCTGGTACGCTTCCGCGTTGATTTGGACGGCGATCCTTGTCCCGAGCTTTGGAAAGATGCCCGGCTGCAGAAGAAATATCAGCAGTTTTTCCAAGAGATCCTCTCCCACATGGAGGAGGGGCTTTGCTATGGGACAGGCAAGACGCTCCTCGTGACGGACAAGCATGGGCGAGGCATTCGCACTTCAGGGGATAAGGCGAAGCTGATATCTTCGAATGATGAGGCGGGATTTACATTCCTCGGCCGTTTTGCTGAGGCGAAGGAATGCATTTCCCTAGGATACGAGACTTCGCAAAAAGCCTTGAATGCCTTGGGTTGGCTCATAAGTAAACAGGGATATTCGGCGAGCCCAGCAGGGAGTCGCGTGTTCCTTGCTTGGGGCAGGCCGGCACTGCCGTCCGTTTTTGACAGTACAGAACGGTTTGTTCGCAGGCGCAGGCAGGCAACTTTGTCTTTGCCGGTGACCATGCAGGCGTGGGCGGAGTCTTTCAAGGAAGCGATGAAAGGCTATCGTTTCGACATTCGACGTGCAGAGAAAAGCCAGGTCAATGTCATGGTTCTCGATGCGGCGACTACGGGGCGGCTGGCCATTTGCTACTACGATGAGATGGCAGGCGAAGATTTCCTGGAGCGAATCGAAAAGTGGCATACGGTCGGATGCTGGCGACAGCGCGATTGCGACAAAGCGGCGAAGGATGCCAAGAAGGGGAAGAGCTGGTACCCGGCATACTATGGAGTTCCGAGTCCGAAGAAGCTCATTGCTGCTTATCGCGGGGAGAAGATCAGCAACTCGCAGCTTGACATGGAGATGCACCGCATCTTCTTTTCCATCATACAGGGCGTGCCGTTGCCCATCGATATGGAGCGCATGGCGTTCCAGCGCGTCATAAAGCGGGCGGTATGCGATCCTCTGCCGGAGTGGGAGCATCTGCTTTTGGAACCCGCCTGCTCCATCATCTGCAAGCGCCTCAATCAGCGAAGGGAGGAATACACCGTGGCATTGGACAAGGAAAAGACGGAGCGCTCGTATCTGTTCGGCAGGCTGCTCGCCGCAGCGGATCAGATGGAACGCGCGACGTTCAAGGAGGAGGAAAGGGGCAGCCGCACGACGAATGCGATGCGCTACATGAACCGCTTTGCCTCGCGCCCGTCGTCGACATGGCAGGATCTGCAGATGAAGCTCCTGCCGTACCAGGAGAAGCGAGAAAAGTACGGGGGAAAAGAGAAGCATCTGATCGACGAGATTCTCCATACCTTTGCCGATGAGGATTTTTGCTTGGACGCTCCGCTGGGCGTAGAATTCCTTCTGGGATTGTCGTGCCAGCGTTACGCGCTAGCGAAAGAAATAGAAGAGAACCGGCAGAAGAAAAAGGAGAGGGAAGAGAACGGCAAGGCAGAGGAGGGAAAGGCATAATGACTGCACTGGAAAAGAAAGTTGATTTTATCGGTTGGATCACGGTCAAGCGCGCCAATCCGAATGGCGATCCGCTGAATGGAAACCAGCCGCGTACGGATTATGACAGCTACGGCGAAATTTCGGATGTATGCCTCAAGCGCAAGATTCGCAACCGTCTGCAGGATGCGGGGGAGAAGATCCTCGTACAGTCCGATGACCGCACCGACGACGGTTTTGACTGCATCCGTACGCGTGTCGAGGGGCATCCTGCGACGAAAAAGATCATGGAAATGAAAGCGAAAGAGGCAGGGCGTACGCAGTTGTTTAGAGAAGCGGCATGCAAAGAATGGATCGATGTGCGGACATTCGGCCAAGTTCTGGCATTCAAGGAAGACAAAAAGAAAGGTATCGATGCTGTTTCTGTCGGCGTGCGCGGCCCCGTGAGCATTCATACGGCGGTCAGCCTTGATCCTGTTGCTGTTACAGGGGTGCAGATTACGAAGAGTGTCAACAATGAGCCAGGCGATAAGAAAGGCTCGGACACGATGGGCATGAAGTATCGCGTGGACTTCGGCGTATACAAATTTCAGGGCAGCATCAATGTCCAACTTGCCGAAAAGACGGGATTCAGTGACGAGGATGCAGCAAAGGTCAAAGAGGCGCTGCTCACCATCTTTGAGAATGATGCCTCCTCCGCGCGCCCTGAGGGCAGTATGGAGATGAGTCGCTTCTACTGGATCGAGCATGCGAATAAGACAGGGGCGGCATCAAGTGCGAAGGTGCATCGCTCCGTATCGGCGCAGAAAAAGGATGGCGTGGATACGCCGAAACAGTTGGATGACTATGTATTTGACGATGCGCCGCTCTATGAAATCGGTGGCGTTCGCATTGAAAAATACGTCGAGGGAAGT
>ERZ773076.513-NODE-513-length-19333-cov-5.962911_pt1 | contig 19333 bp, 15 predicted proteins | sample MGYA00580613_ERZ773076 | MGnify/ENA primary metagenome ERZ773076 (study PRJEB29015, sample SAMEA2738005) | human oral metagenome | biome: human oral; feature: human-associated habitat; material: dental | place: China | collected 2057 ...
TGGCCGACGGTGCTGATGCCGCCGAACTCGCCGCCACCGCCCCCAGACTGTGAAACCTGAAACCGGGAGAACACCATGAGCAATGCCCCGAAAGTGAGGGGAGCGTTCCTCACCGCCTTGAACCGCCCCGTCCTGGTGCGCCCCAACGACGCCGAGGCCACCATCGTCCTCGACGAGACCGCCATCCCCGCGGACGTCTCATTGCCCGTGGTGGTGCGGCTGGGGGAGGAGACCTACGAGGTCACCGCCACCCCGCGCGGTGAACGCGAGATCAGCGGTCGCGTCGCCCTGGTCACCGGTGGCGCGCAGGGATTCGGTGCGGAAATCGCCAAGGGCCTTGTCGACCAGGGGTGTTTCGTTTTCATCGCCGACCTCAATGGCGACGGGGCCGCCGCCAAGTGTGCGGAACTCGGCGCGGACCTCACCCATCCCATCACCGTGAACGTCGCCGATGAGGAATCCGTCGCCGCGATGACCGCCGAGGTGGAGCGGGTCGCGGGCGGGCTCGATCTGGTGATCTCCAACGCCGGGGTCGTGCGCGCCGGATCCGTGCTGGAACAGGACGCCTCCGCGTTCAGGCTCTCCACCGACATCAACTACGTCGCGTTCTTCCTCGTCACCAAACACCTGGGCGGTCTCCTCGCACGCCAGCACGAGGCCGCACCCGGATGGCTCACCGACATCATCCAGATCAACTCGAAATCCGGGCTCGTCGGCTCCAACAAGAACGCCGCCTACGCCGGCTCCAAGTTCGGCGGCATCGGTCTGGTGCAGTCGTTCGCGCTGGAACTCGTCGAACACGGCATCAAGGTCAACGCCGTATGTCCCGGGAACTTCTACGACGGCCCGCTGTGGTCCGATCCCGACCGGGGACTGTTCGTGCAGTACCTCAACTCCGGGAAGGTGCCCGGTGCGACAACGATCGAGGACGTGCGGGCGTTCTACGAGGCCAAGGTGCCGATGCGCCGCGGCACCACCGGCATCGACGTGCTGCGCGCCATCTACTACATCGTCGAACAGGCCTACGAAACCGGCCAGGCTGTGCCCGTCACGGGTGGCCAGGTCATGCTCAACGCCTGAACCCCGAGAAACCGAAGGAAGAAACATGAGTGATATTCCCGCCACCCAGCACGCCATTCAGATCGTCGGGGTCGACGAGTTCGTGCTCAACCCCGCCAAACCGGTCGATGAGGTGGGGCCCCACCAGATGCTGCTCAAGGTGGAGGCCTGCGGCATCTGCTTCAGCGACACCAAACTGCTGCACGCCTTCGATTCCCATCCGCGCAAGGCGGAGGTGATCTCGGGGATCGCACCCGAGGCTCTCGCCGAGATTCCGGGTTACCGTCCGGGCGGGCAGGCGACGGTGCCCGGTCACGAACCGGTGGGGCGCATCATCGCCGCCGGGGAACAGGTGACGCACTTCACGGTGGGGGACCGGGTGCTGGTGCAGGCCGACTGGAAGCACCTGCGCACGCCGAAATCGAATGGTGCGTTCGGCTACAACTTCGAGGGTGCGCTGCAGGAGTACGTCGTCATCGACGAACGCTGCGTGGTTTCGCCGTCGGGTGAGGAGTTCCTGATTCATGTCACCGACGGGCCGTCGGCGGCCGCCGTCGGGTTGATCGAGCCGTGGGCCACCGTGGAGGGCTCCTACGCGTGGGCGGAACGCAATCACGTCGCCGACGGCGGTCGGCTGCTGGTGGTCGGTGATGGCGACCTTGGTTCCCTCGCGTCGCAGCATCGGCCTGCGGAGACGGTGTTGGCCGCCCCGGAGGAGGTCGCGGGACTGGACGGGGAAACCTTCGACGACATCGTCTGTTTCTGCTCCGACGCCGAGGTGATCGAGGCCTGCGCGAAGCTGCTCGGCACACGCGGCGTGCTGTGTGTCGTGCTGGGTGGCAGGCGGATCGACCGCACGGTGAGCCTGGACATCGGTCGCGTGCACTACGACTTCATCCGGTTCTGCGGCACCACCGGCGACGATCCCGCCGACGGCTACGCCTGGATTCCCGCGACGGGTGAGCTGCGCACCGGCGACAAGGTGGCGATCATCGGGGCCGCCGGTCCGATGGGGCAGATGCACACTATGCGGGCCGTCACCTCCGGGGTGCTGGGCGTCACCGTCACGGGCACCGACGTGAGCGACGACCGCCTGGAGCATCTGCGCGGGGTCGTGGGGCCGGTGGCCGAGGCCAGGGAGGTGCCGTTGGAGATTGTCAACACCAGGGCCGCCCCGCTGGAACCCGGCTACACCCACCTGTCCTGCATGGTGCCGGTGCCGGCGCTGGTCTCGCAGGCCGTCGACCTGGCCGGTGAGGGCGCGATCGTCAACGCCTTCGCGGGCATCCCCGCGGGCACCTTCGGCGATTTCGACCTCCAGGGCATCATCGAGCGTCGCGTGTTCATGTTGGGCACCTCCGGTTCGGACGTCTCCGATATGCGCACGGTGCTGCGGAAGATCGAGGACGGTGTGATCGACACCACCATCTCCCTCGACGCCATCACCGGCATGGCGGGTTTCGCTGATGCCATCGGTTCGGTCATCAACCGCACCTCGGGAGGAAAGATCATGGTCTTCCCGTCGCTGCACGACCTCGGCCTGATCCGTCTGGCCGAATTGGAGACCAGGCTCCCGCACGTCGCGGAGAAACTGAAGAACGGTCGCTGGACGAAGGAGGCCGAGGAGGCTCTGCTGGCAGGGGAGTGATCCCACAAACGGTCGCTGGTCGTGGATCGATGGTTTCCACGACCAGCGATTCCTCGTCTCCACCGCGGTAGCATCAAAATCAAGTTTTGATGTGGAAGGTGAAGTCATGGGGCGCACCACGCTGATGCTGGATGAGGAAGCTGTCGTCGCCGCCCGCGAACTCGCTCGGCGGGAGCACCTGAGCCTGGGTGAGGCCGTGTCGCGACTCGTGCGGCGAGGGGCGCGTATCGCTGCTGAGGAGCGACTGCCGGTCGTCAGTGAGTTTGCCCAGTTGGGGCGTCGCCCCGGCAGGGTTGTGACGAGCGATGATGTTTTTTACGCGGTTCTCGACGATGAGTGCGGGTGATCATCATGCGTCACCTCCTTGATGTGAACGTCTGGATTGCGCTGTTCGCGGAGGAGCACGTTCATCATGGGGTGGTCCGAGATTTTCTGGCAGATTCTGATGTCAAGCTTGCAACATGCCCGTTGGTGGAGAGCGGTGTGCTCAGGGTCATGAACTCACCAGCAGTTCTGGGCAGTCAGATAACTGATTTCGAGGCGACACGGGAAGCCCTGATGAGAGTGTACAGCTCTCGCGATGTGCTGTTCTGGGATAACGCTCCAAGTCTCGTGCGTACACAGGCCGTGGTGTGGAGGAATGTCACAGGTTACCGACAGAACACGGATCTTCAGCTTCTCTCATTGGCGGTTGCTCATGATGCAGCTTTCACGACTTTCGATCAGCGTGTCTCGCTGCGGGCTGTGCATGGCGCAGAGCCCCGTCATCTTCGCGTGTTGTGATTGAGAACGCTTCCAAAGATTTATCGCGCAACCTGCCGATGCTTCCTGCGAGAATAAATCCAGTTGGAAAACTTGCCTGATGCTGGCAATGGATCAAGGTCATCATCGGCACTTTGAGTAGGCAACTCATTCTTGAACAGCACGGCGCATGCACCTTGCCGGATATTTCCACCCGTGGCACCATTGGCTCCTCGCAATGGTTACTGCGAGTTCTATGAGGCTTATTCATAGGGGTGTTCTGATTTTCCTCAGCTAGCGCTTTGTCCCGAGGGGGATGTGGGGGCGGCTTGCCCGATCTGAGACAATTCAAGGTGTAGAAAGAAAACCCTCAGATGAAAGACAAGCCGCTGCCGTGAATACTACCACGATCCTTGAGCGTGATCAGATCCTTGACCTGTGCGAACTGATCCACACATCCCGTTCCGGAAATCTTCCCCCGGCAGGGTCCCGTGTCCTAGGGTTGTTCCGCTGTATCCAAATCACTGTGTTGATATTGCGGCACAATCTCACCCAGGAGTTGCTGGCCGACATCCACACAGTTTCCCAAGCCACCATCTCGAGAGTGGTGGCGGTCTACACTCCCTTGATCGCTGAAGCCCTCCAAGCCTGGGTGCCCAGTGTGGGGGACCTCGACCCTGACCGTCAGTACATCATCGACGGCACTTTGGCGCCTTGCTGGTCGTGGCACGACCGTCCCGAACTGTACTCAGGCAAACACCACACGACAGGGGTGAACCTGCAAGTGGCCTGCACCCTGACCGGACACCTCGCCTGGATCTCGAAACCATCAGCAGGTAGTGTTCATGATGCGAAGGCCATCAAGGAATCCGGATTCCTCGAGGCACTTGATGCCACGACGCATAGTAGGGACAAGGGCTACATCGGTTTGGGGATGATCACCCCCGTGAAGAAACCCACCTATGGTGAACTCACCGACACCGACAGGAGAAACAACACGACCATCAACCGTGTCCACTACCTTATTGAGCGTGTCATCGCGAATGTCAAAACTTGGCGTGTCCTGAACACTGATTACCGCCGCCCTTACAACACCTTCGAAACCACAATACAAGCCGTCACCGGACTCATCTTCGCCTACACCCTATGAATAAGCCTCTATATAGCTGGAGAACCAGAACCCTGCTCAAACGGTTGCTGGTCTTCTGTTTTGTTGAGCTCGGTTCGGGTATTCGTCTAGTTCCGGGAGGAGGCCGCGGAGCGGATCCCGCGCACCGCGATGAGACCGAATGCCGCAACGAGGGAGCCGACGCCGACGATCATCGCGGCTGTCGGGGAGAGCCATGTCAGGACGATCGTGAGCACGCCGGCGGCCATGAGCAGGTACCCGGCCGGGCGGTAGGCGCGGGCGCTGGAAGCCCGCCCTGAACGCGTTCGCCACGACCTTCGCTGACCGCATGCTCGCAGCCAGCACCCACCAATAGAAACCGCCAGTTACACCATTAATCGGACAGACCCACCCAGGACGGTTCAGTATAGGCGAGCAAGAACCCGGTTACGCTGCACTCAACGCCGTTTCGGGCTGTTTCGGACGGTTTTTGGGTATTGAGCGCTGCGCAACCGGGTGAAACGCCCCGACCGCGGAGCTCAGTGGACGGGGAGGGCCTTGTCGGTTTCTTCCGCCCGGATGTCGACCATCTGTGCGCCGGTCAACCAACAGGACAGGCTGCGATGGGTGCGGGTGAACGGAACCATGACCAGGGACAGCGGCACCACCAGGGGTAGCAACCAGATGAAGGGCGAGGAAGTGAAGAAGAAGGCCAGGCACATCGGGATTAGCAATGAAGCGGGCACCACCAGCGACCTGACAACCCGGCGGAAACGGGAACCATCGTGCAGGGTGCCGTCCGCGTTGCGCCACTTCGGGGTGAGCCACACCACGGTCTGCCCGACGGAGGCGGCGAGATGATTCCAGGCAGGCCACACGAACACCGCGATGGTCGCCACCGCAAAGGCCACAGGAGTGATCAACGGGATCCACTCCTCAGAACCATCCCTCAGCAACAGCAACATCACCATGCGGACGACCACCGTAGTGGTGCCGGCCACCAGGGCCACGAGAACGGCGTCGATGAGCATACCCATCCAGCGTCGCCACATCGTCACCGGGCGCGGCGTTAGCCTGTCCTGCGCCAGCTGGTGGGCGCGCGGCATCCACCACAGCAGCACCGGAGCCAGGACCGCTCCCAGGATGGTGCCGTGGGTGTTGGTCATGAGGTCGTCTACATCAGCGGTCCGGAAAGCGCAGGGATAGATGAACCACAAGCCGGTGAGCTGGGTCAGTTCGATGAGGAGACTGGTGCCCGCCCCCAGAAGGGTCGTGACGAGGACGGAGCGGTTGAAGTAGCGGCGCAGGATCACCCCGAACGGTACAAACAGCACCACGTTGAAGGCCACCTGCAGCACCGTGAAGCTAGTCAACAGGCCCCGCAGGGAACGCCCCGGCGCGACCTTGCGGATGTCGTCGATGAAGGCGAACGGCTGCAGGTTCATTCCCTGGGCGTGGAGCCGACACCACTCGATGGAACGCTCCGGCAGCGGCAGGAGGGTGTAGGTGAGCAGTGCGGTGGCGTAGAGACACACCGCTGCGAGCCCGAGCAGACGGGCGAAACTCAACCGACCGAAGCGGCGGTACTGCCAGACCAGGCCTGGCAGGAACAGTGCCGCGAATGCCACAGCTCCGATGATCGCGGCGAGTAGACCATTATTTACCCAATCCTGCAAAGCTCCTCCAGTTGTGACAGTCGAACGGAGGATATCGCGTGGAGGCGGCCCCGAACCGGGGTCCCGTGGTGTGGTTGGGTCTCGTCGCGGGCGAGATCGGAGGTCAGAGGTCCCGGATATGACATAGTGAGCCGCGTTGTTCACACGACTCGTGAAGGCGACGCAGAAGATGTAGGAGGAAACCCGGTGTCCTCTCCGGAAGGCGACCTGAAGGTCGCGATGAAACCCCGCCACCTCGTGATGATGAGCCTCGGATCAGCCATCGGAGCCGGGCTGTTCGTGGGTTCCGGCGCGGGCATAGCGACGGCAGGACCCGCGGTACTGCTGTCCTATGTGATCTCCGGGGCGATCGTCCTGGCCGTGATGCGCATGCTTGGCGAGATGGTGGCGGAGGACCCGAATCCGGGGGCGTTTTCCTACTACGCGGACAAGGCCCTCGGGCCCGCCGCCGGATTCGCGATCGGCTGGCTGTGGTGGATCGAGATGGGGCTGGTGGTCGCGACCGAAGCAACCGCGGCGGCACGGTACCTCAATACGCTCGTCCCCGTTTTCCCGCAGTGGGGATTCGCACTGATCATCATGGTGGTCTTCACGGGAATCAACTTGTTCAAGGTGGGAAGTTTCGGTGAATTCGAATTCTGGTTCTCGCTGATCAAGATCGCCTTCGTGGCGGTTTTCCTGGCGCTCGGAATGGCCTTCCTTCTCGGCTTCTCCCCAGCGCCCTCACCCGGGTGGGGGAACCTGCTGGGAAGCGACTTCATGCCCCACGGATTCAGGGGAGTCGCATCGGCTCTGCTGGTCGTGATCTTCGCCTTCGGGGGTGTGGAGATAGTCGCTGTCGCCGCCGCTGAGACCGCCGACCCGGAACGCAGCATCAGGAAGGCCGTCAACACGATCCTGTGGCGCATCCTCATCTTCTACATGGGTGCTGTGACGATCATGCTGCTCGCCCTGCCCTGGAACGACCCCGCCCTCAAGGAAGCGCCCTTCGTCGCAGTCCTGAACACGGCGGGACTGCCCGCCATCGCGGCACTCATCGGGATCGTAATCGTCGTTGCGCTGCTGTCCTCGCTCAACGCGAATCTCTACGGCGGGTCGCGCATGATCTTCTCGCTCGCCGAGCGACGCATGGGGCCCGCGATGATGCGCGGCACGAACGCTCGCGGCGTGCCCGTGGCAGCCGTGCTGTCCACCTCGTTCCTCGGGTTTATCGCGGCGGCGCTGAACTACTTCTGGGCGGAGGAGGTGCTGAAATTCCTGCTGAACATGGTCGGCTCCACCATGATCGTCATCTGGCTGGGGATCATCATCTCGCACCTGGCTCTGCGTCGCCGCGCCGTCCGCGACGGCAATCCCTCATCCACGGGCTTCCCGGTGGCCCTGTCCTGGGCAACCCTGGTCGCGGTGGTCGTGGTGGTCGCGCTCGGGTTCACGGTGCCCGAGATCGCAATGCAACTCTCCAGTACCTTCGTCCTGACGGCCCTGCTCGCAGCGGTCGGAGGCTGGCTCGCCACACGTGCGGGCGGCACTGGCCCAGGGAGTGAACCAGCCGCGAACAACAGGATGTGAGGAGGGCTCGCGGACCCTGGGCAGAGGCCGAGCAGTGTTCCTGCTTCACCGGTCCCGAAGATGCCTGCCAGCTTCCGTGGTAGCGTTTCGTCCTTGCACCACTCGCACGATGCTCAGCGCCCGAGGCGCATCGAGCAGAACAATCTGGCCGGGACGTCACCCAATACCCGGCGATCAATTCTGGAAGGCAATACCTTGACCCATCACGCCATGAGCGAGAACACGCGCAACGCCATCGAACTCGTCGACACCTACGCGGCACACAACTACTCGCCGCTGCCCGTCGTCGTCACCGAGGCGTCCGGCGCGTGGCTGACGGATGTGGACGGTCGCCGCTACCTGGACTGCCTTGCCGCCTACTCGGCCCTCAACTTCGGGCACGGCAACCCCACCTTCATCGATGTCGCGAAACGCCAACTGGACCGGCTCACCCTCACCAGCCGGGCCGCGCACTCCGACTGGCTCGGTCCGTTCGCCCAGAAACTGGCGCGCCTCGCGGGTAAGGACATGGTCCTGCCGATGAACACCGGCGCCGAGGCGGTCGAAACCGCCATCAAGGCGGCCCGCAAGTGGGGTCACCAGGTCAAGGGACTACCGCAGGACCGCGGCGAGATCATCGCCATGCACGGCAACTTCCACGGTCGCACCACAACGATCATCAGCTTCAGCGACGACGAGACCGCGCGTGCCGACTTCGGTCCCTACAGCCCCGGGTTCCGGCTCGCCGATTTCGGTGACGTCGGCTCCCTGCAGCAGGCCATCACACCCGAGACCGTCGCCATGCTGCTGGAACCCATCCAGGGCGAGGCCGGCATCATCGTGCCGCCGGCGGGATACCTTCGCGAAGTGCGGGAACTCACCCGCAGGAACAACATCCTGCTGATCTGCGACGAGGTACAGACCGGTATGGGCCGTACCGGCACCACGTTCCGGTACCAGGCCGAGGGTATCGAGCCCGACATCATCACCGTCGGCAAGGCCCTGGGCGCGGGCATCGTGCCGCTGTCAGCGGTGATCGCCGACCGCGAGATCCTCGGGTTGCTGCAACCGGGCCAGCACGGATCGACCTTTGGTGGCAACCCTCTCGCGTGCGCTATCGGGTCGGCTGTCTGTGACGTGCTGGCCACCGGCGAGTACCAGCGCCGCTCCACTGAGCTGGGCGAGCGCCTGCACGCCGGACTCGAGACTCTCGTCGGTCACGGTGTGACCGCGGTTCGGGGCGCTGGGCTGTGGGCTGGCGTCGACATCGATCCTGCGATAGGCACCGCCAAGGACGTGAGCCTGGATCTCCTCGATCACGGCATTCTGGTGAAGGACACCCACGGCCAGACCCTCCGGTTTGCGCCCCCGCTAGTGATCACCGAGGACGAGATCGATCTCATCGTGCGTGAACTCCGGGCCGTGCTGGAGCAGCGCCTCGCACGGCATTCCTGAAGCGGGAGAAGACCTGCTCAATGCCGGATGCAGCCGTCGAACTGACCATCGAGCGGGTGCTGTGTGCTGTGGAGTGCGTACCTGCTGGGCGGGTGGTCAGCTACGGCGATGTCGCGGAGCTGGTGGGCACGTCTGCCCGGCGGGTGGGGGCAGTCATGGCCTCCGCCGGGCCGGGGGTGCCGTGGTGGCGGGTGGTCAACGCTGCGGGACGCCTGCCCGATCATCTGACGGCGGAGGCGTCCCAGTACTGGGCCGAGGAGGGGACCCCTGCGGTCGACGGGCGGTGTGTGATGTCGCGGGCCCGGGCCGACCTGCCCCGGCTGGCCGCGGACCACGAGACCCGGCTCGCCGAGTGGGAAACCGGGTCTCGGGACCTGAACTCACTCGCAGGTCAGTAGCCCCGCCGACTCCTTCAGCGCCAGCACTCGACCGGCGGATTCGGCCAGACGATCGGCGTTGCCCGGGTCTTCAGCCGCCCAGGCGATGGTGGCCTTCAGCATCTCGTCCATCAGCGACGGATCGGCGTTGATGAGCAGATCCCCACCCGCTGCGAAGAACCGGACGGCCCGGTCGCCGGGTTTGACATTCCCCACAGCGACCGCTGCGCCCAGGTCGTCGCTGATCGCCACCCCCTGGAAGCCGAGGTCGCCACGCAGCATGTCGGTGACGATCTTCTTGCTGAAAACCCCCTCCTGGTCCGGGTCGATCCGGGTGAAGATCGCCGACGAGATCATCACCGAATCAGCTCCGGCCTCAATACCCTTGCGGAACGGTTCCAGGGATTCGCCGTCGATCGTGATGTCGCTGTCCTTCGCCACCCCGTGGTCGGTGTTGACCGTCACCTCACCCAGCCCGGGAAAGTGTTTCAGGGAGGTCGCGATTCTGGCGTCCTGCATGCCCTGGGTGAACTCCACCACCGACCTGCTCACCGCGGTGACGTCATTGCCGAAATTGCGGTTGAGTTTCCCGATCGGGGCGTTGCTGTCCTGCTTGTCCTTGGGCACCACGTCCGCGACCGGCGCGAGGTCGTAGTGGATACCTGCGTCCGCCAACTCCGCGCCCCACGTCTGGGCTCTGCTTCGCAACTGGCCGTCCGCCAGCGACCCCTGCTCGGCGGCGTTCGGGATGTCGCTGAATCCCGGTCCCTTGAGGCGCTGTATGTGACCACCCTCCTGGTCGACGGCGATCAGCAGCGGCATCCCGGAAGACTGTATCTCTCCCAGCTCGGAGGTGATCGCGCTGATCCGGGAGGCGCCCTCGCTGCTGTTGCCGAGTAGCACCACGGCCCCGATGCTTCCTGACTCGATGGCTTTGCGGGTCTTGTCGTCCAACCCGGAGGTGCTCACCCCGATCATGAACAACTGTCCCGCCTGCTGCTCGGTGGTCAGGGAATCCGCTTTCGCGCGGCATCTCACCGCAGCAGGTGTGGGTGAGGGGGAGGGCGACGAATCGGGTAGTCCATTGGAAGTGGCTGTGTGTGAGGCCTCCGTGATGGTGTGCGGAGCCAGGGAATTCGCCACAGGCTCTGCCGAGCAGCCGACCAGGAGCGATGCGCAGGTTGCTGCCACGGCGATCCGCGGCAGACGGCCGCAGCGCCACGGGATTGCTTTCTTCGCGCGTGTCCGATGCATCGCATCCGTTGCTGTCATCACTGCCTCCGCTCTTGCTGCTCGTGGTCCGGTCCTGTTTCTGAGCGGGAATGGTAGTCGCCCAGGGGTCATGGCTGGTGACGGTTTCGCGGAGGAGGAGCCGACTGCGAGCAGGATTCACGGTGCGGGATCCGGGTGATCCTTCCTGGTGCGCACCGCCCCGACGAGAGCCAGCGCGAAGAACAGGAGCAATAGCACGGTGATGAGGGTTTTGTGGGCATGCAGCTCGGGGATCAGCATGAAGCAGGACAATTCGATGGCCACGAAGAGCGGGAGCAGTGTTTGTGTTCTTCTGTGAGGAATCATTGCGACCCTCTTGGTCGTCAAGATGTGGCATCCTCGACTGTATGGGCCCAGTATTTCCTTTATAAAAGCACCGGATTCGGTGATCAAGAAGGAAACCGGAAGCGTCAACGGCTTTCGGGGCTCGGGTTTCCCGGGTCCTACGATGAGTTCGTGCGTCATGTCACCGGCCCGCGGTGATTATTGCCCCGGGCGGGGGCTACATGATGCTGTCGCAACGCGAGTCCGATCCGGTGGCCCTGCTGCTCAGCTCATAAACACCGGGCATGTAGCTGTATACGAACAGTCCGGTCAGCAAGGTCACGAAGTAAACCGCAAGGTGGATGGAACATGACTTGCATTCTTATCCATGGGGGAGGCAGGTCGATCTAGATGCGGTTGCGCGTGAGATCATGCGCTGCGACCACGCGGACCGGTTGGGAGAGTGGGCTTGATACGCTGTGCCGGATCGTTGGATCGGAGCGGTGAGGACCCGGTGGAGGAGATGCGCTGTGGAAATTGTTCTGTTACCCGCAGAAGATCGTCAGCAGATCGACACCTTCAGTGTCGCGTACATCGATGACCCGCTGACCTTCGCCGAGCTGTACGACGCTTTCTGGAACGTGGCCGCTGGGCGGACGGGGAAGTGTTTCCTGAGCCTGGATTCCCTCGACCAGTGCATCTATACGTCCATGCACGCCGTCGAGCAGCACGACATGGACGACGAACTGACCCTGGACATCCCTGAGGATGAGGACCCCGCGCAGCTTCGGGCATATGACGTGGCGAGGTTCAAGGTGATCCACGACGTTCTGAGCGACCCCGACCGGGCGGTCGGGTTCGACAGTGCTGGGGAGGAACTGGACATCGACGAAGACGTCGTATCGGCGCTGGTGAGGATCCAACGGAATTCTGAGGCAATCCTGGAGGAATCTCACGTCGTCCAGTGTCTGCCGACCAGTGATCCGGTGGATCTGCTGGCAAACATCCCCAACGGCTATTTTGACGGCGATATCGGCCCGTTCGGTACCGTGGCCATCGCCCGACGGATGCTGACGCACGGATACGAGCTTTTCGGGATCGGGGCTCGACTGCTGGGATTCATTCGGACCACGGAGCCAACTCCGGCGCTGGTCGAGGACTTGAAGCTGCTGTATCGACAGAAAACCGGTGTGTGGGAGGAACTGTTGTCGGTGCTGGCTGACTCCAGGTTCTTGTTCCTCGGCTACACACAGGACTTCCCGGAGGTCGTGGAATGAAGACGCGGGGTAGAAGATGTCTGGGACATTCGCGGCGGTCCTCTGACGATTGCACTGCACGAGGTGCGTGCCCTGGGCGCTGAATTCCCGGAAGGTCAGCGCCCTGAGGGTCATACGATGATGCGCATGCGTCATGTCACCGTTGATCTGAACCAGGAGAGATCCGCCACCCTGGAGGCGGTCCTCTTTGACGTTCCTTCCATCAAAGAACAACCGACCCCGTTGGAACATCCCCGGCCCGCGGTGATCATTGCCCCGGGTGGGGGCTACATGATGCTGTCGCAACGCGAATCCGATCCGGTGGCGGTCGCTTTTCTGCGTCGCGGGTTCAACGTGTTCGTGTTGCGCTACTCACTGCGGGAACACGCCGCCTATCCCAATCCCGCCGTCGACGCGGCACAGGCCGTGCGGTGGATACGCACCCATGCCGGCGAGCTGGGTGTCGATCCACGGCAGGTGAACCTCCTGGGATTCTCAGCGGGCGGGCACGTCGCCGCACTGCTAGGCACCCACTGGAACCGCGACGATCTGCTGGCAGCCGAACGCGCCGAGTACGAGGCCACCGGTCGGGGTGACCTGTTGCGTCACGGTTCGCGACCCGACGCGCTCGTGATCTGCTACGGGGCGCTCAGCGTCGACTGGGTGGACGGTGACGAGGAGATCCTGCGCACCGCGGCCCGTGTGGACTGCATCTCGGCGGTGACCGGGGAGACCCCGCCCGCCTTCGTGTGGACCACCGGTCAGGACGAAGTGGTGCCGCCCTCGCAGTCGCTGCGTTTCGTCACCGCGCTGGCTGAGGCCGGGGTACCGTTCGAATACCACCACTTCCAGTGGGGCCGGCACGGCCTGTCGATCGCCGACGAGCTGTGCAGCGCCGACCGGGAATCGTTGCCGGTCAATGTGGCTTCCTGGGTGGACTTGGCAGCCACCTGGCTGCGCAAGATCGGAGAAGAAAATGACCAATGCATGGAGTGATCTGGATGCCTACACCAACCTGCCGAGGCTGGGATCGCTGGAGATCTCCTCGCAGGGACGGGTGGTGGTTTCCGTCGCCCACCGGAACCGGGAACACACCGGCTACCGGTCTTCGTGGTGGGAACTCGATCCCGAGGGTCAGCGACCCGCGCGGTGCCTGACCCGTTCGGAGAAGGGCGAGAGCTTCGGCGTCTTCACCGCGGACGGGGATTTCCTGTTCGGTTCGAAACGACCCGTGCCCGGCACCGACGAGACGAAACCGGAGGAGGACGACGGTGTGGTCTGGTTGCTGCCAGCCGCAGGGGGTGAAGCGTATCCGGTGGCGCGTCGCTCCGGAGGGTTCAACGGGGTCGTCGCCGCGACCGGTTCCAGCACGGTGATCACCCGTACCCCGGCCCACATCGGTGCCGCGGACGACGAGGTCGACGCCGCCACACGCAAGGCCCGCCGCGAACGCAAGGTGACCGCCATTCTTCACGACAGCTACCCGGTCCGGTACTGGGATCACGACTTGGGGCCCGTAGCCGACAGGCTCGCGGTTCTGGATCTCAACGGCGGTTGCGAACCGCTGACCGGGGATGTGGGACGTGCCCTGGAGGAGACGACGCTGTCGCTGAGCGCCGACGGTCAGAGACTCGCCGCAGGCTGGGCCTCGCCGCGGGGAGTTGCGGAGGTGGCCCTGTCCGTGGCGGTCATCGACGTGACGACGGGGCAATGCCGGATGGTCGCCTCCGACGACGCCGACGAGTTCACGAGTCCTGTGATCTCCCGTGATGGCCAGTTGATCGCGTGCGTGCGCGTCACCCGCTCCACCCCGGAAACCGCTCCGGTGAAGCACTTGTGGCTGGTCGGGGAGGACGGCGAGGGCAGGGAACTGGCTCCTGACTGGGATCGCTGGGGCACGCCGGTGGCCTTCAGCCCCGATGCCGGGACGCTCTACGCCGTGGCCGACGAGGACGGTGACTCCCCGGTGTTCGCCATCGACGTGGCCTCCGGAAAGGCGCGCCGCCTCACCGGCGAGGGCGCTTTCACCTCGGTGCGGATCACCGAGGATGGCCGGAGACTGTACGCCGTGCGGTCGTCCTACCAGGATCCGGGCAGCGTCGTCGCTATCGACACCGCCACCGGGGAAACCACCGGGCTTCCGGTGCCCGTCGACTACCCGGAGCTGCCCGGTCGGGTGGAGCGCGTTGAGACCACTGCCGCCGATGGGGCGCGCGTTCCCGGCTACCTGCTGCTGCCTTCCGGTGACGGTCCCGCGCCACTGGCGTTGTGGATCCATGGTGGTCCGTTGGGTTCCTGGAACTCGTGGAGCTGGCGCTGGTGTCCGTGGCTGCTGGTCAGCCGGGGCTGGGCGGTGCTGCTGCCCGATCCGGCGCTGTCCACGGGATACGGCCAGGACCACATCCAGCGCGGCTGGGGACGTTGGGGTGCGGAACCGTTTACCGACCTGATGGCCCTGACCGACCACGTCGTCGCCCGGGACGACATCGACCCGGACCGCACCGTCGCCATGGGTGGGTCGTTCGGCGGCTACATGGCCAACTGGGTGGCGGGCCACACGGACCGGTTCCGTGCCATCGTCACCCACGCCAGCCTGTGGAACCTGGATGTCTTCGGCAACACCACCGATGCCGCCTGGTATTGGGAACGTGAGATATCGCCCGAGATGCGGGAACGGTACTCGCCACACCGGGCCGTGGCCGACATCGTCACCCCGATGCTGGTTATCCACGGCGACAGGGACTACCGGGTGCCGATCGGCGAGGGCCTGGCCCTGTGGCGAGAACTGGCCGCTGGGTGGGAGGGGAAACCGGAGGACTTCCCGCACAGATTCCTGTATTTCCCCGACGAGAACCACTGGATTTTGTCCCCACAGCACGCCGAGCTCTGGTACGAGACCGTGTTCTCCTTCATCGAGGCGGGCATCGGCAAGGCCGGGTTCACCCGGCCCGAGCTGCTCTGATCCGGTTCACTGGCCGGGCCGGGAAGCATCCGGTTCGGCTCGGTCGGCCTGCGGGGCGGTGCCGTGCTGGTCGACCGCCTGGGAGAGGAGCGTTGGATACCCGGCCAATCGGTCCGCGATGGCGCCGGTCAGTTGCTCCAGCGGACCCGAGACGAACACCTGCGACCACGCCCCGCACGCCACCACCAGCCCGAGACACAACCATCCCCCGACCCCGCCGTCGGCGAGGAGTCCATCCGGTTGGGCATCGGTCAGGACCACGACGTGGACCACATATGCCGTCAACGCCATCGACCCGACGCCCGTCAGGGGCAGCAGCACCCACCGCGACCACGGCAACCGACCCAGCAACACCAGACCGGAGATCACCGCGAGCGCCAGCCCCCCCGAGGAGAACACCTCGAAGGCGGTGCCCGAGGTGGGCTCGAAGGACCACAGCGCCTGCTGCCAGTCGATGCCGGTCGCCGGATCCGTGGTCTGGTCGATCCCGGTGGTCGAGGTGGCCGTGCGTTGGACGTCGGCGAACAGCGGCGCCGGGGAACCGGCGGAGACGACGAACGGCGCCGCGAAACCGGCGAACAGCACCAGACCGGCCACCAGGAAACCCTGCAGTGCCCTGGTGTTGTCTAGTCCGAAACGCCCCAAGGCCATGCCTGCCAGGACGAAGGCCATCCACACCAGGGCGGGAGAGACGGTGGTCACAAGCAGAGTGGGGACGACATTTCCCCCGAGGTCGGGGGAGCCGTATCCCCAGGTGGGGATCCACAACGGCAATCCGGTCACCAGCAGCTTGCCCACCAACGCCAGACCGCAGGCCACGACCAGGAGGGTGCGGGGACGCCAGCGCAGCGCGGGCAGGGAGAGGACGAACCAGAAGGCGTAGGAGGCCAGGATCACCTGGATGGTGGTCGGGATCATCGACAACACCCCGGCGATCAGAAGCAACACGACGGCCCGGCCCAGGATGGTGGTGCGGGCCCGCAGCAGGTCCTCGCCCTCGACCCTCCGGGATCCCCCGCTGATCATCGCCAAGGACACCCCAGCCACGGTGGCGAACAGGATGCCCGAGCGACCGTGGACGAAACCGAGCAGCGCGGCCGGTCCCGAACCCCAGGCGGGGGTGAGCACCGAGTGCGCGATCACCATGCCCAGGACGGCCAGGCCGCGGGCTGCGTCGAGCCCGGGGACGCGGGGCCCCGGGAATCGGTCACGGCGTGGCTGTGGCCACCAGGGACGGGCAGGTCGGAGGGGGAGCGGCATCTGCTGGGTGACTGACACTCAGCAAACCTAGGCCACTTCGGGACCGGGCGTGGATTTTCCGCGAATGTCTATGGGCGTGGCAGTTGAGACCGGGGCAGGAAAGGGCCTGCTGGAGACGCGAATTCTTGAACGCTGTTCAAGCGTTGACCCCTATCAGCAGGGGATGAGACTCGGATCGAAAGTGGCGCGTCGATGGAGGGGGTGCTTTCCCCAGAGTTGTCCCGGCGTGGTTGGATAGGGACCATGAGTCCTCGAAAGATCGGCGTCACCGAAGTAGCCCTCCGGGACGCACACCAGAGTTTGATGGCAACCCGAATGGCCATGGAAGACATGGTCGATGCCTGCGCAGACATCGATGCCGCAGGTTACTGGTCCGTGGAGTGTTGGGGTGGTGCCACCTTCGACTCCTGTATCCGCTTCCTTAACGAGGATCCCTGGGTCAGGCTCCGCACGTTCCGTGAACTGATGCCCAATTCCCGTCTTCAGATGCTGCTGCGTGGCCAGAACCTGCTCGGCTACCGCCACTACGAGGACACGGTGGTGGAGGAGTTCGTCGAGAAGTCGGCAGAAAACGGCATGGACGTCTTCCGTGTCTTCGACGCCCTCAACGATCCCCGTAACATGGCCAAGGCGATGCAGGCCGTCAAGAAGGTCGGCAAGCACGCCCAGGGCACCATCTGCTACACCATCTCGCCGGTTCACACCGTCGAGGGCTATGTGAAGCTCGCCGGGCAGCTCATTGACATGGGCGCCGAGTCGATCGCCCTCAAGGACATGGCCGCCCTCCTCCAGCCGCAGCCCGCCTACGACATCATCCGCGGTATCAAGGAAACCTACGGCGACATTCAGATCAACGTTCACTGCCACTCCACCACGGGCGTCACCCTCGTCAGCCTCATGAAGGCCATCGAGGCGGGTGCCGATGTGGTCGACACGGCCATCTCGTCGATGAGCCTTGGCCCCGGCCACAACCCGACTGAATCCTTCGTGGAAATGCTCGAGGGCACCGGCTACACCACCGACCTCGACATGGATCGCCTCGTCAAGATCCGCGACCACTTCGCGAAGATCCGCCCGAAGTACGCCGAGTTCGAGTCGGCCACGCTGGTGGACACCGGCATCTTCTCCTCCCAGATCCCCGGCGGCATGCTCTCCAACATGGAATCGCAGCTCAAGGCCCAGGGCGCGGGCGACCGCATTGATGAGGTCATGGCCGAGGTGCCGCGGGTCAAGGCCGACGCAGGCCATCCGCCGCTGGTCACCCCGTCCTCCCAGATCGTCGGCACCCAGGCCGTTTTCAACGTCCTGATGGGCCGCTACAAGGTGCTGACGGGCGAGTTCGCGGACCTCATGCTCGGTTACTACGGCGAATGCCTCGGTGAGCGCAACCCCGAGGTCATCAAGCTGGCGCAGGCCCAGGCCAAGAAAGAGCCCATCACGGTGCGTCCCGCGGACCTGCTCAAGCCCGAATGGGACGAGCTCGTCACCCAGGCCAAGGAACTCGAAGGTGCCGACGGCACCGAGGAGGACGTCCTGACCAACGCCATGTTCCCGGGAGTGGCTCCCGGGTTCTTCAAGACCCGCGCTGAGGGTCCCAAGAACGTCGGCAAGACCGCTGAGCAGCTGGCCGCCGAGGAAGAGGCCGCCAAGCGCAAGGCCCAGGGGATTTCCGGTCCCGTCAAGTACAACGTCACCATCGCTGGCCGTTCGCACAGCGTTTCCGTCGAGCCCGCCTGAGGAGCGAAATGAGCAAGCAACACACCATGGCCGAGCGCCTTCAGCAGCTCGAGGAGGCCCGGACAAAGGTCGAGGCCGGAGGCGGCGCCGACAAGCTGGACAAGCAGCGTGACCGCGGCAAGATGACCGCCCGCGACCGCATCGAAGAGCTGATCGATGAAGGCTCCTTCCAGGAAACCGGCGCTTTCCGCCGCAACCGCACCACCACCTTCGGCATGGACAAGGCCTACATGGCCGCCGACGGCGTGGTGACGGGATCCGCGACCGTGCTGGGTCGCCCCGTCCACCTGGCCAGCCAGGACTTCACCGTGATGGGTGGGTCGGCTGGTGAAACCCACTCCATCAAGGTCACCGAGATGCTGGAGGCGTCGCTGGAGACCGGCACCCCGTTCATCTTCATCAACGATTCGGGCGGCGCCCGCGTGCAGGAGGGCATCGACTCCCTGTCCGGCTACGGCAAGGTCTTCTACGCCAACGTGCTGCTCTCGGGCGCGGTGCCGCAGATCTCGATCATCGCCGGTCCCTGCGCCGGTGGCGCGGCCTACTCCCCGGCCCTGACCGACTTCATCATCCAGACCCGCAAGGCCCACATGTTCATCACGGGCCCGGGTGTGATCAAGCAGGTCACGGGCGAGGAAGTCACCCAGGACGCCCTCGGTGGCGCCGACGCCCACATGGGTCGCTCCGGTGTCATCGACTTCGTGGCCGACGATGACGAGCAGGCCATCCTGATCGCGAAGAAGCTGCTCAGCTTCCTGCCGCAGAACAACTCCGAGGAGCCCCCGATCGTCGATCCCGACGATTCGATCGAGCCCAACGAGAAGCTGCGCGAGATCATTCCGCTCGAGAGCAACAAGGGCTACGACATCCGCGATGTCATCGCCGAAATCGTCGATCACCGCGACTTCCTCGAGGTCCAGGCCGGCTGGGCCAAGAGCATCGTGGTCGGCTTCGCCCGCATCAACGGTCG
>ERZ773076.515-NODE-515-length-19278-cov-6.747386_pt1 | contig 19278 bp, 19 predicted proteins | sample MGYA00580613_ERZ773076 | MGnify/ENA primary metagenome ERZ773076 (study PRJEB29015, sample SAMEA2738005) | human oral metagenome | biome: human oral; feature: human-associated habitat; material: dental | place: China | collected 2057 ...
AGAAGAATAAAAGCCTTGTTAAATTGGATAAGAGGAATAGGAAAAGAAGAAAAAGCAGAAAACGAAAATACAAAGTCCACCCTCCCACCTAAAGAAAATCTGTTATCATTTTTTGAAAATCTTATACATAAAAACGCAGATAAGAATAATGCAGACTTAGAGAAATATATTGAGAGTTATCAATTACTCAAAGAAAAAAACATTACAAGTATCAATCAATTAAAAGAGAGCATCACCGATTTACGAGATAAGAACTACAAGACCACAAGAGCCTTAAAAGATACCGAGAAAAAGATTGATGATAGAATACAACTCATAGACCAATCAGAAAAATATTTGAAGAATAAAGACACCTACAAAGTCTATGCAAAATTAAAGAAAAGTAAACAGGAAGATTTTTATAACGAGCATACGGCTGAGCTTATTTTATTTGAAAGTACTAAGAAATATTTGAAAGACCATTTAGGAGAAAGTAAAACCTTAGCCATCAGTAAATGGAAAACAGAAGTTAGCACTTTGAAGAAAGAGAAAAAGAGCCTTTACAATCAAATATTAGAGATAAGAGAAGAAGTAGAACAAGCAGAAAAAGTTAAGACCTGTATAGAGCAGTTACAGGAACAAAAAAGGCAACTATCACAGGTAAAGAGGAATGAGTTAGACCTATAAAATCAATCGGAAAAATGGTATAATTATAAATAGTTATTTGATTTTGGAGGAGGTTAAATTTATGAATGAAAGAGAGAAAATCATTCGTTTATGGTTTGACATGTGGCTTACACAACAAGACTTAGGGATAGATGAAATTTTTTCTGATGATGTAATTTATATTGAGAGTTGGTGTCCTAAGTATGAAAACCGTCAAACAGTAAAGCACTGGTTTAACGAGTGGAATACAAGAGGAATAGTGCTTGCGTGGGATATAAAGCAATTTTTTCATAAGGATAATCAAACTATTGTAGAATGGCACTTCAAAAATAAAATGAATGAGGGGAAAGTTGAAGAATTTGACGGTATTTCTTTGATTGTTTGGACAGTCGATAATAAGATAAAAGCATTAAAAGAGTTTGGCTGTAATTGCAATAACTACAATCCGTATAAAGAGAGTGAAACACCCTTATTTAGAGATGAAAAAGCAAATTGGTTTTGAGGAGATAAAATATTGATAGAAAGTAGACCTGAGTTTGATAAAATTACATCGTTTGATGAATTTAGTAAATACTATTGGTATCGTGAAGAACTTTCACAGATATGCAAGTCATTAGGATTAGAATATAGAGGTATAAAACAAGAACTCAATTATATTATTGAGCAGTACTTTAAGGGCAATTTGATTAAAAAATCATCAATAAAAAATGAAAAGAAACAAGTAGAAACTATTACCTTAGATACGCCATTACTTGAATGTGGGTTCTCCTTTAACACACAATTTAGAGAATATTTTTCAATTTTAACAGATGTTTCACCATTTAAATTTACTGCTGATATGGCTACTGCTTGGAGAAAAATAAAAAGAGAAAATGATTTGAGTTTTACAATTCAAGATATGCTGAAAGTTTATTATGGAAAATCGGATTATGCCAAGTATGATAATTCGGTTTGTCAATGGAATCAATTTTTAAAGGATTTCTGTGCAGATGAAAATAGTTGCAACTATTCAAATAAATTAAAAGTAGCTTCCATTCTTTGGAAAGAAGTAAGAAATTCAAGAAATGAAAAAATTTATTCAAAGAATCTTTTGACTGAATATGCTCATAAAATAAAAGAGTATTGCAAGTAGGATATTTTCAGCTTGATAAACTAACAATTTAATAAAAACTAACACATGAACAGTAAATCAAAAAAGGTTTACTGTTTTTCTCTGCCCAAAAGAAAAAAGCCTTATAGAAAAAGCATCCATATATATAAAAAGGTACTTGACAAAACGCTTCCTGGGGAACGAGAAAAGATATAGAGCCGTATGTGGATGAAAAGTTCCAAAACAATATCTTGCTTACTCAAACAGAACGATTAACTATGAATGGCAGACCTGCAAATCCAAAGTATGCAAGAAATAAGAATGTACTTGTTATTGGAGGTTCAGGCTCCGGAAAAACAAGATTTTATGTAAAACCGAACCTAATGCAAATGCACTCTTCATATTGTGTTACAGATCCTAAAGGAACGATAGTCATTGAGTGTGGCAAGATGCTTGAAGATAATGGCTATGAGATAAAAATCTTAAATACCATCAACTTCAAAAAGAGCATGAAGTACAATCCGTTCGCCTATATCCGTTCTGAGAAAGATATTTTGAAATTGGTTCAAACAATTATTGCAAACACCAAGGGAGAGGGTGAAAAAGCAGGTGAAGATTTTTGGGTGAAAGTCGAAAAGCTCTACTATACGGCTTTGATAGGTTATATTTTTTATGAAGCTCCAAGAGAAGAAAAGAACTTTGCAACACTACTGGATATGATAGACGCTTCAGAAGTCAGGGAAGATGATGAAACATATATGAATCCCATTGATAGACTATTTGAAGCATTGGAAAAGAAAGAGCCTACGCACTTTGCGGTAAAGCAATATAAGAAATACAAACTTGCTGCAGGAGTAATAGAATTAAGGAGAACACTTAATCACTATTTTAGTGAAATATGTACTTCTTAATTCTTTTTTTATTGAAAAATTAAGAGAAAGGGGGTAAAAATGAGGAATTTTGAAAAGATAACAGCACTCTATGAGAGATTAAGTCGTGATGATGAACTGCAAGGAGAGAGTAACTCTATCATCAATCAGAAAAAAATATTGGAAGAATACGCAAGCAAAAATAATTTGTCAAACATCATTCACTTTACAGATGATGGAATCAGCGGAACACAGTTTGACAGACCGGGATTTATGGCAATGATGAACGGAGTCAATCAAGGCAATATCGGTTGTATCATTGTAAAAGATATGAGCAGACTTGGCAGAGATTATCTCAAAGTCGGTCAATGTATGGAGATACTAAGACAAAAGGGCGTAAGACTAATCGCTATCAATGATAATGTAGATAGTTTTTACAGAGAAGATGATTTTACTCCCTTTAGAAATATCATGAATGAATGGTATGCAAGAGATACATCAAGAAAAATCCAATCGACTTTCAGGTCAAAAGGCGAAAGTGGGAAACATACTGCAAGCACACCGCCTTATGGCTATATCAAAGATGAAAAAGATAAAAACAAATGGATAGTAGATGAAAAAGCAGCCGAAGTAGTAAGACGAATATTCAATATGACCATGCAAGGCAATGGTCCGTATCGAATAGCAAAGATATTGGAGAGTGAAAAAGTAGATATACCCGCCTATCATCAACAGAAATTAGGCTATGGGCTATATCAAAGCAAAAACTTTGAACATCCCTATCGTTGGTGCAGCTCAACCATAGCAAGCATTTTAAAGAAACAAGAATACTTGGGGCATACAGTCAATTTCAAGACAAGAAAGCATTTCAAGGACAAGAAAAGTAAATATGTATCGGAAGATAACTGGCTTATTTTTGAAAACACGCATGAACCAATCATAGACCAAGAAACCTTTGACAATGTGCAAAGGATAAGAGGAAATGTAAAAAGGTATCCTGACGGTTGGGGAGAATATCACCCACTCACAGGACTGATGTATTGTGCAGATTGTGGGAGCAAGATGTATGTTCATAGAACAAGCAACTATAAGAATATTCCATATTACACTTGCAGTGCCTATACCAAAACCCCTTGCGGCACACTTTGCTCATCAGCACACAGAATAAAAGCAGAAGCGGTCTTAAACCTTATTAGGGAAACACTAAAAGATATTAAAAAAAACCTTGATGAAGATAATGAAGCCTTTATCCGTTCCATTCAAAATGAAATGGAAGAAAAGGAAAAAATAGAGATAGAAAAGAAAAAGATAAGATTAACGGAAAGCCAAAACAGACTTCAGGAACTTGAATGACTGATGTGCAGAATTTACGAAGATATGATCCTGAATAAAATACTGAATAATCGCTATGAAATCCTTAATAATCAATATGAAACGGAGCAGATAACTTTAAGTAAAGAAATTAAGGATTTGGAGCAGACAATATCAAGATATGAAAAAGAAACAGACAGAGCTAAAAAATTTATATCTCTTATCAGTCGTTATGAAAACTTTGATGAACTTACAACCACAATGATAAATGAGTTTGTAGAAAAAATTATCGTACATGAAAGAGATAGAAAAGGAAGTCAGACATCAAAGCAAAAGATAGAAGTTTACTTTAATTTCATAGGTAATTACGAACTTCCACAGGCGGAGTTAAGTGATGAAGAAAAACAAAAACTTGAGGAAGAAGAAAGAAAAATAAAGGAAAGAAAAGACAAGCTACATCAAAATTACCTGAAACGAAAAGCAAGCGGAAAACAGAAAGAGTATGAAGATAAATATAAGGCAAGAAGGGAGCAGAAGAAACAGGAGAAATTAAAGGTTTTAAAAAGAACAGGATACCACAGATAGAGTATAAAAAACAAACCATTTAGAGCGATATAGAGCTTTTTGGGGCGGAAAGAAAAAATGATAAATGCTATCATAATTGAAGTTAGTGTTAGCTAACAATATTATATGGACGAGGTGAGATATATGGAGAAACAAAATAAACTTGAAGCAAAGGACTTGATTAATATTGGAATTTTTACAGTAGTGTATTTTATGATTGAATTTGCTGTTTCAATGTTAGGGTATATTCCAATATTTATTTTACTATTAGTTTTTTTATGCCCATTAGTTTGTGGTGTCCCAAGCATATTCTATATAGTTAAGGTCAAGAAGTTTGGTGTAATTTCAATAACAGGGATACTATTAGGTCTTCTTTATATGCTAATGGGTGGTGGCATAGTTGTCCTTGCTTTTGGAATTATCTTTGGATTTTTAGGAGACTTGATAATAAAAAAAGGTAAATATGAACAATGGAAATATATTTCTATTGGATATAGCGTATTTTCTTTTTGGATAGTTGGCTGTGTTGCAAGATTGTTTATTGGAAGAGAAGCATATTTGGCTAAGGTAGCTGAAGGGTATGGTAAAGTATATGCAGAATCGTTGCGTATGTATACGCCATATTGGATTATTCCTGTGTTGTTTATTATTTGTTTTATAGGAGCATATTTAGGTTCGCTATTAGGAAAGAGTATTCTAAAAAAGCATCTTAAAAAAGCAGGAATAGTATAATGATAGAGGAAATAGTAGTTAGATATAAACCATCATATATTACAATAGATCCACGCACAAAGATTTTTCTTATGGTAACTGTAACGAGCATCATGGCTACTGGAAGCAGTCATGGTGCTATGTTTTATTTGCGACATCTTTTAATGGTTTTGCCCTTTATTGCATTATTTATTTCTAAAAAAGGTAAAGCAGCTATAAGATTTTTGATATTGTATTTGATTATATTTGCATTAAATTTTGTTGTTTTACCTTATACGACAGGATTTTTGAGTTTTTTGGTATTAGCAACAGTAGGTATATATACAAATATATTGCCGGGATTTATTATGGGTTACTATTTAATCAGTACCACTTCTGTTAGTGAATTTATCGCAGCTATGGAAAAACTTAAAGTGTCATATAAAATCATTATTCCGTTTTCGGTAGTATTTAGATTTTTTCCAACAGTTAAAGAAGAATATATTTCTATACAAAATGCCATGAAAATAAAAGGTGTAACAATAAGGAAGAGTCCAATAGAAATGATTGAGTATAGATTAGTTCCTTTGCTAATATCTGTAACAAAAATTGGCGAGGAATTATCTGCATCAGCTTTGACAAGAGGGTTGGGATCTCCGATTAAAAGAACTAATATTTGCAAAATAGGGCTAAAAAAAATAGATTATTTTCTGCTTTTACTTGCGAGCTTATGTTGGGTTGTTTTTATATTTTTTTAGGAGCAAAGTATGATCGAATTTAAAAATGTATCATTTAGATATGCAGAACAAAAAAAATACTCCATTCAAAATATAAACATAAAAATTAAGTCAGGTCAGATAGCTTTGGTTTGTGGAACTTCGGGTAGCGGAAAGACTACTTTAACTAAATTAATTAATGGCTTGATTCCTAATTATTATAATGGGGAACTTAATGGTACTGTGTGTATAAATGGAATTGAAGTAAATAAAATCCCGTTATATGAAACAGCGAAATATGTAGGAAGTGTCTTTCAAAATCCTAAAACTCAATTTTTCACAATTGATACTACAAGTGAATTGGCATTTTGCTTAGAGAATTTTGGATTACCTGAAAAAGAAATTGAAGATAGAATACTAAAAGTAAGTAGTGAATTAAGTATTGAAAATCTAATGGGAAGAAATATATTTAACTTATCAGGAGGAGAAAAGCAAAAAATAGCGTGTTCTTGTGTTTTTGTAAGTGGGCAAGAAATAATTGTATTAGATGAACCTTCATCTAATTTAGATATTTCAGCAACTATGGAACTTAGAAAATTAATTAAATTATGGAAAGAACAAGGTAAGACAGTAGTAATTTCTGAACATAGAATATATTATCTCAAAGGTTTAATAGATAAAGTGATTCATTTAAAAGATGGAAATATCTATTCTGAATATACGGAAGAAGAATTCAATATATTTATGAAAAAAGATAAATGGAAAGCTGGATTAAGACCTTTGGATTTAAATACTTTTCCATTTTGTTTGAATAATGAAGTTAAATGTGAAAGTCAGTTTACAATTTCTGATATGATATATAGTTATCAGAAAGGTGGGTATATACTAAAAATAGGAGAAATAGAATTACCGAAAAACAAAATCATTGGTATTATTGGTCATAATGGTGCAGGAAAATCAACATTTGCTGATTGTTTGTGTGGAATACGTAAAAATGATAAAAGTATGATTTCTTATGAGGGTAGATTATACTACAAAAAGAAGAAATTTAAATTGTGTTTTTTAGTCATGCAAGATGTTAATCATCAACTTTTTACTGAAAGTGTTGAAGATGAAATGTTGCTGTCTATGACACAACTAGATAAAAATAAGTTGTATAATATACTAAAAGAATTAAATCTATATTCACTTAAAAATAATCACCCGATGTCACTATCTGGAGGGGAAAAACAAAGGGTTGCAATAGCGAGTGCGTTAGTTTCAAATAGGGATTTTATTATTCTGGATGAACCTACAAGTGGATTAGACTTATTTCACATGAGAATGGTTGCTGATGAATTAAAGAAACTTAAAAGTAGAGGTAAGTCTATCTTTTTGATAACTCATGATTATGAGATGCTATTAAGTTCTTGTGATTATATTTTACACTTAGAGGATGGCAAAGTTAAAGATAGTTATTTTTTAGATGGAGAAGGTATAAAGAAAATAAAAAAATATTTTATAAGAGAGGAAGTAAGTCTTTAAAAATGTTAAATACGAAAATAATTGAAGAAAGTATGGAATTGTTAACTCGAAGTAACACTTACTCTACATATAAAATGGGAGTTGACGGAGAAGATGGAACTGTATTGTATTACAGTGTTTGCCCAGGAATTTCAGTAATGTACAATAACTTTCATATCGAAAAAGGACCAGATAGAGTTATAGGTGACAGTAATTCTTTTTGTATACACTATTGTATGGAAGGTAGGATAGAAACGGAAGTTTCATCTGGGGAATATTTGTATTTAGGTGCTGGTGATGTGTTGATTGAAAAACTTGATTCCAAATATAGATATTGTAGCTTTCCAACAAAACATTATCATGGGATAACAATTACTTTTTCTCCTGACGAAATGGATGAAAATTTGAATACATTATTGCTAAAATTTTCAATAGATATTAATAGCATTAAGGATACGTTTTTATCAAAATATGTACCTTTTGTTATACATGATGATGTGATTATTAACCATATTTTTGAAGAACTTTATAAAATTCCGGAACTGTTAAAATATGATTACTTAAAATTGAAAGTAATTGAACTGTTGATGCTCTTGAGAGTCGTAGAAAATAAAAATGGAAATTATAAAAATCAATATTTTTATAAATCACAGATAGCAAAAGTAAAAGATATTAAAGAGTTTATAACAAATAATATTGAAGAACATTTTACGATGGAAGAATTATCACAAAAATATAATATTCCGTTGTCTACATTAAAGAACTGTTTTAAAGCAGTTTATGGAGAACCTATTTATCAGTTTATTAGAAATTATAAGATGAATATAGCCTCGACATTGTTGATAAAAACAGATGATTCTATTATCGTTATTGCCGGCAAGGTTGGATATACAAATAGCAGTAAATTTACTGAAGCGTTCAAGAGTGTTATAGGAAAAACTCCGACAGAATATAGAAAAACAGTTATCCAAACAGAGTGAGTACACACTGTTTAGAGGAGAAATAAAATAGAATATTTTTTAGAATAGAATTGTCAATAGAATTGGCAGTTCTATTTTTTTTAGGAGGTTAAAAACTATGAAACAAAAAAGTTGGATTTCAATAGCTTTTTCGTTTGCATCGCAATGCAAATGGAGAATAATTTTATCGGTAATTTTTGCCATTATAGGAGTATTCGCAGGAATAGTGCCATATTGGTGTATATACAAGATCATTACTTTGTTTGTAAATAAAAATATAATCTTAAATCAAATTTTGCATTATTGTATTATAGCTGTTTTAGGATATGGGGTTAGGTATTTATTTCATGGTATTTCAACAACATTGTCTCATTTTTCTGCATATAAAATACTTGAAAACATAAGGTTGAGTTTGGCTAAAAAGTTAATTGATGCTCCTTTAGGATATGTATTAGGAGAATCCGTAGGAAAACTAAAAAGTGTAATAGTTGATAGAGTAGAAACAATTGAATTGCCATTAGCTCATGTGATCCCTGAATGCATATCAAATATAACTCTTTCTATAAGTGTGTTTGCTTATTTGGTGTTCATAGATTGGAGAATGGCAATTTCCATGTTAATTACGGTTCCAATTGCAGGAACAGCTTATATGCTTATGATGAGAAATTTTAATGAGGAATATGCAAAATACATGGAAACAAGCAATTATGTTAATGGAGTAATTGTTGAATATGTAGAAGGTATTGAAGTAATTAAAGCTTTTAATCAATCAACCAATTCATATAAACGATTTGTAGAAGCTATAGAAACTTTCAGAGACTCAACACTGGCTTGGTATAAGGGCGTTTGGAAATATATGAATTTTGGTAACGCAGTACTTCCATCTACATTTTTGGGTGTGTTACCAGTAGGATTGATACTCTATTTGAACGGAGAAATCTCCCCACAGAATTTAGTCATTTCTTTAATTTTATCATTGGGAGTAGTGGGACCTATGATGAATTTTACTAATTATATAAATGAAGCAAAGGCAATAGAATATGCTTTGCATGATGTAGATAAATTACTTCAAATACCAGTATTGAGTAATTCAAAACAAGACATTGAAATAGCAGACTATAATATCAAACTTCAAAATGTTTCTTTTTCATATGATGGAAATATGGCGAATAAAGTGTTATCTAAAATAAATTGTAACTTTGAAAACAAACAATTTATAGCCTTAGTTGGACCATCTGGTAGTGGAAAAACGACAATAGCGAGATTAATAGTAAGATTTTGGGATACTACAGAAGGAAATATTTATATTGGTGGAAAGGATATTAAAGACATACCTATTTCAAAATTAAATGAATTAATCAGCTTTGTTACACAAGACACATATCTATTTAATTGTTCTGTTAAAGAAAATATTAGATTAGGAAATCCGGAAGCAACAGATGATGAAGTTTTACGAGCGGCAAAATTAGCTTGCTGTGATGAATTTATACAAACATTGGAAAATGGATATGACACAATTGTGGGAAATGCAGGAAATAAATTATCTGGTGGAGAAAAGCAGAGAATTTCTATTGCAAGAATGATTTTAAAAGATTCCCCAATTGTTATATTAGATGAAGCTACTGCATTTACAGATCCTGAGAATGAAAGCAAGTTACAACAATCTTTAGGTGCATTATCGAAAGGAAAGCTATTGTTGGTAATTGCTCATAGGCTTTCTACTATTAAAAATGCAGACAGAATTTTTGTTATAAATAGTGGAGAAATTCAGGCGGTTGGAAAGCACGAGGAATTATTAGATACTAATAATCTTTATAAAACTATGTGGCTTGCACATATTGGGGCAAAAAATTGGTCTGCAAATTCAAACGGGAAGGAGGAGTTGTAATGTTCAGAATGATAAAAAGGCTTATAAATTGGACTGGAAATTTTAAAAAGCGTATCTATATCGGGTTTGTGTATGCTTTTATAAATAGTATTTTCACATCAATGCCAATAATTCTCGCTGCATACGGATTGAAATTAATTTGGAATGATTACAATGGTGTTCAAAAAATTGAGTATAAGCAGATATTATATATAACTATTTTAATGATTATTGTGGTTGGTGGGAGATTTGTATTTTCTTATTTAAGGGCGTGTTCACAAGAAAGTGTAGGCTGTGAAGCTACTGCAAAGCAGCGTATTCGATTGGGAAATATTTTGAAGCGAGTTTCCCTAGGGTTCTTTAATAGTAATAATATGGGAGAAATTTCTTCTGCGGTTACAACAGATCTTTCATTTATTGAAATGTTCTCTATGAATATGATCAATACTGTTGTTAATGGATACATTACAGTTTTCGTTATGATCTTGTTTTTGCTATTTTATTGCCCATTGGCAGGAATTATTTCGTTTATTGGAGTAGTTTTATCTGCGATATTCTTATATATTGCGGCTAAAATTAGTGATAGGAATGCAAGTTTGCATCAGAAAGCTCAAGATGACATCGTGGAAAATACAATTGAGTTTTTAAGGGGTATGCAAACAATAAAAGCCTTTAAACAAGAAGGAGTATCAATTAAAGGGATTGAAACAGCATATAAAAATCACAAGGATCTCAATAGTAGAATTGAAGTAGAATACTGTCCATATAATTGCTTGCATCAATTTATTCTTAAAGCAACATCTGTTGGAATAGTGGCAGTAAGTGCATATTTAACATATGTTGGTAAAATGGAGTTCGACATAATGGTAATGATGGATATGTTTTCATTTGTGATGTTTAGTCAGATAGAGCCTTTGAGTAACGCAATTCATGTTATAGAAGTTGTGAATAAAACATTAGATAAATTGTCCAAGATAGAAAATGCAGAGATTATAGATGAGAATGGTAAAGAGGTTGATTTAAATCATTATGATATAAAATTTTCTGATGTTTGTTTTTCGTATGATAAAAAGCAGATATTAAATAATATATCTTTTGATATTTACGAAGGTAGTACGACTGCTATTGTAGGTCCATCTGGTAGTGGAAAGACAACTATTTGTAATTTGATAGCACGATTTTATGATGTAAATAGCGGGTCAATAACTATTGGAGGTCATAATATAAAAGATATAACCTGCGATAGTTTATTAAAGAACATATCAATGGTATTTCAAAAAGTATATCTATTTAATGACAGTATAAAAAATAATATATTATTCGGTAATCCGAGTGCAAGTGATGATGAAATTATAGAAGCATCAAAAAAAGCACATTGTCATGACTTTATTTCAAAATTACCTAATGGATATGACACTATTATAGGAGATGCGGGAGCAACATTATCTGGAGGTGAAAAACAGCGTATTTCAATAGCAAGAGCTATTCTAAAGGATGCACCTATTGTAATTCTTGATGAAGCAACCGCAAGTATTGATCCTGAAAATGAGCATTTAATTCAAAACGCAATCAGTTCACTTACAAAAGGGAAAACTGTCATTGTAATTGCTCATAGGTTAGCAACAATACAAGACTCAGATCAAATATTAGTTATTGATAACGGCAGAGTAGTTCAAAAAGGTACTCATAGAGAATTAGTTGCTCAAGATGGTACTTATAAAAAGTTTATTGATATTAAAGAAAGTGCCGAAGGATGGTGTATTAAATGAATTAGAAGAGTGAGTTATTTTAATGAAATAGCAACCACTTGTTGCTTTTGCTTTAGTTTTTGAATCAAGTGTTTTAATAAAAAAAGCACAAAAAAGTGAAGAAAAACAGTTAATAGTTTTTAAGCCGAGAGGACTTTTTACACCAAAGTGTAGAAGTCCTCCTTTTTTATTCTCAAAAAGCAAAACAGAGAACTTAAAAAGGAGGATAACACAATGGCAAAGAAAGAATATTACCTTTATGTAAAAGGCAAAGCCGTACCTGTAAGTGAAGAAGTCTACAAAGCCTACTGGAAGATAACAGAGCATGAAAAATATCTTTACAAGAAAGATAGAGAACACTGCGTATTACCTTTTTCGTCTTTTGATTATGACGGGCATTTTGTAGATAACATCATAGATGAAAAAATAGACTTAGAAAAAATTGTAGAAGTAAAAATGCGAATTGAAGAACTTCATAGAGCATTAAATACTCTAACAAAAGAAGAACGAGAACTAATGGAAGCCATCTTCTACAAAGAAGAAAGTCTAAGGTCAATCAGCAGAAGAGAGAAAGTTACACATCAAGCAATCAGTGGGAGGAGGGATAGGATTTTAGAAAAACTGAGAAAGATTTTAGAAGATAAAATCTAAAAACTTGGAAAGGTTAAGTGTCAAAAAAAGGTGCTTAACCTTTCTTTATGGAAACAAGCAGATACCAAAATGGAGGAATAAGAAATGAAGAAAGAGAACACATTACAGGAAGTACAGGAACAAATTTCTGAACTTCAGGAAGAAAGAGAAAAGTGCGATGTAAAGCTGAAACAATTACAAAATCAAGGCAAGAAATTAGAAAAGCTGGCAAATGAAAAAGAACGAAAAAGAAGAAATCACAGGCTCATTCAAAGAGGCTTGATAGTAGAAAGAGTAATTGAAAATCCTCTTATGTTTACCAATGAGGAAATAGAAAAGCTGTTAAACATATCTACTCACACAGAAGAATACAGACAAACCTATGAAGAAATAATAAATGGAAAAGATATGGAAGATGAAGCAGACATCGAGTAGATAAAATAAAAAACTTTAGTTTTTTCAGAAGCTCCCTGCAAGGGCAAAAAGCTCCGCAGGACGCAAAGCACCCTTTAGGGTGTATAATTGCGCCCTTAGAAAAACTAAGGGATTTTAACAAGTCTTAAAACATACAAAACTTAATAAAAATGTACTGATAAAGCAGATAGGAAAAGATAGAAAAAATAACCTGTCTGCTTTTTTCTTTACCTGAAAACAAACAAAAAATGAAAGGAGCTTAAAAGTGGCAGAAACATTTCACTTTAGTATTTCCATGATAAGCAGAGGTAAGAGTCAAAGAAAATCGGCAGTCGCAAGTGCAGCATATATCTCTTGTGAGAAAATCAAAAATGAATGGGATGGAGAGGTTCATGACTATCATAATAAAAAAGGACTTTTACATTCAGAAATCTTCTTGCCGGAGAATGCCCCCATAGCATTAAAAGATAGAACTACTTTATGGAACAGCGTTGAACTAAATGAGAAAGCAAGCAACGCACAGCTTGCAAGAAACTTCATTATTGCCTTACCGAAAGAATTATCCTTTGAAGAAAACAAGAAACTCATTACCGACTTTATACGGGAAAATTTTGTATCAAAAGGAATGATAGCAGATCTTGCAATCCATGATGAAAGTGATGAAGAAAATAATAATATCCATGCTCATATTATGACTACCATTAGACCAATCAATGAAAAAGGAGAGTGGCAACCAAAATCAAAAAAAGAATATGTTCTTGATGAAAAGGGAGAAAAGATAAAACTAAAAAGCGGAAACTACAAAACAAGAAAAGTAGAGCTGACAGACTGGAACGATAAAGGCAACGCAGAGAAATGGAGAGAGAATTTTGCAAGCCTTTGTAATCAGTATTTAGAAAAAAATCATCAAGAAAAGAGAGTGGATCATCGCTCCTACAAAAGACAAGGGATAGAAGAAATCCCAACCATTCATTTAGGAGCAAGTGCCAGTGCCTTAGAGAAAAAAGGAATCGAAACCGACAAAGGAAACATCAACCGAGAAATCAAAAAGCATAATTCCTTAGTAAAAGCCATCAAGAACAAGATAAAAGAAATCACCTCTTGGATAGACTCTTTACTTGGAAATCTACAAGCTAAATACGATGAGTATAAACAGACCAAAAAAGATGAACTGGAGAACAAAGCGGAACTCTTTAACCTCTATGAGTATATTTCTATCTACAACGAGATACAGGGAGAAAAAACAAAAAATTTATCCTACTACGGACAGATAAAAAAGGGAAATGCAGACCTAAAGAGATTTGTAAAAGCAATCTACTATCTAAAAGATAATCATCTTCAAACCATAGCAGACCTACAAGGAAAAGTCTTTGAACTGGCAAAGCAAAGTAAAAAGATAAGTGGTGATATTCAAAAAAACACAAAGAATAAAAGACCTAAATCAGTGTGTAAGCTGCATAGACTCTATCAAAGAAAACAAAGAAGTCTATCAGGAATACAAAAGCAAAACCATATTCAAAGACAGCTTTTACAATTCCCATAAAAAAGAAATAGACAGATACCTAAGAGCAAGAAAGACCATAGAAAAAATCACCGGGACATCAGCCATAAAATTAAGTGATTGGCAAAAAGAAATATCAAGCCTTGAAAATGAGATACAAGACTTAACCGAAGATAAAGCTAAAGTACAAGATGAATTTAAGCAGATAGACCATATCAAATATGCAGTAAAGATTGTCAATGATGAGTATGGAATAGATTTATCCATAGAGATAGACAAGGCAATTAAGAGAGGAGATAAACCAAGTGTAATTGCACAACTGAAAAAATTTCAAGAGCAAGAGGAAAGAAAGGGGCAGTACAAACAAGAAGCCAAGGAAAAGGCTAAAGAAAATTATAAAAATAAAGGGGAGGAAAGATAAAAATGGCAGACAACAGAAGATACTATTGGTTAAAATTGAAAGAAGATTTTTTTACAGATAAGAGAATCAAAAGGCTAAGAAAAATATCAGGAGGAGATACCTATACAATCATTTACCTCAAATTGCTTTTGCTTAGCTTAAAAGACAGTGGGAAACTGTATTATGACGGAGTAGAAACAGACTTTATCAAAGAGCTTGCATTAACGATTGATGAAACGGAAGATGATGTAATGGTTACAGTAAATTATCTTGTAGCACAAGGATTGATGGAGATAATCACAGAAAATGACGAGTATTTTTTAACAGAAATCCCAAGTCTTATAGGTTCAGAAACAGCGTCTACAAGGCGTTCGAGGAAATCAAGAGTACAAAAAGCGTTGCAATGCAACACTGATGCAACACCTTGCAACCTTTTGCAACAAAACTGCAACGGAGATATAGAGATAGATAAAGAGATAGATATAGAGTTAGAAAAAGAGGGGGAGAAAGAACAAATATCCCCCTCCCTTTATGGAGAATATAAAAATGTTTCCTTAACTGATGAAGAATATGGAAAATTAAAGGATAAAATGCAAGGTAATAGGGATAAAATGATAGAGAAGCTGTCAACCTATATGCAAAGTACAGGAAGAAACTACAAAGACCATTATGCGACCTTAGTTCATTGGTATGAACAGGACAAAGGGAAATTAAAGGAAAACAGTAAATCAAAAGTATATACCTTTGAAGATTATGACAAGGGGGAACACTTGTAGGCCTCGAATAAGACGGTGGAAAGGCTTTTTAGAGCGTTAATGATAAAATAGGTATCAGACTATAGCTAAGTGTAAAATAGGGCTTAAAATTGCAGTATGGAAAAAATATCGTATTTATGATAAAATGATAATGATATGGTAATAAACTCAGTTATAAGGAGAGGATATATAAATGCGAATTCAATTTACTGTAACCGATGAAGAACTTGAAATTTTAACTAAAAAAGCAATAGAGGGAGGTTTCCCAAGCGTTACTGAATATTGTAAGTGTAGCAGTTTACAAAAAAATACAAGCTATGCTGACTTATATACTACCTTATTAAACAAAATTAGCTCTTTACCGAAGGGCAAAGAATTTGTTTTGAGAGAGTTAATCGCAACACCTCCGGCATTGATTGGCAGATGGTTTTACGAAAATGTAAATAAGAGACTTGTAAAAAATGTGGAACACATCGGAAAAGCTGAAGGTGGAGTAGAAAAATACAAAAAAATATAAGACTTATTCAAATAGCTACGCACTGCATAGCAAATTGGAAAAGGATATTTAGATAATGTTGGAGGTGCATTCATGGCAGAAGAAAACAGAGAGATCGTTATTGTGGATAATAAAACTATACAAGAAAAAATATATTTTATTCGTGGGCAAAAAGTAATGCTTGATTCAGATTTAGCCGAAATATATGGGTATGAAACTAAAAACTTTAATAGACAGGTGAAAAACAACGCAGAAAAATTTGAAGGTGAAGACTTCATGTTCCAATTAACGGACGAAGAAATGGTAGAACTTTCAAGGTGCAAAAATTTCACCTTGAACAGAGGGACTGGTAGAGGAAGTAATATTAAATACAATCCTTATGCCTTTACAGAACAAGGAATCTATATGCTTATGACTGTACTAAGAGGTGAACTTGCTGTTAGGCAAAGTAGAGCTTTAGTTAGAACATTTAAGCAAATGAAAGATTTTATCATAGAAAACCAAGATTTTATCGGTTCAAAAGAATTAGTTCAAATAGCAGTACAGACAAATCAAAATACAAAGGATATAGCTGAAATAAAGTCGCAAATGGCTACAAAAGAAGATTTGAAAAAGGTTATGGATAATTTTATAGATCCGGACACATACAAGCATTTCCTTTTAATGAACGGAGATAAGATTGAAGCAGATGTTGCCTATACCAAAATATATAAGTCTGCAAAGAAAAGCATTTATGTGATAGACAACTATATAGGCTTGAAAACCTTAGAATTATTAAGGGCTGCAAAAGACAATGTTGAGATTATAGTCTTTAGCGACAATGTGAAGAACAAGGATATGCTTACAAAAAATATCCTTAACGATTTTAGAAAAGATTACCCTAATATCAATCTGAAGATGAAAGTCGCAGGGAAAAAATATCACGATAGGTATATTGCTATTGACTATGGAACAGAAAATGAAGACTTTTATCTTTGCGGAGCGTCATCAAAGGACGCAGGAAATAAAATATCAAGTATTACAAAGATAGAGGAATCTTCCAAGGATATGTATCATACGATGTTTGGCGGAATGCTGAACAATAAGGATTTGAAAATTTAATATGTAAATGGTAAAGCGTTATTAAATGAATAGCTATAAGACTTGTGAAAGGCGGTAGAAATAAAACTCTATCGTCTTTTTTTGATTGCAACTAACAGGAGGGAAACTAATATGCACGAAAATAAAAATGAACATAATACAGGAACAAAGACTATAAAGAAGATTGGAAAAGTAACTTATGAGGTTATAGTCCATTTTAATGAAAATGCGACTGAAACTATGCAAGATAAATTGAAAAGGATAATGCTTAGAGAAATGGAGCGAGAAAAAGATAAAAAACCTCATAAAAATGATTAGAAAGTCCTTGACAAGTTGTTACTGGAAAAACAGCTAAATCTATTCTTATTTCATGTGGTGCAAGGCTTGCCCCCTTTGATATTCAAGAACTTAGGGACTTGATGAAAGAAGATGAACTTGAGCTTGATACACTTGGAGATAGAAAGACAGCACTCTTTGTTATTATCTCTGATACCGATGATACCTTTAACTTTGTAGTGTCTATTATGTACTCACAGCTATTTAACCTACTTTGTGATAAGGCAGATGATGAGTACGGAGGAAGATTACCTGTTCATGTAAGATGCCTTCTTGATGAGTTTGCAAATATAGGCTTAATTCCCAAATTTGAGAAATTGATTGCAACAATCCGTTCAAGAGAGATTTCAGCAAGTATTATCTTGCAGGCACAATCTCAGCTAAAGGCAATCTACAAGGACAATGCAGATACTATTATAGGTAACTGTGATAGCACCTTATTTCTTGGCGGAAAGGAGAAAACAACACTTAAAGAGCTATCCGAAACACTTGGAAAGGAAACGATAGATCTATATAACACTTCTGAAACACGCTCCAATGCTAATAGTTATGGACTCAATTACCAAAAGACAGGAAAAGAGCTGATGAGTCAAGATGAGATAACAGTTATGGATGGCAGTAAATGTATTTTTCAGCTTCGAGGTGTCAGACCATTTTTGTCGGATAAGTTCGATATCACAAAGCACAAGAATTATAAGTTACTTGAAGATTTTGATAAAAAGAATGTGTTTGATATTGAAGAATACATCAGAAGAAAAGGCAAAGTTAAGATGAATAGAAATACAGTAATTACAAGATTGTAATATTTTCTGTTATAGCTTTATGTGACATGGGTATATTTGGTATAATAGAACAAATTTGAATTTGTGAGGACGCAAAAATGTTTTTTGAAAAAATTGATAAAAATAGTTGGAAACGAAATGAGTATTTTGAACATTACTTTACGAATATACCTTGCACATACAGTATGACTGTTAAATTGGATATTACACAAATAAAAAAGAAACGAATGAAATTATACCCTGCGATGCTTTATTATCTTGCAACGATTGTAAACCGTCATTCAGAGTTTAGAACGGCAATTAATCAGGAGGGTGAACTGGGAATATATGACGAGATGATACCCAGCTATACCATATTCCATGAGGACACAGAGACATTTTCCAACCTTTGGACACCATACATACCAGATTTCGAAGCATTTTCTATGGCGTATGCGAATGATATGCAACGGTATGGAAGCAATTATGGAATGATAGGAAAACCAGATGTACCCGAAAATGTTTTTAATGTATCGATGATACCATGGTCAACCTTCGATGGCTTTAATCTGAATTTGCAGAAAGGATATGATTATTTGATTCCTATTTTTACGATGGGGAAATATTACAGAGATGATGAAAAAATCATACTTCCTCTCGCCATCCAAGTGCATCATGCAGTGTGTGATGGATTTCATATCTGCCGATTTGTCAATGAACTGCAAGAATTGATAAATAATTAAATCCCAGTTTTTCGAACTGAATATAAGATATTAAAGACGATAGAAAAGCAACATCTATCGTCTTTTTTTAATACCTATTTTAAATTTATATTGCGATCAATAAATAGGAAAAACTCGCAAGAGTTGCTAACTAGTATTTCAAATGCCGCTCACTAATATATACACGACAAAATGCTAGTTCCCTTAAATATGTTACAGAA
>ERZ773076.522-NODE-522-length-19129-cov-14.065534_pt1 | contig 19129 bp, 18 predicted proteins | sample MGYA00580613_ERZ773076 | MGnify/ENA primary metagenome ERZ773076 (study PRJEB29015, sample SAMEA2738005) | human oral metagenome | biome: human oral; feature: human-associated habitat; material: dental | place: China | collected 2057 ...
ACTTGAGTTGTCAATGAGATACCATCAGCTGCATAACCAAAGTCAAGGCTAGCAAGTGAGTTCAAGTTTTGCAACCAACCACCTTTAGCTTTGTTAGATGGGTTAGCACCTGGTGAGAAGAATTCCAATTTAGACAAGTTCACAGAACCATCTTCGTTGAGGTATACCCCTTTGTGGACTGGAGAGTTACCAGTTTGTTTAGAGTAAGCAACGTTAGAAGTGATGGTAAGAAGTGAAACTGTTGCTTCAGCGTTCTTGTAAAGCTTGTGGCTGCGGAGACGAGTAGTGTAAGCTTCGATCAACCATTCTGCCAATTCGTTAGAACGAGGATCGTCTTCACCCCAACGTGGGTAGTCACCGATTGTTTCGTAATCGTAGATGTAGCCATCTTCGTCACGGATTGGTTTAACAGTAGCGTATTTGATTGCTGACAAAGTATCAACAGTGTTGGCAAATCCACAGATACCGAATCCCATGTTAGCGCGTTGGTGAGTTGGCAAGAAGGCCATTTGAACTGCTTCGTAGTTGTACTTATCAGTCATGTAGTGGATGATGTTCAAAGCATCTACGTAAGTGTCAGTCAACCAGTCAAGTGATTTTTCAAAGTTCGCTTTAACTGATTCAAATTCAAGAACTTCGTCACGGATAGGATCGATGTCAAATACTTTGTAGTCTTTATGAACATCGTCGTAACCACCGTTCAAACCAGTAAGAAGGGCTTTAAGAACGTTAACACGAGCACCGAAGTATTGGATGTTGTGGCGTTGTTCTTCATTTTCTGGGTCAAGTGGTGATACACAACATGAGATACAACTCATTTCACCGTATCCGTCTTTAGCCATAGTAGTCACACCTTCGTATTGGATAGAAGAGTGTTTGTGAGACATTGACATACAATAACGACGGAAAGCGTATGGCAATTTATCAGTCCAAAGAACAGTCAAGTTTGGTTCTGGAGAGTTACCGATGTTGTCAAGAGTGTTCAAGAAACGGTAGTCCATCTTAGTAACACGGTGACGTCCGTCAGCACCCATACCAGCCATTGAAGTTGTGATGAATGTTGGGTCACCTGAGTACAATTCGTCGTAAGCTTTAGTACGAGCGAATTTAACTGTACGCAATTTCATAACAAAATCGTCAACGAATTCTTGGATTTCTGATTCAGTGTAAGTACCACGAGCAAGGTCACGTTCTGCGTATACGTCAAGAACGATCGGCACACGTCCAAGTGAAGTAGCGGCACCATTGATGACACGACATACTGCCATGAAGGCGATGTTTGTCCATTGGATAGCTTCTTTAGTATCGAAGGCTGGACGACGAACGTCTACTCCGTAAAGGTCACCAAGGGCAACGACTTGTTGAAGTGCTTGATATTGAAGGTTAACTTCTTCACGAAGACGGATAGTTTCTTCGTCAATTTCTTTGATAGCATTCCAGTCGTTAACTTTTTCTTGCATCAAGTAGTCAGCACCATAAAGGGCAAGACGAGCGTAAACCCCGATGATACGTCCACGTGAGTAAGCATCTGGAAGACCAGTAACTGTGTGAGCGTGACGTGCACGACGGATGTTTGAAGTGTAAGCACGGAAGATACCGTCATTAACTGTAGTTACGTATTTAGTGAAAATTTCGTGTACAGCTGGATCTGGTTCATAACCATGTTCTTTCAAAGCAGTTTCCGCCATACGGATACCACCTTTAGGCATAAAGTTCAATTTGAAGAGTTCATCATTTTGGATACCATAGATAAGTTCATCTTCTTTTGAAATGTAACCTGCAGGGATGTCAGCGATTGAAGTTGGACGAGTATCCATTGGGAAGCGTCCTTCAGCTTCATATCCTGCTTTAGTTTCATCTACGATTTTTTTAATTTTTAGAGAGCGTTCAGTTGGTCCTGCAAGGAAGCTTTCATCACCATCATAAGGTGTGTAGTTTGCTTGAACGAAACGTGATACACTAGCTTTTTCTTTCCAGTCAGTTCCTTTAAAGCCTTCCCATGCTTTTTCAAAAACATCTGTGTTAGTTTTAACAGTTGCCATATTTGGTTCTCCTATAATTCTAGTAACAAGTTATCTGTTACATTATCTAAAAGTATTCTATCACACAGTAACCGCTTACACAACTTTAAAACTGTGATTTTAGAGACATTCTTTTATAATACAGTTTTGAAAACACCTAATCTGTATTATAAATTTCTGTTTTGTAATAGATTTTGGTATTATAAGGGGAGAATGCTTTGTAGGCCCGAAATTTTCTGTGAAGAGCTTTACAAGGAGGTACATCTGAGAAAGGAGGCAAGAAGCCATGCTAGAATTCCCTCTAATTAATGATATCAGTCGGAAAATTATTCATATCGACATGGATGCCTTTTTTGCTCAGGTTGAGATGAGGGACGACCCCAGTATTAAGGACAAGCCGGTTATTATTGGGCATGACCCTAGAAAAACAGGGGGACGTGGTGTGGTATCAACCTGCAATTACGAAGCCAGAAAATACGGTGTCCACTCAGCCATGTCTTCTAAGGAAGCCTACGAACGCTGTCCTAATGCGGTCTTTATCTCAGGAAATTATAGCCATTACCGTGAGGTGGGGATGCAGATTCGTGAGATTTTTAAACGCTACACGGACTTGGTTGAGCCTATGTCTATTGACGAAGCCTATCTTGATGTGACGACCAATAAACTTGGCATCAAGTCGGCCGTTAAGGTTGCTAAACTCATCCAGTATGATATCTGGCAGGAACTCCATCTGACCTGTTCGGCTGGTGTTTCCTACAATAAATTTATTGCCAAACTAGCTTCTGATTTTCAAAAGCCTGCTGGTTTGACTGTGGTATTGCCGGATGAGGCTCAGGAATTTTTGGAAAAGCTACCCATTGAAAAGTTTCATGGGGTAGGTAAAAAATCAGTGGAACGTCTCCATGATATGGACATTTACACTGGTGCAGACCTTTTGAAGATTCCTGAGATAGCCTTAATAGACCGCTTTGGACGTTTTGGATTTGACCTCTTTCGCAAGGCTAGAGGCATTTCCAATAGTCCAGTAAAGCCTAATCGTGTCCGTAAATCTATCGGAAGTGAGCGAACCTATGGTAAGCTCCTATATAATGAAGATGACATCAAGGCTGAGTTGACTAGGAATGCTAGACGGGTAGCGGAAAGCGCCCAGAAAGCTAAAAAAGTGGGTCGTATCATTGTCATCAAGGTTCGCTATTCAGATTTCTCAACCCTAACCAAGCGTATGACCTTGGACAAATCAACCCAGGATTTTGACACCATCGAAAGGATCTCTCATAGCATTTTTGATCAGCTGGAGGAAAATAGCAGTGGTGTACGCCTGTTGGGGGTTACGCTGACAGGCTTGGAAGACCAAGAGGGCAGACAGTTAAACTTAGACGATTTGGCGTAATCGTAATTATATAATAGTAGAGTTTTGATTTTTCCGTTGCCAGTTGACCTTGAAGAATCATCAGACCTATGCTATCTTAATTAGTAAGTAATAGAAATGAGGGAATAAAAGTAGTGAAAAAAGTATTTACTTATCTGGGCTTGATTTTAGCAACCTGCTTGCTTCTTGTAGCCTGTGCTTCAAATAAGCCAGCTGAAAAGAAAAAGACCGAGCCAACTGAGACAGAACGTGCCAAGGCTGATGCGACGATTTTGATTGACACCATGCTTGGAAAATCAAGTAACGGTTTTTCAAAACTCTACGGAGAAAATTACGAAATATGGACCGAAACGAATGTCTTTGAAAAACAGGTTGCAGACACTATTGAAGAGAAGGGATTCACGCCTGAAGAAAATTACACCTATAAGTACATCGAAGGTTATGATGCTAAGACCCCAACTCAAGTGCTTTCAAAGTTTCTCAAAGTACGCCGTAATATGATTGGCAAGATTCAGGACTATAAACTGAAGGATGTTAAAGTCAAGGGAAATGAAGCAACAGTAACTTTTACTTCACGCTCTGTTAGTGCCTATGGAGCTGCAGCTGCTGTTCGTACTCTTCTCTTGAGTCTCTATGATGATAATATTGACAAGTTGGACCAATGGAATCAATCTGATAAGAACGATGAGGAAAAAGGAAAAGCTAAAGATCTTGCAAGTAAGTTTCTTTATGGTGAAAACTTTAACGGAGATTTGACACAATTTAAGGATATTGATAAAGAAATGTCCTATACACCTTTGACAGGTGCTGATGATCTAGAGAAGACCTTCAAGCTTACCAGAGATGATGGTAGTAACTGGACTATTTCTGTAACAGATTATAAAGAACTTGTCGAAGCCTTGGTCGATCATGATGAATCAGGAAGCAGAGCCGTTTACGCCGAACGTATCCATAAGAATTTGTCAGACTATCAACCTGAAGACAGTAGCGACTCAAGCAGTAAGTCATCAGGCAAGGATAAGTAGTGTGGATGATAGATTATTTTTATTTATTCTCCCTCTTAGGATTACAAGGAATGATAGGTTGATAGTATTTCACATGAATGCTAGACAATCAATATTTAATCTAATTAAGTGAAAGATGAAAAGAGTTATCACATCAGTGGCAACTCTTTTCTATCTTGTTATTTCTAGGCTCGCCCCCTATAACCTTTATCTATCACCTCTTAGGTTTTTATTATTAGACGAGTTTGGATGAAGATGGTAAACTGTTATCACTAACTATTAATGAAAGTATCGAGGATTATAGATATGAAAAAATGGCTTGCAGGTTTAGGGATTCTTGGCTTGTCAGTTTTGACTTTGGTTGCTTGTGGAAACAAGAGTGACGGTAAGGCTTCTGGTGAAAAACAGACGATTACTGTTGCGACAGACTCTGATACGGCGCCTTTCACTTTCAAAAAAGGTGACGATTTCAAGGGGTATGATATTGATTTGGTTAAGGCCATTTTCAAGGATTCCGACAAGTATGAGGTCAAGTTTGTGACGACACCTTTTGATTCTATCTTGACAGGGGTGGATTCAGGACGTTATCAGATTGCGGCTAATGATTTCAACTACAATGAAGAGCGTGCGCAGAAATATAGTTTTTCAGATCCGATTTCACGTTCTAACTATGCCATCACCAGTGCTGAGGGCACCAAGTACACTAGCCTAGACGATTTGTCTGGCAAGACGACAGAGGTGCTTCCTGGCTCTAACTATGCTCAGTTGCTTGAAAATTGGAACCATGCCAATGCGGACAAGACCCCAATTACAATCAACTATGCTTCTAGCACAACGGGTCTCTCAACACGTATTCAACACATTCAAGAAGGAAAAATTGATTTTATCCTTTATGATGCCATTTCGTCTGAGTACATTGTTAAAGATCAGGGCTATAAGTTGGCTGTAAACAAGATTAAAGACGATATCGGTATGAAGACTGATGGTCTTGAATACCTTCTATTCTCAAATGATAAGCAAGGTAAGGAACTCAAGACTTTTGTCAATAAGCGTATCAAAGAGCTCAAGAAGGATGGAACCCTTGCCAAACTCAGTAAGGAATACTTCGGTGGCGATTACGTCAGTGATTTGAAATAAGACGGTTAAAAGGTGAGACCGCCGTCTCACCTTTTTGACGTTAATTAAGCAGAATTATCAGTGATATGATTTTTTTATCACAATGATAAGAAAAGACTATTTCACAGACTTTCCGAGTCGTGCTAAAATGAATACTATAAATTTATGATAAAATATTTGGACGGTTAGCACTAGGCTAACCGACTTTTTTAGAAAGAAAGGGCGACATTGTGAAAAAGAGTATTGAAGCATTTAATCGGTCACCTTGGTACCTCCAAGTTGTCCTTGGCTTAATTGGTTTAGCAGTAGTTGTTGCTTTGGCTATTCCCTTATCATGGTTAGTGGAAATCCTTTGGGGTTATATTTTGCAATTGGTTACAATTGTCTTCAAATGGATTGCATCTTGGATGCCAGCTGGTAAGTTATTCTCATGGAAGGCTGTCTTCGATGCAGTTCCTAAGATTGTAGAACGCTTGCCTTTAACCTTGGGCTTGACCATCGCAGGTGCCTTCTTCGGTTTGATTTTGGCCCTCGTCTTTGCGGTTGTTAAAATTAACCGAGTACGTATCCTTTATCCGATTCAAGCTGTTTTTGTGAGCTTCTTGCGTGGGACACCAATTCTTGTCCAACTCATGTTGACCTACTATGGTATTCCACTCTTCCTTCGTTACTTGAATGGTGAGTTCGGCTTGGATTGGAATATTAATGAGATTCCGCCGGCTATCTTCGCCATTACTGCCTTTGCCTTTAACGAAGCGGCTTACATGAGTGAAACCATCCGTGCGGCGATTCAGGCTGTGGATGCTGGGGAAATCGAAGCTGCCCGTTCTCTTGGGATGACATCAGCACAGGTTTACCGTCGTGTCATCATTCCAAATGCGGCTGTTATTGCGACACCAAGTTTGATTAACAGTTTGATTGGTTTGACTAAGGGAACATCACTTGCCTTCAGTGCTGGTATCGTCGAAATGTATGCACAGGCTCAAATCCTAGGTGGTGCTGACTATCGTTACTTTGAACGTTATATCTCAGTAGCTCTTGTATACTGGGTAATCTCAATCTTGATTGAGAATATTGGTCGTTCAGTTGAAAATCATATGGCCATTAAGGCTCCTGAAGCGACTGACATTTCTGGTATTGGGGGTGACCGCTAATGATTACTATCAAAAATTTGACCAAGGAATTTTCAGGACAAAAGGTTCTTGATGGTATTGATATTGACATTGAAAAAGGTGAAGTTGTGGCTCTTGTTGGTGCCTCTGGTGCAGGTAAATCGACTATCCTTCGTAGCTTGAACTATTTGGAACAACCTGATTCTGGTACTATTGCCATTGATGATTTTAAGGTGGATTTCGAAACAATTACCAAAGAGCAAATTCTTACCCTTCGTCGTAAGTTGGCCATGGTATTCCAACAGTTTAACCTCTTTGAACGTCGTACAGCTTTGGATAATGTTAAGGAAGGTCTTAAGATTGTTAAGAAACTTTCTGACGAAGAAGCAACTAAGATTGCCAAGGAAGAACTTGCTAAGGTTGGTCTGTCTAATCGTGAAAATCACTACCCACGTCACTTGTCAGGTGGTCAAAAGCAGCGTGTGGCCTTGGCTCGTGCCCTTGCAATGAAGCCTGATGTGCTCTTGCTTGACGAACCAACATCTGCTCTTGACCCTGAGTTGGTTGGTGAGGTTGAAAAATCAATCTCAGATGCGGCTAAGTCGGGTCAAACCATGATTTTGGTCAGTCACGACATGAACTTTGTTTATCAAGTGGCTGACAAGGTGCTTTTCCTTGAAAAAGGTCATATCCTTGAACAAGGAACACCTGATGAAATCTTTAACCATCCAAAAGAAGAGCGAACAAAAGAATTCTTCGCTTCTTATTCAAAACAATATCTTTAAGATGAGATTTTTGTTACAATAGAAAAGGTGGTGGGATAGGACTACATTTCTAGTTCATAGTCAAAGTCCCACAAGGATGATTAGGAACTTTTGAATACTTCAAAGGCGACTAAGGAGTCCAATCAGATACTACACCGCGCAGTTATTACTATTCGGATTCAGAGGTTGGAGAATGTTGTCTCAGCCTTTTCTATTTTTCACTTTAGGATGATTTATGTTATTAAATATTTTTAAATTTTATCTCTTAGGCCTTGTAATTGCTTTCTTTGTTTGCTTGGTGATTGGTTCCCTTTGGCTTGGATGGCGTGCCCTACGTCGTGCAGACAAAACCGTTAAGGAGCGTCAAGGTGCCCTCTATGATGCTATTATGATGTCGATGGTTTCGGTTCCAGTTTTGGCATTTGCTTTTATGGCGATTCTTATCGTACTGAATGCATAATTCTAGCTTTGTTGGCACATTAGGTGTAAGATATCTCTACAAGAAAATCATATAAGGAGTTACTCATGTACGATACGATTATTATTGGAGCTGGTCCTTCAGGGATGACAGCAGCACTATATGCAGCCCGTGCCAACCTTAAAGTGGCAACTTTGGAGCAAGGTGCTCCTGGTGGACAGATGAATAACACGTCTGAGATTGAAAATTACCCTGGCTTTGAAAATATCTCTGGTCCAGAATTATCTATGAAGATGTTCGAACCCTTGGAGAAATTGGGCGTTGAAAATCTTTACGGTATTGTGTCTGGTATCGAAGACAAGGGCGATTATAAAGTTGTCAAAACTGGTGACGAGGAGTACCAAACAAAGACAGTTATCATTGCGACTGGTGCCAAACATCGCCACATTGGTGTTGCTGGTGAAGAAGAGTACAACAGCCGTGGTGTTTCTTATTGTGCGGTGTGTGATGGGGCTTTCTTCCGCAATCAAGACCTCTTGGTTGTTGGTGGTGGAGACTCTGCTGTTGAAGAAGGAATTTATTTGACACGCTTTGCCAATAGCGTGACCATTGTTCACCGTCGTGACGAATTGCGTGCCCAAAAGGTCCTTCAAGACCGTGCCTTCGCCAATGAGAAGGTCAAGTTTATCTGGAATTCCGTCGTTGAAGAAATCAAGGGTGATGACATCAAGGTTCGCAGTGTTGATATCAAGAATGTCAAAACTGGTGAGGTGACTAACCACGAATTTGGCGGTGTCTTTGTTTATGTTGGACTTGATCCTGTTTCAGATTACTTGACAGGTCTTGATATTACTGACCAAGACGGTTGGGTAATCACAGATGACAAGATGACGACAAGTATTCCAGGTATCTTTGCTATTGGTGATGTGCGCCAGAAAGACCTTCGACAAATTACAACAGCCGTAGGGGATGGTGCCACAGCCGGTATCGAAGCCTATAACTACGTGACTGCACTTGGTGATAAGTAAAATGAATGGAAACTCGGGAAAATCTCGAGTTTTTTGTCTTTGTGTGATGGTCTTTAGCCAGTCTAGTCTCCTTTGGAGCAACATCTATGTGTGGTTTTTTGGTATAATAGAAAAGTCTTACTAAAAATCAGTAAAAACGAGGTGACCGACTTGCGTGTTGTAGCAGGTGAATTTGGCGGGCGTCCGCTTAAAACGTTAGAAGGCAAAACGACTCGTCCAACAACGGACAAGGTCAAGGGTGCCATTTTCAATATGATTGGTCCTTTCTTTGATGGAGGACGTGTTTTGGATCTTTTTTCTGGGAGTGGTAGTTTAGCCATTGAGGCTATTAGTCGTGGCATGTCGTCTGCTGTCCTCGTGGAAAAAGACCATCGGGCACAAGCCATTATTCAGCAAAATATCAAGATGACCAAGAGTGAGAAACAGTTCCAACTTTTGAAGATGGATGCGTCGCGTGCACTGACACAATTGACCGGTCAGTTTGATTTGGTGCTTTTAGATCCTCCTTATGACAAAGAGCAGATTGTGGCCAATATTACTCAGTTAGAGGAGCAAGGACTCTTGGCTGAAGATGTGATGTTGGTTTGCGAGACAGATAAGGCTGTAGACTTGCCTGAAGAAATTTCAAACTTTGGGATTTGGAAGCAGAAAACCTATGGTATCAGTAAGGTGACGGTTTACGTGTGCTAGGTAACTGTAGAGGGTGTAGAAAGGAAATGCGATGACCAAGATTGCTATGTTTACGGGGTCTTTTGATCCGATTACCAATGGGCATATGGATATTATTGCTAAAGCCAGCAAGCTCTTTGATGAGCTTTATATTGGCCTTTTTTATAATAAAAACAAGCAGGGCTTCTGGGATGTTGCGACTCGCAAGCGTATCTTGGATGAGGTTGTGGCAGATTTTCCCAATGTCAAGGTCATAACTGCTCACGATAGTCTGGTTGTAGATGTCGCCAGAGATCTTGGTGTGACTTATCTGGTTCGAGGCCTTCGCAATGCGACAGACTTTGACTATGAGGCTAATATGGACTATTTCAATAAAGGTTTGGCGCCAGAACTTGAAACGGTTTATTTGATTGCTAGTCATGAAGTGATACCAGTCTCTTCGAGTCGTGTACGTGAGTTGATTTATTTTGAGGGGGACATTAGTTCATATGTTCCGCAAGCAGTTGTTAAGGAAGTGGAGGCCAAACGTGGCAAACAAGACAAAATCTAAATCACTATTAGAGAAAATATGGCGCATTAAGTGGTGGTTATTAAGTATCTTTACGATACTTTTCCTCCTTTTTGCCTTCTTTTTCCCGCTCAATAATTACTATGTGGAGCTTCCGGGTGGTGCTTTTGATACCAAGGAAGTCTTGACTGTAGATAAGAAAGCTGATGATTCTAAGGGATCCTATAATTTTGTGGCGGTGGCTCAAACCAAGGCTACTTTGGCCTTGATGCTCTATGCTCAGTTTAATGATTTTGCAAAGCTTCAAACGGCTGAAGAGGCAACTGGAAATTACTCTGATGAAGATTTCATGCGCATTAACCAATTTTACATGGAGACTTCTCAAAACCAAGCCATTTATCAAGGCTTGACTCTGGCTGGTAAGGAGGCTAGTTTGGAGTATATGGGCGTCTATGTGCTTCAGGTTTCTGATGGTTCTAGCTTCAAGGGTGTCCTCAATATCGCTGATACGGTGATAGCTGTTAATGGCAAGACCTTTGATAATTCTACTGATTTGATTAAGTACGTTCAAGGCCTTAAGCTGGGTTCAAAGGTCAAGGTCACTTATACGACAGATGACAAAGAAAAAACTGCTACCGGTAAGATTATTAAGATTGCCAATGGCAAAAATGGTATTGGTATCGGCCTAACGGACCATACCGAGGTCAAGAGTCCTGAGAATGTTAAGTTTAAACTGGATGGTGTCGGTGGACCAAGTGCTGGTCTTATGTTTACCTTGGCTATTTACGATCAGGTATCTGGTCAAGACCTCAAGGCTAGCCGTAAGATTGCTGGAACGGGAACCATTGAAAAGGATGGCTCTGTCGGTGATATTGGTGGGGCCTACCTCAAGGTGAAATCAGCGGCTGATAGTGGTGCAGACATTTTCTTTGTGCCCAATAATCCAGTAACCAAGGAAATGAAAAAGGCTGATCCGGATGCCAAGACTAATTATCAAGAGGCCGAGGAAGCTGCCAAGAAGCTAGGAACCAAGATGAAAATTGTTCCTGTTAAAACAGTTCAAGAAGCCATTGATTATTTGAAAAAAACTAAATAAGAAGTGGGAGTAGGACAGACAGAAATCCATGATTTTTGTCTGAGTCTTACTCTCTTTTTTAGGCCAAAGTGTTATAATAGTCTTTATGAAAAAACGTTATAGAACAGTCAATGATTACTATCGTGAAATTTTTGGAGAAAAGATTTTCAAACTTCCTATCGATGCGGGCTTTGATTGTCCCAACCGTGATGGAACAGTGGCTCACGGTGGCTGTACCTTTTGTACGGTATCGGGGTCTGGGGATGCTATTGTAGCTCCTGAGGCACCGATTCGTGAGCAGTTTTACCATGAGATTGACTTTATGCACCGCAAGTGGCCGGAAGTTCAGAAATATCTGGTTTATTTTCAAAACTTTACGAATACCCACGCGCCACTTGAGGTTATTAAGGAACGCTATGAACAGGCTATCAATGAGCCTGGTGTTGTTGGGATTAATATCGGTACTCGCCCAGACTGTTTGCCAGACGATGTGATTGATTATCTGGCAGAACTCACAGAACGAATGCATGTAACGGTTGAACTTGGCTTGCAGACGACTTATGAAGAAACGTCAGAGCTTATTAACCGAGCACACAGCTATGAACTCTATGTGGAGACGGTTAAGCGTGTACGTGAGCGTGCGCCAAAGGCTGAAATTGTATCGCACCTGATTAATGGGCTACCAGGAGAAAACCACGAGATGATGGTGGAAAATGTCCGCCGTTGTGTGACGGATAATGACATTCAAGGAATTAAGCTCCATTTGCTCCATCTGATGACCAATACGCGTATGCAAAGAGATTACCACGAGGGGCGTCTTAAATTGCTGAGTCAGGAAGAGTATGTGTCTATCATCTGTGACCAGTTGGAAATCATCCCTAAGGATATTGTCATTCACCGCATCACCGGCGATGCCCCACGAGATATGTTAATTGGCCCTATGTGGAGCCTTAACAAATGGGAAGTGCTCAACGCCATTGACAGGGAGATGGAACGTCGTGACTCATGGCAAGGGTGTAAAGTAGCTAAGGAAAAGGAGAAAGAAGCATGATGAAACGTCCCATTCAGATGTCTCATGACTTTCTAGCAGAAGTGCTGGACGATGAGAGTATCGCTGTTGATGCGACTATGGGAAACGGTAATGACACAGCCTTTCTGGCTGGCCTTGCCAAGAAGGTCTATGCCTTTGATGTGCAAGAGCAGGCGCTTGAAAAGACCAGTCAACGCTTGTCAGACTTGGGAATTGACAATGCAGAACTCATTTTAGATGGGCATGAAAACCTAGACCGTTATGTCCCGGAACTGGAACCTATTCGAGCAGCTATTTTCAATCTGGGCTATCTGCCATCTGCAGACAAGAGTATCATCACCAAGCCCCATACGACTCTTGAAGCCATTGAGAAGATTCTTGACCGCCTAGGAGTTGGTGGTCGCTTGGCGATTATGATTTACTATGGTCATGATGGTGGCGATATGGAAAAGGATGTGGTTCTTGAGTATGTCATTGGTTTGGACCAACGTGTTTTCACAGCCATGCTTTATCAACCTCTCAATCAAATTAATACCCCGCCTTTTTTGGTGATGTTGGAGAAATTACAATGATTACAGATATTAAAGAAAAATTGGCAGATATGCAGGCCAAATATATAGATAAGCAGAGTGTTGAAGACACCTTGAAAAAGGTTGATAATCGTAAAACGGCGAAAATTAAGAAAAAGTTAGCTAGTCTTGAGGTCGAACGTTGCCATAAACTTTTAGCCAAAGAAGACGTGACTGCCATTGAAAAAAAAATTCACAAGCAAAAAGAACTATTTTCGAACTGTTGTCATAAGGAAGGTTAGGTGGAGCTATGCATTTATCATTAGCTTTGCTAGTTCTTCTTTTTAGCTTAATCTTATCGAACGTTATCAACCGTGTTTTTCCACGTCTTCCTCTACCTTTGATTCAAATTATTTTTGGAGTGGGGATTGGTTTACTTTTCAAAGGTCGTGTTTTTGAGCTTGAAACAGAACTCTTTCTAGCTTTTATCATCGCTCCCTTGCTTTTTCGAGAGGGGGAAGAGAGTGACATTACCAGCATACTACGTAACTGGAAACTGATTCTATTTCTGATTTTCCCAGTCATCTTCGTATCAACATTGGGAATCGGTTATCTGGCTAAGTCCATCCTGCCTGTGTCAGTGCCTCTATCTGCCTGCCTAGCTATTGGGGCAGCCCTTGGACCGACTGATTTTGTGGCCTATTCAGCTATTGCCAAACACTTCAGTTTTCCAAAGTGGATTGGTTATATTTTGCAGGGTGAAGGGCTTTTGAACGATGCTTCAGGTCTAGTTGCTTTTCAAGTAGTGGTGACTGCCTTGACGACGGGAGATATTTCGCTCCTTTATGCTAGTTGGAATTTATTCCTTTCCGTTATGGGGGGCTTTCTGGTCGGCCTAATCACGGCCCTTCTTAATCGGCTCTTCTTGACTATCTTGGACAATATGGATGCAGCAGATGTCACAGGGGCTCTCTTACTAGAACTTGTGCTCCCTATTGCCTCTTACTTTGTTGCGGAGGAGATTCATGTCTCGGGCATTATTGCCGTAGTAGTGGCTGGTATTTCTCTAGCCAGCCGTTTCAAAAAAATTACGGTTTTTGATGCCAAATTGGATAGTATTTCTCATACCATTTGGGGAACCGTTACCTTCATGCTAAATGGGATGGTCTTCTTCCTTTTGGGGACGGAATTACCAACCTTGGCCATGCCCGTGCTGCAAAGTAGCACCTACGATAATCTCTGGTTGCTGCTAGCAATCGTGCTTTTGACAGCGACCATGTTTGCCATTCGATTTGTCATGATTAGTGCGGTATTTGCTCAAAGAGCCTGGAAAAACAAAAGACCCCTAAAAAGAATTTGGAAGAGTACCACTCTGCTGACCTTTTCTGGGGTTAAGGGAACAGTGTCCATTGCGACGATTCTCTTGCTTCCTCTTGCCAATATGACGACTTCAGAACATAGCCTTCTCCTCTTTACAGTGGCGGGTGTTACCCTTTTAAGCTTTTTAACAGGCATTTTAGTCCTACCAAAATTGGCAACGGGGTCAGCTCATACAACCAACAACTATATGCAGATTGCTATTTTGAATGATGTTGTTGAAGAGCTTGGGAAGGACCTGAAGCGGTCTAAGCATCAAGGTGCTGTTTACGCTACCATTGACAATTATAACCAACGTCTGGAAAACCTTATCTTGGAACAAGAGTCAAATGATGTCAAAGAAGAGTTGGCCAATATCCGTGTCATGATTATGGAGATTGAGAGTGAAGGGTTGGAGTATGCCTACAAGAAGGGGAAACTTTCAGAACTCGAATACAATCTCTATCAGCGTTATATCAAGAGCTTGGAGCGTCGTATTAACCGCGGTTTCGTCTCCAGTCTCTCCTATGCCTTCGTTGTCTTTTTGCGAGGCCTACGTAGGCTCCTACACCTTGTCTTTACCTTTAAATTTCATCTTGGCAAGGAGGAGACGTTACGAGCTCCTCGTTTAACAGAGGAAAATCGTGACCATATGGCTGAGCTTTATTTGACAAATACTGAGCAAGTATTGGAAGCCCTGAGTAATCTGGAAGGTGTCTATCACTCCGAACTATTGTCTTATCTAAAGCGTGGCCGTTTACAAGAGGCTGAGATTATCCAGTCAGGAGCCTTTGTTGAACGGGTTATCACCCACCTTAGTCCTGACAATATCGACGAGATGTTGCGAGGCTACTATTTGGAACGTAAAGTGATTAACGAATATGAACAAGATGAGTTAATCTCTAGCCGCTACGCCAAACAGCTTCGTAAGGAGGTCAATACTTTGGAGGATTATTCTCTCAAAGAGACCAGCAATACCTTGACCTATGATATGATTAATCTAGCCCGAGGGCGAGCTTAAGCAGGCGTTTAGAGTATACAGTTTGTAGTTAAATGAGCAAAAAAGTCAATTTTTTAGAAAAAATATTGACTTTTTGTTTGTTGGGGGGAGGATAATTTCAGTGAAAAATTCATTTTTCTAAAAATTTTATGAGAATGTTCCGATGGAGGATTTATTTTGTCTATTAATAAGTTGTCTAAATATGGTATTGTTTTGGTTGCAGCTGTTACAGTTGCGACTGTAGTATAGTTCCAATTCGATCAGTCGTCTTCAAAAGTGTATGCCGATGAAATTGCTAGTACGGCGCCAAAAACGAGTGAAGCTCCAAGCACAATACCTGCTACTAGCGAAAACGTTAGTACAATGCCAATGACGCAACCAAACGTTACACAAACATCAGAAGCAGAAAACGTCGTATCATCCGCTGAAACAGCTGTTGCTACAGCCACTGAACTAGTCTCAATCGCAGAAGCAGACGTTGCATCAAGCACTCAAGCACTTGATCAAGCAAATAACACTGTTACGACCGCAGAATCCGTGTCAACAGCTGCCGATATCGAAACAGGAAACGCAGATACTGTCGTAGACAACGCTGCTGAACATTCTATGGACTTAGCTATGATTTCGTCTACACAGTCTCATGATGAAGGTGTGACTCCAGCTACTGATGGGAAATTGGTAGGTCATAATTTACCAAATACAGGAGATACAAACGCTAAGGTTGGTATCTTAGGTATGACTTTTGTAGGCCTTGGTTTGACAAGTTTAGTTTACAAAGGTCGTCACAGACGTTCAAAATGGATAAGTGCTAATAGTTAAGTTAATAGTAAGACTATAGGTGGAAAAAAACGAGAAATCTGTTCTTACATAAACGGATTCCTCGTTTTTTAATGTCTCTCTTTATCTGTATCGTGATTTGGAAAAAGAAATCCCAGACCAATGCATGTTCAAATTCCTGCAACAATCAAGATGCTATTTGATATAGGGAGCAAGTCATAGATTGCATTAGCAATCATTACACTAATCAAAGAACTCATGAGGCTAGATTTATAATCTTTTTTGATAAGATTTTATATTGCAAAGAAAGCAAAAGAGCAACTGGAAATAGTGGCCAAAGGGGCACCTCTATTTTGGAGAGGCCAATAATACTGTATATGATAACTGTTATTGCTGTACCGATTAATCCAAAACCTATTACTTTAGTCATGTTTTTACCTCGTTTTCTATGTCTGAAAGTTTTTTTGTTTTAACACCTACTAATTTATCAAAAGGGTAGCTCTCGAACAATGTTAGATGTCTATGTGGTTAATTCTAAAATTGATTCGGTCAAAAAAGGACAGTTTTGACCGAATCATAAAAGTCAAAAGATTTTATCACATGGTGAAATTTCTGACAAAAGTCTTCTATAGAACAGCTTGTCGTTCCAGCCTTGATTTTGTATGGTGTATCTCAAAAAAGAGGAGTAGTGATAAAACAACAAGTCCCCCAGTCTATGGTCTGAGGGACTTGTTTCTTTGATGTTGTTCATAAATAGTGATTGATTTTTAGAAAAGAGGGTTAATGTAAAAACGATGGTCGTCAATTGGAATAATTTGAACAGGACTTTGGTAGAAATCAGCCAAGACTTCCGGTGTGATGATGTCATTTTTAGCTCCTTGAGCCATAATTTTTCCTTGGCGGAGCAGAAGGATGTGGTCCATGTTTTCAGTGATTTCCTCAGCATGGTGGGTGACATAAAGGACCAGTGGAGCATGAGGAAGTGAAGTGATGCGATCAATCTGACGTAAGAGTTTTTCACGAGCAAAGAGGTCTAAGCCAACAGTCGCTTCGTCTAGGATAATGATGTCAGGGTCTTCCATAAGGCTACGAGCAATCAAACAAATTTGTTTTTCCCCTTGAGAGAGGCTGTGGTATTTACGACCTATCAACTCCCCAGCGCCAAGTGAGGTCAGCATATCCTTGGCTTCTTGCAACTCCTTATCCCCATATGCCTTGTAGAGGATTGAACTCTTGTATTTACCAGTAAGGACGATTTTTTCAGCGGTCATATGCTTAGGCAGACGCTCAGTGATAAAGGAACTTACAATACCAATCTGTTTGCGAATACCTGTGATATCGCCATTACCAAAGCTATAGCCAAGTATCTCAGCTTTCCCTTCACTTGGGAAAAAATCAGAGGTCAAAAGACGTAGGAGAGTGGATTTTCCAGCACCATTAAGACCTAGAATAGCCCAGGTTTGCCCTTTCTCCACTGTCCAGTTTAAGTTGGACAAGAGTGTTTTTCCTTGGCGAATCAAACTGACATTTTCTAAGCGTATAAGTGACATAAGTCTCTCCTTTGATGACAAATTACTCTAATTATAGCATAAAATAGGAACTATATTGGGAAAATGTGATATAATGGAAGCCAGAATTTTTTTAGAGGAGAAGAAAAAATGGAAGACTCTAGTGGTCAGTCCTTATTATTTCAATTTATTTTACTAGTCATTTTAACCTTGCTTACGGCCTTTTTCTCAGCGTCTGAGATGGCCCTAGTGTCACTCAATCGCTCTCGTGTCGAGCAAAAGGCAGAAGAGGGAGACAAGAAATTTATTCGCCTACTCAAGGTTCTTGAAAATCCTAATAACTTCTTATCAACCATTCAAGTTGGTATTACCTTTATTAGTCTCTTACAAGGGGCCAGTCTTTCTGCTTCATTAGGAGCAGTCATAGCGACTTGGTTTGGTCACGTAGCCTGGGCTAAAACAGCAGGTAGCGTGGTATCTTTGGTGGTCTTGACTTACATTTCTATTGTTTTTGGTGAGCTTTATCCTAAGCGTATTGCCATGAACCTTAAGGAAAATCTGGCCATCTACTCAGCACCTGTCATTATTGTAACTGGTAAGATTGTCAGTCCCTTTGTATGGATTCTTTCGGCATCAACCAACCTTTTGTCTCGTTTGACACCTATGACTTTTGATGATGCGGATGAGCAGATGACACGTGATGAGATTGAGTACATGTTGACCAAGAGTGATGAAACACTTGAAGCTGAAGAAATCGAAATGCTTCAAGGTGTCTTCTCTCTTGATGAATTGATGGCGCGTGAAGTCATGGTTCCTCGTACAGATGCCTTCATGATTGATATTGAAGACAACACTCAGGAAAATATCCAAGCCATTCTTAAGCAAAGCTTCTCTCGTATCCCTGTCTACGAAGATGATAAGGATAAGATTATCGGTGTAATCCATACTAAAAACCTCCTTCAAGCAGGTTATGAGCTCGGTTTTGAGAATGTTAAGCTTCGTCGCATCATGAATGAGCCCCTCTTTGTTCCAGAAACTATCTTCGTAGATGATCTCTTGGCAGCCTTTCGTAATACCAACAATCAAATGGCTATCTTGCTTGATGAATATGGTGGTGTGGCTGGTCTAGTGACCTTCGAAGATCTTCTGGAAGAAATCGTCGGTGAGATTGATGACGAAACAGATAAAGCTAGTGTAGAAGTTCGTGAAATTGGAGAAAATACCTATATTGTTGAGGGAGTTATGACCCTTAATGACTTCAATGAATACTTCAACACTGAACTTGAGAGTGATGATGTTGATACTATCGCAGGCTATTATTTGACTGGTGTAGGAGCAATTCCCACTCAAGAAGTCAAGGAACATTATGAAGTTATCAACAAGGACAAACATCTTGAATTTATTAACGATAAGGTTAAGGATGGTCGCGTAACCAAACTTAAGGTCATCATCACAGCTGCTCTAGAGGAAGTGGAAGAATAGCATTGAGAGGAGTTTGATTAGAAAACTCTCGAACTATAAAGTCAGAAAATGATAATTGAGCGTTCCGTCTCTTTATAAGAGGGCGCTTTTTTCTTATTTTAATTTGAAATCTCCTTTAGCTAAATGATAAAATGAGAAAACTAATGTAAGGCGCGGTATTAAGGTCTCTTTGCTTAGTTAAGAAGAACATCTTTATCAGATTTGTAATTTTTGTTTAAGGGATTTTAAACACATTTTGCTTTTGTGGTAGGATTAGAATAAAAATTGATAAGATTTTGATTAAAGTAGTCCTTTATTGGTAGTGTAAAATAAGTTGTGTAAACACAAGAAAGGAATAAATCCGTTATAGTAGAGTTGCGAAACATTACTAGAAAGAGATTTAT
>ERZ773076.529-NODE-529-length-19008-cov-12.368807_pt1 | contig 19008 bp, 22 predicted proteins | sample MGYA00580613_ERZ773076 | MGnify/ENA primary metagenome ERZ773076 (study PRJEB29015, sample SAMEA2738005) | human oral metagenome | biome: human oral; feature: human-associated habitat; material: dental | place: China | collected 2057 ...
AATGGATGTGTAAGTACCACATTGTATTTACACCTAAGTATAGACGAAAAATAATCTATAATCAATATAGGAGTAGTCTGGGAGAGATTTTTCATAGACTACGCCAATATAAAGGTATTGAAATAATTGAAGGCCACTTAATGCCAGATCATGTCCACATGTTAGTAAGTATTCCCCCACGAATGAGTGTTGCTAGTTTTATGGGATATTTAAAGTGAAAGCCAGCGTCTTCAGGCGCTGGCTGGTATTATGGGCTTATAGCCCTTGATCAAACCACCCGTTAGACGGGTGGTTATGATTTAGATTTTTTCGAAATAGTCTTGACAGTAGTCTATGAAAAGCGTAGAATTTTTTCAAAAAAAAAGAAAATAGGTGTGGTCACCAAGATAGAATTTCTTTCCAAATTCTATGATAGTATAAATCAAATGTTTAGCTTGAAAAAAGTAGGATCTATTTAAGGAGTGTTCTAGTTGACAAAAAGTAATAATATCCAAATTGGAGATATCTTAAACAATATCTATAATCTAATTTTAAATCCAGAAACAACTGAGAATGAGAGGAAGTTGCTCGTAACGTTTAAAAATGAAATAGAAGTTGGAAAGAAGGATAATGGTGAACTTCTTGCAGAGTTACGCAGAGCTATTCAAGTTCTAGCTGTCGACAATCTTACTAAAGGGATTTCACTGAGTTCAGGATTGAGTGAATTGAGTAAGACACTCACAGAATTCCAAAATGAATCAGAACGTAACAATAATCTAGCAATTGGATTGTCATCAATTGCCATGTTTTTTAGATGATTTATCTGTTTGTGATGCTTAATAATTAAAATGACAAGAAAGATCGTGAAAACGGTCTTTTTTGTGCTCCTATTTAGATTTTTTTCGAAATAGTCTTGACAGTGCTTTCAGAAAAGCGTAGAATCTATTTCGAAAAGTATGGAAATAGGTATTCTGACTCAAGTCGTATTGATGCTCCGTTTCAATGAAAGGATAAATCAAATGGAAACATTCCTTTTTATGACAATTCTTGCCATGTTAGTTATCGCCGTAATTAGTTTTATCATTTTGAAGAAAAGATGGCAATTTTCAATCAAGCTCTTCTTAGTAGGTCTGATTGGTTTTGCCTTACCTGTCATGATGATTGAAGGACCCATCAATGCTGTGGCTCTTTCTGGTCTTGTTCACTCTTCTAAATGGTTGTCCATTCTTTATGGAGGATTTATGGCTGGCCTTGTTGAAGAAACAACACGCTATTTGGTTTTTAAGATTCTCGAAAAGAAAAGAAGTTTGATGACGTCTGATATTGTAGCCTACGGTTTTGGACATGGTCTTAGTGAATTTATCTTGCTTGGAGTGATGGGCTTACTCACTAACATCATTGTTTTACAGGCCGTCCATTCAGGTCAGGCCAGTCAGTTACCTTCACTTCTAGTAGGTCAGGTTAATCAATTAACAGGCTTTGCTGTTGTTATGTCTCTCTTTGAAAGACTAGTTGCCTTACTACTACAAGTCTTGCTTACAGCTTGGGATTTTCTAGCAGTCACTAAGCATAAGCTTTCATTCTATTTTGGGGCGATATTACTTCATGCTACCATCGATTTTTTGGCAGGTGCTTATCAACAAGGAATAGTTAGCAATCTCTTACTAATCGAATCCATTTTAGCTATTTATGTTCTAGGTGTAGGACTTCTGACAAGCAGAATTTGGAAGAAGGAGGGAAGTCATGGGATTATCAGAAACACTTAAAGCTATTTCTGCCCCTGTGAGGAGAGAAATTTTAGACTATCTAAAGTCTGGGCCCAAGTCTGCAGGTGAAATCAGCCAGCAGTTTGACTTGGCTCCCGCAACAGTTTCTCATCATTTGTCTACCTTGAGAAAAGCAGGACTTATTGAAGAAGAAAAGCAGAAGAATTTTATTTACTATAGTTTGAACTTGACCGTTTTTGAAGAAATTCTAACCTGGATTCAGTCACTTGGAGGAAAAGAAGATGAAAAATAATATGCAAAGAGTCATTGGCAATCTAGTAATACTCACACCGGTTATTGTCGGACTAGTCTTTTACGATCAATTCCGAATAGGGTGGGTATCCATTTTAATGTGGAAGAACAAGCCAATGGTTTTATGAATCGTAATCTAGCAATAGTTTTCCTTCCTTTTATTGCTCTTGTCATTTATAATCTCTTATTTTCATTCTTTAAACAAATAACCATTCCATTCTTAAAAGAGTTTATGTTATGGCTTATCCCAATTTTTTCGGTCGTCATCCAAGGTCTCATATTGACTTTTGCCTTAGGAGTCCAAATTCAAGTTCGATTGACTGTCATTTGGTTAGTGGCACTCATTTTTTTAGCAGTCGGGAATTATCTTCCTAAAAGTATTGGCCTAGCAACTAAAAATCACAATGAGATCAGTAAGTCAGTAGCGAGAAAGTTACAATGAGTCTTTCCTTGTTAATCAGCCTATGCTTTAACCCCTATACTACAATTATTATGTTAGGTGTTTTTGTATTTCTAATCTTGAGTATCTTGTTAGCCAATTTTCGATATTTAAGTAAAGGATGTAAGAATGACGTATAAAAGCGATCTGATAGAAGATAACAAAAGGACCGAGAATCAGAGCTTTCTCTACTTTCTACACGAGGAGAAAAAATTTGATGTAAAGGCACTTGAAGATTTGTGTCACTACATCATAGAACTGGATACAATCAGTCTCGAGCAGTTGAGAGATATCCATTATATTGAAAATCAAATACTAGGCCATCTCGTGTATCATTTTGATGATAATGATTTAAGTAAAATCTCGAATCTCCCTTTTGAGTACTGGGAGTATATAGAGCCCTTTGAACGTTTGGTGGCATGTTTGTATGAGGGTGATAGTGAGGAATGACAATTATTCAGGGCGAAACAAAGACTTGTTAGAGACTTTGAACCAACAGTATGGTTATCCTAAAGATGTCAAAGACTATTTTGATTTGAAGTAGATTTATGAAAGAGATTTTGTTAGGTAGCTTCTTTTGGGGGCTACCTTTTTGGGTGCTGATTACTTAATTGAGGTATCAAAAAAGCCACTGGCATACAAAACCAATGGCTTTCAAAAATTTATTTTTTCTTCCCTAGTGCAAAATAGTGGCTAGGGATTTGTTGTGTCAAACTGACTGCGATGGCGATGGTAAATGAGGCTAGGAAACAAGCTCGTAAGAAGCTGAGGCCTAGGTCTGCATTTCCAATCAAGAGGAAGTAGATGGCACGGTAGAAGCTCATTCCAGGAATGAGTGGGAACATGCTTGAAGCTAGGAAGACGGTAGCTGGACATCTACGGTAGTGTGCCAAAAAGCGTGAGGTGAAAGTGACCAGTAAGGCAGGAAAGAGGATGGCTAAAACTTCGTGATGGGTATTATTCCAAATCAAGAGGTAGAGTAGCCATGAGCTTGCTCCTAGTGTTCCAAGATCTAAGAAGTATTTTTTAGGCACTCGGTATAGCACGGAGAAGGCTGCTGTTCCTACTCCTGCCATGACAGTCTGAATCAAGACCTCTTGCCATGAGGTGGACGGTGTTGAGAACATGCCTGATAATTGTTCCGCAAAGGGGAGAAGGGAGATCATGGCAAGAACACCGACAGAGATAGACAGGCAGGTGGAGACTCCTGACAACATCAGGGCCAGACCACTATAGTAGTTGTTTTGGGTGAATTCACGGATAGCATTAACAAAGTAGGCTCCAGGAATCAAAATCATCAGGGTTCCTAGGATGATAACGCTACGATGTTGCCCGATACCCAGATAATAGAGAATATTAGCTGATAGAGCGGCAATGGCACTAGAGAGGATAATCTGCAAGAAACTGGTATGAATAAAACGGGAAAAGAGCTGCATACCAATCCCCACAAAAAGTCCCGATATAGCCGCAGCAGTACCATCAATCCAGCTACTTCCAAGAGCTAGCGAGAAGCTCCCAGCACCAATGACGCAGGCTATAATATCCTCTAAAGGACGATAGAAAGTCTTCTGCTCAATGGTTTTCAGCTTTTGGAAAATGCTAGAGACAGGCTGATTTGGCTGTTCTGCCAGTTCACGAGACAGGCGGTTAACCTCCTCAAGTTTTCCTAGATGAATAGAAGGGGCTGAGGTAGCTAGGACACGAGACTCCTTAAGACCTGAGCGGTTGAGTCCGGAAATCATGACTCCTCGATTGACCACGTAAGTGGAGAAGTCTCTGATACCAAGAGACTTGGCCATATGACCCATGGTGTCTTCGATACGGTAAATCTCGGCACCGCTCTCCATAAGGACTCGTCCTGCTTGAAGGACGGCATCCATTTCGTTTTGGGTTTCTGTATCTCTTGGAAAATCGATGGTCATTTGAACCTCCTTAGCGCTTAATTCGTCATTCCATTATAAGGGTTGACTGCTGGTTTTTCAATAGCTTTGGCGACTAAAATGCGTCTTTTTATGAGATTTTTCTTCTACTTAATAATATATTTTGCGAAAATGACGGCCTGCCCTTTTAACTTGCCATTGATTGAGGCAAATGCTACAATTGAATTATAAACTGTATGCGTTTTCACAATCTTGCTTTCCCTCTATTTAAATTGACTGAAACCCTTTATTTATAAGGAAGATTTGATTTGAGATGGAAGTAAATTGAAGTGCAAATAGATGATACCTTTGAGAGGGAGGAAATTCCATGAAAAAGATTATCAATAATCCTGAAAATGTTGTCACTGAGATGTTAGATGGCTTGACTTATGTACATAATGATTTGGTGCATCGTCTGCCAGGTTTTGACATCATTGCTAGAAACGAGCAGGCTCCTGGGCAGGTTGGTCTCATTTCTGGTGGCGGAAGTGGTCACGAGCCAGCCCACGCAGGTTTTGTGGGTGATGGGATGCTTTCGGCTGCCATTGCAGGTGCTGTCTTCACGTCGCCAACGCCCGATCAGATTTTGGAAGCTATCAAGGAAGCGGACCAGGGGGCTGGTGTCTTCATGATTGTTAAAAATTATTCAGGTGATATCATGAATTTTGAGATGGCTCAAGAATTGGCTGAGATGGAAGGTATCAAGGTTGCCAGTGTCGTTGTGGACGATGATATCGCTGTGGAAAATAGTCTCTATACACAAGGTCGTCGTGGGGTTGCAGGGACTATTTTCGTACATAAAATCCTAGGTCATGCGGCTCGTAAAGGTAAGTCTCTTACGGATATTAAAGCCTTGGCTGACAAGATTGTTCCTAATATTCACACCATTGGTTTGGCCCTTAGTGGGGCTACAGTTCCTGAGGTTGGGAAGCCTGGTTTTGTCCTAGCAGAGGATGAAATCGAATATGGTATTGGTATCCATGGTGAGCCAGGTTATCGTAAGGAGTCTATGCAGCCATCTCGCCAGTTGGCAGAAGAATTAACTGGTAAGCTCCTTGAAGCCTTTGATGCTAAGTCTGGGGAGCGCTATGCTCTTCTCATCAATGGTATGGGCTCAACGCCACTCATGGAGCAGTATGTCTTTGCCAATGATGTTGCAAGTCTTCTTGGAGCTGCAGGCTTAGATGTGGTTTATAGAAAATTGGGTAACTACATGACTTCTATTGATATGGCAGGTCTTTCACTAACCCTTATGAAGATTGAAGATGATGCTTGGCTAGAGGCTCTGGAAAGTCCTGTTAAGACCATCACATGGTAAGAATGACAAAAACTAGAAATCGGGTATATTATGGATAAAACAGTTGCAGTAGAATGGATGATTCTTTTTAACCAAAAGGTACAAGAAGAGAAAGACTATCTCTCTGAATTAGATGGTCCTATCGGAGATGGTGATCACGGGGCTAACTTGGCGCGTGGCATGGCAGCAACCATTGAATCTCTTAACACATCAGAGCCTCAAAGTGCGGCAGATGTTCTGAAGACGGTATCAATGGCCTTGATAAGTAAGGTTGGTGGGGCTTCTGGTCCGCTCTATGGCTCTGCCTTTATGGGGATGATGAAGGCTGAACAGGCTGGTCAAGATTTGGCAGGAGTCCTTGAGGCAGGTGCCGATATGATTGAAAAACGAGGCCATGCTCAAGTTGGCGAAAAAACCATGATTGATGTTTGGCGCCCAGTTATTGAGGCAGTTAAACGAGGTCAATTAACGAACGAAGTCATCGATCAAGCAGTTCTTTCAACTAAGGATGTTGTTGCTACCAAGGGACGTGCCTCTTATGTAGGTGAGCGTTCTATTGGTCACATTGACCCAGGCTCGTATTCGTCTGGCCTACTCTTCAAAGCTTTACTAGAAGCGGAGGAATAGGACATGCCAGAACTTGGAATTGTGATTGTATCCCACTCCGCTGATATTGCTAAAGGTTTGGTTCAGCTCATTCGTGAAGTCGCACCAGATATTCCCCTGACAGCAACAGGTGGGCTTGAAGATGGTGGCTTAGGATCAAGTTTTGACCATGTTCAAGTAGCAGTGGATAGTCAGCCTGCTAAACGTCTTTTGGCCTTTTACGACCTAGGGAGTGCACGTATGAATCTGGAAATGGTTGAGGAATTCTCAGATAAGGAAATTCTCATTCAACAGGTCCCTCTTATTGAGGGGGCCTACACAGCTTCAGCTCTACTTCAGGCAGGAGCTAGTGAGGTTGAAATCTTATCTCAGGTTAATGAATTAACTATTCAAAAATAAAGAAAGGATATTATGACAAATCAAATCAACTATAAGTGGGCGAGTCTTGGGACTGGTGTTATTGCGAATGAGTTGGCACAGGCTTTAGAGGCGCTAGGTGGAAAACTCTATTCTGTTGCTAATCGCACCTATGATAAGGCTGTATCCTTCGCTGAAAAATACGGCATTGAAAAGGTATATCAAGAGATTGATGAAGTGTTTGAAGACCCAGAGGTGGATATTATTTACATTTCCACACCTCACAATACTCATATTAATTACCTTCGTAAGGCCCTCGCAGCTGGCAAACATGTCCTCTGTGAAAAATCCATCACGCTAAACAGCGAGGAATTGACAGAAGCTATCCAACTCGCCGAAGAAAATCATGTCAAACTGGCGGAAGCCATGACTATTTTCCATATGCCGATCTATCGTAAGCTCTCTGAAATTGTGGATAGTGGGAAGCTAGGCCCACTCAAAGTTATCCAGATGAACTTTGGTTCTTATAAAGAATATGACATGACCAACCGCTTTTTCAATCGTAATCTGGCTGGTGGTGCCTTACTCGATATCGGTGTCTATGCTCTTTCCTTTGTTCGCTGGTTTATGACATCGCAACCGACGGATATGGTTTCACAGGTCAAATTAGCTCCAACAGGTGTTGATGAACAAGCGGGTATTCTCCTTACCAATGCAGAAGGGGAAATGGCGACGGTGACCCTAAGTCTTCATGCCAAACAGCCTAAACGTGGCACCATTGCTTATGATAAGGGTTATATCGAACTTTACGAGTACCCACGTGGGCAAAAGGCAGTCATCACTTATACGGAAGATGGCTCACAGGAAGTCATCGAGGCAGGAGAAACTGCCAAAGCTCTCCAGTATGAAGTTCTTGATATGGAAACAGCCGTCACAGGTCAAGAAAATCATCTCTACTTGAACTACAGCCGAGATGTCATGGAGCTCATGACCCAACTCCGCAAAGATTGGGGCTTAGTCTACCCAGAAGAAGAATAGTAGCTTACCGATTCACTCAAAAAGACTCAGTTTTTGCTGAGTCTTTTTAACTTATTTAAAACTGAAGCCCTCATAAACGAGCTCAGCCTTTAGATTAGTTGCTTTAAAAGTTTTAGCAAATGCTTCCATCATTTGTACTGGACCACACATAAAGATAGTTGTGTCATCAGTGAGAGGATAGTCAGTAAAATCCAGATAACCCTCCATTTGACTATTAATAGTGTGAAGTTTGAAATTTTTATTTTTTGCAGCATATGCAGCCAACATCTCCAGATAGACAGCGTTCTGCTCACCAGTATAGGCATAGTAGAAGTCAACATTCTTATCAAGGACAGGATTTTCACGGATATAGGAAATGAAAGGAGTGATGCCGATACCACCTGCAATCCAAACTTGCTTGTCACGACCTTGATCAAGCAACATGTGACCATAGGCACGGTCGATAACTACTGGGCTTCCGACTCTGAGCTTTTTGTAGATTTGTTTGGTATGATCACCTGAGGCCTTAACGGTAAAATAAATAATATTGCCATGGCCGCCTGAGATAGAGAAAGGGTGAGGTGCCTTTTCAAAACCAGCTTGAAGTATCTTAATAAAGGCAAATTGACCATACTGATAATCCATTGGACGTGTTAACCTAATGGCTATTTCTGTTGTGTCATGGTTTATAAGTTCTAAGCCCATAGTCTTCCCACGATTTTTAAATCCGAAAATTTGGTAGAGGAAGATGATATAAAAACCTGAGCTTAAACCAAGAATAGCGAAGCCCCCCCACTACCAAGGATAAGAGACTTAGCTTAGTCAATACGTCTCCTAAAATCAAGTAGACATGGGTGAGACCAAAAATATAGGCTAAGTAAACCAAACGATGAAGCCAACGCCAAGTTTCGTATTTGAGACTTTTACCAAGAAAGGCCAGAATCACAATAGCCAAGAAAGTATAAATGCCAAGATTTCCTAGCTGACCAGCTAGACGAGATCCCCATAGACTCCCCATACCGATGTTGTGGAAGACAAGGAGAATAATTGATAAGATGGCAAGAAATTTGTGGACAGCGTACATTCTCTCAATTCCGTCAAAGAGTTTTTCCAAAAGTCGTGATCGTGTTGCCAACATAAAAGTCCATGATAAGGTTGTTAAATCTAGACCGGGAGCAACAAAGTTTGTCATGCCCGTTGCTAGCCAGGCGTAGACCGTCAGAACAATACTTACGCTTAGTAGGATAATTCCTTTATATGATTTCATGTAACCTTCTTTCTATATTCAAACTATCACTAATTAGTTGTAAAATATATTGTTACATTATAGCTTATAAAAGACTCCCTGTCAAAAGTAGTGCCCACTTTAATCACATCTATATTGAGCAGTAGGTTTTCGAGTGACAAGAACTTCCAATTCTGACAAATGGTTACAATTTTGGGATGACCGTTAGAAAGGAGGAAAGAAAGTCCTCTTCACTTGTGTAAGCGTTTCAAAGCGTGTATAATATAAGGAGGAAGATAGGAAAAGGAGATGCCTAGTGGCTAGTATTACAATAGAAGCTAGTAAGGTGGCTAGAAAGAGTCCCATTCGAGTAGACACTAGTCTTGTCGGGACAGTTTCTGGTGTGGAAGCAGTGACTGTTTCCCTACCGTCATCAAAAGCTCGTTTGAGTGTTGGTAAATTGGGCTACAAGTCTAATACTATTACTGTGGAGGACGGACAAACCGTCCGGGTTACTAGTAATTTTCTAAATCGTTTCATAGCGATAGCTCCATTGTTTCTCTACCTTTTTGGAGGTCGTTACCTCCCACTTGTTGCTGTCCTGTCTACCATAATCTTGCTTTTTAGCTTACCTTTTCTCAAGTTAGAAATCGTAGGCTGATTAGAATCGGGAGTGGCTTAGCCCTCTGTTTGATACCTTTAACTCTCTTTTTCATAATAATGCTAGGCCACTCCCTTTTCATTGGGAATGGGTCGAGATGAAAAAGTGGGTTATCAAAAAGGGAACTCGATAGAGTTTCCCTTTTTTCATTATCAAGCTAAAGTCATTTTTAAAAGACCCCAGTTACTAAAACTGAGGTCTTTGATGTTTATAGTCATTTATTACTTACGATACAATTTGTCGTATTGATAGTAAGGATCGAAGGTCACATTGATACCAAGCTTACGGAGAACATTTTTATCTTCATCTGTAAGGATGATAGTTGAGTGAGCTTCAGAACCCTTAAGGTTACCAAGTTCCTCCATGGCACGCGCCGCATCTGCATTGTTGGCAGCTGTAATGGCCAAGGCGATAAGGATTTCGTTGGAATGGAGACGAGGATTACGACTCCCCAGATGGTCAATTTTCAGACCTTGGATAGGTTTAACCACCTCAGGCTCGATGAGTTTCGTTTCCTTGGCAATACCTGCAGAAGTCTTGATAGCATTAATCAGAGCAGCCGCTGTTGGACCAAAGAGTTCTGAATTTTTGCCAGTGACGATTTGACCATTTGGCAACTCAAGCGCAAGAGCAGAACCACCTGTTTCTTCAGCCTTAGCACGCGCTGCAACGACCACTTGACGATCTTCAGGCGTGATACCAAGATCGTTCATGAGCAATTCAATCTTCTTAATAGCAGACTCAGGCACTCGTTCATTTTTGAAATCAAGAACAGTTTGATAGTAGCGACGGATGATTTCTTGTTTGGAAGCTTCTTTGGCTGCCTCATCATCCGTAATGGCAAAACCAACCATATTAACCCCCATATCCGTAGGTGAAGCGTAAGGAGACTCACCTAGAATACGTTCAAGCATACGTTTAAGGACTGGGAAAATCTCGATATCACGGTTGTAGTTAACGGTCGTTTTTTCATAGGTTTCCAAGTGGAAGGGGTCAATCATATTGACATCATCAAGGTCCGCAGTGGCAGCTTCATAGGCCAAGTTGACTGGGTGATGAAGTGGCAAATTCCAAACTGGGAAAGTTTCAAATTTTGCATAACCTGATTTGATGCCATTGATTTGGTCGTGGTACATGTTAGACATACATGTCGCTAATTTACCAGAACCGGGACCAGGGGCAGTAACAACGATAAGGTTACGGCTAGTCTTGATATAGTCATTTTTTCCCATACCTTCAGGAGAAATGATATGGTTCATATCTGTTGGATAACCCTTGATAGGGTAGTGGATGTATGATGTGATGCCATTTTTTTCCAGTTGGTTACGGAAAGCATCAGCCGCAGGTTGACCTGAATACTGCGTGATGACAACAGAACCTACATAGATATTGAGCTCGTTGAATTTATCAATCAGACGAAGGACCTCTTGATCGTAAGAAATACCAAGGTCACCACGAGCCTTAGAGTGCTCGATATTGCTAGCGTTGATGGCGATAACCACCTCAACTTGCTCTTTAAGCTCTTGAAGGAGCTTGATTTTATTGTCAGGTTCATAACCAGGAAGGACGCGAGCAGCGTGGAAATCTTCCAACATCTTGCCACCAAACTCCAAGTAGAGTTTACCGTCAAACTGGTTAATGCGCTCCAAAATATGGTCGCGTTGCAGATTCAAATACTGTTCAGAACTAAAAGCTTGTTTCTTCATAAATAAAAATACCTCTGAGAAAAATTATATCAAATGCCGAAGGTAAATGCTATTGGTGAGAGATGAATTATGGGAGAAAAAAGAGTGTGAACTCATTGATGGTGACATTTATGTCACTACAAATTTTTTGGAAGTATTAATAAAATACAAGGTAAGCTTTAAATACATTGAATAAAAAGTCATCTGAAATGATAAACAGTAAGGTCACAATCCTTACTGTTGAACTCTCTAATTCTTTATTTTTTTTTACGATATTGACTTGGTGAGCAGTCATAATACTGTCGAAAGGCTTTTGAAAAATGCAAGGGGTCTAGGTAACCCACTGAATAGGCGATAATCTTTATAGGTTGATAGGTTGTTTCCAAGAGTTCCTTGGACCGATTCATGCGTACCTCGAGTAGGTATTCTTTGGGAGAAATCTTACGATATTGCTCTCTTGCCAGAGGTGCATGCCCATTATTCCATTCAATATAAATTATATAAATTGGCAGAGCATGGCTGCTGGATTTATGACTTTATCTTGCCGTACCGTATTTTTGAGGTTCTTAGTAATGAGAAATCTAGGTTCCTTGTTGATTATCCCCAAACACGTCCACATGGTCAATTCACGATGTTTGATTGCCATGACGGCCTTCCGGTCAAACCAGATTTAGATGGACTTATCGATAGTAAAGACGTTCGTAAGTTGGTTGACTTGGCATTAAATCGTTGGGCTAACCTCAGTCTTATCGTATCGGATGAGCATAAGGATGAGGATGGCCTTGATGTCCATCAAATTCGCTCAACGATATATTCTCTCTTTGATGAAGATGATGATACTTATCTCGCTGCACGCGCTCTACAAGTCTTTACACCAGGAATTCCACAAATCTATTACGTTGTTATACTTGCAGGTAAGAACGATATTGAAGCGGTTGAAGGACGAGGTGATGGTCGTGAAATCAACCGTCATAATTTTGATGAAAAAGAAATCGCGGCAGCGACAGAAATTGAAGTGGTTAAACGTTTAGTTAACCTTATCCGCTTCCGAAATCAACACCCATCCTTCGAAGGAGATTTCACTGCTCAAGCTCCAAGTCCGACCGAATTGGTGCTCTCTTGGAAAAATGATGCTGAATGTGCAAGTTTAACCATTGATTTGAAAGCTAAAACTGGGCATCTGGCTTACACAGAAGACGGTTAGGAAAAAGTCTTCACAATATAAGTATGTTATCCTTGTTATCGATGATTGATAACAGATATATGAAAGTTCTCCCCTATCTCCAGAAGAACTATTTCAAAATAAAATACGAAAATGCTTGAGTAAATAAATAAGAAGTGTAAAATAAAACTAGCAATGAAAAATGCTTAGCTTAATCAAGAAAGTTAATCTGGATAGTAAGCAGTCAAAATAACTAAAGAATAGGTTTCGAAAGGGAGATAACTATGCAAAAATATTGGTGGCAAGGCTACAATTTATCAAATTTACCCCAAGTCATTTATGGATTCCAACGGTGATAGAATCGATGACCTCAAGGGGATTACCAGTAAACTAGATTATCTTCAAAAACTCAGGATTACAGCTCTTTGGCTTTCTCCTGTTTATGATAGTCCTATGGACGACAATGGTTATGATATTGCTAACTATGAGGCTATTGCAGATATTTTTGGAGACATGAGTGACATGGATGAGCTTTTGGTGGAAGCTAAGAAGCGTGATATTCAAATTATCATGGATCTAGTAGTGAACCATATTCTGATGAGCATGCTTGCTTTATCGAAGCGCGTGAAAATCCAGAAAGTCCTGAACGTGATTTCTACATCTGGCGAGACGAGCCAAATGAGTTGGTATCTATCTTTAGTGGATCCGCTTGGGAATATGATGAGACCTCAGGTCAATATTATCTGCATTTCTTTAGTAAGAAACAGCCAGATCTCAACTGGGAAAATCCACAGTTGTGGCAGAAAATTCATGACATGATGAATTTCTGGATTGATAAGGGAATCGGTGGTTTTCGCATGGAGTGATTGTTTTTACAGATCCATATTTTAACGGTGAGCGCATTCGTCGCATGATTATGACTGCCATTCCGACTGTGCAGCATGCCTTTCTCAAGCGAGATGAAGCAGTTCCCAAATCCAAGACTAAGGGACGGTCTCTGGGAATTGAACACGCCAGCCATGAAGATCTAAAAACAGCGCTAGCTCGGGTGACAGAGCAATTGAAAACGAGAACGAGTTTGACATCAGTCGTGGTGATTTGATTCGCCTAGGTTTCCTAGCGGGAGCAGACAGCCGTAGACACCGAGAGTATATGGGCGAGCAGTCCGCATCGGCTATTCCAACGGCAAGCAACTTCTCAAGCGCTTAGAGTTGTTTGGAGTGACCTTGGCAGAAGTGGAAGAAGCCATGCGCAAGTATTCAATCTAAAGGAGTAAGAAATGAAAAAAGTAATTATTACGGGCGGCAATAGTGGTATTGGCTACCAGGCTGCTAAACAGTTAGCTGAAAAGGGCTGGTCAGTTACCCTATTTTGCCGTCGAAAAGAAGCAGCTGAGCAAGCCTGTGAGAAAATCCGTCAACAAACAGAAAATCCGCATGTAGATTATATCTTAGCTGATTTATCTGAGATGAAGAGTATCAGGAAAGCAGTGGAGCAGTATATCCAAAAAGAAGAGACTTTAGATGTTTTAATTAACAATGCGGCTGATTTTGATTTATCGGTCAAAAAGCCGATTCTTACCAAAGACGGATTAGAAAAGCAGTTTGCGACCAATGTGGTTGCTCCCTTTTTACTTTCTACCTTGTTGAAGGGCTTGTTGGAACAGTCAGAAAGTGGTCGGGTTATTAACATTTCTTCCCAAGGTCTGGTGCTTTATCCTTTCATAAAGCTTGATTTTGAAAATTTAGATGGTCAAAAACATTACAGTCCGGCTAAGACTTATTATCAGAATAAGCTGGCCTTGTTGATGCTGTCACTTTATATGCGGAAACATTGGAAAGGTATCAAGGTTCAGGCGATCCGTGTGACCAATGTCAAAGTAGATATGCGCCGCTATGATCACCTCAGCGCTTTTATGAAAAATCTGTATAAAATTAAGTCGAGATTTTCGATTAGTCCTGAAGAAATGGCGAAAGTCTATACAGCCTTATCTACAGAAGATGGCTATGAAGGATTTTTGTATGACGAGAAATGCAGGGAAGTAAAAGCAAATAAATCTGCTTACGAAGAAGAAGAGCAGAAAAAACTTTATACCCTGCTAGAGCAAATGACCTGCGTAAAGGATAACGCATAAAGAATTAGAAAATAAAGTTCATAAGGAGAAATAGCATTACTATTCTCCCGAATTAAAGGAAGAAATAATTAATAACGTTCTGCTTAAAGGTCGTTCACTAAGAAGTGTATCTTTAGATTATATTTTACCCGATCCTTCGTTATTGAAAAATTGGATAGCACAATACAAGAAAAATGGGTATACTATTGTTGAGAAAACAAGAGGGAGAGCACCTGAAATGGGACGTAAACGTAAGAAAATTTGGGATGAAAAAAAAGGTTCTATTTGGAACATGTGGTGTTTTGGATGAGGATATTAAGGACATTTCACTCATCATACCGAGGTGGCCTACCTAAAAAAGTTAAAAGAGCTAGAAGACAGGGACGAAGTCTTACAGCGAGAAAGACAGAGACAATAGGAAAGGGGAATAAGAAAGTATGAAAATAAAGAGAATTAAAGACCAATATGTCCGACAGATTCAAGTTGTTTTGATTATTTATTTGGTTTGCTGTATTCTGCGGATTGCAGAATACATGATTTTGAGGACGGATCAGACATTTTGGGGAGAATCTTTTGTCCACAAACTCCTAGGGCTGGTACTTCTGGTCCCAGCTTTGCGTTTTTACGGCCTGAATTTTAAACAAATTGGCTTGGGGACAAAAAACTTGTTCCGTTGTGTTAGTCTAGGGCTAATCTGGGGGAGTCTATTTTTTGCTTTAGCTTATCTGACAGAAATCGCTGTGTTGCTGAGTCAAGGAAATTTTCTGGGGCTTGATTTCTATGTGTCTGCTTATTCAGTCAACGGGAATATCGGCCAGCAAAGGGCCTTTCTTTTTCTATTGATCTGTCTGGCGGGCAATCTAATCAATGTCCTCATGGAAGAGGGCATCTTCCGAGGACTCTTTCAAAAAGTATTTGAAAGAAAATACAACTTTATAAAAGCAGCTCTTTTTTCCAGTCTGCTTTTTGGTTTCTGGCATATCATGGCACCCTTCAGAAGTTTGCTTGATGGGGAAATGAGCTTGACAGGCTTCTGGATTAATAGTTTGATTTTAGTTCTCACTAGTTTTCTGATTGGTCTTCAGTTTACTCTTATGGCTAAGATGACGGGCAGTCTCTATATGGGCATGGCTGTTCATTTTGTGAATAACACGGTGGTTAATCTGCTTCATGTCCTATCAAAAAACGGAACGGATCAGCTACTTAGTCTTCGAATCACTGTGGCTCAGACCTTGTCATTTTTAGTGCTTTTAATCTACTATCAAATACGGAAGCGGGCACGCCATTGAGTTCTTTATGCCTCAGTTTTCTTTTCGACTTATCTCAACGAAGCATTTAAAAAGCAGGCAATCACTGAATTGCTTGCTTTTCTTCTTATAATGGCCTTTTGTTTGGCATACCGGCTTTGCGCGGGTATTTATTGGGCGTTTCTTTCTTCTTTTCCACTATTGTGATAAAGCGGGGGTCGCCATTGGGAAGATCATAGCTGAGATTGTCTTGGACCTTACTAAAGAGGAGGGTCAAGGCATTTTTTGCTTCTTCCAGTTCTTCGGGAGCATTAGAAGCCTTGAGTGCTAGGAGCTTGCCGCCGACTTTTAGATAGGGAATGGTCAGTTCAGATAGGACCTGCATGCGAGCAACTGTTCGAGCAGTGACGAGGTCAAATTGAGCCCGAAAAGCCTTGTCCTGAGAAAAATCTTCTGCACGACCGTGGTAGAAGTGAACCTTGTCCAACTCCAGCTCTTCTGCAAGTAGTTTGAGAAAGTTGATTCGTTTGTTGAGCGAGTCAATGATAGTCACATCCAGCTGGGGGAAGATGATTTTCATAGGGAGGCTGGGAAAGCCAGCCCCGGTTCCGATATCCAGTAGCTTAAGGTCTTGATTATCAATTAAGCCTTGCAAAACGGGTGCTATTGAATCATAGAAATTCTTGAGATAGACTTCGTTTTTCTCGGTGATAGCTGTCAGATTGATTTTTTCATTCCATTCGACCAAGAGTTCAAAATAACGCTCAAATTGCTCTTTCTGGCAGTCGGTCAGCTCGATTCCCTGCTGGGCTAAGAGCTGGTAAAATTCTTGCGGTGTCATAGTTTCATCCTTATTTGTCAGTATTCATCCTATTATGTCTTAAAAAGGGGACCCCGGCATTCTGCCAAAGGGCCTCTTTTCTTATATGCCAATCTGATTGAGCTCCGCCAAGAGCAGCTGACGTCGCTCATCCTGATTAGCGGTTTGGTCAAAGAAAACTTCTTTTTTTATCTTGCCATCTAAAATGAGCAGGACCTTGTCAGCATAGGTAGCCACACTGGCATCGTGCGTCACTAGGAGAATGCTTGCGCCTTGCTGGTGGAAGTGCTGCATGAGTTCCATAGCTTGACGGCCAGCCTGAGAGTTGAGGGCTCCTGTAGGTTCATCTGCAAAGATGAGTTGAGGATGGTTTATGAGAGCTCGGCAGATGCCAGCTCGCTGGAGCTGGCCACCCGATACCTGATGGATAGAGCGGTTGGCAATGTCCTTAATCCCAGTCAGAGCCATCAACTCCTCGGCTCGCTCATAGGTTGCCTTTCGCTCACTACCTTTTTTATCAATAATACTCGGTAGGCAGATATTGTCTAGGATATTGAGATTTTTCAGGAAGGTTGCTTGCTGGAAGACAAAGCCGAAAGCCTCTCTGCGAAGGCGGTCTAAATCCTTATCTTTCATTGCTAGCAAGTCTTGTTCCTCGTAAAGAATCTGACCTTGATCCGGTCTGTCAATGGTGGATAGAAGATTGAGAAGAGTGGATTTTCCGCATCCAGACGGCCCCATGATAGCGATGAATTGGCCTCTTTCAATCTCCAGCGACAAATCGCATAGAACAGGCTCCTGATTTTCCTGATAGCTTTTGCTGAGGTTATGTGCTTCTAATAACATAGGCTTCTCCTTAGTTTAAATAGGGGGCTAAGTCCAGCTTGTTGATACCTCCAAGAACAAAGCGAGTGGCGCATAACCCGCTCACTAGAATGCTAAGAGGAATGAATAGGAAGCTTTGCTGGAAGTCTAATATAAGCTGAAGTTGACTAATTCCAAAATTGTTTAGCAGAAGATTGCAGAAAGTTTGCCCCAAACTAAGTAGCAGAATGAGAGCTAATAAAAAGCTAACCGCAATAATCCAGAAAAATGCAAGTAAGTAGTAGGATATAAGAGTTTGTTTGCTGAAACCTAAGAGGCGATATAAGGCTAAATCTTTCTTGTCCTTCATAAAGATCATATAAATAAAGAGGCAAGTCAGAATAAAGACTAAAATATTCCCTAGCCAAAATACCCCAAGCTGAATCTCCTTTATCCTTGATAGAGTATCTCCAAAAGTCTGATAAAAGAAATCATCAACATCTGTAGTTTTATAGTCAGGATAGTTATTTTGTAGCTTTTGAAGGATTTTCTTCTTTTGGATACTTTCTTTTAGTTGAATGGTTACCAGACTACTGAGAGCGAGTTGATCTTTTACTTGGAAAGTGGCCTTAGCAGTTTTGCCACCATATGTTAAGTCAGAATATATGCCAACTAATTTCATTTTCATTTTCTGGCCATTTACCAGCATATCCATTGAATCTCCAAAATTTAGGTTTAGATCGTTGGCTTGAAGTTTGGATAGGGCGATTTCCTGATCATTTTTTGGGAACCTTCCCTGGCTATACTTAACTGGAAAAGAAGAGTGGTTTCCTACACTAACACGAAGTTCTCTTATCTGTCCCTTCTTATCTTTATATGGGATGTTGTAGACTATTTGAGTATTGAGAGTTTTTATTTCTCGATTCTGACTTAATTCTTTGACCAGTTGCTTGGTTTTTTTCTCTATATTTTTTACTTGAAAAAGATCCATTCGTACATCAGATTTTCCAACTCCTATATACTGAGTAAATTCTTTATCAGTCAGTGTATGATGGAGATTGGTTGGTAGCAGTAGAACAAATCCAATCAAAGATAGAATGAAAAGCATGGTTAAATAAAGTTTTTTATGTTGGCAAAGTTGCTTCCAAGAAAAATAGAAAACATCCATAAAACGATGACTAGGAAGTCCTCTTTTAGTTGGATTCTTTGTCTTTTCTTGTTTTTGCGAATTTTGAGAAGATAGGGCTTGGCTAGGTGTTAGCTTTTTGAATGATTTGAGCGGTTGTGAAGTAATCCAAGCAATCAAGCCGGACAAGATGGATGTCAAAGCTATTTCTAGTAAATAACTATAAAAAGGTGTCCTGCTTTTCCCCATAGACATTTCCATCTGTTTGAGCACAGGCAGAGTAAGAGGATAAGAAGTTAACCAGCTGAGAATAATAGCCAGCAGCATGCAAGCATAATATTTGGCTAGATAAACATTTTTAATAAAGGTTTGGGGGAGCCCCATGACTTTCATGATTGCTATTTGTTGAAAGTCCTCTTCAATCTTTGCTAGAAGGGCAAAACGCATACAAAGAAGGGTGATAAAAATCAGGGTCAAACTGAGAAGGAGATATACAAGAATAACAAGGGCATCATTGATTCCATTAATCATTT
>ERZ773076.535-NODE-535-length-18905-cov-4.145358_pt1 | contig 18905 bp, 17 predicted proteins | sample MGYA00580613_ERZ773076 | MGnify/ENA primary metagenome ERZ773076 (study PRJEB29015, sample SAMEA2738005) | human oral metagenome | biome: human oral; feature: human-associated habitat; material: dental | place: China | collected 2057 ...
CCCACGACCTGGCCCCCGCTGAGACCGCTACCCTCGACCCCGGCACCGTCAAGGGCATCATCACCGAGGTGGGGGGGCCGACCTCGCACACGGCGATCCTGGCGGCCCAGCTGGGGATCCCCGCCATTGTGAAGGCCACGGGCATCATGGGCGTGAGCGACGGCGAGGTCCTGGCCCTGGACGGCGGCGTCGGCGAGGTCATCATCGCGCCGACCCCGGAGGAGGTCTCGCTGCTGGAGGAGCGCTCCCGCAGGCGCGCGATGGCGCTCGCCGGATCCTCCGGCGAGGGCGCGACCTACGACGGGTACCGCGTGAAACTGCTGGCCAACATCGGCACAGTCGATGACGCCCAGAGGGCGGCGGCCTACGACCTCGAGGGCTCGGGCCTGTTCCGCACGGAGTTCCTCTTCCTCGAGCGCTCCGACGCGCCCTCCCTGGAGGAGCAGACGGAGACGTACACGAACGTGCTCAAGGCCTTCGGCGAACGGCGGGTCGTCGTGCGCACCCTGGACGCGGGAGCCGACAAGCCCCTCAGCTTCGCCGATCTGGGCGCCGAGGAGAACCCGGCCCTGGGGCGGCGCGGCCTGCGCCTGTGCCAGGTCCGCGAGGACCTCATCGACACCCAGTTGACGGCGCTCGCCGCGGCGCACAAAGCCACGGACGCCGACCTGTGGGTCATGGCGCCGATGGTCGCCACCGCCGAGGAGGCGACCTGGTTCGCCGACAAGGCGCGGGGCGTGGGCCTGCCGAAGGTGGGCATCATGATCGAGGTGCCCGCTGCGGCCGTGCGCGCCGAGCAGCTGCTGTCCATCGTCGATTTCGCCTCCATCGGGACGAACGACCTCACGCAGTACACGATGGCCGCGGACCGCCTCGACGGGAACCTGGCGCACTTGCTCGACCCCTGGCAGCCCGCCGTTCTGCAGATGATCAAAGCGGCTTGCAACGGCGGACGGGCCACCGGCAAGCCGGTGAGCGTGTGCGGCGAGGCCGGTGGCGACCCGTTGCTCGCCCTGGTCCTGGCGGGCCAGTGGGTGCTCATCGCCGAGCGGGAGCGCTGGCCGGAGGGCCGCTGGCTGGCGGTCAATGTGCAGCTCGTCGTCGAACGCCATGAGATGACGCGCGGCGGCGAGGTGGAGCGGGCCCTGACCTGCCTGGATGCCAGTTCTCTGCTGCCGACGGCGGAGGGCGAGACGTGGTGGGCGGCCACCTTGGAGGACTCGGCGGCCCACACGGTGGGGGTCTCGAAGGATCTGCGTGAGGGCGTGCGCTCCTCCATTGAGATCCTTGCGAATGAGGTGGTGCGCCGTCGCGCTGCGCGGGGGCTGGAGCCGCTGCCCCAGGAGCGGGCGCAGGACCTGGCTCTGCAATCGCTGCGCTACATCTACCGGATCATTTTCCTGCTGTATGCGGAGGCGAGCCCCGAACTGGGGGTCCTGCCGGTGGGCGCCACCGAGTACGACGCCGGCTACGGCCTGGATCGTCTGCGCGAACTGGCCTTGAGGGAGCTGCATGAGGAGTCGGCCCAGGCGGGCACGCATATCTATGAGTCCTTGGACCGGCTGTTCCGCCTGGTCGATGAGGGCCACAATGAGCAGGTGCCAGCCGCCGACGAGGGTGGCTTCGATGGTCTGGTCTTCCGGCCGATGCGCGCTGACCTCTTCCGCCCGGTGGCGACCGCCCTCATTGACGAGGTGGGCCTGGGCAACGGGGCGCTGCTGCGGGTGCTGCGCCACCTGCTGCTGACTAAGGAGAACAGCAAGAGCGGCCGCGGCTTCATCTCCTATGTGGAGCTGGGCATCAACCAGCTGGGCGCCGTCTACGAGGGGCTCATGAGCTACTCGGGTTCCTTCGCCACCGAGCGCCTGTGGGAGGTGGCGCCGGGCGGGGACGCCTCGAAGGGCTCGTGGGTGGTGCCCGAGGACGTCATGAAGGGCCTGGAGGAGAAGGACTTCGTGACGGTGGAGGATGAGGTGACAGGTGAGCGCCGCAACGTCACCCTCCTCGACGCCGACCGGCAGGTGGCCGGGTTCCTCTCCAACATCTGGGACCAGATCCGCGTGAGGGGCCTGTCCCCTACCCGCGACCTGTCCCTGCGGCCGGCCGCCGAGCACGCTGCCCTCATGACGATGGAGGCGCACCGCGCCCGCGTGCGCACCCCCGGCCTGCTGGGCATGGCCGAGGCCGCCGAGTCGGTACTGCTCGTGACCGACCACGTCGTCGGCGCCCGCTCCATCAGCGACCTGGGGGCCGAGGTCGACGACGACGTCCTTGACCAGTTGTGGAGCCAGCTCCAGCAGGCCCACGCCGCGGGCCTGGCGCACGGCAGCATCGACGCCTCGAGCGTCGTCGTCGACGAGGCCGGAGGGCTGTGGCTCCTGGACTGGGCCTCGGGCGAGACGATCTCCACCGAGCTCTCCCGCCGCGTGGACCTGGCTCAGGCCCTGGCGCTGACGGCGCTGGCGGTCGGTGCCCAGCGGGCCATCGATGCCGCCTCCCGCTCACTGACCACCGCCCAGCTGGCCTCAATCGCCCCTATGCTTCAGCGGGTGGTGCTGCCGCGCCAGACCCGTGAGGTCATGGGGCGGCGCGGGGCCAGCCGGCAGGTGCTCCAGGACCTGCGTGACGCCCTCGTGGCACTGACCCCCACGGCCGACGCCGAGCCGGCCCGCCTCAACCGCTTCTCCACGCGCGTTGTCCTCATGGTCGTGGTCGGGCTGGTCGCGGTGTGGACGCTCATGGCCGGGATGGACTTCCAGCAGGTCTCCACCGCCGTCTCGCAGGCCAATGTCTGGTGGATGCTGGCGGCCCTGGTCTTCTCCGTGGCGACCTACGTGGGCGCCGGGCTCACGCTGGTGGCCTTCAGTCCTGAGCGGCTCTCCCTGTGGCGCTCCACCGAGGTGCACCTGGCCAGCGCCGTCATCTCGCTCGTGGCCCCGGCCGGTGTGGGCGGGGCGGCCATCAACCTGCGCTTCCTCAACCGCAAGGGGGTGCCCACCGCGGTCGGCGTGGCCACGGTGGCCCTGGTCCAGGTGGTCCAGTTCATCGTCACCGTGGTGCTGCTCGTGGTGCTGGCGGCGATGACCGGCCAGTCCACGGGACTGACCCTGCCCTCGGGCTGGGTGCTGGTCGCCGCGGGCGCCGTCGTCGTGGTGGCGGCGGTGATCCTGACCATCCCCAAGGCGCGCACCTGGGTGTGGGCCAAGATCGAGCCCACCTACCGCCAGGTGTGGCCACGGCTCGTGTGGGTCATGTCCAACCCGATGCGACTGGCCCTGGGCGTGGGCGGCGCGCTCACGCTGAGCCTGTCCTACATCCTGTCCTTCAGCGCGAGCCTGTGGGCCTTCGGCTACACGGTGCCCTTCGCGGTCCTGGCCATCACCTACCTGGCCTCCAACACGGTGGGCTCGATCGTGCCCTCCCCCGGCGGTATCGGGCCGGTCGAGCTCGCCCTAACCGCCGGGCTCGTCGCCGCCGGCGTCCCCTACGGGGTGGCGCTGTCCACGGCGATCGTCTACCGCCTGGTGACCTTCTGGATCCCGATCCCGGTGGGTTGGCTCAGCCTCCAACGCCTCCAGAAGGTCGGAGACCTGTAGTGCGCGTGCACGGACAGGGCCCTGTCATGAAGGTGCCGTCGATACGGGCCGGTCACGCCTGGGCGGAGGCGCCCACGCGGTAGAAAGTCCGCAGGTACGAAGCGTCGATGGGCTCATCGACGATGCGATCGTCGGCCTCGATCCAGGCGTGGGCGGCGAAGGGGGGCGTGGCGACGACGCCGACGCACCACGTCGGCGCGTAGCCGCGCTGCCTGCACAGGAGCATCGCGGCCACCGACCTGATGAGGCACGCCCTGTCCCCGCGGCACACGGCGCTGGCGGAGAGGATGTCATCCCTGGCGTCGCGGGCGATGCTGTAGTCGGCGGGCTGCGCGCCCCGCACGACGAAGGACATGAGGCGCTGGAGCCGGTGGGGCTTGAGATGGCGCAGGACGCGGGACAGGCCGACCAGCACGGCGATGTTCGTGCGCTGGGCCAAGCTGATCGAGTGGCGGGTGGTGGGGAGCATCTGGCTCATGAGAGGACACCTTTCTGAATGCGAGCCGGCTTTGCTGCCGACGCCCTGGTGGTGGTGGCGATGGGCGGTCAGTGACGGGGCGGGAGGGACTCAGGCGTGCGTGTCCGTCCGATTGAAGTAGCGCGCTGTGGCGAGAACGCAGAGCGCGGTCAGCGCGACGGACAGAACGACGGTGAGGGTGGCCGACTGGATCGTGAGCGCCGACGCGTCCGCCCCGGAGCCTGATCCGAGCTGAGTGGTATGGGCCAGGAGGCAGTAGGGGTAGATCAGGGCCGCCCTGACCTTGATGGCGAGAAGAACCGCACCGACGCACGTGAGCACGAACCCGATCACGACGGGAAGAACGAACGAGCGGGACCTCGCTGACAGAGCGGACTGTGCCGCGCAGACGGGCACGCTGGCCACGACCACGAGGACGCTGACGGCGTAGTAGCGAGCCGGGAGCCAACCGGGCAGGTGGAACCCCACCTTTCCCAGGAAGAGCACGGTCAGGAGGAGGACTGCCTGCATGAAGGTCGCGAGGAGGGCAAGCGCGAGGACCTTGGCGGAGGCCAGCCTCCAGGCGGCCACCGGTTGGGCGGTCATGGCGTTCCAGTTGTTCCCGGTGTGCTCGGCGCGCCAGACGAGGGAGGCCAGGACGGATAGTCCGACGCCGAGCATCAGCATCCCGTAGAGGCCGATCGATCGGATCCACAGGGTGTTCCAGCCATCCTCGAAGCCGCCAGAGGTCCAGGCTCCCATGGCGCTGGCCACGGCAGTGACGGAAGGGACGAGTGCGGCGAGAATCCACGCCGCTGAGCGCCGGATCTTGATCAGCTCCGCAATGAAGACTCCCATGTCCTACACCTCCTTGCGGTCGAGACGAGTGGTGATGACGGTGAAGGCGACGGCGCCCGCGATGGCGAGCACCAGCGCCCCGGGGAAGGGCGCGTCCAGGTACACGGGATCGGATCCCGCGAACGTCATGGGCGCAACGAGGGAGAAATAGGTCCAGGGGGTGAGGTATTGCGCCCAGGTGGGCGCCATAGCGCCGATCATGCTCAGGAGCACCCCCAGCATTCCGGCTCCTACTGCCAGCAGCTGGTTGTCCGATGCCAAGGAGATGAGGAGCTGGAGCGCGAGAATGACAAGACTGATGACGCACACCGAGGCGGTGTACGCGACGATCCTGCCGGTGGGCACTGGGGCGGGGACGCCAAGCAGTGCCCCCCACATCGGCACGCACAGTCCCCACAGCACGCAGACGGCTGCCAGTGGCGCACCGAGGGCGAGGAACTTCGCACGGCACAGCTGCCCAGGCGTTGTTCCCGACGCCGCAAAGAGAAGCCATCCATTGCCCGCACGCTCAATCTCCGTCACCCTGCTGGCGATGACCGCGATGAGGAGCGGGGCGAGGAGGCACACCCCGGCGTGAAGGCCACCGAGCAGCACCTTCCAGCCATCCCCGTCAGGAGCCTTGAGATCCACGGAAACACCGGCGCCGAGGGCGAAGAGCGCTGCGATGCCCACCGCACCGAGGAGCAGGAAGAGCAGGAGGGGGAGGATCCTCAGATTCCTCATTTTGGAGTACTCAGCACGCAGGACGCGTAATGAGCGGGGCCTGGTCGAGATCCGGGTTGCCGCTGTCACCGGATGCCACCCCCTTGCGTCATCCGCATAAACGCGCTTTCCAGCGTCTGCTCCTCCGGGACGGCGCTGTAGATGTCGATGCCTCGGCCGACCAGGCTGGAGATGGCCTGCGCAGTTGTCTCCCGTGTGATCCCGCGCAGCCTGATGAGAGCGCGGTCTGACCTCTGCTCGAGGATCGGGGAGAGGGAGGAGAGGGATTCGCAGGCGCGCGACGGGGACGCGCAGTCGATCAGGATGTCCGGCGCGGTGACGTCGAGCATCTCCGAGCGGTTCCCCTGGAAGACCAGCCGCCCCTGGGCCAGGACGCCCAGCACGGTGGCCGTCTTGTCGATCTCACCGAGCAGGTGCGAGGAGACCATGACGGTTGTCCCGCGCTCGGCGAGCCGCTGGAGAAGGTCTCGTATCTCCTCGATCCCCGCGGGGTCGAGGCCGTTGGTCGGTTCGTCGAGGATGAGCAGGCGGGGCCGGCGGACCAGCGCCATGGCGATGCCGAGGCGCTGCTTCATGCCGAGGGAGTAGGCGCGCACCTTCTTGTCGATGTGCCTCTCGAGATGGACGGTCCGCACGGCGTCACGCACGTCGTCGTCATTCAGACCGAGGAGGTGCTGCACGATGCGCATGTTCTCCGCGCCGGTGAGGTGGCCGTACCCCGGAGGGGACTCGATGAGCGAGCCGATCCGGCCCAGGAGCCTGTGACGGTTCTCGCGCGTCATCGGCTCACCGAGAATCCGGATGCTCCCGCTGCTCGGGCGGATGAGGGACAGGAGCATCTTCATCGTGGTCGATTTGCCAGCGCCGTTGGGTCCCAGGAACCCGTACACGACGCCCTCGGGAATCCGCAGGTCCACGTCGTGAACGACCTGTCGGTCGCCGTAGCGCTTGCTGAGCTGATGGGTGGTGACGATGTCGCTCATCGGGCGATGCTCCTCTGTCTTGTCTGCGTCGTGGATCGGCGTCTGCGCCTCGTGGCGGCTTGATGGCGCGCCCGAGCACCGGCGGCTCGTGGGTTCTGTGGGCTCGTTCTGCGTGCGCGCCGGCCGCCCTCGCACGCCTTGTGCCGGGCCGAGCCTCGTCGACCGCCGGAGCACCTGGAGGCGCGGCGCAGGGCTCTGCGAGCCAGCGAAATCCCGATGACCAGCCAGATGAGGGGAACGATGAGGCCACCAACCAGCACCGTGAGGTCGCTGGGATCACCCGAGTGGGAGGACTCGGGCAGGAGGGCGTTGCGCAGGCTCGCACTCACCCAGAAGGTCGGCAGCGTCATCGCACCCGCCTGCGTGAGCCCTCCCGATCCTGCGATCGGATGGAATGCCCCCGAGGCTGCTCCGATGAGCATGACGCTGATGGAGGCAAGGCTGAGCTGGCGCGGACTCCTGAGCGTCGCGCCGACGACGACGGCCAGCGGGAGCAGCGAGAGGAGCCCGGCAGGAGCGACGACGAGGAGGGCCGCGGTGCTCACAGGGGATAGTGCCGTGCGGCCCGTGACCAGCCACAGGAGCGGGAGCGCCACTGCGAATGCGGTGACGGCGAGCTGGAAGTGGCTGAGGACCTTGCTGATGGCGTACGCCGTCGTGCCGTGGGGCAGACAGCTCGACCTGAGCAGGGTGCCGTCCATCCTCTCCTGCATGACGGTCGAGGCGGCGCCCATGACGCCTGACAGCAGCGTGTTGATGAGCAGGATGCCGATGAGGGCGTAGTTCCCGAAGGAGGCGCCTCGGCCGGCGAGCGCGTCGCTGTGACGGACGATGGAGATCGTGACCACCGCGATGACTGGGAACATGAGATGACCTGGCAGAGAGCCGAGGTTGTTCCTCAGCTCGATGAGGCTGCGCCGGTATCCAAGGGCGACGATTCCACTGGGGCTTCCGGCCGCCATCATGATGCGGCCCTCCGGGCGTGTGCGGCCTCGTTGGTGATGCGCAGGTAGAGCTGCTCCAGCGTGGCGCGTCGGACCTCGAGATTCTCGAGGGACTCGCCTGCGGTGTTGACGAGCGTCTTGAGAGTGGGGACGGTGGCATCGGGAGGTGTTTCCAGCACGTGGAACTCACCCCGGTCCGTATAGCTGATGCGGTCCTTGACCTGCACCCGCTGTCCGAACTCCTCCACCGTGCCCTGGAACCTCACCGTCCCCTCGGCCAGGACGATGACGTGACTGGCGAGCTCCTCGGCCTCCCTGAGGTCGTGGGTGGTCAGGACAATGGTCAGGGTCTTCCGCGCGACAAGAGCGTGGATGAGTGCGTGGAACTCGTTGCGGGCCTCGGTGTCGAAACCGGTGGTCGGCTCGTCGAGGAAGAGGATGTCGGGGTTGCCGACAAGCCCGATGGCGACGTCGAGCCGCCGCCTCTGGCCACCGGAGAGCGTGCGGATGCGCTTCGCCGCGACCGAGGACAGACCGACGACGCGCAGGAGCTCATCGGGGTCCCATCCCGCCTCAGAGGAGGAATAAGCGCCGTAGTACTGGCTGAGGTGATGCAGGAGGTCACCGACGCGCCAGCGCTCGTGATCACGCCAGGACTGACGTACCACGCCCACTCGCGCTCGCCACGCCTCGTCGGCGTGGGCGGGATCGATCCCCAGGACCCGCACATATCCCGAGGACCGGCGCTTGAGCCCGCACAGGATATCGATGGTCGTGCTCTTGCCTGCGCCATTGGGTCCCAGGAGCGCGAGGACGGAGCCGCGCGGGATGGTGAAGGAGGTTCCGGCCAGCACGGTCTTGTCGTCGTACGACATGGTGAGCTGTGAGGCCTGGACTGCAGGGGCTTCAGTCATCTGCGGCATGGTTCTCCTCCTTTGGCGCGGGTGCGTTCGATGGTTGTTGTCAGCGCGCGGCTGCATCTGAGAAGGGGCGGGGGCGGGTGCAGGACCCGCCCCCACTTCCTTCCCGGGGTTACGGGGGATCAGCCCTCGTAGGAGAAGTCCCAGAACGGGAGGACGTACTCGGTGTATGGACCGACCCACTCACCTGTACGGGTCTGGAAGTCTCCCAGCTCCTGGACGGTCGGAGTTGCGTATGCGGTCATTGTCATGACCTCCTTTCTTGTGTTGGTGATCTGTGCTGTGATTGTTTCTGAATGTGATCAGAACGGGTTCGGACCGTAGATGTCTGCGATGATCCACCAGCCCTCCTGGGCGCCGCCGATGCCGAAGCCGGTCTCCTTGGCGAATCCACCGAGCTCGTGAATCTCGGGTGCAATGTAGTTGCGCACAGTGCTCACCTCCTTTCGAGTTCTTTCTTCTGTCATCCGATCAGTGGAGTGACGTCGTGGTCAGCTGGGACGGTTCAGGGCCGCTGGCCCCGCAGTTCGGAGCGGGCCTTGAACGGAGGCGGGGTGGCGGGGCCATCCCTGACCCGGTGACTCACCGGGTGGACTGGGAGGAGGATCATCAGACGAGACCCTCACGGTGAAGTGATGCGATGGTCGAAGCGACATCACGTGAGGCCTGCTCGGCACTGATCCCGTATGTGGCCACAAGAGCATCCGTAGCGCTCCTGGCGTCGCCCCCGGTCTGGAGCTCATCGAGTATCTGTGCCGCTGTGGAATTAAGGTGCCAGTACTTCCCGCTCTTCGGGGCCAGCGCCACCTCGCCGTAATCGGTCTGCACCCGCAAAGGGGCGGCTTTCTTGTTTGCCATGTGTCTTCCTTTGGTCAGTTGACGTGGGGGATCAGGAAGCAGTCGTCACCGAGGGCGAGTTCCTGAGGAAAAGAGCGGTGTTGATGAGCTGGGAAATCAGAGTGGGTGGCATACTGGTTTCCGACGGTCGAATCGACTCCTCCAGGGCGTGACGGTCAATAATCCCAAGATCCATGAGGCTGGACTCGTCCAGCAGATCCTTCACTGTCGAGAAGTTCTGTGCGTATCCACGAACGGCCTGTGGCGATCCCCCCACCTTGGTGGTTCGGAGCAGGTATTCGTCGGGGAGAATCCCGCGCATCGCTGCTTTCATGAGGGGCTTCCACTCGATGGGGCTGTCCCGATCTGTGTAGGCGACACTGAGAACTGCCTCGACGACATGGTCATCCATGAGTGGCGACTCATACCCAATACCTTGGTGGAGGCCGACCTGAGACATTCCTCGAGTCACTCTCGAGGCGTCGATTATGCTCGCCAGATCGAAATGCTCACCACGTTCAGGGGAGAGCGGCTTGGCATGCTCGGCCGAGGCGACCATGGAGGCGATGAGTTCCTCTCGCGCCTCCTGGGCGATCCAGGCAGGGATGCGGGGCGGTATGTACCAGTCGCTTGCTCTGAGGGAGAAGGTCTCCGCAGAGGGACGCACCGACTCGTACGCCATGTCCTTCAACCAGCGCGAGTACGATCGCCGGTCGATGAGGCGCCGGAGCGCCGTGAGGCTGCTCTGCTTCATCGCGGCGGCCTCCGCCCGGGCCCGGTTCCAGCCGAGAATGGGGTGGCGCCGGGCAATGCTGTGGTCCCATGCAGGGACACCGCGGAAGAGATGGTCACCGCCGGCGCCATGAAGGTGCATGGTGACGCCCTGGTCGCGATCACGGTCCAGCGCGTAGAGGATACGGGGCGCGGTGAGTGGCACCTGGGTGGGCTCATCGACGGGAATGTCCATCTCGCCGATTCCCTCGTAGAACGACGGCGCATCGCCCAGCCAGAGTGCTTCATGCCTGACTCGAGGCATCGCCTGAGCGGCGATCTCAGCCCAGCGGAGGTCCTCACGGCCGCCAGGATCATCGCTGTAGAACGTGAGAGCCGTGACCCCCTGAGGTGCGGTGGAGGCGTAGTAGCACACCGGCGTGGAGTCGAGTCCTCCAGAAAGATCGCATGCCAGCTCGCGATGCTGCTGGGAGCGCACGGCTACTGCCGCCTGGAGCCTTTCTCGAAGTAACGCCGCGCCCTCGGAGCGGCTCAACCGCGGACTCGGCCGCCGCCACCAGGCATGGGTCGAAGTCGAGGCGCTGGCGTCCACGGTGAGACAGTGACCGCCGTACACCGGGGTGACGTCCTTCCACATGGGCTGCTGGGCGTCGTCGAAGTTGGGCTGGCTGCCCAGGAGGGAGCGAGCCACGGCCGCCGTGTCCAGCGGGAGCCTCCCCAGGGCCGCGAGAGTATCGGCGCGATCCGAGACGATGGTGGTGCCGAGGATGCGGGCGTGGAAGACGCGATGCGTCTGCATCGCCGGCCCGCAGGCGAGGATCGTCGCATCCCGCAGCGCGTAGACGGTGAAGCTCCCGTCGAACCGCATGACCTCGGCGGCTGTTTCCGAGAGCGAGGCACCGCGTCGCGCGATTCTGTTGAGATCCTCGACTGAGGCGGAGCACGTTCCTACTGCCACGATCCTGGTGCCGGGAGCTGTTGAGGCCGTGACGTACGCCTGCGGCATGCGCACCATGAGCCAGGGCCTGCCCGAGGCGTGCCTGGCGATCATCGTCGCCTGCGGGGCGGCGATGCTGATGACGTTGTCAGCCTCGGCCGTGTCCGGTACTGCGATGGCGAATGCCTGAGGCAGGATGATGGAGTTATCTTGTTGATCGACGGACCGGACGGTGATCGTCGGGTTATCCGCGTGATCCGATTCCGTCATCTCCGGGGCGGTGATCGTCATGGCGCTCGCCTCCTTCCTCACTGATCTCGTTGGTGTGTCGTTGTCGATGACTTAATACTGCCGGTTCCGGACAGCCATGTAATCCGCCATTCGGGTTATCCGGTCGATTGATATCTGGTCACCCATTCGTCCAACGGGCGCGAGCACCACTCGGGAAATGACGGATTCGGCTATCTCCCGCAGCTCGACACCACCACCCACCCACCACACACTTCGACCGAATCTTCATAAACGACGCGGCTCCGGGTCGTTTATGAAGATTCGGTCGAAGTGTTGCGCCTCCAGCACCCGAACGAGCACTGCGTATGGCTGCAGACGCGACGGGGCGCCAACACCCCGCAGGATGTCGGCGCCCCGGCCTACGCGCCCCTGAGGCGTATCCTCCTGAGGCGCGCGCCCCTTAGGCGTCTCGCGTGAGGAAGATTGCCGCCGCGATGGGCAGAGGAAGCACAGTCCAGGCAAGGAATATCAGAGCCGTCTGCGCCTGGGAGAGGAAGGTCGCCGTATCCTCAACGCCCCAGGTGTTCGCCACGGCGAAGGGATCCGTGATGGCGGCGTCGGCGGAGGTCGGGAGCAGACCCGCGAGCTCTTTGGCCCACTCCCACTGCGAGGCCATCATCTGCAGCGGCACCATGATGACGAAGAGCACCACGACGACGGTCGTGATGGCGCCGGCCGTGGAGCGCAGGAGGAAGCCGTAGGCAAGACCCATCAACGCGATGGCGGCGAAGGCGAGTCCGGAGCCCCAGAAGAAACCCAGGTACTCGCTGTCGGTGATACTCCCGGCGTCATCCTTGAGGAAGGGGACGGTGACGGCCCACGTCGCCATGGTTGACAGTAGTCCCAGGAAGAAGCCGAAGACTGCGACGACCGCGGCCTTGGCCATGAGGAGTCGGCCCCGGTGGGGGGTCGCAGTGAGGCTGGAGCGGATCTGACCGGAGGCGTACTCCCCGGTGACTTGGAGTGCGCCGAGGACGGCGACGATGATATAGCCGAAGGGCGCGGCGGACGTGATCTGGTACTTGGCCTGATCGACCTGCTCCGGGATGTCGTGGTAGCCGATGGCGGTGGCCGCCCCGAAGACGACCATGACGCCCATGGCGACGGCAGAGGTAACCCAGGTGGAGCGCAGAGAGCGGATCTTGATCCACTCGGAGCGCAGAGCGCGGCCGAAGGTCTGGTGGCCGTTGATGCGGGGGGCACGTAGCTTCGTGCCGGATGCGGTGATCGCGGTCATGGGGGTTCTCCTTGAGGTCTGCGGGGTCAGGCTCAGCGCAACGCGTGCTGCTGGGCGACGGGCTGGTCAGCCTGGCCCCTGGGGATGCTGGTGTTGTACTCGGTGTTGCCGCCGGTGAGCTCGAGGTAGGCGTCCTCGAGGCTGGCCTTGATGGTGGTCAGCTCATGCAGGACGATGCCGTGGGCGGCGGCGAGCTCGCCGATGCGAGCGGCAGGGGCGGCGGTCAGGGTGAGCACGCCACGCTCCGGGGTCTCGACGGCGATCCTCTGGGAGGCCAGGAGGTCGGCGAGGTCGGTGGCCTGGGGGGAGGCGACGCGCACGGTGTCGCAGGTGGCCGAGGCGATGACGTCGGTCACGGGACCGGTGCTGAGGATGCGGCCACGGCCGATGACGATGAGGCGATCGGCTGTTTGGGCCATCTCGCCCATGAGGTGGGAGGAGATGAAGACGATGCGTCCCTCGGCCGCCAGGGAGCGGCAGATCTGGCGAACCCAGATGACGCCTTCGGGGTCCAGACCGTTGACGGGCTCATCGAAGATGAGGATGTCGGGGTCCCCCAGGAGGGCGGCGGCGATGCCCAGACGCTGCCCCATCCCGAGGCTGAACCCCTTGACCCGCTTCTTGGCCACCGAGGTGAGTCCGGTCATGTCCAGGACCTTGTCAACCCGGTTGACGGGGATGCCGTTGGACACGGCGAGCTGCGTCAGGTGGGTGCGGGCCGTTTGCGATCCGTGCAGACCCTTGGCGTCCAGCAGGGCGCCGACGGTGCACAGCGGGGCGTTGAGGTCCTTGTACTTCTTGCCGGCCACGGTCACGGTGCCGGTCGTGGGCTTGTCCAGGCCCATGATCATGCGCATGGTGGTGGACTTGCCTGCGCCGTTGGGGCCCAGGAAGCCGGTAACGGTGCCCGGCTCGACGGTGAAAGAGATGTTGTCTACAGCGACCTTGTCGCCGTAGCGCTTCGTTAATCCACGTGCCTCGATCATGAGGCGCTCCTTTCTCGCGTGAAGAAGAGGAGGTGCGGGCGAAGGCAGCCCTCTTCTGCTCCGTGTTTGTCCCGAGAACCTTAGGCAGCGCCAGGAACGGCGCGGATCGCCCATGTGGGGTACCCGATGGGGGGAGACAGCCCCCACCCGTCGGCATGAAGAGTTCCTGGCTTTCGAGAACACCTCAACGGGCGAGGCGATGAATCACCTATCGAAGCGGCCTCAAGACCTCAAGGCCTCACAGCATGCTCGATCTGTTGCGATGAATGGATCGGACTCGCGTCCTACCCGACCAGGGTTCCCCCGCAGCCTCGCTCGGCGCGTCCGCCGGTCGACCTATCCGATCGACCGATGCCCAAGAGAGCTCACCATCGTTGAATGGTGAGATCGAAAGAACTCCGCTCCTCCAACGGGAAGGAGCCACTGATGCCCACCACAGAGTTCCGGAGGTGATAGCCCGTGCTTCACGAACGAGCGGCGAACCATACGCCCAGCCTTTACGCCGACGACGACGCTCACCGACGCTGGGAGCTCGCGCGCCGGGACAACACCGAGATCACCTCGATCCTCAGCTTTCTCGACACCCTGCCCGATCCGGCACTGGCCGGTTTGCGAGTCCTCGAGCTCGCGTGCGGCTCAGGACGCACCACTGTGCCCATCGCAGCCGCGGGACACCACGTGCTCGCCACAGACATCAGCATCGACGTGCTCAACCTCCTCGCCGATCGGCTGAAAGAACGGCGGGCCATCCAGTCGGGAGCTGCAGACCGGATCGAGCTCCGGCAGGCGGACATGGTCTCCTTCGACATCAAGGAGTTGTTCAAGGCGGTCTGCCTCCCCATGGCATCCATCAGTCTGTTGAATCCTGAGCAGCGACGAGCAGCCATACGATGCATGAACACCCACATGGCAATCGGCGGAACCCTCATCACCTCCATCGATCACGTACTCCCAGAGGCGGCTGAAACCAGCACCATCCAGCTCCAGCCAGATACGTACCTCACCGAGGAGATCGACCAGGTGGGTCGCCGGCGACGCACCATCCTGCGCTGCCGCGACCAGGAGCACGTCTCCGAGCACCACCTCGTCACGCCCGAGGACCTCGTCAACGATCTCAAGGGAGCCGGCCTTTTCCTGGCCACCCAACGATCCACCCCAGACCCGGTCCTGCCCCACCACATCAGCGTCACCCTCGGCGCCGTCAATCGACGGTGACACACCCGGGCGCGAGCACCCCTGACCCCACTCCTTCATAGTGGGTGAGGCAACCGATCTTGTCTGACCACCGGCAGTGCAGCTCCTCGTCAGGCGTGCTGACAGCTTGCAGGGTTCGGAGAGTGGCACCGCAGGCTGGTCAGGCACCACCCTCACCCACCCCACCCCAGCGCCTACCACCAGCAACTCACGACAACCGGTATCACCCCGAATTCACGTTCATAAATAGCACTTGACATACCAATAATTTATCCGGTATTAAAGTGTGGTGAGCAACTTCTTAGATGCCATCAGAACCCACTCCCACTGGTGGCCGGGCACGCATCTACGGAGCGCCACTCGAACTCAGCGGCGATATGCCGCCATTGGCACTATGGTTGGTGTCATCAACATGACACTCATGCTCACCCTTGTCACATCACCTACCCCAGAGCGCCTCTTTTTTCTTCTCTTAACAGTTGTTGCTCTATTCCTGATCCCCATATTCCCCATATGGGGTTCTCTCGGTTATCTGACCCTATGGATCGTGCTTCTTCAGGTTCCACACGTTCCCGCCAGCGACATGACCATCACCAACGCCGCCTTTTTTTTCTTCTTGGCGACATTTCTTCCCCTACGGGTGGCACTCACTCTCGCGTTAGTCATCCCAGCGGCGCTCATCATACCAACAGGACCCCTTCCGGATGCAGTTTCTTATTTGTTCCTCGCAGCCTGCACCCTTCTTCCCGGATCTATACTGCGTCACACGGAGGCATCGTTAAGAGAAGAAGTATCAACCGCCACAGAGAAGCTGAAGTCCATCCGCTCCGAAATTGCACGGGAAATGCATGATCTCGTCGCCTACTCGATGTCCCAGACCGCCTTGCGGGCGCAACGCGCGGCTGCAGATCCCTCCTATCCCGTCGCCGCTCAGCAGGAGTTCGCCGCGATCGAGTCCACCGCGGCCGACGCACTTCACGAGCTGCGCCTCGTGCTGCGAGCCCTAAGAAGCAACGAGGACGAGCACACCGATCATGAACACACCGCCGCCGGATTGGGAACCGTCGTACTGGATCTTGAGGAGTCCGTGCGCGCCGTCGCCGACGACCTCTCCGCGTCCGGCTACTCCGTGACCTACCAGTGCAGGGGAGACGGACATTACACCCGTCTTCAAACCGCCATCCTCTCCCGGGTGCTTCGGGAGATGTGCTCCAATGTTCTGAGACATGCGGATCACGATCAACCGGTCACCATCACCCTGAGTCAAGACGCTCACAAGGCTCGCCTGGTTGTGACCAATGGGGTCCTCTCTTCGCATCACAGGTTTCCTTCCTCCGGGATGGGGATTCTTGGTATGAAGGAAAGACTCTCAACCGTCGGCGGCTCACTGGATACGTTGACGGACAACGGCACCTGGCTGACATCCGCCTCCATCCCTCTCTCACAGCCACCCACCCGAGTCATCGAGGATGAGTCATGATCAGTATTGGTATTGCGGACGACGATGCCCTGGTTCGTCAGACGCTGACGGATCTTCTCTCCAGGAACGACGACATCGTCGTTGCCTGGACAGCCAAGGACGGCCAGGAGGCGCTCGACCTCTTCCACTCCTCGGAGGTCGAGAGCAGGGTCCAAGCCGTTCTCGTGGACGTCCAGATGCCCAAGATGGATGGCCTCGCACTGGCTCAAGCACTTCTCGAGGAGAAACCAGATATTGCGATCCTCATCCTGACGACTTTTACAGCCGACTCCATCGTTGACGAAGCCATGGCACTGGGGGTACGCGGATTCGTTGCCAAGGAGGATGGTGCCTCATCCTTGGCCGGCGCCATCCACCAGGCGGTCGCAGGCAATCTCGTCCTGTCACCAACATCATCGGCCATCATCAGCGACCAGGCCAGACTGTGGGCAAGCGGCTCCTCCCGCCCCTCGGAGTCCATCCCGGTTCCGACTCACGCGCAGCAGCCCCCTTCCCCCCTCCCCCACGGGGTCACCCTCTCAGAACGAGAACGGGAGGTGCTGACACTTGTCGTGGACGCCAAGACCAACAAGCAGATTGCCACTCGATTGAGAGTCAGTGAGGCCACGGTCAAGACTCACGTATCCGCCATTATCGCCAAGCTCGGAGTCCAAGACCGGGTGGGAGCAGCCGTGTACGCCCTGCAGCACAATCTGGTGTGATCGGACTCATCCGATCCGCCTATCCGGTCGGGCGATTCGCCCTGTCACTTAAAACAAGAGACTTAGTGCGTTGCCAACACCGTAACCGGAAAGGACGAACGATGTTCCACTTCTTCCCCTTCTCACTCAACCTCACCTCTTTCAGCAAAGATTTCGACTGGCGGAATTTTCGGAACTGGGGATAACAGCTTCTGACCAGAACACACATGCTTGTTGCCGCAGACCCGGGCTGAGCGAGAAGCTCCGACATTGCCGCCTGAGCCGCCGCGCGTTCGTCGAGGAAAGTCACCCCTGCGCCCCTGTCGTCGAACGCACGCCCTCAGTGACGTGAGCGGGCGGGCCGAGTGCACCTCGGCCCGCCCGCTGAGTCGTTGGCTACACGTCTACTCGTTGCCGTGGCAGGTCAGGCCCTTCTTGGGCATGGTGCCGGAGATCAGGTAGGCGTCGACGGCGTCGTTGACGCAGGAGGCGTCGCCGCCGTAGGCGGTGTGCCCGTTGCCCTCCCAGGTCAGCAGCTGGCCGGAGTCGAGCTGCTCGGCCAGGGACTTCGACCAGGCGTACGGGGTAGCCGGGTCCCCGGTGGTTCCCACCACGAGGATCGGCGCAGCCCCACGGGCATGGATCTGCGTGGGCTTGCGGGTCCCGTTGTGCCCCCACACGCTACACACCAGGTCCATGCCGACCGCGGAGTCCGCGAAGACCGGGGCCTCGCGCTTGGCCTGCTCATACTGCGCGGCCCAGGTCGTCTTGTCGCCCTCCACCGGGTAGTCCAGGCAGGTGACGGCCTGGAAGGCTCCACCGCCGTCATCCTTCGAGGAGGTGTCCTGCTCCTCAGAGTCCGCGAAGGCCGAGCCATCGCGGTGGTTGATGGCCTGGTCGAGGGCCTTGTTCAGGGGCTCCCAGTTCTGCTCGGTGGTGTAGAGGTACTCGCTCAGGGCGGTGACGATGTCCGCGCCGGTCACGGTGCGGTTCGGGTCACCGGTCGCCAGGGGCGTGCTGTTGGCAGAGGTGATGAGGTCGCGGATCTGCTGGACTCCGGCGTCGGTGCCGCCGGTCAGCGGGCAGCCGGTGGAGTTCTGGCAGTAGTCCACGTAGGTGCGCAGCGCCTGCTCGAAGCCCTTGGCCTGCCCCAGTCCCTGCTCGGCGAGGGACAGGGAGGGGTCGATGGCGCCGTCGAGCACCATGCGCCCCGTGTTGCCGGGGAAGGTCTCGGCGTAGACGGAGGCGAGGTAGGTGCCGTAGGAGAAGCCCAGGTAGTTGAGCTTCTCCTGGCCGGCCAGCGCCCGCAGGATGTCGAGGTCCCGGGCTGCGGAGACGGTGTCGACGTGGTCGAGCAGGGCGGCGGGCTCGGTGTGGGAGGCGCACTGCTCGGTCAGCTCCTGGAAGGACTGCCGAGTTGACTCCGCCCACTCCTCGTAGGACTCGCCGCCCGAAGCTGCCTCGGCAGAGGACTCCGGGGAGGGCTCAGTACCTGCTTGCGGCGTACCCGAGGCCGACGACGAGGCCGGCCTGGTTCTGACTCTCCAGGTCGGCGTCGTCATGGTGCTGGGCCTGCTCGTCTCCCCCATCTCCTGGTCGCACCACTGGGTGTGGTGCCTGCCTGCGCTCATGTCAGTGGGGACGGCGACCTGGCGCTGGCGCTCGACCGCGCTCGGTCTGGCCGCCATCGCAGGGGTCCTCGTCTTCGTTCTGTCGATGCAATGGTGGTTCCCCGAGCAGAACCACGTCGAGCAGAACTGGCCGTTCTGGGCCAAGGTCGTCGGCTCGAGCTACACCTGGTGGGCGCTGGGCTGCGGGAGCGCCCTGTGGTGGGCCTCCGGCCGGCGGTCTCGCGCCGCTGAGGACCGGGACCGGTAGTCCGCGAGCATCTTTGCCCTCATGGCAAGAGCATCTTCCCGATCGCGGCCCTCGCCGACTCTCATCGCCCTCCTCCACTTCGACACCCGGATTCGGCCCGTCAACTAGGATCGGGGAGTGCCCCTCTCCGACATCGCCCGCGCCGTCGAGGACCAGGCCATCGGTGCCGGGG
>ERZ773076.538-NODE-538-length-18862-cov-6.171266_pt1 | contig 18862 bp, 19 predicted proteins | sample MGYA00580613_ERZ773076 | MGnify/ENA primary metagenome ERZ773076 (study PRJEB29015, sample SAMEA2738005) | human oral metagenome | biome: human oral; feature: human-associated habitat; material: dental | place: China | collected 2057 ...
AGCGCGCGTCGTTCGGGACGACGAGGCCGCAGGTTCAAATCCTGTCACCCCGACACAATTCAGGATCCGGGACGCCTCATTCGGTATCCGTCATGAGCGGAACACCCGGGTAATCCCCATCACCATGCTCGCGAAACCAACGACCACGAGCAGAAATCCCAGAAGACCGTCAAGCGGCGGGAAGCCACCCCCGCTGCTGAGCAAACCCCACGCGGCTTTCGCGACGTCCAGGCTGAACACCGCCACCAGGAGTCCGAAACTAAATTGGATGATCCCCACGATCGCCCTGTGGGAGCCCTTGACGTCACGACTCACCAGCCGTCCCGATCCCTTCTGCCCAACACCGGATGTGGAGCCAGCCCCGGCCACCGACGACTCGGGATTGTTGGCCTCTGACATCGTGGTCTCCCTCCGGAATCGAACCAACCCCACGCTACACATCCCCGGATTCCTTCAGCCGGATCGCATGGTCTTCCACCGTGCTGACCGCGACAGCGCGGCATCCTCACAGAGTGTCACACATCGTCGTATTCTGCACGATCCCGAATCTGAGCACAATAACTGAGCGATACCCGGAGGGCATCCCGCTCAGTGGAACGAAACCGACCAGTCCCGGTTCCTCCCTGACCAAACCCCTGATTTTTCCTGTAAAAATCATCGGATTGTGAACATGCCATCGGCCCGTCGCATTTGGTCTTGTTGGAGCTTCTGCAACAATGGACAGCAGCCGGATCGCTGGCGACTACTTCGCCTCCGGAGTGGCGACAGCGATTGCTTGTCGACCGACACGGGTGTGTCAAGAAAGAGGGATTGTGGTTTCCGAGTGGCGGGTCGGAGTCAGCGATGTGGGAATTCTGGTGAGCAGAATTTTCGATTCATCGCGCGACGGCGCCTTGGTCGTGGTATCTCCCGCCAGCGACACGAATCGGCCTCGTATCGACACGAAAGTGTTGGCCCAACGTCTTCCCCCCGGAACCGAATTAGCCGTCCTCGATTCCATGACGGCCTCGGAGCGCCTGTCAGACACAGTAGATCCACAATTTCAGGTGTATGGCGGCGGTATTCGTGTCATCCTCGCAGGGGCAGCCAGAACAGACCACTGGCGGCGCCATCGGCTGTTCCGGGTCTACCCGGGCGACGACGCCGACAGCGCCTGCCTCGACATAGCGGAACACGTGGCCTCCCACCAGGGAATCGGTAGGCCACACCGGAGCGGATCCGGAAGCACCCCCCAGAAAGCCCTGTCGGACGACCAGATGGCCGCCCTCGACCGCTTCAGGGCCTCCCTCGACGTCACGTCGTCCACATTCGCACCCGCCAAGAGAGTCCCGCGGCCCGGTCCGGGCCCCACGCCAAACCCGAAGCCGGGATCGATGGTCCCCAAACCCGGACCCCACCGTCCGGCCAGCACATCCTCCAGCTCAACCGCCCACACACCCCCTGCACCAGCCGTCACAGGGCTCAGCGCAACTGAGCTGAAAAACCTGTTGGACACCCAGACGGAACGGATTGCCAACAAACTTCGCAGCTCCATAATCGACGACCTCATGCTACTTCTCGACAGCGATCACGAATCTTTGGCAAGAGAACGTTCCCGCGCCGACGCGGCGGAGGAGGAGCTGGATCATCTGCGTCGCCGAATGACCGATCAGGAAGAAAGTCGCGGATATCCCCGAGTCTACAGCGACCCGGAAAAACAATTCCGCTGGGAAGTGGAATATGAGTGGTTGACCGGAAATCCGGAGGAAGAACGCGGAGAATCGCTGACCCCTTACACAATCGGTGAGGGATTCCTCGATTCCATGGAAGCGGAGCTGTTGCGCGGCAGGGCAAAGATCGTTCAGGTCATCGTCGACGTCCTCTCTGGTCACGCCTGGGATCGAAGAAAAACTCACCAATTCATCATCCCGGGCAAGTCGGTGATCCAGAAAACCATTCCTGAGGGCGCCGTTCCGTGGCGGACATACGTGAAACGCGGAGCCCCCGGCGCGGCGCGACTGACCTGGTGGCAGTACCCGGACGGCACCATCGAACTGGTCCACGTCGGCCACCACGACGATCTACTGCGATAGAGCAGTCTCAGGTCGCGGGCGCGACATGGACCGCCTCGGCTATCGGGACGCTGAGCTCGATCTCAGTTTCCATCCTCTCGACGGTCATCAGACCCATCCCAGACAGCCCAGAGAGCACCTTCAACCGCGTCCCGATGGCCACACCACGATCCGTGAGAAACCGGAGGATGTCCGGGTTGGAATCGGAGACCCGCACCACCCGCACATCAACGCCCGCCGCCACATGTGCCAGCAGCACCACCCCTCGCTGCTTTTCCTCTCCGTCTCTCGGGATGGGGTCGCCGTGCGGGTCCGCAGCCGGGTGCCCGAGGATCTCGTCCATCCGGTCGACCAGCGCTTCGGAGGCGGCGTGTTCGAGCCGGTCCGCCTCATCGTGGACCTGGTCCCATGGCATGCCCAGCGACGTAACCAGATAGGTCTCGATGATGCGGTGACGCCGCACCACCGCACGCCCGATCCGTTCCCCCTCCTCGGTCAGCTCGATGTTGCCGTAGGGGCGGTACTTGATCATTCCCTCCCTGGCCAGGCGTTTCAGACTGGCCGAGACCGTGGAGGGGGTAACGCCGAGGGCGGCGGCCAGATCAGTGGTATTCGGACGACGCCCGTCGTCGGGCCACTCGCAGGCCTTCCAGATCAGCGCCAGGTAGTCCTCCGTGACACGGGTCACGTCAGCGCCGGTGGCCGTCATCATTCCTTCTTCCAGGTGGGTCGTCCCACCGGCGGCTGTCACAGCGACCGGCAGGCTGTTCGTCGCGAGGCATTTCTTCGCCTTCCATGACGATTCTTCCTGAAACAGCGACGCGTCTCAACAGGGAGACTGTGTCGCAAAAGGTGTGATCAGGCACACTTTCAGGTACCCGTAGACACACCAGACCCCGTGGCGTCACAGTGGCTGACGACAAGCACACACGCCCCGGGAAAGGTCCCACGATGTCCCTCTGGTCCATCTGGTTGGTCGGATTCGGCGTATCCGCCGACGCGTTTGCCGCCTCGCTGACCAGCGGCGTGAAAATAGGCCGTTTCAACTATCGGCACGCCCTGGTCATCGCCCTCACCTTCGCGGGTTTCCAGGCCGCGATGCCACTGCTCGGATGGCTCATGGCGGCCAACTTCACCGGCTTCCTCGATCCCTTCGACCACTGGATCGCCTTCGCGCTGCTCGCAATCATCGGAGGCAAGATGACCTGGGAGGCGCTTCAGGCCGCCGAGGACGAGGGCGACAGCGGGCAGGGGAGCCGACTCGATCTGCGTCGCCTGCTGATCCTGGGAATCGCGACCAGCATCGACGCGGCAGCCGTCGGAGTGTCCTTCGCGATGCTGGAGGTCTCGATCCTCCTGGCGATCCTCTGCATCGGTCTGATCACGCTGGTGACCTCGTTCGCAGCGGTCGGGATCGGGCATCGGATTGGGGTGAGGTTTCGCAGACCCGCCGAATTCCTGGGCGGCGTGGTGTTGATCATCATCGGTACCCGCATCCTGCTGGAAGGACTCGCCCTGTTCTGACGGGTCGTACGTTTTGCCGGACGGCTTCTGAAGATACGCTGACGCCGTCACCATGCATCGGCCACGTCCTGAAGGAGCGCCATGGAACGCAACACTGAGTTGCTGCTCCGGGTGGCGCGCATGTACCACGTGCAGTCCGAAACCATGGATGCGATCGCCCACCACCTGGGGGTTTCGCGCTCGACGGTGTCGCGACTGCTGAAGGAGGCCCGGGACCGCGGACTGGTGCGCGTGACCATCACCGACCCCGCCCGCCCCATGACCCGCCTGGCCGAGATCTTCCGCAAGAGCTTCCACGTCCAGGCGCACCTGGTCAACGTCCGCCCCGGATCCAGCTACATGCTGCGCCTCGAGCAGGTCGCGAAAGTGGCCGCCCGGCTCCTCGACGACATCGTCACCAACGGCGACGTCGTCGGTGTGGCGTGGGGAACCACCGTCTCCGCGATCGCCCAGCACCTGCGACCCCGCGACCTGAGCGGAGTGATCGTCGTCAGTCTCAACGGTGGCGCCAATCAGCGCACGACAGGGCTTCCGTATGTCGGCTCCATCCTGCAGCGCTTCGCCGTCGCGTTCCACGGCGAGGAACAATTCCTGGCGCTGCCGGCCTTCTTCGACAACCCCAACACCCGCACCGCCATGTGGGCGGAACGTTCCACCCGCCACATGCTCCAGGTGCGGGCTTCCTGCACGAAGGCGGTCTTCGGGGTGGGAGGGCTCGGCTCCGAACTCCAGTCGCACGTATACTCCGCCAACTACCTCGACGACTCCGAGCTGGCCGATCTGAAGTCGGCGGGCGTGGTCGGCGACGTCTGCACCGTGATGCTGCGAGCCGACGGGTCCTGGCGCGACATCCCCATCAACTCCCGCGCCACCGGCATGACCCCGGCGGAGCTGCGGGCCATTCCCCGTCGCATCTGCGTGGTCAGCGGGACGGGCAAGGCGGTTCCGGTGCTGGCTGCACTACGCGCCGGGGTCGCGACGGATCTGGTGATCGACGAGGAAACCGCCCGCGCAGTACTGCACGAGATGCGTCCCGGCTTGCGCCTCGACTAGGAATTCCAGGGATCGTGTTTCCGCTGCCGGTTCTGAGGCGTTTCGTGAACCTCATAGGCTGTCCTCATGACTGATCTGCTCGTCACTACCCTGGACGATGGGGTCGCGACTCTCACCCTCAACCGTCCCAAAGCCATCAACTCACTCAACCTGGAGATGCTCCAGGCAGCAAACGAGATCCTCACCTCGTGGGCCCACGACGATTCGGTACGGGAGGTGGTGCTCCGCGGCGAGGGGGCGCGCGGATTCAGCGCAGGAGCCGACGTGCGGGAGTTGTCGCAGGCCATCAGTGGCAACGGACCCTGGTTGAGGTTTCTGGAGGTCGAGTACCTGCTCGACCTGATCGTCGCCCAGTTCCCGAAGCACGTCACCGCCCACCTCAACGGCATCACCATGGGCGGCGGTCTGGGTCTGACGGTCAACGCCGACCGGCGAATAGTGGGTTCGTCGACGCTGATGGCGATGCCGGAGACGAAGATCGGTTTCTTCCCGGACGCGGGTGTCATGTACTGGCTGGCGCGGGCCGGGGCTCTGGGCACCCACATGGCGCTCACCTCCGGCACGATCGGCGGGGGCGATGCCCTGCGCATCAACCTGGCCGACGAGTCGTCCGACGGCGATCTGCCCGCCCCGCTGTCGGAGGCCGCCTGGATCCAGGAGTGCTACACCGGAGACGACCCGGTCGAGATCGCACACCGGCTCGAGGAGCATCCCGATCCGGCCGCCCAGCAGGCGGGTCGTGAGCTGCGGGCTCGCTCACCGTTCGCGGTTCACGTCGCGCTGCGGGCGCTGCGACGGGCAGCCACCCTTGACCTGAACGGTGTGCTGCACCAGGACCTTCGGCTCGCGGAACATATGATCCCCGTCGATTTCGTCGAGGGCGTGCGCGCGCTCCTGATCGACAAGGACAACCAGCCCGCCTGGCGCTACGCCACCCTGGAGGACGTGCCGGCCCGGGTCGTCGACGAGGTCTTCGCCTACTGACGGAAAATCCTTCGCGAGGTACCGCCGCGGCCTTTCCGTGACTAGGCTCGTGTTCCATGAGTGATGACCAGTCCCGCAATCCCGGTCTTCCCGCCCGCGACGGCTCCACCGACCCGTGGCTGTGGCTCGAGGACGTGACCGGCGAGGACGCGCTGGGGTGGGTGCGTGAACGCAACACACGTGCCGAGGGGGAGCTCGACGCGAACAACGATGTGACGGCCTTGGCCGCGGAGTTGAAGGCGATCCTCGACTCCCCGGCAAACATCCCGAACGTGGTGCGCCGCGGCGACCAGCTGTACAACTTCTGGACCGATGCGGAGCACCCGCGGGGGCTGTGGCGACGCACGTCGCTCGATTCGTACCGCACCGAGGAGCCCGACTGGGAGGTGCTGATCGACGTCGATGCCCTCAACGCGGCAGAGCAGGAGGACTGGGTGTGGCATAGCGCCACCGTGCTGCGCCCCGAGGAGGGGCAGCCGTGGCGACATGCCTTGATCGCCCTGTCCCACGGCGGCTCCGACGCGGACGTCACCCGTGAGTTCGATCTGGTCACCAAACGATTCGTGCCCGCTTCCGAGGGCGGGTTCGAGCGGCCTGACGCCAAGGGCAGCCTCAGTTGGATCGATACCGAGACGGTGTTCGTCTCCACCGACTTCGGGCCCGAGAGCGTCAGCAGTTCCGGGTATCCCTTGCAGGTGCGCCGCTGGCGTCGGGGAACGCCGATGCCAGAGGCGGCTCTCGTCCACCAGGGCGAACCGACGGACATGCAGGTCGGTGCGGGTCGCGATCACGTGCCAGGTTTCGTGCGCGACTGGGTCTACCAGGTCCGCGGTTTCTACGACTACGACCTGTTCCTGCTGAACCCCGACGATTCCCTGACCTTGATCGACGTCCCCTCCGACTGCACGGCTGCCCCCCACCGCGACCTGCTGCTGCTCACTCCCCGCACCGACTGGGAGGTCGACGACGTACTGGTGCCTGCGGGGTCCCTCGCGGTGGCGCAACTGGACTCGTTCCTGCCCGGCTGGGAAGGGAAGGGGCCGCGCGTGCGAGTGCTGTTCACCCCGTCCAGGTCAACGTCGATCGCGGATTTCTTCGTCACCCGGAACTTCATCGTGGTCACGGCCCAGGAGGACGTCCGCACCTACCTGCTGGTGTTCTACCACGACGGCGAGCAGTGGCAGTCGCGCCGCATCCACCGCGATCTGCCGGGCACGGTGTGGGCCTCATCGGTCGACGATGTCGAGGGCGACGAACTGTGGATCACGGCCACGGGTTTCCTCCAGCCACCGACGCTGTACCTGGGTGATCTGGCGCCCCTGCTGACGGGAGATGAGCCGGCACCGCTGGTGAGGATGAAGGCGGAACCGTCACACTTTGACGTCACGGGGCTGGAGGTGAGCCAGCACTTCGCGATCAGCGACGACGGCACGCGCGTGCCGTACTTCCAGATCGGTCGCGCCGACCTGCCCCCGGCCTGGGACAACCCGACCCTGCTCGGGGGATACGGCGGTTTCGAGGTGTCGATGTCGCCGCAGTACGGACCGCTGACAGGCAAGGCATGGCTGGAGCGGGGCGGCACCCACGTGGTCGCGAACATCCGCGGCGGCGGTGAATACGGCCCGGCCTGGCACCAGGCCGCTCTGAAGGAGCACCGGCACCGCGCCTACGAGGATTTCGCGGCGGTCGCGCGGGATCTCGTCGCTCGTGGCGTAACCACCCGGGAGCGCCTGGCCTGTCTGGGCGGCTCAAACGGTGGCCTGCTCACGGGGAACATGCTCACCAGGTATCCGGGTCTGTTCGGGGCGGTGGTGATCCAGGTTCCGTTGCTCGACATGCGCCGCTACACGAAGCTCCTGGCCGGGGCGTCGTGGATCGCCGAGTATGGCGACCCCGACACCGACGACTGGGACTACATCCGCACCTTCAGCCCCTACCACCTCCTGGAGGAGTCGGCGGACTATCCGGCGACGCTGGTGACCACCTCCACCCGCGACGATCGCGTCCACCCGGGCCACGCCCGCAAGTTCACGGCGGCCCTGGAGACCATCGGAGCCGATGTCCGCTACTGGGAGAACACCGAGGGCGGCCACGGAGGGGCAGCCGACAACGCCCAACAGGCCTGGATGAACGCCCTGATCTGGACCTTCCTGCACCGCACCATAGGCCGCTGACCGACACCACGAAACCCGCCCCGGTCCGGCCCACATCCGGTTCGCTGGCTTTCCTGCGGCTCGCCAGCCCTATCGTCGTCCGCCAGCCCACCCGACGGAAACGCCAGCCTTACGGACAAACGCCAGCACTACAGCGCAAGCAAACGACCACAGGGCAAGCGAACCATCAGGGGTACATTCCTTGAGACCTATTCATAGGGATGCTTCACTTTTCCCAAACTAACGCTTTGCCCCCAGGGAGGAGATGGGCGCGGCTTGCCAGATCTGAGATAATGATGCCTATTCACAGCCATATTTAAGTGTGCTCTGACTAGGGAGTCAGCTGACCAACAAGCAGCCCGCGAATAAGCTTCAATGAATGAGCATACCCTCTCACCCGTCGGACTGATCCTTGTACTTGACGACCCGCTCCGCAATCGGATCAGCAAACTTATCACTCTTGAGAAGTTTGCGCTCATTGACTGGAACAGCGGAGATCTGTTCCAGGAACTGCCTAGCGAGCGCATCGGCAGCAGCCACCTCTTCAGGCGTTGGTAGATTCAGATGATCTTTTTCGGTCATGGCTACACCTCCATCATGACAATGATACGCTTGCCTTCTTGTGAACTAAAAAAATTACTAGTCACCAAGAAATCAGTGTTCTTATCGAAAAGAATTTCCGACTCTGCGTAAATTGAATAGGGAGAAACATTCTTACCATGCTTCGACGTGATGAGGAACAACGTGTTACCCGGGAAGGCAATTTTCCGGTCAGATGTGGTGCTGGTGAAACCAGCCTCGGAATACACCTCTCCCGGAACATAACTGGCAATCTGATCAGAGGTCAACGTCGTACCTCGAAACACCGGGCCGTTCCAATCCGGAAGCTTCGACAATGCTTCGGACACGGCAGCCGCACGTTGACTGGTGCCGGGGCTCACAAATTCTCCAGATCGGAGTGGTTCATTGATCTCACGGAACCCTTCTCCCGTGTAGTCACTCAGCGCGGCAACATCTGCTGCATCGAACGCTGGGGCCGAACCCCCCGCTGCACCGCGGCCTTCAATGGTTCCTGCAACTGCGCCGCTTCCACTTCCCGCATGGCGTGAGACGAAGCCCTTGCCAGCCAATGCCGCCTGGTGGAGGTGCCGCGCGGCCTGCGAGACGGATTGCCGCGCCATATAAAGAAAGGTCGTGGTTTGGTTGTTGTCCACACGCGCCGAGCCCCGCGTCATACTGGTCACGTTCCTCACGGCTTGCTCGAGCCGTCGAGCATGCTGCTCCAAGTGGGCAGCATAGTGCTCGGCCTCTTTGGTCACGCTATCCAGCACAACCAAAAGATCCTGCAATGTGCTCATCAGAACTAGTCCTTGCCCAAACTCCTTAGAGCGACGCCGCGAACCTGCTCGCCGCCTGCGACGCCTGATGCAAAGCAGCGATCGCTGCGTCGAGTTGCTTCTCGGCAACTTGGAAAGCCTGAATCATGTCCTTGTCGACACCCTGCGCACTACCTCCTATGGTTGCCTGTACTTGATTCGCCGCCTGGGAGAACTTGGCCTTGAATCCCGACAAGCCACCTGCGGTCGATTTTGCATCACTCGAGATGCTAACGAGCTGCTGCTTCACACTACTGAGCCGAGACACTTCCTATCCTTTCCATTCCTTTTTATTTAGCGACAAACACAACAATTACCATGATGGTCACCACCACCATGACAGCCACAAGTGCCGAGCAGATGATCAGAACACGCTTCCGTCGTTGAGTCATGACAGCAGCCTGAGCCTTTACCTCCGCCCGTTCTTGACGGATACGGTCTTGCCGGAGCTTGAGAGCGAGCGCCGCTTGTTGCGCTGCCTGAGCGCGACTCACTGCCTCATTCCTCTCCTGCGAAGCGATGCGAATTACTGCCTTGATCTCCGTTTCAACAACAGCAACAGCCCGGATATGCTCATTCATCGCCCTGCGGACGGCGCCCTCATCCCCGCTGGGCATGGTCTCAGGCTGTACTTGTGTGGAGAGAAGAACGCTGTGAGTCTTGAGCGATTCGACGGCAGTCAAGTATCGTGAGTTCGCCGTGCGACGTAGATTCGCAATCCGCGCCTCAGACTGCCGGAACACTCTGTCTGCTTCCTGCTTCGCACGTGCAGCGGTTTCATCCGCTGCGACCAACCCAGAGCTGCGCTGAGTGGGGACCTGCAGGAGCGTTGCCAGCGTCATCTCATAGTCGGTATACGTCGCCCTAGCCTCTTGGGGAAATGGTGCTGCCATGGCTACTGTGCCTCCCAATCGGTCTTGGTGAGCGTCGTCACGTCGCGCACCGTGACGGGTGTGAACGGAATGATGGTCACCGGCCCAGACAGCTGCGTCCGGTCGGACAGCAGACCTCGGTTGTCCCGCACCGACCAGTTCACGAATGCTCCGAGGAACTCCTGAACGCTATTCTGGTCGATTCGCAGCATGAGTAACGCATCAATGTAACCCGCGCCACCGAAGCCGATGTGCGAGCTGAAGGTAGCAGCGTTGGCCCACCAGCCGAGGACGTGAACGTTCTTGGCCGATCCCATATGGAGCACCTGTTGAAGATCCTCGGAAGGCTTGCGCGCGAACGCGTCCGGCATATCTAGCACCGTCGCTCGATCAAGCCCGAAACCAAAGATGTAACGTGATGCAGAATCGACTTTCCTAGAGCTAATTTCTGTGACGAGCTCCTGAAGATAACTCACTATCTCAGCGCGTGAGACTCGGCGAACCGGATGGCCGATAGATTCCATGATGGATAACCACTGGACGTGGTTGTTCCGCGAGAGTGTCTGATTGTCGAGCATGTCGAGACTCACAAAGTCAGCTTCGCCGGCGGGGTGTTGAAGCGCCAGCGAGATGGCCGCAGCCTGTAAAGCACCCATTGCATTGTTCACAGGATCCTCCCCGATTCCGGTCCCTTCAGGTTCACCAGCTCCCAGGATGGCGAGGTGTCGCCCCGGGTCCGCAGTCAGTGGAATTCCTTGGGGCTCATCGGTGACCCCGATTGGGTAGCCAAGCAAGGCAACTGTGGTTTCATGCTTAGTAGCAGACCCAGAATAGAGACGCCGAAGCACTTTCGTTGCGTCACTGATGCGAATCTGTCTGCTGCCGTCGAAAACCAATGGTGGTTCAATCTCGTCACGTACCTGCAACCACCAATCCTTCCGCAGGGCAGCGAGTTGATCATCCTTGGCGACTGCAATCGTGATCTGCCGATTGAAGTCAATGAGACCGTAATCCAGGTTGAGGATGGCCTCGCCGCGCGCCCGCAGTCGGGCTGCTGCGTCGTTCCCTTGGCTGAGCGTGGCGAACGACTCCTGAACCGCATTCTTGAGTGCCAGTCGGATTGGGAACTGCGCAAAGATTCCACCTTCTCGCATCATGAGCGCAGAGATACCTGATATGGTCTGCGAAGCCAAGACGAGATGAACACCATACGAGCGTCCCTGACGCGCAATTTCTTCGAGTAGTTGAGCCGCTTCATCAGCGGTATTCTCATTAGGGTCGAACATCATGTGAAACTCGTCCACGATCACTACTATCCTCGGCATGCGCTCACCAGGAAAGGCCGCGCGGTATCGGGCGATGTCTTCACCATATGGGCGGAACAGTCTAGCACGGCGAGAGAACTCAGATTTAATATGCTTTAGTACTGCTAACCCGAACTCCCGATCACTCTCCAGCCCAAGTACACGGGCATGTGGCAGGAATTCTGGCGAGTCCGGCGTCGGCGCCATCGGGTAGAGAGTTACTCCTTCCTTGTAATCCAGGAGATAGAGTTCCAATTCATCAGGAGAATATCGCTGCGCTAGACTGTGGATGATTATTTTGAGCAGGTTGGACTTACCTTGACCGACCGCGCCGGTGACGAGGATGTTGTGTCGCTGATCTTCCCTGTCACCGAGAGTGACTTCAGCAACGTCCGGACCTGCAATCCCAAGCGAGAACCGCAGCCGTTCGGCGCTGTTCTCCGTCCACTTGGATTCAAGTGGTTGTACATGCTCGAACAGTACTGAAGGTGCCGAGACCGATGCTGCTTGCGCGACAAGGGCGTCGACATCACGAACGAGTGCGGCGCGGTCACGCGCAGAAACCTTCAGTGTGAACTCGGGATGGCGCGTCCATCGGAGCATCTTGTTCCGTTCATGGATGGTCATACCCAGAGTGTCGAGCCGACCTTCACGCCACCAACCCGGTTTGTCCATGTTTCCCGGTGACATGACGAACACGAAAACGACCCCGGCTGCAATTCCGGCTTGCGCGAGCGCGAGCACCTGTCGATGCAGTGGTTCATCGATGCCTGTGGGGTAATCCGTGAGCACGACGAGCCTGAACCTCTCAACCGGGCGACCGGCCTCGGCCCGAAAGTCGATCAGTGACGCTGAAACTCCACGCAGCATCTCATTGATGCGCTGAACATCAGATACCAGCTCACGGATTGTATTCTCAAATTCAGACGCAGAATTCAGCACACGCAAAGACTCCTTCGAGATGCCCCGAAGAGCACTGAACGGAGACATGATCGATGACAGATTCGGGTCATGGACGATGACATCGAGTTGTCCCGGCGCAGTCCCTTGGAGAGCACCCCAGACGATATCCTCGATCAACTCTTTCCAACGGTCTGTCGAAGTCTCAATGATCACATTGCCGTGGCCGATCAATGGCAGGATAAACGGCATTTCTGTTTCCGCATCCATTCCTAGCGCAGACTCATCGATGGAGATTTTGCCAAGGGTAATGTATTCCGCCACGTTAAGCGGGCCATTGTTCTTTTTCAGCATTACCTCGGCGATGTCCCGCACGCGAAGACCACGCTCGGAGATGGCCTGCGCAGCCTTGGCATGGACTGTCGCTCGTTGCTTCATCAGCTCGGCCTGGGCCCGCTGATGGGCACTAGCGCGAACTCTTACCGCCGTTTCGTGGGCTGCGTCGAGGACACCCATCAGTCTTGCGTGAGCGGATCGAAGCTCCTGAGCAGCGGAATCAAGTGGCGTTGTCATCGATCTGCACAGCGACGGTTACTTGAGCAGGACGCAGCAGGCGATCACCAAGCAGGTAGCCTTTTCGCGTGACCGCTACAATACTGTTTTCCGGAAATTGGTCACTAGCGCGTATGGTATTGACCATCTGATGGACCCGGGCGTCAAACTCCCCTGAATCGTTCACCTCGATGAGTTCTCGGCGGAAGAACACCTCCAGAAGCTCCTTTGCGACCGAGTCGTTCAATTCCGGTGAGGGTGGCTCCGCCTGCAGCCTGTCGACGGCAAGCAGAGCTTCCTTAAACAGTGTTTCGAGCTGACGATGGCGAAGCACCCCAGTTACCGTATGCGACTGTTCCTGAATGATCTCAATGAGCGCTTTCTTGTTCTTATCTTCGACCAGCCTCCGCTGAAACAAATCCCGGAGTTTGCCGACCTCATCCCGCAGTTCACTGATCGCCTCAGCAACCATCGTTTCATCCCGGTCCATCACAGTCAGCCCCTTTACTGGAGCCCGGCTTGGCGGAGATAGACGGGTGCATTCTTCCAGTTCCATTTCCAGCCGGGCATACGGCGTGAGCGGACGAACAAGATTACCCACAGGATCGCAAGAGCTAGGAAGAGCACAACGAGACCTTGATTTACCCTAGAGGCAATGAGCAGGACAATGATCGTAGCGATCTCTCCAACGACAAGGAGACCCAGACCTTCGAAAGACCAGAACTTCACCAATTCGGCACGCTCGACAGTCACACGGATTCCATCCAACTCTTCGCGAAATTCGGCATCAGTGATCCCGAGTGAATCAATGATTCTCAGCTTCTCCTTACTATAATTCAATTGCTTTTCCGTAATGATATACCGCAAATTATCATGATCGATAGGCCAAGCGCGAATGATCGTTTCCATGAGCACCAAACCGTAGAAATATCGGATCATGTCATCCTCGGGAAGCTTCTCATGAGCAGCTTTGAGAATGTCGCAGGCCTTATCAACATTTCCGAGCATACCCTCGGAGATACCCACGAACGCCGAATAATAGACATTGTCCGGCTCAAGCTGACTGGCACGCATGTACTTAGGCAGCGCCTTATCCCAGAGTTCGTTCTCCTTGTAGAGATCACCCAGCTCTGCGTGATACGAGGCATCGTTCGGGTTAAGCCGAACTGCTTCGTTGAGTTCGAACTCGGCGTCGGCGTTATTACCGAGCTGATACGAGCTGAGACCGCGCAGGTGCCACGCCTCAGGGTTCTCGGGCTGCTGCTCTGTAGCCTCGCGAGCAGCGTAGTTGGCAAGTGATCCGTTACCCTGCACGAGATAGTCACGTGCAACCTGCAGCCAGTCACGTCCCTGCGCTGGACCGATCTGGGCCGGCTCAGGAGTCGCGACCTGGGCGGCGAGTCGCCGATCATAGTCTCGACGCTTTGAAGCGTCGAGCAGGATCGTCTCCGCCTCGGCGATGTTCTTGATCGTCTGCTCGGCAAGCTGACGGGTCTCCAGCTTCGGATGACTGGCACGCGGCGTCCACTCTCGTCGCTTCTCAGCTATTGCCTTCTGCAGGTCTTTTACACTGGCACCCTGATCAACTCCGAGGATGTTGTAGTAGTTATTAAGTGACATTCCTTATCCTTACTAGACCCGCCGGGTGCTACTGGACTGAAAGCGATGTGATCTTGGTTTTCGCGGTCTCGACTTGTTCGTCCGTAAGATTGGCGAGGCGGTCAACCTCGAAAGTTCCGAGGGACTGATTTGTCGTCAGATCAGTAACCTCAACGAAGACTGTCTGGTCGATATCATAGGCATAGGTTATACCGAGTGGAGCACCCTTGGGATATGGCGGGAGCGATATCTTTTTTGAGCCAATTTCCACGACATAATCTGGATTGGGGTCATCTCCCTGAGTGACACGCACAAGCACAATTTTCTGATTATCCTGGACAGTCGCTCCGGAAGTGCTATACTTGGCAGGAATTTTCGTGTTGCGCGGGATAATGACCTCGTTGATCTCGCGATCGGTTTCGCTATCAATAAAAATCACCCCAAGACCCTGCGATGTCACATCCGAGATGACTGGAGTCTGACCGTCGAAGACAGCAAGATCCGTATCAGCATTGGAGGCTTCCTCCATCGCCGCCCGAATTGCTGCTCCCATGGCAACAGCATCGTCAGGACGCACTGAGCGATTGGCTGGTTTTCCTGCCAAGCACTCGATGAGTTCACGCACCATCGGCATTCGAGTTGACCCACCAACCAACAATAGATGGTCAATATCCGCCCACGTTGCACCCGCCTCGCTCAATACGAATTCGGTCAAGTCCTTGGTTCGGTTCAAGAGGTCCTTAGTGATGTGTTCGAACTCCGCTCGTTCAATGGAGACTCGGTACTGAGCGCCCCCAGCAGAGAGGTGCACCGCTGTCGCCGCTACCGTTGTCAGGCTCCGCTTTACCATCTCGGCCTTCTCGCGAAGCAATGCGACCTGCTCTACATCATCGAGTAGATCATTCGGCCCACCTTGTTCTTCGACCTTCTCGGCAATGTGCTCAATGAGTCTGTTGTCGAAATCAAATCCCCCGAGCATTCTGTCGCCATCTGTCCCCAATACGTCGAAACCATCATCGGTGATACGCATGAGGGTCACGTCGAACGTGCCACCGCCGAGATCATATACGAGCACGAGTCCCTCCGCGGAGGTGTCGAAGCCAAACGAGAGAGCGGCAGCGGTGGGTTCATTGAGGACTCGCAGCACATTCAATCCTGCGATGGTTCCGGCGTGCTTGGTCGCTGTGCGACGCGCATCATCGAAGTAGGCAGGCACCGTGATAACGGCGTCTCGGACAGGTTCGCCCAGCACAAGCTCGGCATCCTCCTTCAAGCGTTTGAGAATAATGGCAGAAATTTCTTCCGCAGAGTAGCTTTTGCCGCTCGTCGACGTGAACCGCCAACCCGGGTCACCCATCTGCCGCTTGACGAACTGAACCACGTCATCGGGGGCGCTCGCCGCCGAGTGCTTCGCCATTGTTCCCACCAGCGGTTCGTCGTGGCTCCCCAAGGCCTGGAACAGAACAACCGAAGGGGTGATGTCCTCCCCGTCACGGTTCGGCAGGATTTGGACCTCTCCCGAGTCAAGCAGAATGGCGACTGCAGAGTAGGTCGTCCCAAGGTCAATCCCGATTGCCCGAGCCATCAGTCAAACCGCCTGGTCGATCTTGCGGATGATCTTCTTCGACATCCACCAGCCACTGCTGACGACCAAGCCGTAACGCGACGTCCAAGCAGACATCCAGGCTCCGACAGCGATCTTGTTATCGGCAGTCGCCTCGAAATCTATGGAGATGGTTGCTCCTCTTCCGGTGACGGAACGGCGGCGAAAGTTCAGTTCCCCGGGACCATCGATCTCCTCCCAGAGCAATTTTCCAAAAGTATCGTCTACAAGTGCATGAAGACGGGGCAGGCTGAGACTGGTGACCGTCTCATACTCCCGTTTGGCAATAATTGTCAGCCAAATATTGACCCCAAGGGCCACGCCAATTATAAGAACGAAAACAAGGAGGACACTACTACCATCCATATGAACGACTCCCGGGTATTACGAATTGATCATCAGAGAATACTGGGAAAGGAGGCATTCTTGCTCCAAGAGCAACACATCACTTCACAATCCCTTCATAGTTTTCTCTCGAACTTTGGTTAACGGCTTCATCATTGCAAGCACCACCGGGATTAGCACCGTATGAGAAAAAGTGAGACACTTCAGGGATGTCGAACAGCTCAGATCATTCTCAGCGGCAGGCGTGGGTCGAGTTCGGGGCCAGTCTGCAGCGGTTCCGGAAGGGAACTAGCCTGCAGAAACTCGCAAGCTGCGAACGCAACCAGGGGAGTAACAACGTCTCACGCGCACAGCTCTCACGCTACGAACGTGGTGAGATCCTTCCCAAGATCTGGCGCGCCAAGCACCTCGATCTCCTCTACGAGGCAGATGGATGGGTGGAGATGACCTTGGCAAACTTATGGGACAACCGATGGGACCCTTGGCGACATAGCCAAACAGCACCTACCAAGTCATACGTTCATCGCTGGCCACCCGACTATTCCGGCCCGGTCTGGATACGCATGGCTCCCACCGCCTCCTCGATGGACGAGGAACACCGTATAGTCCTCACCTGGGGACCATGGACTGCCTTGGTGAACATATCCCTGCCGCAGGATGGAATCTATCTCACCACCGGCAAGGCAAAGGACGATGAGACATCAGTGGCGATCGAGATAACATGCCACCAACCCGTGTTCGCGCTCTTCGGATCCGGGACACCCGACGGTGCCGCTCAAATCATTGACATCAGGCATAACTGGATACACAAAATCTTCACCCAGATATTCTGAACACCCAGTTGCCCGTCGAAAAGAATAGGTAGCACCCGGAAGGTCATTCACAGCCCTTCCTAAGTGCGCTCTGACTAGGGATTTTTCGGCGGATTCGTTTCCTGTGAATAAGCCTCCCGGTCTCCGAAATTCAAGACCTCACCTTGTGATCCACTCCGGATCGGCAATGCTGTACTGATTGATGCCGAGAGGTTCCCGTTGCCCGAATTCCACCTTGGCAGCCGGCTCCACTTCAACGGTCAACGGGACACTGTCCGGATTGCGTTTGGAGTGTACAAGATTCAGTGATTCTCCCACCGGAAGCATTTTCGCGAACACATAAGCTCCCCAAGCAATCTTGACGCAATGCTGCCTTCCCATGTTCTCAGGAGCAGGAATCACCTTGACCCAAACCGTTCCGATATAGCTCGCAGGATGCCATCCTCGATGCAGGGTGGAAATCCCTTCGATCTCTTTTGTTTTCGCATCTTCATCCGTGAGACTGGTTCGGTTCATCGTTGACGAAGATTCATCAGCCAAGAAACATGCCGCTCTGGGGGAGAGACCAAGCGCCTGCGCCAAGTTCATTATTTCATGAGCGGCCACGCTTTGCAGAAGCATTCCTCCAGCCACCACACCGACCGCCGCCGCTACGATACCTCGCCCAAAGATCGCGAAGCGCGTGTCCGATCCTGAGTCCTTACTCGTTCCCTCTCTTGATGCCAGCTTCCCTGACCGTGCCACCTGCTGCTTCAGCTGTGTGCATCCCACAACGCTTTCCTTCCACCTCGCTTGTCCACATGGATCTGACGGACGGACAGCACCTCAGTCGGAACAGCCGGTGGGCGCCGCCCTTCCTGCCCGACCGGGCCGCTGGTCTTACCGCGGTTCGCTGGCCTCCCAGTCGTCCACCTGCCCACCCGACGGGATTGCCAGCCTTACGGACAAACGCCAGCGCTACAGCGCAAGCAAACGACCGCAAGGCAAGCGAACCATAGGGAGCGACAACGAGGCGGCGAACCCGGTACCCACACCATACCCCGCAACCCTCACCAAGGCAGCTGCTGCCAATGCTCTCAACGTTTTCGCCCGTTGGAGTTCCACTTAGTGGGACGTCGGATCTTCCGCCCGCCCTCTGACACCACCTCGGGGAGCAACGAGGAACGGATGCGGCTCTCGTAGCCCTCGAAGGATCTCGGCATGAGTTGTCTCAACTCGCTGGATTTGCGACGCGGCGGGAAAGCAGCCGCGATAAACAAGTCGGGTTTCATGGACTGGGCCATACGAATGGCTGGCGACGTAGTCCGTCCATCTCGCACCACAGGACCGGCATCGACGAGGTTTCTTCTGGTACCTACCCTCGATGATCTGAACCTGCTGGGGATACTTCGTCTCCAAGGCTTGAGAGTATGTCTGCTGCCTGGCAAGAGCGTCTTGCTGCCCACAGACCGGCGCGGTGAAGTAACGAAGGGCAACCAATTGGCTCCTGGGCCGCAGTTTCTCGGCAAGGGCGACGAGGTCGAGCCACAGCCAACGGCACTGAGCTGCTTCGTTGCAGTCCGTGGTACAGATTGAATCCATCCACATAGACGATGAGGCGATCCCATAGGGCTTCCTCGCGAGATTGGCTGTGCAGCAGCCTATAAGGCCACTATTATCGTGGCCACACCCCCCGGTGCGCTTGAGCTACCGGGCCAACGGCCCCTTACGGGGCCGTTTTTGTTCACCCCGCCA
>ERZ773076.542-NODE-542-length-18814-cov-5.997175_pt1 | contig 18814 bp, 13 predicted proteins | sample MGYA00580613_ERZ773076 | MGnify/ENA primary metagenome ERZ773076 (study PRJEB29015, sample SAMEA2738005) | human oral metagenome | biome: human oral; feature: human-associated habitat; material: dental | place: China | collected 2057 ...
GGTCCGGGACGACATCCAGGTCGATCCCGAGGGCAAGCGTGGTGGCGAGCACGGAATCTGCGAGCGCGGCTTCCCGCGTGGCAAGCAATGGACCGGTAATCTCCGATGTGTTCACGTTTTCACTGTGGGAACCGATGGGGTTGATTCTCCGTTTCCGCTCGAGGGTGTGGATAACCTGTTTGATGTACCTGAAGAACAACCCGAGAAGAGATGACCACCACCGATCCCCTGCCTCCTGAAGCACTGACCTGGCTTGCCGTCTGGCCGGGGGTGCGGGGGTTGACCTTTGGGGGCAGTTTGTTGCCCCACCGCCTCGAGGAGGCAGGCCACACCGTCTTCGCGATGGCCGACACCGACCGCGACATGCGTCGCCTGCTCGCCCTCCAGAACATCACCCCCTTCTGGGCGCGCCCCGAGGCCATCCCGATCGATCCCTGCCAGTTCGACGTGGTGTTCGCCCACCAGTCCTTCCATCTTTTCGATCCCGGGCAGGCGCTGTCGGAGATCGCCCGTGTGCTGCGTCCCGGTGGTTGTTTCTCGGCCTCGTACATCATCCGCGACGACTCGGTGCCGTGGGTGCGGCGCCTCACCGCGCTGATGCGTCACTACGACCCGATGGCGATGCGCGGCGACTACGGTCACACGTCCCTGGCAGCCGTGGACGATTCGAAATATTTCCCGGAGGTGGAGCACCGCGCCTTCCGCATCTGGCAGACCGTCAGCCTCGACGATCTTCAACGCCTCGTCGCCAATCAGCCGTTGTCAAAGCGACTTTCGGAGCTGCAGCGCAAGCGCCTGGCCGACGAGATCAAGGACCTTTTCGAACACGCCGTCAGACCCGGGGAGAACCTGCGTCTGCCGTTCCAGTTGCTGGCGTGGCGGGCCTGGGTGAATCACGACGAACTGACCGAACCAGTGTCCATGCCGGAAAGTGGCATCGAGATCGACATGCAGGTCGCGACACCCCTGCGGTAGCCGTAGGGTAAGGATACCGGCTGCGCCGCAACCGGTCGGACGCGAAAGGAATACGATGGCCCGTCCCACACCGTTCCAGTTGCTCCGCGACGGCCTGATGGATTTCGTCGCCCGCGAAACGGAGCTGGCCAAGGCCGAACTCATCCCTGCCGCGAAACAGGCCGGCATCGGCTCGGCCTTCGTCGGGGCCGCCGTCACCTTCCTGCTGCATTCGCTGTGGATGCTGGTGATCGTGCTGGCGCTGGCCCTGAGCTGGCTACTGAGCCTCACCGGCCTCAACACCGTCGGTTGCCTGACGCTGGGGTTCCTGACGGCGGCGCTGCTGTCGATCGGGATCGCGGTGCTGCTGATCTTCATGGCCCGCGCCCGCTTCCAGAAGGTCAAGGCCCCGACCGCCACCATCGAGGAGGCCAAGGCCACGTTTGTCGCCCTCACCGACGCTGCCCTCAACCGGTCGACGGAGGTGGTGGTGAGGGAAGAACCGTCCCTCCCCGAAGTCAGCTGAGCCGGGTCGCGACGAACGAGCAATCCGCGTTGACACCACCATCAGCCGGACAGCACACGGCACGTCGACGACATGCGCAGGCCGCTTCTCAAGCCCGCGAGACCTCCCGGAGAACCGGAGGGTGACCCTCCCCTGTTCGATAATGAAGTGCATGTCCCAGACATCTGACGACTTCATCGACGCAGACGATATCCCCATCGCCGCGAACCGGCGGGTGCTGGTCCTGCGGGCCCTGAGGATCGGCGGGCTGGTTGCTGTGCTACCCAGCATGGTTCTTGCGGTTGTGTGGTGGAGCAGTTTCCCTCTGCCGCAAGGCCTGCTCACATCATTTCTCCAGCTCTTGCTCCCTCTCCCGGCGCTGTGGGTCGCGAGTGCGCTCGTCCGCAAGGTGTATCTCTGGTTCGACAACAAGTTTGCCCGCAGGATATGGCGGTGGGCACGGAAATTTTTCGCATCGCTCGTCGCTGTCTACACGATCGCCCTGACGGGGTGGCATGTGCATCGCTGGTGGCATTTCTATGCGGATTTCTCGTTCAGCATCATCGTGTTGCTGACGCTGGCCGCACTGACTGTCGCTCTGGGGCTGGCGACCGCCGTCGATCTGTGGCTCAGGGGCATCCGCGACCAGCGCGACGTCCTGCCTGGCGAACCCGATGACCCGGCCCGGTTTCGTCCCTTCCTGCCGGATGCGAACGACGAGGATGATTCCGGTTCCTCTGGGCGCAGGGGCCGCAGGTACTGGGGTCGTCGTTTCATCGCGTTGCTGGCGCCCGCTCTGGCCCTGACGCTCGCGTTGCTTCTCGTTCATGACACGTCGAACCCGGTGGTCCAGACCACCGCCCACGCTCCGGATGGCCCCTTCCCCACCCGGCCCACGCGCATCGGAAGCAGAATCGCCTGGGAGAAGGACGTCCCCGGTTTGCTCGACATCGCAGCCGGGGTCACTGGCCCCCTGATCCTGACCCCCGAGGGCTTGACCGCCGTCAATCCCGCTGACGGCTCCACCCTCTGGAGTTATCACCGCACGGGAGCGCAATACGTCAGTCCCTGGAAATGGGGACGGCACAACATGTTCGGACCGGGTCGCTACCGTTCATATCTGCTGACCAATCCCAATGGTCGCTACGTCGCGTTTCGTATCGACGCCCCCGACGGACTGGAGCAGGGCGGCAAGGAAATACGTCATGGCGTCCTGACCATCATCATTGACACCGCGACCGGTCAGGTGACCAGCGAGCGGCTCACCGAAGAGTATTCGACTCTTCAGCTCACCGACACCGCTTTCTTGGCCGGCAGGACGGCCTACAATCTCTCTGACGGTCAGGCTCGCTGGACCTTGGAGGCCGGAGAAACAGAAGGAGACAAATTTTTCACCGGTCCCGCAGGCCATAATTCTTTTGTCCTCAGTATGCGGATTGAACCCTTTTCAGGCCAGCAAAAAATCTACGATCTGATCGTCGCCTCGGACAAGGATCCCAGCCAGAAAACCAAAGTTCCCAACTTTCCCGAGGCTGACGAAAACCCTGATGACGTGCCCGTAAGTATCAATGGGTGGACCGTGCAGTACGCGGAGAAGGTCGATGATCCCGACCACTACACGGCCCGGCAGGTGCAGGCCGTCAGCTTCGATTCCCTGGCCGGCCTGGAGGACGCCCCCGCTGTGGATCTCGGGAAGACCTTCGGACCCAATGTCGTCGCCTCCCACGCCTCTGGAACCGTGGCCCTCTACCCCGAGGACAAGTACGACCCTGCCGACACTGCCCAGCAGGTGGGAACCGTCTTCGACCCCGCCACCCGGACCGTGACGCCGGCCTCCGAGTGCGCGGGCCCCGTAGCGGTCAGGCTGGGCATCACCAGGGTCGCCGATGGCGAGGCGGTGTCGCGGGCGCTCGCCATCCAGCCCTGCGATGGTTCCGACGGACTGACGCTCCCCGTGGTTCCCGGACCGTTCAGGCCGCCCACGACAACCGAGAGATCGACCCCCCGACAGCTGTCCAAAAGAAGCCAACAGGAGCAGATCGCCACCATGATGAATGTTCCCGGCGTAACCCTCGTCGTCTTCAACCCCGAGGGAGAAATAAAAGCCAACGGGACAAGTGACATTGACCGGAAATATCCGTACCACCTGTATGCCCTGGCGGGTGATGCCTCGTGAAAACTCTGACACCGCTCACCCGCTTCATCACGGCTGCCCTGCTCCTGGCCTTCTCGCTGACGGCCTGCTCCCGGGATGCGGGGACCCGTTTCACGTCTCTGACGGAAACCAGCGACGTGTCCGACCTCGTCTCCGCTCCCAGCGCGACCGATCCCGGATGGACGGTTGATCTCACAGATAAGTTGTATGCGGATCTGATCCTCCCTACGGCCAGCGGCCCGATTCTTCTCTTCCACACGTCCCGCCCCGCGACCCCGGACGATTCCACCAGGGAGGCGACAGTCGGAACGACGACCCTGGTGTCGCTGAATCCCGATACCGGTTCGGTGCGCTGGGCCAGGACTCTGGGGTCGGATCCTGTGGCTGACACCGGCGGCAGGCACACACTTCAGTCGCTGCTCGACAGCAGCAGAAGAGAGCTCCGTACCTCCGATGACGAGGAAACGGGTTATGCCACCGTGAGCCCGAATGGACGCTATCTGGCGATTCAGACGCGGGCCCACATGGTGTCCGAGAAGTCCACCGATCCGGGGGACCAGCGCGTGGGCATCGTCGTGCTGGACACCGACACCGGGAATGAGGTCCGCACCGTCGAGGTCTCGGGAATCGTCCTGGCCCATGCCCTCACCGACGATTCCCTGGTGGTCGAAACCGCACAGAACTTCTTCCCTGCGGGCAGCGGGACACTCAACCTCTTTCCCCTGGGCGATACCCGGGCAGAACCCACGACCCTTCGAACCGACCAGTGGCTGGCCGGCACCACACACGACTCGCTCCTGTTGGCCCCAAACGAGCTGACAGAACTCCGGTGGGGGTGGGACTATCTCCCCACGCCCTGCACCGTCACCCGACTCAGCACCACCGGCGAGACCCTGGGCACAGTGACCGGCGCCCGCGTGGTACATCCCGGAGGCTGGGTCGAACGTTTCAAGAATCCGGAGGCCGCAGCCACCACCCTGGCCCAGGAGTCGTCCGCTTCCGGTGTGGCGACCGAGCTCGTACATGTGGAAACCGGAACAATCATCGATGCCACCGGTTTCAGAGTCTCCGCAGAAACCCTTCCCACGGGCCCAGGAATTCGCCTGTACACAAACGCCACAGCCGACGAAGACCGGGGGGACAGCATCGAAGGCCGCACGACATATTCTTGGTTTCCCGCCACCCCGGACAGCACGGCTCTGCGCACCGACGACATGCCCTGGATCACCGATCACGTCACCACCGATGATAAACGGATCCTGTCCCGGGAAATCATTCACATGGAAAAGAGCTAAAACTTCGCCCGGTTACACAACACTCATGATTTCACCGTCCATGTGCAGCACTCCACATGGATGTTGGGTGCTGCACAACCAGAAAACCGAGGCGACTGACCCTCTCCTATTCGATAATGAAGTACATGTCCCAGACATCTGATGACATCGTCGACGCCGACACGGGCGACACCCCCATCACTGCGAACCGCCGGGTGCTGGTCCTGCGAGCACTGAGGATCGGCGGGCTGATCGCCTTTCTCGTCGCGCTGCTGCTGGCCTGCCCGTGGTGGGATGGTTTCCCCGTTCCGCAGAGCCACGTCAATCAGTTCTTGCTGTTCGGCACCACACTTCCGTTCCTCTGGCTCCTGGGATGCCGGAAAGGGGCCTCCAAAGTGTGGTTCGCCTGTCTCGTGGTCATCGACGCGGTCCCGCTGGCGGCTTTTCAGGTGTACCGGTGGTGGCTGTTCCATTCGCAGTCCTCCATCAGCGTGACCCTGTTCCTGGTGTTGGCGCTGCTGGCCTTCGGCCTGGGGGTGTTCATCGTCGCCGATCTGTTGCTGCGAGCGCTCCGCGATCGGCTCGACATCTCTCGTCGTGACCCCGCCAATCCCGCACGTTTCCGCCCCCTCCGCGACACGAATGCCACGTCTCGGTGGCGCGGGCGTCTGCGTCGTCTCTCCCTCGTCGCGGGAGCCGTCGTGGTGCTGGTGGCCCCGGTTTTCCTCACTCCCGCGCTGACGGGTCCGGTCTCCACGACCGCCACGGCCCCGGCAGGCGACCTGCCCGCGCGTCCCACCACCATTGGCAGCGAGGTGACGTGGAGGCAGGATGTCCGTGGGCTGATCGACGTCACGGCGGGGGCGGCTGGGCCGATCCTGCTCACCAAGGACGGCGTGACCGCCCTCAACCCCGGCGACGGAACGGTTCTGTGGAGCCACCACCGGCCAGGGGCCACGTATCTCATGATCCGCTCCAGCGTTGGAAAAAGCGCCGAGCGTTATATTTCCCACATGGTGACCAGCCCCACCGGTCGCCACGTAGCGCTACGGGTCAAGGGTCCCGCGGAATTGCGAGACGCTGACCGTGATTCGTCCGTCAATGCCGTGACCGTTGTCATCGACACTCTCACCGGACAGGTGACCGGCGAGCATCCCTCCAACGGCGTCTGGCGTCTCCAGCTCAGCGACGCCGCCGTGCTGGATGGCGAAACCGCCTACTCCCTGAAAGATGGCCAAAAACTTTGGTCCTTCACAGAGAACCATGGGTACACGGGCTACTCGGGCCCAGCAGGGCACGAATGCTTCATCGAGAAAGTCGATTCCAAGCAGAGGAGCGGCCCCTTCACTGGCGCACGGATAACACTGACTTCGGACAGCACCGTGCGGATCAGCCCCAAGAGAGTCGACGTCGCATTGTCCGCCGGCCTCAATGAAGTCCCCGTGCTGGTGAACGGCTGGACGATCCAACCCAAGAACCCGGATGATGCGCTACGCACGGACGAGGGAGAGAGCTGGGAAGCCCAAGCGATTTCGCTCGATTCCCTCATCGGATCTGGCGACGAGGAACCGGTCGATCTCGGCAGGATCACCGACGTCGACCACGACGCCTCGCACAGGTCGGGAGTCCTCCGCACCTCGGAGTCCGTCTTCGACCCTGCCACCCGCACGGTCACGCCCGTGTCCCAGTACCCGGGCCTGGCGGGAGCCGCGACCGGAATCGATGCAACCGTCCAGGAGGGGAAGCACACAGGGGCTTTCGTCATACGTCCCGGCGACGGCTCGACGGGGATCACGGTTCCCATCGAGCCGGGTTCCGTCTCTTTTCCGTTGGAAGGCGAAAAGCCTGATCCCTTCAATTCAGGTGAGGACCTGATATTTCTCAACGCCCCAGGGATCACCCTCATGGCTCTCGATCCCGATCGTGAAATCCGGACGGGCGGCTATGGCTATACCCACACCTACCGCCTGTACGGCGTGGCAGGGGGTTCTGCATGAGCACGAACAGGCGGCTGACGCATGTGATGGCTGGCTTGCTTCTCCTCACTATGATGCTTTCAGGATGCTCTCACCTCGGAACCAGGAGCAGCGATACGGATTCGCGACAGGTTCACTCTGTCACCTTCACGAAATCCGACAGCTCCCATCACGATCCTTTCCCAGAACCGATCCAAACCGAGGGCGGTTGGCACATGGAATCCGCGACGAGGATCACCCCTGACTATGACGCTTTTCCCACGGCACACGGACCCGTCCTGATCACGGACACCGAGGACAAGCAGATTATTTCCTTGGATGCCGGCACGGGATCCGTGAACTGGAGGCTCACCATGCGCACCGGCATTGGGGCAGAGGAAAGCATCGCCGCAACACCACAGACCGGGGTGCCCACTCACCAGGTTGTCGTCAGCCCCAACGGGAGGTATCTGGCAATCCGGACTCATTCGTATCTAACTCCCGAGGATTCCGAGAACATTGGCGACCAGCGCGTGGGCATCACCGTCCTGGACACCAAAACCGGGGAGATGGTTCGCAGCGTCGAGGTGCCCGGTTTGGTCCTGGGGCAGGCCCTCACCAATGACTCGCTGGCGGTCGAGATCGCCCAGAACTACTACCCCGCCGGCACCGGGGTCGTCACTGTTTTCTCGTTGAGTGACGCGCAGGCCGAACCCATCAGCTTCCGCTCCGATCACTGGCTGATCGGAGCCAGTCCCGAATCCCTGCTCATGTCGCAGGAGCTTCCGTCTCGCGACAGTTACGACGCCTTGTGGCCCTATACCATCACCAGGATCAACACCACGGGCGAGGAGCTGGGAACCGTGATCGGCGTCCGTGCCCTTCATCCCGGAGGCTGGATAGATCGTTTCAAGGATCCGGAGGCGGCAGCGGCGATCGTGAACTCGCAGAGCAACGCATTCGAGAGCACAAAGGCCTTGGCAGCGCTGCAACACGAGCTGTTCCACGTCGACACCGAAACGACATTGGATGCAGAAAATCTGCTGGTGGCCGACGTGATTCTCTCCAGCGGCCCGGGCATTCTTCTCTACACGCAACGCGAGGAGGGAAACCCACCAGCCTTCTATCCCACCCCGGCATCCTGGCTTGATACGACGAGCGGTCGCGCTTCACTGCGCCAGAAGAAGATGACCCACATCCTGCATCACGCCTCTCAGAAATCGAGTGCTGGTTTCCTTCCGTCACTTTCAACCCTCACCCCCGGGGTGGAGGCCCCACCGGACTCGCTGCCAAAGGAACAATGATCCATGTCCGATACCTCGATTCCAGAAGACGACACGGTAACCGACGACGTCAGCACCCCCACCACGGACGATGCAGAAACCCCCGAACCGGTGAAAGACCAGCGACGATACGCCTTTTTGTCTCGGCACGTCTCAACGCTCAGGGCACTCCGACTCGGTGGCGTATTCACTGTTCTCACGGCGATCGTTCTGGCAATTGTTTGGTGGTCGCAGCTGACGCTACTGTGGGGGATCACTTTTCCTTTCTTCCTGTTCTTTCCAGGCCTGCTCCCTTGGCTCATCGGCGCGCCGCTCCTCTGGTTTTTCGGTTCCCAGCTAGAAACTTTGAAGCGCACGTTCGCGGCCATCACGACTGTCTATATAATCGTTGCTGTTGGTGTCATGGGGCAGCATTGGTGGCTGATCCACGAACAAACTTTCAACTGGAGCGAGCTGTTTCAGGCTCTATTGATTTCTGGTTTGGGTGTATTCATTGTTTCTGATGTGCTGCTGCGCGGCATCCGCGACCACCAAAACATCCCGCCCGGCGATCCCTCCGATCCGGCCCGCTACCGCCCCATGAAACACAACACCACGTCTTCGAGACGCTGGGTCACTCTGCTCCGCCGGATCGCTCTCACCGTGGCCCCTATCACTGCTACTGCAACCGCAATCGCCCTCATCCAGGCCTCCACAGCTCCAATCAACCACACCGCCCCGCCCCCCGAGGGACCCCTGCCGGAGCGCTCCACCGGCATCGGCACCACCCTCGCCTGGACCAAGGAGGTGCCGGGACTGCTGGCCACCGCCTCCGGGGCCGCCGGACCGGTGATACTCACCCCCGAGGGCCTAACCGGCCTCAACCCCACCAACGGCACCACCCTATGGACCTACCACCGCAAAAACACCGAATACGCGAAGATACTGGATCAAACGCCCGGAGAGGAAGATTTCTCCAACAGTTTATTGAACTCCTACCTAGTGAGCAGCCCCAACAACAGATATGTCGCCCTACGCGTCTGGATTCCCGGAGAGCTGGTGCAGAATCCCAGGGACACGAACGCCACTGGGACCTCCACGATAAGAAAACCGATCAACAATGCTATGACGGTCGTCGTCGATACCCTCACCGGCCACGCAACCAACGAGCACCCATCACACATCAACTGGAATCTACAGCTCACCGATTCCGCCATCCTCGACGGCACCACCGCCTACAACCTCGACGACGGAAAAGTCCGCTGGAACCTGAAACACCTCACTGACGACGAACCAAGACCGTATTCCCCCAGTGGCTATTCCGGCCCCGCAGGCCACAAGAGCTTCATCCTGGACCGGGACCCGGATGAGGAGCACCGCCGACAACAATGTATGAGCAAGTCTTTGCCCTTGATATCTGACACCGATCCGACCGAGATCACGACAGCGGAAAACATCGCAGTCGACAACCTAACCTGCTATCCGGTGATCGTGAGAGGGCGCACCGCCCAGTACACGAAAGCTCTCGTCGTCGAAAAAGAGGCAGGAGAAACACCGGGAGTCGTCCAAGCGCAGGAGACCCGGGTCGTGACGCTCGATTCCCTCGCAGGATTGGAGAAGACGGAACCCATCGACATGGGAAAAACCATTGGGCTCAATGGCGCAGCCTCCCGAGCCTCCGGAACACTCGCCACCTATCCGGTCCCCGAGGATGGCAAGGCAAAGTTCAAGCACGTCAATTATTCAACACATTTCGAAGGTCTCGATTGGGAAAATCTGACAGTGGGTGCCGTGTTCGATCCGACCACCAACACCACCGTCCCCGCCGGCCAGTATCCTGGGCTGGCCGCCGCCTCGGTGGGTATCGTCCCCGCAGCACGCGACGAGACGCTATTGGCAGAAATCGTCATGAAACCCAGCGATGGTTCCGCCGGTGCTTCGTTCCCCTTGGATTCGCAGGGCATTCTTCAACCCCCCGAAGAGATATTAGCGAACCGTAGACTCATTCCTGCACAACTCTCGGAACTAAAAGAAGGAAGGAATGTGAGCGCCATCAATACCCCCGGGACAACCCTCGTAACCCTGAAGATCGACAATCTAGAACCTTTCCACTCATCAGGGAGATATAAGCCCACAGACTCCCGTCTTCTGTATGGCTTGACGGGAGATATTTCATGAAACTTCAGAAACAACTCACCTGCGCCTTGAGCGGGCTGGTGCGGGTTGCCCTGCTGGTATCATGCACCCCACACAGTGACGGCAGTCACCCCGTGACCATCACAGATGTCGGGGACACCTCCGGCCTCTTTGCCCCTCCCGTTCAGACCGACACTGGCTGGGAAGCCAGTTGGCTTGAAGTGATGATTCCGGTACGCGACCTTGACACAAATACAAATGGAGCCGCCACCTACTTCAAAACCTACAAATACAAACCAGAAGAAACTTCCTCCACGACCCCGCTTACCGGGACCACTCTGGTTTCCCTGAATCCACAGGATGGTTCGGTGCGCTGGGCACGCAAGATCACACCGGAAATGTACACAAACTACGTCCACGACATATCTGCGACCCCCCAGGGATCATTCTTCGAATTTCAGAAACGCGCAAGCACAGCATTCGTCTCCAATGAAAAATACCTGGCCTTCCATCTCCGGCCCTGGATGACCTCTGAGGGAAGCAGCAGCATCAGTGATCAGCGCATGAACATCGTGGTCCTCGACACCGAAACCGGCAACGAGGTCCGCGCCGTGGAGGTGTCCGGACTCGTCCTGGGACAAGCCATCGTCAACGACTCCCTCGTGGTGGAGACCGCACAAAACTACTACCCCGCAGGCACCGGAATCCTCAACGTCTTCTCCCTCACAGACCCCCATGCAGAACCAACCACCACCCGCACCGACAACTGGCTCATCGGCTCCACCAACGACTCCCTCCTCATGTCCCCACAAAGCTCCATGGTAAAAGACACTCAGGGGAAGCGAGAAGACTTTCACCGGATCTCCACCATTGTTAGAACAAATACATCCGGTGAGGCACTGGAGACCATCACGGGCGTCACGGCCATCCACCCCAATGGCTGGATCGAACGCGCCAAAAACCCACAAGAAGCAGCAAAAATCGCCGCCAGTCCCGACAAAACTCCACTAGCGACCCTGCCCCGAAACCTGATGAATATCGACAGCGGCACGACCCTAGAAATCACAGGACAATACGTGGCCGACGTGAGCCTGCCAACCGGACCCGCCCTCCTCCTACAAACAATAACCACGACCGGAGAAGGAGAGAACAAGAAAACCACCTACACCAACCACTCCTGGCTTCCCGCCACCCCAGCCGCCACGGAACCACGCACCGACGATATGCAACACATTGTGATAGGCAGCAATGCCGACAAGGTCCTCAGCAAAACCATCCGCATGGGCGAGGAGGACAAGTAGACATCATGTCCAAAGAACCCGACGCCACCCACGGCACAGAAACCCCCACCGACGACGTCAAAATCCCCACCACGGACGACACCGACACCCCCGAGCCGGCGAAAAACCAGCGACGATACGCCTTCTTGTCGCGACACATCTCGACGCTCAGGAATCTTCGACTCAGCGGAATCCTCACCATCCTTTCCGCGATCATATCGCTTCCTTCCCTGGGGGGTAACAACAACGCTTTTGGGCCATCCGATGGACTGTTTCTCGGATTGTTTCTGGCAATTCTTCCGATTTCGATCTTCTGGGCTTGGAGCAGCCAGAAAAACGCCTGGCGACGCTTGATTGCCCTGCTCATTGCCCTATGCTCGGTCACGTCCGCCGGTTTTCTGGTGCACTGGTGGTGGAAGCTCTACGACCAGACCTCGTTCAACTCCACTTTCCTACTGTCTTTTGGCCTGGCATCGGTCGGGCTGGGTTTGCTGATCGTCACCGACCTGCTGCTCCGGGGAGTCAGGGACCACATGGGAATCACCCCTGACGATCCCGACGACCCCACCACATTTACTCCTTACCGCAAAGGCAAGAGCACCCTCACTAGAGGGACCAGGGTTCTGCACGGGATTCTCCAGTTCATTCGCATTGTGGTGCCCACCGCGGTGCTGGTCACGGCGGTCATTGTGGCTCATACGGTGGCGAACCCGGTCACGCAGACGACCGCGCCGCTTCCCGAAGGCCCCCTACCTGAGCGTTCCACGGGCATTGGCACCACCCTCGCCTGGACCAAGAACGTGCCAGGATTGCTCGGAACCGCGTCCGGAGCCGCCGGTCCGGTGATACTGACGCCCGAGAGCGTGATCGGCCTCAATCCCGTCGATGGCACCACCTTGTGGAACTACACACGCATAAACACTCACTTCCGCATGGGCGGGTCCAGTCCCACCGGCCGGTATATTGCTGTGCAATTCCGCATGCCGGAAGCTGTCATCAAGAAAACCATTCCATTTCAGGACGCCATGACCGTGGTTCTGGACACCCTCACCGGGCAGGTCACCGGTGAACATCCATCAAAGATGGAGAGTAAGCTCCAGTTGACGGATTCTGCTCTTCTCGACGGAGACACCGCCTACAACCTCAATAATGGAGGGACCCGCTGGAAATTGAACGGATCGGGAAGTTCGATCGTCGGAGAAAGCGCCCATTCAGGCCCCGCAGGACACAGATCATTCATAGTGACTGGCCCCGGCTACAAAAAGAGTCTGATCTCCGACACCGACCCGACCTCCTTCACCGAGGTGGCGAATCTCGCCGACGACCCCCTGACCGAAAGGCTTGTGGTGGTGAACGGCTGGGCCGCCCAGTACACGAATCCTCCCGATCTCAAGGGCAGAGAGACGCACAAAAATATCGGGGGCGGGGAAGCGCGAGCCGTCACACTCGACTCCCTCTCCGGTCTAGACGACGGCACCACCCCTATCGATCTCGGCAGAATCTCCGGGGTGAACTCCGCAGCCTCCCAGGCATCCGGAACTTTGGCGGCATATCCCCCATACGACGGTCGCTCCAAATTTGAATCCAGTGAATACACCGATGACATCTGGGTAGGTGCTGTTTTTGATCCATCCACCCAACGTGTCACACCCGCCACCGAGGATGCGGGACTGGCAACCGCCAAGGTGGGACTCATGGCGACCTCCGAGAAGGGACAGTTGTCGGGCTCCCTCGTCGTGAGGCCAGGTGACGGCTCCGACGGCGTCACCATCCCCATAGCCCCGGGCTCTACAGTGATACCCCCCGAGCGGCTCGCACGAGAGCGCGACCAGCAGCCCATGCAATTTTTCCCCATCGGCGGAACAAGATACGTCGACTCGCACGACGTGGAGAGGGCTGTCGAGGCCATGAATACTCCCGGAGTGACGCTCCTTCTGCTGAATGGCGGCCCCGCATCCTTGCGTTACAGAGATCATCAGGCCTACCGGCTGTATGGACTGACGGGAGCCACCTCATGAATTTTCACAGAAAACTGGCCGCAGCAATCACGGGAGTCCTTTTCCTCTCCCCGCTGCTCAGCTCCTGCAGCCACAACACTGATCCTCATGCCGTGAAGATCAACGACGCCGGAGACGTCTCACACCTCATCGAGACCCCCTCACAAAACGCCACCGGCTGGAAGGCCGCCGCGACATGGTTTGCCATCCACAACAGTGCATCACCTGTCGTTTCCACGCCCGGCGGCCCCATCGTCTTGTTCGACCCATCCCGCACACAAAAAACCTCGTCATCTTCGGGAGAAACCGCAACGGGAACCCTCGTGGCCTTGCACTCCGAAGACGGCTCAGTACGCTGGGCACGCGCAGTGGAGCCCGGCTTCCCCGAGGAATATTTCCGCGAACCCAACGACATCGAAGACGACATGCCTCAAACCATATTTGAAAAGGCCCTGGGAGGAAGGCGAAAATTCGTCGCAGCCAGCCCGAACGGTCGCTATCTGGCCGTCCGGCTCCTGCCCTACATGACATCCAAGAACCCCCACAGCTTCGGTGACCAGCACACGCACATCACCGTCCTCGACACCGAAACCGGCAACGAGGTCCGCACCGTCGAAGTCACAGGAATCGTTCTGGGACACGCCCTGACCAACGACTCACTCGCAGTCGAAACCGCTGAAAACTTCTACCCAGCAGACACCGGAAAAATCGACATATTCTCCCTCACAAACCCCCAGGAAAAACCAACCACCACACACACAAACCGCTGGCTCACCGGAACAACCAAAAACTCACTACTCCTATCACAACAAAACACCGACGAAAATTACTACAGCTACGAGCAGCTCTACACCCTCACCACGCTCAGTATCACCGGCGAAGAAGAAGACACCATCACGGGCGTTACCGCCATTCACCCAGGCGGCTGGATAGAACGTTTCAAAGACCCAGAAGCCGCCGCAACCATATTCCAGACAACGCAGGGAGAGACGCAACGCAAGAAAGAGCTGGATGCACTCCCCCGCGACCTGATCAACCTCGAGACCGGAACCACCTTCGACATCACCGGCCTATCCACAACCGAGGTGATCCTGCCAACCGGCCCCGGGATTCTGATGCGAACAGCAACAACAACCGAAAAAGATGGAAAGGAAAGCACCACCTACACCGCAACCTCCTGGCTTCCCGCCACACCAGACGCCACGGAACTACGCACCGACGACATGCAGCACATCAAGGGCGAAGTGGCCAGCGAACCCATTCACATGGGCGACAAGGTGATATAGGAGTCATATGGCGTCGACACGAGCATCTTCGGGAAAGCGCCTTTTCTCAATAACTGCTCACACATGACCTGTCCGTGTTCGACAATGAAATATGCCCCAGACATCCGACACCGTCATCACGGCTGCAGCTCCCTCACTGCGTTTCGTTCCTAGCCTCAGGGATCTGCGACTGGCGGGGCTGGGGGTCGTCGCTATCGCTGCGCTTCTGGCGATCCCGTCCTGGGGCGACATCGCCCTGCTCCTACCCACCGTCACTCCTCACCTCCTGACACTCGCCGCGATACCGGTTTTCTGGCTGTTGGCCGTCTGGTTGGGCTTCCGGAGAATCACCCCGACCGTGATCGTCACGGCAGGTTCGATCGCGGCGGTCGGTTTCCACTGTCGTCGCTGGTGGGTGATTTACGAGCAGTCGTCGATCCGGTTGGGGTTGCTGCTAGTCATGGCCTTGGTTTCCCTCGGGCTCGGGCTGTTCGCGGCATCCGACCTGCTGCTGCGGGGCATCCGCGACGGCATGGATCCGCGCCCCGAGGCCTCCGACGACCCCGCCCACTTCCGTCCCCTGCTACGCGGCCCCGTACCACCGGGCGCCGGGGTTCGCCAGCTCACCCGCGTTCTGCCCCCCACACTCGCGCTGGCGCTGGCAGCACTGCTGGTTCATGTGTTCACGAATCCAGTCTCCCAGGTCACTGCGTCCCCACCCCCGGGTAGCCTGCCCGCGCGGCCCACCCACATCAGCGCCACACCCGCTTGGGAGAAGGAGGTCCCGGGGCTGCTGGAGATGGCCACCGGTGCGACAGGACCGGTGCTCTTCACCGACGAGGGATTGACCGCCTTGAATCCCACCGACGGCTCCGTTCTGTGAAGCTACCGCCGCGACAGGACGTCCTACCTTAGTCTTCCGTCCCTCGGCAACGAGAACCCCCAAGGGTCCCTTGGCACAACCAGCCCCACTGGTCGCCACGTCGCCTTCCGGATCGGGAGCGCGAAAGAGCTGGCGGATAAACACCGGGACAGCCAGGACAGTACAGACAAGACCCTGGTGTACAACGCCGTGACCATCGTCATCGACACCCTCACCGGGTAGGTCACCGGAGAGCATCTCTCCAATACAGCCTGGCGCATCCAGCTCAGCGATTCCGCCCTTCTGGACGGCGACACCGCCTACAATCTGGCCGATGGGCAGCAGCGCTGGACCATGAAATGGCCCCACGGTTCGACCCACAACCCCGCCGGCGAGTCCACGAATTACTCCGGTCCGGCGGGACACAATTCCTTCATTCTCAGCTACACCGAGAACGAATTATACAGTGACAAAGCTCTCGACGGCGTTCTGAACATCGCCCCCGACACCGATCCCACGAAGGTTTCTGAGGTGGTGAGCATCGCGGTCGGGGGCAGGCACTCCACCCCCATCCTCGCCGGCGGGTGGGTCGCACACTTCACGGAATCAATCGATGTGCACAACAGCGAACCCAACGAATATGGAAAAACCCACGAAATAATCACCAAGGGCATCGAGATGGAGGCCGTCACCCTCGATTCCCTCGCCGGCCTGGAACCGAAATCCCCGGTGGCCCTGGGCAAGACGACGGGCATCAATTCCTTCGCATCCAGGGCGACGGGAACCCTCGCCGCCTACCCGGACTATTCACCCGATCCTCTTCCCATTTCGGACATTCACGACAGATACAACAAACCAAAGGTGGGGGCAGTGTTCGATCCGGTCACCCGCACCACCACTCAGGCATCCCACTACCCCGGGCTCGCAGCAGCCACGGTGGGAATCGCCGCGACCGCCGGTGACGGGTCGAGGAACGGAGCGATCATCGTGCAGCCCGGCGACGGTTCACAGGCGGCCACGATCCCCATCGCCCCGGGGACCACGGCCAAATCTCCCGAAGCGCTGGGCGCCAAGTCCCCTGAGGCCCTGCCTCAGCTCGCGGCCCCGGGCAAAGGAGAAACCGCCCCAACCATTTTCATGACAGCCCCGGGTCTCACCCTCGTGGCCTTCGACCCCGAGTCCGGAGTCGGGTACAAGTCACACAACGACAACACCGAGACCAGTTACGTCCACCAGCACGTTCATCACCTGTACGGCCTGACGGGAGAGTCCTGATGAAAACCTGGAACACGGTGCTCCGGCTGTCGGCAGCACTGCTTCTCGCCCTTCTTCCGCTCGGGTCGTGCGCCCCGGCAGCGAACCACGACAGCTCCCCCACCCCGCCCTTCTCCCTGAACCTGAAGGACGCGGGAAACAGCTACTCCCCCTTCACCGCTCCCACCCTCGACGGTACCGCCTGGGATCTGAACAACAGCATGATGCTCGCCCGCGGCCCTTCAGTGCATTCCACGCCCTTCGGCATCATCGTCATCATCAATACCTACTATCCCTTGGATACCTCCCCGAAAAGCAACGACACCGAGACGACCAAGATCCTCTGCCTCGACCCGGCGAGTGGTTCTCTGAAGTGGGCTCGCATCCTGGAACCGGCATCCTCAGAGAACCATCACAACAGCGCCGGGACGGCCCAGGACATCCTCAACTCGCTCGAACCAGCCCGCATCGTCACCAGCCCGGATGGACATCACCTGGCGATCATGGTCAAACCGTACCTGGTCTCGAGGAGCTCCAGCGACGCGAGCGACCAACGCATGCACATCGTCATCCTCGACACCGAAACCGGCAACGCGACCCGCACAGTCGAGGTCTCTGGTCTGGTGCTGGGGCAGGCCCTCACCAACGATTCCCTGGTGGTTGAAACCTCCCAGCACTTCTATCCGGCAGGCACCGGAACCCTCAACGTCTTCTCCTTCACCAACCCACAGGCCGAGCCCACCAGCTTCCGCACCGATCGGTGGCTCACCGGAGCCACCTCGGATTCCGTACTCGTGTCGGCCCAGAAGATGCGAGAATACGATGACCTGCCCACCGCCCTCACCCGGATCAGCACCTCGGGTGAGGAGCTGGACACCGTTACGGGTGTCACCGATGTCCATGACAGGAGCTGGGTCTTCCGCTACCAGGACCCAGAGGCCGCAACCGCCGCCATCAGAGCGGGTTCCACGGACAAGCTGTCCAAGGAGTTGTTCAATATCGACTCCGGGGTCGCCTTCGACATCACAGGTCTAGACGTTGTTTCCGCGGACCTGTCCACGGGGTCCGGTTTCCTGCTGCGACGCTCCGTACCCGACGACACCGATCAACAGAAAACCTCCTACGTCCCCGTAGCCTGGCTGCCCGCCACCCCGGACAGCAAAGAGCTGCACGCCGACGATGTGGCGTGGTTCAGGAGAGGAAATCCCAAAAAGCAGGAGAGCCTCTACACCATGCGCACCATCCGCATGGGCGAGAAACCGGACTGAGGTTCTTCCCTGTCCGTACAGCGCTCAATGCGCCCTGACCGCTGTTCTCCCCCGCCCTCGGTTTGCTGACGGTGGGTCAGTCCCTCAGGAAACGACCCGGCACCGGTACCTCTCGACCCTGGTCCCACGACCGCTCCCAGCCCGCGATCCGCAGGGTGACGTCGAGGAGGTGGGCGGTCATACCCCAGATGAACAGGTCTCCGAGCTGGAATCCGGGGCCACGGTAGCCGCTGGGAACGGTGGCCGTGACGCGGTTCGCAGGGTTACTGAGTTGCGATATCCGCAACTGAAGCACGTTCGCGACCTCCCGGGGGTCGACGGGTGCTAGCGGCTGCAGCTCAGCCCACTGCGCGATGACGGGGGTGACCTCATAGCCACTGATCGGCACCCAGGCCGTCGGAAGCTGGCCGAGGATGGTGACGAGCCCGGCATCCAGACCGACCTCCTCACGAGCCTCCCGCAGCGCCGTAGCAACGGGGGTTTCGCCGATGTCCGCGCCACCTCCGGGAAAGGAGATCTGTCCGGCGTGTGAGCGCAGTCCCCCGGCGCGTTCGGTGAACAGGACGGCTGGGTCGGGTTCGTCGGTGAGCAGGATCAGGACGGCGGCCGGGCGCGCGTCGCCGGGGGCACGACCGAACTGACCGAGC
>ERZ773076.546-NODE-546-length-18699-cov-6.717711_pt1 | contig 18699 bp, 13 predicted proteins | sample MGYA00580613_ERZ773076 | MGnify/ENA primary metagenome ERZ773076 (study PRJEB29015, sample SAMEA2738005) | human oral metagenome | biome: human oral; feature: human-associated habitat; material: dental | place: China | collected 2057 ...
GAAGGCGTAGTCCGCGCCGTCGATCGTGAGCCGGGTCGAGCGCGGGTACGTGCCGTCGGAGTAGCGGTACCACCAGCGGGATCCGTCCTTCATCCACTGCCCCGTGAGCGGCTGGGGCCCGACGCCGCCCGTGGCCTGGCGCAGGGCATTGTCGTCGCAACCACCCTGCTGGACCTGACCGACGTCGTCGTCGGGGGTGGGGTCGCGGGCGCGTGGGATGTCCTCGGACCCCTGGTCGCCGCCGCTCTGGCCGCCGACCCGCCAGTCACCGTCCCGGTTCCCGGCGTGCATCGCGCCACCCTGGCCAACCCTGCCCTCGGGGCAGCCGCCCTAGCCCTCGACCTGAAGGAAACCGTCTCATGACCACAGCCGCCGACATCTGGTGCCCGCCCCTGCCGCCCGTCGCCGACGGGGGACTTGCCCGGCCGAGGATCGCCATAGCGGGCATGTCGATCGAGTCCAGCACCTTCTCCCCGCATCTCAGCGGCGACGAGGCCTTCACCCGCCGCGAGGGCAGCGACCTGCTGGCCTACTACCCATTCCTGGCTGAGGGCCGGGAGCTGCGGGAGGCCGCCGAATGGGTGCCGCTGCACCACGGACGCTCCCTGCCGGGCGGGGCGGTGAGGCCCGAGACCTACCAGAGCATCAAGGAGCGCATCCTGGAGCTGGCGGCGTCCGAGGGGCCGTTCGACGGCCTGTTGCTCGACATCCACGGTGCGATGAGCGTCGTCGGGATGCGCGACGCCGAGGGCGACCTGGCGGCGGCGCTGCGCCAGGTGACCGGCCCCGGCTGCCTGGTCTCGGCCACCCTCGACCTGCACGGCAACGTCTCCGCCAGGCTCGTCGAGCAGGTGGACCTGATCACCTGCTACCGCATGGCGCCGCACGAGGACGTCATGAACACCAAGGAACGCGCCGTCTGGAACCTGATCGCCCGGCTGCGCTCCGCGGTCGGATCCGACGTGGCGGCCCGGCGTCCCTGGAAGGCTTTCGTCCCTGTCCCGCTGCTGTTGCCTGGGGAGAAGACCTCCACCCGTGTCGAACCCGCTGCCTCCATCTACGCCCGCGTGCCCGAGATCGAGGCCCGCGACGGGGTGATCGACGCGGCCCTCTGGGTGGGCTACGCCTGGGCTGACGAACCGCGATGCCAGGCCTCCGTCGTCGTCACCGGCGACGACCGGGACGCCGTGACCGCTGGGGCCGCGGAGCTGGCCGAGGCCTGGTGGGCGGCCCGCGACGAGTTCTGTTTCGTCGGCCCCACCGACACCCTCGACGGTGCCCTGGCGACGGCGCTCGCCGAGGACGCACCCAGGCCCTTCGTGATCTCCGATTCCGGCGATAACCCCACCGCGGGCGGTGCCGGGGACGTGTCGTGGACGGTGCGTGAACTGCTGGCCCATCCCGGCCTGGCCGACGGGGGCCGCGTCGTGATCCACGCCTCCACCTTCGACCCCGAGGCCGTCGCTGCCTGCTTCGACGCTGGGGTCGGCGGGGTTGTGGATGTGCGGGTCGGCGGGAACGTCGACAAGGTCGCACCACCCGCCGAGGTGCGCGGGGAGGTGTTCTCCCTGGCCGAGGGTGATCCCGTCGCAGGCCGCCAGGCGGTGGTCAGGTGCGGGTCGGTGCACGTGATCATCACGGAACGTCGCAAACCCTTCCACCTGCTCGACGACTTCCGCCGGCTCGGCCTGGAACCCGAGGACGCTGACGTCGTGCTGGTCAAGATCGGCTACCTGGAACCGGAGCTGTTCACCCTGGCGAAGGCGTGGGTCATGGCCCTCACCCCGGGTGGCGTTGACCAGGATCTGCTGCGGCTCGGGCACCGCAATCTCAAACCCGGGACCTGGCCCTTCGACCGCTCCAATCCCGACCCAGACCTGACCCCGTCGATCACCCGTCGAGGTGCCGGATGCTGAACTTCGACGAACGCACCGGCCCGGCCCTCGGCGTCGACTACCCGGACGTCACCGTCCCCGAGTGGTACCGCGACGCCAAGCTGGGTGTCTTCATCCACTGGGGCATCTTCTCCCTGCCGGCCTGGGCCGAACCCCACGACGGACGGGTGCCGGTCGAGGACGCCTACGCGCGGCACCGCTACGCCGAGTGGTACGGCAACACCGTGCGCATCCCCGGGTCGCCCTGCCGTGCCCAGCACGTCGCACGGTTCGGGGAGGGCACGAGCTACGAGGACCTCGCCGACCGGTGGCGTCCCTTCGACCTCGACGCCGATGCCATGATCCGGGCCGTGCTGCGTTCCGGGGCGCGCTACGTGGTGCCCGTGACGAAGCACCACGATGGTTTCTGCTTGTGGGACACCACCACCACCGGATTCAACGCTGCCCGGCGGGGTCCGGGTCGCGACCTGATCCGGCAGTTCGCCGACGCGACCCGGGCCGCCGGGGTGCGGTTCGGGGTGTACTTCTCTGGGGCCCTCGACTGGCACGTCTCGGACCTGCCACCCATCCAGTCCGACCGCGACCTGTTCCTGCTGCGCCGCAACGACGAGGGGTTTGCGCGCTACGCGGCGGCACAACTGACCGAGCTGATCGACCGTTTCCGACCGTCGGTGCTGTGGAATGACATCGAATGGCCCGACGACGGCAAGGGAGACGACGGATTCGGGGTCGCGGCGCTGTGGCGGCACTACCTGGAGACGGTTCCCGACGGCGTCGTCAATGATCGCTGGGGGGTGCCCGCGCACGGGTTCCTGACCCGCGAGTACAGCGACGTCGACGGAGTCCAGGAGCAGGTCTGGGAGGCCACCCGCGGACTCGGCCTGTCCTTCGGCTACAACGCCGAGGAGGATGACACCCACAGTCTGGATGCCGCCGGGCTGATCCGCTACTTCGTCGATGTCGTCGCGAAGAACGGCAACCTCCTCATCAACGTCGGTCCGCGGGCCGACGGGTCGATTCCGCAGCTCCAACAGCGGGCCCTCGACGGATTGGGGGCCTGGCTTGAGGTCAATGGGCCGGCGATCTTCGGATCGCGGCCGTGGAGACGCGCCGCCGATGGGGAAGTCCGCTACACCGTCGTCGACGGGGTGGTCCATGCATTCCTGCTGTCCCCCGCTTCCGGGGAACTGCGATTGCCCGCTGAACTGGCGCAGGCGGAGTCGGTGGCCTGGTTGGGGGTGGGTGCGGCACCGGTTGCAGGTGGTGTCGCACCCGTCCCGGAGTTGCTTCGTGCGCAACCGGTCGCGGTGGCCGCGATCCCAGGTCGCTGAAGTGCACCGAACAGCTCACAGGGGCCCGGATCAACCGGGGCCCCTGTGAGTGCATCGTTGATCCACGCGGAAACGCCTGCCTCATGACCGCCAGAGTTTTCCCTGTCGTGCTGTCTGCATGTGTGTTTGGCCTGTTGGCCGGATGGTCTGCTTCACCTGTGCCTGGGAGGCTGGACGTCATGAGTGCAACGTTCAACAAGATTTCACGATATCGGCGCTGGTCTGGAGCCACTCGGGTGGCGGCGGCAACGCTGGTATTCGGTATCGGGGCGGCGGCCCTGGGAGCTGCACCGGTGGTGGCATCGCCTCCGGAGGATGTGGTGAAATCGCGGATGCAGACCTTGGTGGACGCGGGTTATCCGGCCGCCCTGGCCGCTCACACCGATGCGTCCGGGAACGTGATCGGGGCCGCGGTCGGCAAGGGGGACCTATCCAGGGGCGAGGCGCCACCGATCGATGGCGAAGTGCGGATCGGGTCGAACACCAGCGGTGATCGTCGTGCAGCTGGTGGAGGAAGGGAAGGTCAAGCTTGATGAGCCGGTTGAGACCTATCTGCCCGGCCTGGTGAAAAGTGAGGGCATCGATGGAACCAGGATCACGGTGCGGCAGCTGCTCCAGCACACCTCGGGGCTGCCCGAATACACCGACACCATCGCCACGAGCATCTTCGAGGTTCGGGATGAGTACCATTCCCCCAGGGATTTTCTCGACGCCGCGTTGGCGAGGCCTGCTGCGTTCCAGCCCGGTGAGAAGTTCGCCTACACGAATACGAATTACATTGTGCTCGGGTTGCTGATCGAGAAGGTGACCAAGCGGACGTTGGGTGAGCAGATTGATCAGCGGATCGTTCAGCCCCTCGGCCTGTTGCACACGTACCTGCCCGCGCCGGGGGATCGCACCATCCATGGCAAACACCCGGAGGGTTATGAACGCAATCCTGTCTCCGGTGAGCTGGAGAACTTCACCGAGCAGGACCCGTCCTGGGCCTGGGCGGCCGGGGCCATGATCTCCACTCCCAGTGAGCTCAACATCTTCATGCAGAAGATGCTCGACGGCGCCCTGATCACAGCCGACAGCGTCGCGGAGATGCAGAAGTCCATTCACACCGATACCCATAGTGATTACGGACTCGGGGCCATCGGGTATTCCCTGAGCTGTGGCACCGCCTGGGGACACGGCGGCACCATCCCCGGCCACCAGACGCTCAATGCGGTGGGTCCTGACGGCGGCGCCGTCACCATTGCCGTGACCGCCATCCCCACTGCAGTCGCGAAGGACCCGACCGGCGAGGAGAGCATCAGAGCCGCCTTTGAACCGATCAAGGAGGCCTTGGACAACCTCCTGTGTGGTTCATGAACAGCCTTCTGCCTCCCACCAGGGGGGTGGGAGGCAGAAGGCTGTTCAGGGCCCCGCCGCGGGTTCTCTCAGCGGCCGGTCCTCGGCAGCCCCGGTTTGGTGACTGGAAGGCTCGGCTTGGCCGAGGGGGCAGTCGTGGAGGGAGCCGGAGAAGGTGTCGAGGTGCTTGCCGTGGGGGTTGGCGTCGGCGTCGGGATGGGGCTCGGTGAGTCCGAAGGTGTGGGGGTCGGGATGGGGCTCGGTGAGTCCGAAGGCGTGGGGCTCGGCGTGGGGGTCGGGCTGGGGGTTTCCGACGGTGTGGGGGTCGGTGATTCCGATGGGCTAGGAGAAGGACTCGGAGCCTGAGCGGGGGCCCAGCTGACCTCGCCCTGACCGGTGGCGGTGACCTGCTGGGTCTTCACCATGATGAGGGTCTGCCAACGCCCGTTTCGTGCGACCAGAAGCTGATCCGTGTGGGCGTCACCCGTGAGATTGGCAACAATGTTCGCTTTTCCGGCAGGTGCGTCCGCGGGGACCTTGAGGAACAGATCAGTTCCGGTGGGAACGGCTGCCAGATCCACCTCTTTGCCCGTGGCGTCCACCAGTGGGTGGGGGAGTGCGGCCACGGCGACGGTCTGCTGAGTGGCGGTCAAACGAATTGGGCCGACCAGTTCACCGCTGGCGCCGGGAGTCCTGGGAACCGCGACCTCCACTTTCGGGCCAGAGGTTTCGGGCAACCCGGTGTTCGCGGAACCCAGCAGGTAGTTGTAGAGCTTCGTGACGCGTTGTGCTCGGTCGGATGTGGTGTCGTGGCGGGGTTCCTCCCAGCTGTGCAGGCCGTTGAGAGTGAAGTTGTCGGTCAGGTGCCAGATGGCTGCCTGGGTGGCCGTGATGGCCTCCCGTTCGGTCAGGCCCGGTACGCCTGCCTCCGTGGCCACCTGAGTGATACTCACCTGCGGGTAGCTGCGGTGGGCGATCCAGGAAATCTTGGACCGCACCTGGGTATTCTTCGCGAACTCGTTGCTACCTGGGAAGGCTGACCAGCTGGCCTGCTTCATTTCGCCGCCCCATTCGGAATGGACGTCGAGTTCGATGCAGTAGGCCAGAATCTTTCCACCTTTGTCATTGGTGTGAACGGTCAGCAACTGGGTTCCCAGTGCCCCGTCGCGGTACAGATCATGACCGTAGACGAGTTCGGAATCCTGCCCGAGTTTCGGATATCCCGGCTGATGTTCGTCGGCGCTGGCAGCCGGCGCACCAACCGCCAGGACCGCGGTCAGCAGGGTCGCAGCGATGGCCCGGAACCTGTAGGTGCTCTTTCGTGTGGAGAGCTTTCCCATGCGTTCCCTTCCCCCTTGTTGAAATCGGCATCTCAAAGTGATTGAAGACGCAATGAAAACTTAACTTTTAGGAAATTAGCGCAAGAAGGTGGTGGTGTCACGTTGGTGTGAAATGTGGTCAATACGACTGAATGTTCAGGTATCCCGGGGGTGCGAAAAGGGGCCGGGTATCGACCCGGCCCCTTTCCAATGGGGGTTATCAGTTGCTGCCGGTCTTCGGCAGGCCCGGCTTCTTGGCGGGGGTGCTCGGCTGGGGGGCCGGAGCCGTCACAGTGACGGTGGAAGTCGGGGTGATCGGTTCCGCAGGATCATCTGCGGAGGGGGTGGTTGCCGGTGCGGGTGGGGTGGTTGCCGGTGCGGGTGGGGTGGTTGCCGGTGCAGGCGGGGTGGTTGCCGGTGCAGGCGGAGTGTTTGCCCACCTGAAGGAAGCGGTGCCGTTGACCGCCACTTCGGTGTTGGAACCGATGATGATGGTCTGACCGTGCCGCTCGGCGGTGGCTCCCTTGGTGATGAGCAGTTTGCCGGCGTAGACGCTACCGGTGGCGCTGAGTTCGAACTTCTGCTCGCCCGAGGTCACACCAGCAGGAACCTTGAGATACAGGTCGGTGCCGCTGGGAACGGCGTTGAGATCAACTTTTTTGCTATTGGCGTCGACCAGCTCGTAGTCGAGCTTGTTCGTCACCTTGACGGTGGTCTGGTTGGACTCGAAGCGAAGCGGTCCGACCTTGTCGCCGGTCACGATGGAGTTGCCGGTCGCTCCCTTGAACTCGATGGTGGGCCGAGCGGTTTCCTTCAAGCCCACGTTCTTCTCGCCGATCAGGTACTCGTAGAGCTTCTGGACCCTGGTCGCGGAGGCCTGGTCGATGCCGTTGACGGTACCGGTGTACTGGAAATCGTTGGTGAAGTGCCAGATGGCCGACTGGGTTGCGGTGACGGCTTCCTTGTCGGTCAGACCGGCCACACCAGCGGTCTCGGCGACCACCTTGATGTCGGTCTGCGGGTAGCTGCGCTGGGCGATCCAGGCGACCTTGGCCTGAACCTCGGCGTTGCCCTTGAACTTGTTGGTGCCCGGGAAGTCTTTCCAGTTGCCGACCGTCAGGTCCGATTTGAATACAACGCCGACGTCGAGTTCGACGCAGTAGGCCTTGATGGTGGCGTCCTTATCCTCGCGGGTGTGCACGCTGAACAGCTGGGTGGGAATACTGCTGTTCTGGCGAGACTTCACGTTGAAGCCGTGGAAACCCTCCTGGGCGGCCCCGAGCTTCGGGTAGCCCTCAGGGTACGTGAAGCCCGAGTCGTCTGCGTGTGCTGACGTCGGGGTGCCGAAGGTGAGGGTGGCCGCCAGCGTCGTGGCGGCGAGTGCCAGGAACTTGCGCGTCCTGGTCCGCGATGAAGCAGCCTTCATTAACTTCCTCAATTCGTTAGGGGTTCACGGCTCAGTGGGAAGTCGTGGCCTGCGGACAGGTTGTTGACGGTCTCCTCACAGAGTCGCTTGGCGAACTATAACCCATGTTGGTGAACTTTAGTGAGGGAGGGGAGGCGTAGGTTCCCCTGGAGGGCGTCGTTCCTGCGTCAGAAGCATTTACTTCGGTTAAGTGAAGCATGCATCGCGCGCGTCCGGGCGTGTCGCGGTCGGGGGTGATGAGGGCTTGGCTACGGGGTTTGACTGAAAGTGCTACAGAAAATTTTCAACTAACTGGCCCTCGGGGTTGGGCGAGGCGGGGCAGGCGGTGGATGTGAGAAGGGGCCGGGCATCAGCCCGGCCCCTTCTCAATCTGGGGGTGTTAGTTGCTACCGGTCTTCGGCAGGCCCGGCTTGTGGGCGGCCGGGGGATTAGCGGGAGCCGGGGCCGTCACAGTGGTCGTGGCGGTCGCGGTCGGTCGGCTGGTCTCCGTGCCGTTGGAGGTGCAGTTGTGGCCGTTGCCGGAACGGTTGTTGCCGTTCTGGTTGGCTGCGGGATCGTTGCCGTTCCCGTTGCCGTTCTGGTTGGCTGCGGGATCGTTGCCGTTGGCAGCGCGGTCGTTGCCGTTGGCAGCGCGGTCGTTGCCGTTGGCAGCGCGGTCGTTGCCGGTCTGGCTGGCGTCCGTGCCGTTGCTGGCGCACTTGTTGCCGTTGCCGGTCTGGCTGGCATCCGTGCTGTTGGTGGCGCACTTGTTGCCGTTGCTGTTGCCGTTCCCGTTGTTATTGCCGTTGCCGGTCTGGCTGGCATCCGTGCCGTTGGTCTGGCAGGGGTTCGCAGGCGGCGTGGGCTGGCAGGGGTTCCCGGGCGTCGTGGGCTGGCAGGGGTTCCCGGGTGGCGGGGTCTCAACCTTCGGCGGAGTTGTCTCCGTCGCGGGTGGGGTCGGGGTCGGCGTGGGCTCCGGAGTCGGGGTCTGCTGCGTGACGGACCAGCTGATCTTGCCCTGGATCTCGGTGGTGACCTCCTTGTTGGAGCCGATGATGATGGTCTGGCCGTGGGGGCCGCCTGCGACCGCATCCTTGGTGATCAGCAACTTGCCGGCGTAGACGCTACCCGTGACGGAGCCCTTGAACTCCTGCTCGCCCGAGGTCATGTCGGCTGGAACCTTGAGGTACAGATCGGTGTCGGCAGGGACGGCGTTCAGGTCAACCTTGGCGCCCTGCGCGTTGATCAGTTCGTACTTGAGTTCGCTGGTCAGCTTGAAAGTGGCCTGGCTGGACTTGAACCGGATCGGACCGACCTTGCCCTCGGAGCCGTTCTCGCTGCGGGTGAAGGTGATGCCGCCGGTCTCGGCCTCGACGGTCGGCTGCTTGCTCTCCTTCAGCCCGGTGTTGGTCTGCCCGGTCAGGTAGGTGAACAGCTTCTCGACGCGGGTCGTCGTCGCCTGATCGGCATTCGCCAGGCCCAGCCACTTGTAATCGTTGGTGAAGTGCCAGATAGCCGCCTGGGTGGCGGTGATGGCCTCCTGCTCGGTCAGGCCGGCGATGCCGCTTGCCTTGGTGAGTTCGGCCATGTCGGTCTGGGGGTAGCTGCGCTGGGCGATCCAAGCGACCTTGGACTGTATCTCGGCGTTGTCCTTGAACTTGTTAGTGCCTGGGAAGTCCTTCCAGTCGCCGACGCGGAGATCGGATTCGTACTTGATGTCGACGTCGAGCTCGATGCAGTAGGCCTTAATGGCGCCTTCCTTGCTCGCCGAGGTGTGCACGGTGAACAGGTTGGTCTCAACGTGGCCGGAGGCGCCGTCTTGCCTCGTAAAGTTCAGCTGGAAGCCGGATACGCGCTCGTCGTGCGTGCCGACCTTCGGGTATCCCTCCGGGTAACTGTTCGAGTGGTCCTCGGCATGTGCCATGGGCGTGCCGAGGGTAAGGGTCGCCGCAAGAGTTGCGGCTGCTGATGCCAGGAGCTTCCGCGCCCTGGCGCGCGATGAAGCAGCTTTCATAAATCTTCCTCAATTCTTTAGGATTTTACAACCCCCGGTTGGGGGTTCGCTGCCCGCCCAAGGGGGTGCTGTGTGAAGCATAACCCACGAGGGTCAACTTTTGGGAAGCGGAGTCTTACAGGAAGCGGGTTTCGGGCTACCCCCCTAGTGGGAGACCGTCCGCTTTGGTTAATTGAATGTTCTACTTTTGGTGATCTCGGCTTCGCGAGATGGTGAGGTGATGTGGCTGCGAGGAGGGAGGTCGTGGTGCGCGCGGGGGACTGAATATTCCGCGACTGAACGCAAATCGTGATTGTGTGCAATTTCTGTTCGTCGAGGAGGGAAAATGGGGCGAGATTGCTCGAGCCGCCCACTCGCGTCAACGAATGGGCGACTCGAGTGAATGGGACCTTTCCTGTGGTGGAAAAGGTCGCCCGGAAACTACCTGTCCGTTGTCGGGGGCACCTGGCAGACGAGGGCCTCGTAGGGTTCCATGGGGCCCGAGCGATCAGTGGTGGTGCCGGTGATGATGTCGAGGTTTCGGTTACGGTGGCGTCGCCGCAGGGGGTGGCCCGACAGGTTCACCTCGATGAACCAGCGCTCGCCGTTATGCTCCCGGAACCAGGCGAAGTAATCCCTGACGTCGATGTCGATGAAGCGAATCGAACCCAGGCTCAGTGTCGGGTTGGAGCGGCGCAGCCAGATCAGGCGGCGGTAGTAGCGCAGCACTGAGTCGGGGTTGTGTTCTTGGGCGGCGACGGAGTAGCCCACAGAGTCGTCGAAAGCCCGGATCCAGGGGGTTCCGCGCGTGAACCCCCAGTGCTCGTCGCGGTCCCAACGCATCGGGACGCGGGCGTGGTCGCGGGAACCGGCCATGATCTTTCCCCAGGCACCGAGGCCTTCGGCGGCCAGGAGATTCAGGGATTCCACGTCGCGCAGTGCAGACTCGTCGGGGAAGTCCTGATTGACGGCCCCGATCTCCTGGCCCTGGAAGATGAACGGGGTGCCGCGCATGGTCAGCAGGATCGTTGCGAGGGCCTTGCCCAGCTGGTCGCGGAACCGGGGGTCGGGGTTGACCTTGGAGATCATGCGTGGGTTGTCGTGGTTCTCGAAGAACAGACTCATCCAGTCATCGGAGCCCAGCCGTGACTGATAGTCGATGTAGTAGCGCTTCAAGAAATTCAGGTCGTAGGCGTACTCGTCCCAGCGCACATGCCCCGGGGTCTCCAGGTGGTCGAAACTGAAGATCAGGTCTAGCTCGTCTCGCTGGGAGCTGGTGAGCAGGCGGGCCACCTCGACGCCCGCGCCCGGGGTCTCGCCGATCATGATGGGTCGGGCATCGGCTCCCGGTTCCTCGTGGCCCGGTTCCACGTCCTTTCGGATGAAAGCCTCGCGGCGCAGCTCCGTCAGGTGGTCGTGCAGGTGGGGGCCGTGGAAGTAGTGTTCCACGCCCGTGAACCCCATCACCTGGCCGACGGTGGCGTTGCCGTCGGGCAGGCCACCGCGCTTGGAGATGTAGTTGATCACATCCAGGCGGAAACCGTCGATGCCTTCGGCAAGCCAGAAACGCACAATGTCGGCCACCTCGCGACGCACCGCCGGATTATCCCAGTTGAGGTCTGGCTGTTCGGGGGCGAACAGGTGCAGCGCCCACTTCTCGCCGATACGGCGCCAGGCGGGACCGGAGAAGAACGACGTCCAGTTGTTGGGTGGTGTCTCGGGGTCGCCGTCACGCAGGAAGTAGTAGTCGCCATGTGCGCCCTCCGGATTGGCCAGGGCGTCTTTGAACCACGGGTGCTCGTCGGAGGTGTGGTTGACCACCAGGTCGAGGATGATGCGCATTCCGCGTTCGTGGCAGGCGGCGATCAGGCGCCGAAGGTCGTCGATGGTGCCCATCTCGTCCATGACGCACCGGTAGTCAGCGATGTCGTAGCCCATGTCCTTGTTGGGGGACGTGAAGATGGGCGAGAGCCACAGGCAGTCGACGCCCAGGTCGTCCAGGTAGGGAACCTTCGCCAGGATGCCGGGCAGATCGCCGATGCCGTCGCCGTTGCTGTCCGCGAAGGACCGCGGGTAGATCTGGTAGAACACCGCCCGCTTCCACCACGTCGCGGCGATGGGGCCATCGAGGCGGGGAGGTGAGTCGGGGCAGTCAGCCAGTAGATCAACCAGGGTATCGACGAAGCCGGGGCCGAACGCGCGTCCCAGGATCGTATCGAGCTGCCGCAACCGCAGCCGCGAGATCAGAGGATTGCGCACCCAGGCGGTGCTGCGGCCGGTCTGCAGCAGCATCTTGTCGATGATGTCGCGGCCGAGCGGGTGTGCGTAGATCTCGGCGACGGTGGCGTTGCGATCTGGTTTCACGGGTCAATGGTGCCGTGTTCCGCTGCAGGCGGGAAGGGTTTTTCGCAGGAAATCCATCAGTGTGCTGCACAGTGGGGGACCCCGTGCAACAGGAGAGGGGAAGGTTGTATGTTCCGCGCATGATGAAGTTACGCAGAATCGGCATCGTTGCCGTGGTCCTGCCTCTCGTGCTGGTGTTCAGCTCCTGCATCCGGATGCGCCAGGAAATCAACGTGAATAGCCAGGAAAAGATCGAAGTCAAAGCCGACTACGGAGTGTTGAAGGAGAAATCACAGTCGGGCGGCGTCAAGGATTCCGATGCAGTCTGCCAGCGCGGGATGAGCTCGGTGAAACTTCCAGGCGACTTCAAACAGGAGGGCTACCAAGACGACAAGTACATCGGCTGCAAGGTCTCCGGCACCGCCAAGCTCTCCGATATCAGCTATCTCAGCTTCGACGAGCCCAGCGAGCAATGGAGCTTCCACATGCCGGGCAGCAATTCGCAGGGAATCAGTGCAAGTATGATCACCGACTTTGAGGTCAAGGTGACCTTCCCGGGCAAAGTTCTCACCGCCAGCGGCACAGGGGAGATCTCTGGCAACACCGTCACGTGGAAGGACCCGGCCGACTTGACCAGTTCCGAGGGCTTGAAAGCGACCGCCAGCAATGCCCCCGACCTGACCTGGCTGTGGGTCGTGCTCGGGGTCATGGTGGTGGGCGGCGCTGTGGTCGCCGTCATTCTGGTGCAATGCGGCAGGGCGAAGGCCGTTCGCCCCGGTCCTGGACAGCCCGGTCCGCAGGGTGGATTCCAGGGTCCGGGTAATTTCCACCAGCCCTCCGGGCAACAGGGATACCCGGGCCAGGCTGGTCAGCCGGGTCAGCAGGGGTATCCGGGTCAGCCGGGTCAGAACCCTTGGCGGTGAGATACCGCGGTGAGGGGTTGGGCGGCTCCGCCCGGCCCTTTCTCTGTCGGTGGCGGTTGTTAGGGTCTCGCCCATGACTGAACTGAACGCCCAGCCCGACGGTTTGAGAATCCCCGACGAGCTGCTCAGGGGCGTGATTGATCCCGAACTCGAGGAATACCTCCGCGACATGATCTGGACGCAACTCGTGAGGGGAAATGACGACATCGACGACCATGCCTACGAGATCGCCTGCGCAGTGGAGGATGAGAAGGGCGAGGGTGGCACGCTGTCCGAGGCGCAGTGCCGCGCCATCGCTCAGTACCTGATCGATGCGCGACACACCCAGCAGGCGGGATTTGGGGATATACCTGCAGGAAAGCTGGACCGTGCCTTCGAGGCGCTGCGCCGGGCCCATGTCGTCGCGGAGCAGGATTTCACCTGCTGCAACACCTGTGGGCATGCGGAGATCGAGGGCGACCAGGGCGATCTGGGGTATGTGTTCTTCCATCAGCAGGACACCGAGAGCCTCGCGGAGGACGGCAGCACTTACCTCAGCTACGGCATCTTCTGGCCCGCCCACATCAGCGAGGAGGAGTACAAGGCTTTGAGCAGCTCCCAGCGCGAGGAGTTCTACGATGCCACGACCATCAAGCTGATGAAGACTGTTGTCATCCCGATCCTCCAGGAACACGGCATAGGTGTCAGCTGGGAAGGAAACGTGGAGACCCGCATCCTCCTCACCGACGTCGAGTGGTACGTTCCGCTGGTCCTGGCGGGGCAGAGCTGAGGACGGAACCACTCAACCGGGGAAGGGCCCCACGGGTTCGGGGCGAAGTTTCTCCGTCAGGGCCGGTGGCAGGGCTAGTAGCTCCGGTTGGTTGAGTTCCCCGGGCATGATCCACGGGGTCTTGCCGGTGCGTGGCTGGGTGGTGCGGCGGAGTCTCTCTCCGTCGCTGACCAGCCAGTTCGTCCAGGCCCGCGACACCACCCCGGCCAGCTCCAGGGCGCGATCCTGGCAGGTCGCGGGCCAGGTCTTTGGGAGTTGCGGTTCCGTGGGGAAGGTGGGCTCCACCAGCTTCTGGCCCTTGCGGGAGGCTGCGTAGGAGCGCACGGCCTCAACGATGGCGCGCTGGTGGGTGCGGGTGGCATCGATGAACTCCTCGAGCAGTGTCGTCGGGTGCCCATTGCTGATCGGCAGGCCGGCAAGGTCGCTTCCGGGAGTGGTGATGACGACGCGCTCGCGGGTCAGCGAGTGCACCTTCTTCAGAGCGTGTTCATCGGCCAGGCCCACCACGACGGCGTTCGTGCTGGATGCCTCGGCGGTGTTGGTGCGGCTGACGAGCCAGATCGCGACCGCATCAGAACGTCGATCCACCGCGGCGAAACCGAGCATGCTGCCTCCTGGAGTTGGGTCCCCCACACCCTAGCCCGCCGACACGCGTGGCCGTGAAATTGGGGTGACTTCTGGCCATTGGTTGGACACAGTCGTGGTTCTTGACGATGGTCTCTGACAGACTGTCGGGGTGAGTTCACTTCCCCTTACCTCGGAGGACCTGCTTCGGTACCGCCGCGTCCTGGATGAGGCGCTGGCGACCGACAAGCTGGATTCCGCGCAGTACCGGACGCGTATCAGAGCGTTGGTGCTCGCCGTGAGCAAGAGGGACCTGAACGCCTTGATCAAAGATTTGGTTCCAGCGGTCGGGCAGCCGGGGTTCACTGACGAGGGGCACGAGGTTCCCGTGCCCCTTTCCTCGAAGCCGGTCGAACCAAGACCCCGACCCTGGGAAATGTTCCAGACGAGCCAGTCCTCCCCGATCGATTCTTTTCCCTCGCTCCCGGGCGAGGAGGAGGATGTCGTCCCCGAGGAAGATATCGTCCCTGATGAGGACACCGCCCTGCTGGGTGAGGTCGGTGTGGATGAGAGCGCCGCATTGCTGGAGGAGACCGGGGTCGATGAGGACACCGCCCGTCTGGAGGACGTTCGTATTGACGAGGATGATGTCCATCGGGAGAAATCCCAGGTTCAGACGGATGAGGAGCCGCCGGAACCGGTGATGGCTGCCTCCCCAGGGTTCCTCGAAGCGGACGGACCTGCGACTCACGTGGTTCCGGTCGTGCCATCCGAACCGCCCGCGGTGTCCGCCGAAACTGTTCCGGGTGAGCTGGTTCCGATCAGGCAGTGGTCGGTTGAGGTGTCCTCCGTCGAACAGGCGTCGACATCGACGGCATTGGCGCCGGTCGGGCAGAAACCGACCGCCGAGCTCTCGCGGCGTGGGCAGAGGTCAACGGAGGTGTCCCAGGTCGAATCACGATCGGAAGCAGCACTCTCACCGACCGAGACGGATGATGATGGATCGGTGAACCGGGTTGTTGTCGTCATGGTGCCTTCTGCGCCCTCGCCAGACGAACCAAGCGTGATCACATCATCCTGGGACGAGCTGCCCTCGGCTGATCCCTCATGGGTGACATCGCTGATGGAACCGGCTGAACTGGCCGCAACTGAACCCATTCAGGCTGAACCTGTCCAGGCTGAGCCTGTTCAGGCCGAAGCTGCTCCGGAGGAAGCTGTCCAGGCTGAATCTGCTCAGGCCGAAGCCGCTCCGGAGGCACCCGTCCAGGCCGAGGAGACAATGGACGTGCCGGAACCGGAGGAGACGGAAATGGTCACCCGTATTTCCGCTCCGATCAACTTCGATGATTCCGAGGCGCCCACCCAGATCCTGGATGCCATCAAGGACCTGTCGATCTTTCGGGAGGATGCGGCTCCGGTCGGGGAGAAGGTCGAACCACCACAGCCGGTGCTCCCGTATTCCGCGAACCAGCCACTTTCCAGCACCCCAGCCGATCCGATGGCGCAGACCATCCCGTCGTCATCGGCGGGTCACGCGGTCCCTCATATGCCGCCTCCGGTTCCCAACGAGCCGTCCCCAGCCACCTTGGCAGCCATGCCTCCGCCGGCTCCTCCCGTGCAGACCCCCTGGGGCCCCCACGGGCATGACCCTCTCGCAACCATGCCGCCACCTCCGGACCCAGCGGTGACGGCGTCCCCGGCCTTTGGTCCGGACCACGGTGCCGCTTCCGCCGTCCCACCGCCGTCCTACGGGCACTACGAGCTCAGCCTGCCGCCTCCGTCAAGCGCTCCCTATCAATCCGCGGTCCCGGTCTACAGCTCACAGCCAGTCGGTCGGCAGGCCCCGAAACGCCGCAGCTCCTGGGCCTGGGTGATCGTGACCTTGATGGTGCTGGCGTTGTTGGCGTGGATCGCCTACCTGGTGTTCTTCCCGCAGACCAGGCGCTCCGCGTCGGAGCTTTTCTCGCAGCCCTGGGACCAGGGTCCATCCGTGGTCCTCCAGGGTGAGACGAGCCAATGAGAGACGCGTGAGCATGGGCTGCCGACACCGGACACCGCGCATCCGAGGTCGAATTACACCCGTGTAGTTTTGCCCAGCTGTGGAAAAGTCTGTGGGAAACGGGTCTCGCCGGCCTGTCTTTCAGGGACTCGAGGAACTGAACCACTCGACCGAGTTACAGCCGTGTAGTTCTACCCAGGTTGTGGAAAAATCTGTGGAATCAGGTGATTGCGGGCCTCCCGCAAAGACCCGACGCCCCCGGAACACCCGGTCAGGGAAACAGCGGACATGCTCAGGCGGTGTTTCCTCAAGGAGACAGGGGCGATTCGGGGGCGGCCAGGACCGGCAGCCGCATGGTGAACTTCGCCCCGGCGCCTGGTTGGTTCCCTGCCCGGACCGAGCCGCCATGGGCCTCGACGGTGTGGGTGACGATGGCCAGACCGAGGCCGGTACCCGGGGTATTGCGGGCCCGGTCGGAGCGGTAGAACCGGTCGAAGATGTGTGGCAGGTCCTCGTCGGCGACTCCCGGACCCGAATCGACGATCGTCAGCACCCCGGCTGAGGTCAACTCCACCCAGATCTCGCCGTCGCTGGGAGAGAACTTCACGGCGTTGTCCAGCAGGTTCGTGATGGCGCGTTCCAGCGTGGGGGCATCTCCCAGGATCGGGACCGGCTCCAGGGTCGTGTGGAAGGTGATGTTCGGTCCGCGACGGGCTGCGCGGGCCAGTGCCGCCTCCACCACCTCCGACAGGTCGAGCCGCTCCGGCTGACGCTGGAGATGGTCGTCGCGGGTCAGGGCCACCAGGTCGCCGACGAGGGCGGAGAACTCACCGAGCTGGGCGGAGACGTCGTCGAGGATTTCGGAGCGAGCCCCTTCCGGCAGCATTCCGGACTTGTCGTCGGCCACCAGCAGCTCGATGTTGGTGCGCATCGACGTCAGGGGGGTGCGGAGTTCGTGGCCTGCATCGGCGATCAGCTGTCTTTGCTGTTCCCGTGAGGTCTGGAGACTTTTCAGCATCAGGTTGAAACTGCGCGTCAACTCACCCAGGTCGTCGCGGCCATAGATGCGGATCGGGTTCAGCTGATCGGTTTGGGTGACGTTCTTCACGGCGGTGGAGAGGCGCCGAACCGGCATCAGGGCGGTCTGCGCCATCCACAGGGCTGTGAGGGTCGTGGTCAGGATCCCCACCAGCCCGGACAGCGCGATCACCAGCCATAGTGAGTTCAGCGTCGTGTCCAGCGATGTCAGGGGCCGTGCGTAGAGAATGGCGTAGCTCTGCGGCTGACCGGCGCGATCCCGGGCCCGCACCGGCACTGATACGAGGCGATACTGCTGACCGTCTCCCAGCTTCACGGAACGGGCACGATGCCCTTGTTGCATGCGGGCGACGGCGACCTCCCCGGCCTCGGGGGCCAGCGCCAAGGATTGCTTCCCAGCCTGGACGGTCTCTCCCGTCGATGTGGTGACAGCCAACAACTCCTGGGAGGTGCCGAGCCCGGGGCCGAGATTGTCAAGATTCCTGATGTCGGAGTCGATGATCGCGGCGGTGGTGCGGGCAGCCGACAACAATTCGCGATCCAGCTGGTCGCGCAGTGAGATCCGCGTGGACAAATAGGCCGTGGAACCGACCAGGAGCACGGCTGCGGCCACCGATATCCCGGTCAATGAAGCCAGGCGAGAGCGGAGCGACTGGCCCGTGATGAGTCTTTCGATGCCCCGCCGGAACCGGATCCAAAACGAACCGATCACGGGGCGGTTTCACGCAGCACGTAGCCGACGCCGCGGACCGTATGTATCAGACGGGGCAGGCCGCCCGCCTCGGTCTTACGACGCAGGTAGCCGATGTAGACCTCGAGAGAGTTCGCGGTGGCGGGGAATTCGAATCCCCACACCTCGTTGAGAAGGGTGTTGCGCTCCATCACGCGGCGGGGATTCTCCATGAAGGCCTGGAGAAGAGCGAACTCGGTGCGGGTCAAGGAAATGTGTTTTCCCGCGCGGGTCACCTCCCGGTGCTGTGCGTCCAGCGTCACATCGCCGAACACGAGGACCTTCGAGTCGTTTTCCTGAATCGGTTTCGAGCGCCGGGTCAGGGCCCGCAGCCGTGCCAGCAGCTCGTCGAGGGCGAAGGGTTTGACCATGTAGTCGTCGGCGCCGGCGTCGAGACCGTCCACCCGGTCACCGACGGCGTCACGAGCCGTGAGGATCAGGATGGGAACGTCATTGCCTGACTGTCGCAGCATGCGGGTGGTTTCCAGGCCGTCGAGACGAGGCATCATCACGTCCATGATCACTGCGTCCGGGGTGTGCCCTGCCAATTGCGCCAGGGCCTCGACGCCGTCAGCGGCAGTCGTCACCTCGTCGCCGGAATACTTCAGGGACCGGGCCAGCGAGTCACGCACGGCCTGGTCGTCGTCCACCACCAGGATCTGCATGGCACAAGCCTGCCATCAAAAACCTGAAACCCAACGAAAAACACCGGTGCGGCAGGCAAACTACCCCGGGGAGGTACATCGCGGTGCGCGTGGGAGGGCTCATCAGTCTGCGAAATGCGACCCGGGGTCGGGTTTGTTTCGGTGTTCGTCCGCGGAGCCCTTAGGGTTGCTGCCCATGGCAAAGGTCGTATTTGTGTGTTGGGGCAACATCTGCCGTTCCCCGATGGCGGAGCGGGTGGCCCGTGGAATGGCCGCCGAACGGGGTCTCGACGTGGAGGCCGACAGCGTCGGCATCTCGTCCGAGGAATCGGGCAATCCCATCGACCGACGGGCCGCCGCCGTGCTCCGTGAAGCCGGGTACTCCGCCGACGGGCACCGGGCCCGGCGGGT